>Ga0209415_10000037_pt1 | contig 164024 bp, 202 predicted proteins | sample PeaSoiSIISIP2007_FD_187696 | JGI IMG/M metagenome (GOLD analysis project Ga0209415, IMG submission 187696) | Peat soil microbial communities from Weissenstadt, Germany - SII-SIP-2007 (SPAdes) (version 2) | ecosystem: Environmental > Terrestrial > Soil > Wetlands > Peat | place: Germany... | reverse complement strand
GTGACAGAAAAGTTACCCCAGGGGTAACAGGCTCGTCGCGGGCGAGAGCTCCAATCGACCCCGCGGTTTGGTACCTCGGCCCTACAAAGGGCCTTGGGGCAGAATCGTGGTAACGCGATTGAAGTATCCGCAGAAAAATACGAGTATCGGCTTATATCGGCGAAACCCGACCTCCTTTATCCAGGACGCGTCTTTCGGACGCGCATTGGGAAGAGCGGGAGAGGGCAACGCCGAGGGAAGTCCAACGGGACTTAAGCACCCGATCAGATGGAAGAAATCAGAAGTCTTCAGTCACGCCGTGAACGGCGTTCCAACAACAACATTCGTCTAGCTTGCAGGCAGGGCAATCCACCGCCGACGGTGCCTCGCGGCACTCGTCCGGTGAGCACCCGCAGTCTGCACAGCGAAGCACAAACAGCTTCGACTTCGTCGAGCTCACCAATTCTGGTGGGATTTGGACGTAGTCTTATTTACAGGATACGGCCACGTCTAGAATACGATGTGGTTCGTAACCCTCGTGAAGCAAGACCAGGCTCCGACTAAGGAAGCAGCTGGCAAGATGCAGGAGAACATGAAGATGGCCGAATCGTGGGGCGTAAAGTTCCACCAAGGCTTCTTCACACTCGGGCCATACGACGCTGTATGGATCTCCGAGGCTCCTGACGAAAAGGTAGCCCTGAAGACCGCGATGCTGTTCAGCAGCATGGGCGGCCATTCAGTGAGCATGCCTGCCATCTCTTCCGACGAAGTCATGAGCTGGGCAGCAAAGATGTAGAAGACGCACCCGCGTCTTCCCTTTATTTCAAAGACTCAACTGGTTCTTTTCGTCCGATTGGAAACTACAGGTAGGTTCGGTCAGGCATCACCGCGGATGGCTAGCGCGTGGATTTCTTCGCAGGTTTACTGTTCTTCGGAGGTTCTGGAGGCCGCAGGCTCAGACGAGCTTCGAGCCCCAGGATGAACACGAACGCGACAAGTACCAGGGCGACCAGCAGATAGTTGCCCGACGTGATCCCTTCGTAAAGGAGGTAGATCGCGGCAAAGGTGAACACCAACACGAACAGAAAGACGGCGCGGCGACTCGGCTTCAACGGCCCCGTCGCATCGGCGTCGTCTAATGAACCTGACGAGAGAACCGCGCAAGCCTAACATCCCGGATGCCACCGATAATGTCCAACGAGAGTTGGGCGGAGGTCCGGCCGTTCCGTTGTGACCCCGTAACGACTGAGCGCGCAGAAGTGTGCGTAATGAGATGGCCTCGCGGCTAGCTCGAGCATAGCCTTTCTGGGTTCAAACCCCGGAGGGGCACGCAGTCCGTTCCGACGAGCTGCGACAACAAAGCCTCGGGTGTGCCAATCAGAACGTCGCCATCATACGCCGACCCCTCCATGTGCTGGAGGGTGAAGACATAGTCTAACTCCGGGCGTAAGCCTGGGTAAAGTTGCGATGTCGGCTCTTCCCATCCTGGTCCTGCAGCAGGGGCCAAGGGTGGGGCTGCTCGCCCATCAAAGGGGAACGTGAGCTGGGTTTAGACCGTCGTGAGACAGGTCGGCCTCTACCTGATGGAAGCGGTGGTTCACTGAGGGGAAGCCCTGCCCAGTACGAGAGGAACAGCGGGGCGTTGCCTCTGGCGTACCGGTCGTCCGAGAGGGCGTCGCCGGGCAGCTAAGCAATTGTGGATAACCGCTGAAAGCATCTAAGCGGGAAGCCACTCCCGAGAAGAGTGAGCCTTGAGCCTTAACCTCCCTCGCAAGGGGGAGGAGCGGGCTCTGGAGGGCAGGAGTAGAAGACTCCGTTGAAGTAGTCCCGGTGTACGCTAGAAGTTCGCAAGAACGACTAGTTCAGCCGGTGGACCAACTATCGCCCAACGCAGGATGAGTGATTCCCGGCGGAGGCGCAATGAACCCTATACACGGCGAAATTAACCCTACTTGCTGGTAACCCGGGTTCAAATCCCGGCGACCGCCCAAATTCTTGGGTTTCGCTAGTATATCCCTGCCCAAATCCCCCGTCTGCATGCTGCAAATCTTCTATTGACGCATTAGGGAAAAGGGGAAAAGGGAGCCTAATCCGATTCAAGGCGAAGTGCCGCTAGACCTACTCCCGGGAATAGCGCAGGAGGTTGACATCAAGAAGATTCGTTCACCTAGGCATGTGCTAAGGGATGAATACGGCCAAATCGACGAGCTCCTTCTCTCCATATCTCAGAAAGGGCTGATTCAGCCTATTGTTGTAAGGCCTGTGGAAGACGACGAGCTGTTCGAGGTCGTGGCAGGACACAGGAGACTCAAGGCGTGCAAGATGCTCGACGTGAAGAAGATACCGTGCTATGTAATGGACCTCGATGACAAAGAAGCCTTCGAACTGGCCATCACGGAGAACCTGCAGCGCAAGACGCTCAACCCGCTTGAAGAAGCGAAGGCCTTCAAGAACTACACGGGCGAGTTTGGCTACGGGAGCGAAACTGAGCTAGCCAGGAGGATTGGAAAGAGTCCCTCGTATGTCAGCAGGAGGATTGCCCTGCTGAAGCTCCCGAAAGAGGTTCAGCTGCAGCTTTTGCGCGGCGCAAAAGTCGGCCTAACTCAAGAGTTGGAGGCGTTGGATGGTGATGATATGAAGGCCGTCACTTCGCTCATCACCGAGGCAGGGCTCACCAGAGGCGACATCAGGCAGGTGGTGAGGCTCATGAAAGAAGACAGCAGGGCGGAGCCGACGAAACCTGCAATTTCCTACTACGTCGCCGCGGAGGTACGCCAGCGCTCCCTCGTCAGAGCGATCGGCAAGTTCATCGCGTCGCTCGAAGTCTGCATGATGAGACTCGACGACATAGTGAATTCCCTAGATGAAAGCGAATGGGTGGTTCGTGACATCCTCACTCAAAACAGAAGCTCCATCCATGGGCAAATAGACGCGCTGATGAAGCTGAAAAGGAAGATTCAACGAGAGCTTCCGCCGACTTCGTTGGAAGCCCCGAGCCACCCGCACATCCGCCAGAAGGCAGCCGCGAGCATCATGCACGAATAGTTTGGGAAAAGGCCATCCCCAGAGTCTAAACTAGATATCCGGGAGTCCGCGGAGACAGATGTAGCATGAAGATCGCCGTAGTCGGTGGAACAGGCAAGCTCGGTAGAGGGCTCGCGATGAGGCTCGCCAAGACTCACAGCGTGTTGATAGGCTCCAGAGATGAAAGCAAAGGTCGCGAAACTGCCAAGCAGCTGAAGGCGACTGCGGGTGGGGACATCACAGGAGGAACAAACGAGTCCGTAGCAAAGGAATGCGACGTGGCGATTATGGCGATCCCCGACCTAGACTTGGCGCTCCTTCAACCGCTCCAGGGACCGTTGGAGGGGAAGATCGTAATCTCGCCCATGGTCCCGATGCAGATGGAAGACGGCATCATGAAGCTCTCCATGAAGGAAGGGTCGGCTGCGCAGGAGTTGGCCTCAATATTGCGGGGAAGCAGAGTTGTGGCGGCTCTGCACACCGTCCCAGCGCCCACCATCGCAGACCCCAACCACAAACTCGACTTCGACGTTCTCGTCGCATGCGACGTAAAGGAGGATTATGAAGAGGCTTCGCGATTGATAGGGAGCATCGAAGGCTTGAGACCGCTCTACGTGGGACCCCTCTCAACATCGAGGGAGATAGAAGCCCTCACTCCTTTGATTCTCAATGTCGCCAAAATGAACGGGCTCAAGAGACTGTCGCTCAAGCTGGTCGGTTAACCAAAAGGGGTGGCGTCTTCCTGGGGAGGGCGAAGACTTCCCTCATCCCTAGTTCGTTCGGCAAATTCCAAAAACTGTTTTATATCTAGATTGCATCTTGCCCATAGCAAGAATTGACCACTTTCGGAAAGCGGAGGGCGCTTTCAAGAACTTCGGCGATGGGCGTTGCGATTATCATAATCCTGGCGACCGTTGCAGGCACAGTGTTCGCAGCCTACAGCGGGTCCGGTACAACGACTTCAACGGTCAGCGGAACTTCTGGACAACTCATCAACGTCAATTTTGGTTTCGCAGGGACTCCTGACGTTACAGACACGCCAGGATTCATGTTCTGGCAGAACTTCGCGAGTCAGGTCGGATTACATCTCAACGTGCAGTACTTTGAGAGCGACGCGACTGTAGCCGAAGCGCTCGCTTCCGGATCCATCCAAGTTGCCGAAGGGGCTTTCACATCTACTGTGGATGTGAACCTGGCACTCGGCAATTCGAGCGGCAGCTACCCATACGAAATCTTCAGCAACTACGAGGCGGTAAACGACTACGCCTTCGTCGTCCAGAACTCCATTACGAGCTGGAGCCAACTGGCCGGACAACCAGTCGCGACTTCCGGGCCGGGTTCCGAATCCAACCTCTTCTGCAAATTGCTCCTCGCAGAGCACGGGCTTTCTGGTAGCCAGATCAACTGCGCGACCATCGGCGGCGGCGGCTCAAGGTACCGCGCCCTGATAGCGGGCCAGGTCGTCGGTGACATCGCTGAGCCTTACCAGATCGTCAGCGCGATAGCAACTGGAAGCTACCACATAATGGCTTCAATCCCACAGGAGTTTCCAAGCATCATGTTCTCGGTCCTCTATACAAGCACAGCCTACGCGACTCAGAATCCAACTGTCGTGACGAAGATCACCGAGGCTATCCTCCTAGCCGACAGGTGGGCCCAGAACGAGACTGCGTGGGTCGCGAAGGAGAATGAGGAATTCCCAGGGACGAACTCGACCATCGCGGCGACCGCCTGGAAGATATGGGCTGAGATGGGGTTGTGGCAAGCGAACGGTGGGCTGACTCGGGCTAACGTCGTGGCCTCTGAGAACTTCCTGTTGCAGTCGAGCAGCATCAGCGGATATCTCAACCCGAAGTATTTCGTCACCCTCACCCCGTTGCAGCAGGCACTGTCTACTCTGGGCAACTACACGGGCGGGATCATCGTCAACCCCAACATCCCGACCATCAATTTCACCATACCTGGATTCGGTTCGGGTTCCTCGACTACTTCAACGACAGCTTTCTTCCCGGCTATTCCAGTCGCCGGTGCGTTGCTGTCAACGCGGAAAAAGTCTAGGAAGGAGACCAGCAAGTCGGAGGCAGAATCATGAAGACTACAATAGCTGCCATCGGAATAGTGGTCCTGATAGCAGGTGTTGGGATTTTGGCCTACGGGCTCAGCAGTCCCTCGACTAGTACGAGCACTTCGACCACCACCACCACTGGATCCGTGGTTGGAAACACGAACAGAGTGGTCTCACCTAACGGCTTCTGGGCAATGGGAGCGGCGAATTTGAATCAGGGCGAGCCTGTAACCGGGACCGTCTCCATCTCCAACTACAGCGCTTCCGACGGGCCGATTTTCATCTACGCCCAGAACGAATCGACTTTCATCGCTTGGGGGGCTTGCGCACCGTGCGGGGCAAGTAACCTGCTGAATCAGACCCTGCCCTCTTCGGGATCGCTCAGTTTCAGCATCACGGCTCCCAGCCAAGGGAGTTACTATTTTGTCCTCGACTCCAGCAATTACGGCAAAGCCTCGCCCGCTACTTTCTCAGCAAACGGGCAGGTCGCGCAGTCAACGCAGCTTGACATAACCAGCCCCAACTCGGGTCTCAACTACGGTGGGGTGGTAATCGCCGTGATTGGCTCCGTGATACTCGGCATGGGCTTGGTCATGGGGACGACCCGTCCGACGAAGCCGCCATCCAGCTGACCCAAGATAGACTAAACAAATGTTAATGTAAGCAGGACAAGCAGACGCGAGTGGTCCTGCTAACTTGAAGTCAGACAGCAACCACGGCATCAGATTTAGTTCGAAATGGGGCATCAGGATAGCTTCAATCGCAGCCGTGCTCGTAGGGTGGCAGATCATCGGATCATCCGTCAACACCGCCTTGTTCTCCACGCCTATCCTGGTTGCAAGCGCGTTCGTCGACCTTTCGCTCCACACGACTTTCCCGACCGACCTTGCGATAACGATCGGCGAGTTCGCCCTAGGCTACGCAATCGCCGCCGTCCTTGGAATATCGATAGGTATGGCGATGGGCCGGTGGGAAACGATCGAGGTCGCGCTCGACCCCTACGTTAATGCCCTCTATGCGACGCCATACGTGGCCCTCGCTCCCCTCTTCGTGATCTGGCTGGGGATCGGGTTCTACTCGCTTATGGCGGTCGTAATCCTCTCCGGGGTTTTCATCATCCTGCTCAACACCCTCGCGGGGGTCAAGAATGTCAGCAGGAGCCTCGTGGAGACAGGCAGAGTCTTTGGGTTCTCTGGCGTGAAGCTTTACACCGCCGTTGTCATCCCAGGGTCGCTCCCCTACATAATCACCGGACTGAGGCTCGGAATCGGCAGAGCCTTCGTTGGGGTAATCGTGGCGGAACTGCTTGTCAGGCTTGTCAACCTCGGATACCTGATGACGTATTATTCTGAGCTGCTTGAAGTAGCTCCGGGCCTCGCGATAGCCGTCACATTAGGGCTCCTGGGTCTGGCGTTGACCGAAGCGCTAAAGAAGGTCGAGTCCAGCATGTCGCAATGGCGTACAACGGCAGTGGGTGGTTGAGATGGCCCAAGTCGTTGTCGTCGAACACGTGACGAAGAGTTTCATTCCACCGCAGGGGGGCGAGCAGAACAATGTCCTGAGGGACGTTTCCTTTACCCTAGACGACGGAGAAATAGTCTCGGTCATAGGTCCCACAGGGTGCGGGAAATCAACTCTTCTAAGGATGATTGCTGGAATAATCAAACCCGATTCCGGCAGAGTCACAATCAGCGGGCGAGAAGCCTCGTTATCCAACCCAGCCTGTGCAGTCGTTTTCCAGAACTTCAACCTCTTTCCTTGGAGGACTGCCATCAAGAACATCGAGGTTGGTCTTGAAGCCAAAGGGGTAAGCGCAGAAGAAAGGGCCAAGATCGCAGAGAGCTACATAGCTCTGGTCGGGCTGAAGGGGTTTGAAGAGTATCACCCACACCAGCTCTCCGGGGGCATGCAGCAGAGAGTCGGACTCGCAAGGGCCCTGGCGATTGACCCCAAGGTTATCCTCCTCGACGAGCCGTTCGGTTCCGTTGACATGCTGACGAGGGATACGCTAAGAGTCGAGGTGGCGCACATCCTCCTCGAGACGAAGAAGACGGCCCTTTTCGTCACCCACAACATCGACGAAGCCATATTCCTCTCGAATAGAATCATCGTCCTGGGAGGCAGGCCATCGAACATAACGGAAACTTTCACGGTCGATCTTCCATATCCGCGGACAGACGACAACTTCCTCTCTGACAAGATAATCAAACTGAGAATGACCCTGAAGGAACACCTAGTTCGGGACATTCCAACCCCAGGCCCTAAGACGGACGAGGTCGGGCCACACAGTTGAACGCAGCACATCACGCAACCGCAACCTCGGTGCTCAAGAACAAGTGGGCGGTACGGTTCTACATGCTCGTGCTGGTTCTCGTCGTCTGGCAAATTGTCGGCGAATCTGCCAGCGTGCTCATTGCCGCGCCCCCTTTGACCGTGGCTTCTACATTTGCCAAGCTCTGGAGCGACGGCACTCTTCCATCTGATACTCTCGTCACTCTGGAAACAATTCTGATAGGCTTCACGATATCTGTGGCCATCGGGATTCCCCTTGGGCTGATCATGGGCCGGTCGAGGCTCGCGGAATACACGCTCGACCCGTATGTGAATTTCATCTACGCCACGCCGGTGGTGGCCATCATCCCATTGGCATTGATTTGGTTCGGCCCCACAAACTTCGCGACGTATTTCATCATCACACTACACACCGTTCCGCCTATCTTGATCAACACCATGGTGGGGATAAAGAACACCGAACGCAGTCTTCTTGAAACGGGGCGTGTCTTCGGCCTTAAGGGGATTAAGCTCTGGCAGAAGGTCGCCCTCCCATTTTCCGCGCCCTACGTGATGGCTGGCCTCCGCATCGGGATCGGCGCCGCGTTGATAGGCACCATGGTCGCCGAAATCTTCCTCTATAACGTCGGCCTCGGGTACCTCCTCGTGGAGGAGACCGCTTTCTTCAACAGCGCAGCTGTCATCTCGGGCGTACTGATCATAATGGTCATGGGGGTAGCCTTGGCCGAATCAATGAAGTGGCTGGACAGGCACTTTCTGAGCTGGGCCCACGAGGCGTCCGGGGTTGCCTAGTACCACCCAGTGCATTCGGCCTATTCAGCGAATCACGCTAAGGTCGGATATCCTCTTCTGCCATTTAGGTACGGCGTCGCGATTTACAGTGTATTGTGGAATCTCCGACTTCAGGGCTTTGAGGCAATTGTCGACCCAGGTTGACAGCATCATCCCGCGAATCTCAGGAGAATAGGCTGCCGCATGGGGGGCCAACCAGACTCTGTCCGGGAACTCCGTAAACAGGGGGTTGTCGGGTTCCGGAGGCTCGGGGTCGAACACATCCAAAGCAGCTCCAGCTATCAGGCCCTTTCTCAGGGCGCTAACGAGGGCCTGTTCGTCGATGAGCATTCCCCTCGCAGTATTGATGATGTAAGCTGTCTCCTTCATGACCCTGAACTGAGCTTCGCCGATCATCTTGTTCGTCTCTGGAGTGGCTGCCGCGTGAATCGTGACGAAATCTGATTCTCTCAAGAGCCTATCAAGCGTCGTCAGTTTGACATCGAAGGGCACCCCCCGCTCAGGCGACCTCCACGGATCATAGGCAAGCAGCTTTACGTCCCATGGTTGCAGGAGCCGAGCCACAGCTGCGCCCGCCCTGCCGAATCCGATGATGCCAACCACCTTGTCCTTCAGGAGCATCCCGGTCATCTGCTCATATCCGACCGACCTCCAGGTCCCCGCAGCCACGCCGCGGTCGCGAGCCTTGAGTTTCTTGGCCAAGGCGAGTATGTAAGCAACGGCGGTCTCGGCTACCCCCAAGGAATTCACCGGCGTATTCGCCACAAGCACGCCGAGCTCCGTCGCTGCGTTCAGATCGATCCTTTCAAGCCCCGTCCCGAACTTTGACAGTATCCTGAGCTTGGGAGCAGATTCCAATATCCTCCGCGTGTACGTTTCTCTAGAGCCTCCCATCAAAGCGTCCGCGTCCTCTACAAGTTCCACCATCTCATGCTCACTGTAGGGAGTCCCATCCATCATCGACCTTCCCAGGCGAACGTCGCAGCCAGCGGCCGAGAGGCTCTCCATGAATGGTTCGAAGGGCTCTGCCACTTCGGCGACGAAGACCTTCCACTTGCGAGGAGCCACCGTCACATTTGCACTTCTGAGAATTTAAGGATTGGACAGATGGCTCGCGTTTATCATTGGGGCATGGCCAAACACGCACCAAAGCCTTGAAACGAAGCAAGAGAGCCGACTCCGAAGCCGTCCTCGAGCTCATAGGGCGCATTTCCCGCACCGCACGGCCGGCCGGTTCCAGGGCTGACGCTTCGCTGTGCAGATGGATGAAGTCGTATCTCGAGTCATCCGGGCGTTTTGCAATCGAAGAAAGATCATTCGAGTTCAACAGGTATCTCCCGGGAAGGTGGAGCCTGACCGTCGAAGGCAAGACAGCGGAATCCATCCCGGCACTCTGCTCCGTCGGCACTCCAAGGTCCGGACTGGGGGGAGCTATCTGCAGGGCCGACGAGGATGTCGTTCGTGGCAAGGTCGCCCTTCTCAATATCTCTGCAACCCACGAATCACTCGCCGTGGAGGACCTTGCGAGGAGAGGGGCCCTCGCTGTATTGGCCTTCCAAGAACATGGTCCGTTGCTGGCCGGGCGAGTCAGGTACCCGCTATCTTCCATTCCTTGTATGATGATAACTGGGGAACTGGGCTTCTATCTTGGGCGAAGGCTAGCCAAATGGGAACTTCAGGCTCGCGTTCAACTGAGCGCCAAGACGACACAGGGTCGCGGGACGAACATTTGGGCGGAGCCTAGATCAGGAAGAGCGAGCGCCCTTTTTGTGGCGCATCATGACAGCAGGCAGTTCTCTCCTGGCGCCATTGACAATGGCTCAGGGACTGCACTGCTACTCCTTCTTGCAAAGATGTCGGGGAACCCCTCGTACTCAATTCTGTCGACCGACGCGGAGGAATACGGTCTGCTCGGTTCGCGCGAATTCGTAAGGTTTCGGAGTGACTTGGATCCTAGAACGTCAGTCATGAATCTTGATTCCATCGGGGCGGGGTCCTTGAGACTGGTCAATCGCACAAGGAGAGGCCATCTATCCAAAGCCCTGAACTCGAGGATTTCGACCTTGGCCAACAGGGAAGGAGTCACACTTGAAGGTCTGAACATCCCACGCGGTTCTGATTGCGACACATTCATGGAGCAGGGGTACCGGTCGTGCTGGCTCAGGTCTTATCCTACTCCCACAGCTACAACGGTGGATGACACTTTGGCTCACGTTCAGAAGGCCGCCATCGGAGCTGCTTGTTCCTTGCTAGGACGAATAGTCGGCTCAGGTCTTTCGCTTTGACTTCCTGGCCTGGAGCGGGGCGACGAAGTGTCCAGAGCCGGGCTTGCCGATGACTTCCCCGTCTTCCATTATGATCTCCCCACGTCTGATTGTCATGACCGGCACTCCCTTCACTCTTCTCCCCTCGTAGGGCGTCCACCCGACTTTCGAATAGACTCCTTCGCTCGTCAGGGTTCTCTCTTTCTTCATGTCTACAATGGCCAAGTCAGCATCCGAGCCGACCATGATCGCTCCCTTTTTCGGGTAAAAGCCAAGGAGCTTGGAAGGATTTGTGGTAGTCAGTTTCATGAGTTGGGCGAGGGTGATGGTGCCATTGTTCACCTCGTTGAGGAATACCGAAAGGTAGTGTTCCAACTGGGGGCAACCGAAGGGTGCTTCCCAGGGATTCTTGTCGAACTTCTCTACGATCTCTTTCCGGGTATGTGGCGCGTGGTCTGTAGCTAACACGTCGATGACTTCGGTCCTCATTGCTTCCCAGACCGTTTCGACCCGATGCTTGGGAAGGAGTCCGCCAGGTAGCACAAGAGGTCCGAGGCGCTGCAACTCTCCCTTCGTGGTTATGAAGTATTTGGGGTCGACCTGGGCCGAGATGTTCTCATATCCTGCCTGCTTCGCCTGTCTGATTAATCCAATCGACATTTCAGAATGCGTGTGCACCAGATGAAGTCTGACCCCGGTCCTCTTGGCCAGCATGATGAGAGTCGAAACGCTCGTTCCATAGATTTCTTCCTCGACGTATGACTTCCCGAAACTGATCCACGGAGCGTCCTTGGGTTCGAGCTTCCTACGTTGCTCGTAGAACGCTTCGAAAAGAGACATGTCAGACGGATGAACAAAGCAGGGAAGACCTGTCTCACGGATGGCCGCGAACGTCTTGAGAAGAACCCCGTGGTCCTCCACGCAGATCCGCGGATCGTGAGGGTACGCACCTCGGACCATGAAGATTTTGTAGCCAGCCGCCCCGGCTCTTGCCACCTTCGAGATTTCCGAGGGCGTCGGAAAGACCAAGTGATTGAAGTCGACAATTGATTTCCTCTTCGCTATCTGTTTCTTCTCCTCGAATGTCTTGAGGCTGTTTGTGGGGGGTTCGACATTCGGCATGTCTACGAACATGGTGACTCCGCCCGCGGCCGCAGCTTTCGACCCAGTCTCGAAGTCTTCTTTGTATGTGAAACCTGGGTCTCTGATGTGTGCGTGCGAATCGATTATTCCAGGGAGGACAACCTTCCCTGGAAGTCGCAGTTTCTTCGCGCCTTCCATCGACCCCTTGGACAGAGCGGCGATGACCCCGTTGTCAATTCCCAAGTTCGCTTCCAAGAGTTCGCCATCGACGAATAAGTGGGCATCTTCGATTACCAGATCATAGGACGCCAAGTCAAATCAAAAACTCATTCTGTAACTATATACAGATTTGTCCGGCCACAAGGGCCCCTCCCGGTTTTGGCAAATTCGTGTAGGTTCTCCAAAGGCTCGGTCGGAAGGATTCCTACGTTGGGTTTGCCCTCCGACTGCACAGACTAGGACATCGTAATGGGTCAGCAAATAATTAAGTACCCGAGAGGAACTGTTGCCGAACAAATCGGAATGGCAATCCTAGAGGAACCCATCAAGACCATTCAGCCGCTGAAGAACTACATTGGCGGTGAATGGTTGGAGTCCAGCGGTAAACTGCTCGACATCGTAAATCCGGCGACCCAGAAGGTCATAGGTAAGGTTCCGGTTTCGACCCGGGAGGAGCTCGACTCTGCAGTCAGTGCGGCGGTGGAGGCTTTCCCTGATTGGAGGAAGACCCCCCCCTTGGCAAGGATCCGTTGTCTGTTCCGGCTCAGAGAGCTGATGGAACAGAACTTCGAAGAACTTAGCAGAATCCAGACGATGGAACACGGCAAGGTAATCGACGAGTCCAGAGGCGAAACGAGGAGAGGCATTGAAAACGTAGAAGTGGCCACGGGCATCCCGACCCTGATGCAGGGATACAACCTTGAAGACATATCGAAGGACATAGACGAATACGTCATCAATCAACCATTGGGTGTATTCGGCGTCATAGGGCCATTCAATTTTCCCTTCATGGTGCCCCTCTGGTTCATCCCCTACGCGATCGCCACTGGAAACTGCGTGATTGTGAAGCCCTCGAGCGAGGATCCGACAAGCCAGGCTAGGATAGCGGAGCTTGCCGACGAAGCCGGTCTGCCTCCGGGAGTGTTGAGCATTGTCCACGGGGGACGGGACGTAACCAACCTCATGCTGGAAAGCAAGGATATCAAGGGGATAGGCTTCGTAGGCTCAACTCCTGTCGGACTGAATGTAATCTATCGCAAGTGCGGAGAAACAGGCAAGCGAGTAATAGCCGGTTGTGGGGCAAAGAACGCTGTGTTGGTGATGCCCGACGTGGCACTGGACAGGATCATGCCCGCCTTGCTTACCTCTTTCTACGGAAACACGGGCCAGAGATGTCTGGCTGGGGAAAACCTGATTGTGGTCGGAGAAGGACTAGCTGAAAGGGAATCCGAGATTTTCTACAATAAGGTCGTCGACGCTTTGACGGCGGCTGCCTCCAAGATCAGGGTGGGCTACGGATTGGACGAGGCGGTCCAGATGGGACCTCTCAGAGACAAAGAGAAGAAGGAGAAGGTGGTAGGTTTCATAGAAAAAGGGGTCGAAGAAGGTGCCAAGCTTAAGCTCGACGGGAGGAATCTCAAACTTCAAGGGACTTGGCCTACGGATGCCTTCCTCAATCCGACAGTGTTCACCGAGGGTTCCGTTGAAATGACCATAGGCAGGGAGGAGATATTTGGTCCGGTGGCCAACGTGATCAGAGCCAAGAACTTGGACGAGGCCATCGGCATGGTGGAAAGCAGCGTCTACGGCAACGCAGTGAGCATCTTCACCAACAACGGGCGATGGGCACGTGAGCTCCGGTATAGGGCAAGCGCAGGCAACGTAGGGATAAACGTCGGTCTACCTGCTCCGATTGCCATGTTCCCATTCGGGGGGACGAAGGCATCATTCTTCGGTGTCCTCCACCCTCAGGGGAAGGACGCAATTCGGTTCTTCACCGAGACAAAAGTAGTCATAGAAAGATGGATGTGAATTGGAATCTCAAGGTACGACGACGTCGGGGGTGGTCAGCTTCGCGCAGCGACTCGAAGAACGTTCCGAACTATTTTACGAGAAGCTGTGTGAGCAGTTCCCATCCCAAGCAGACCTTTTTCACGTCTTCGCGCATGAAGACAAGCTGAACAAAGTGCTGGTCACCAGGACTTACCAGGAAACTGTAACTGACGCGCTAGAGACGGGATATTCATTCGAGGGGTTGAACCTGAACGGCATCATTCCAAACGATGTGTGGGCGGACCATCCCGACCTTCCTGGGTCGATTGAGGGCGCCATTCTGTTGGAGCAGGCCGCTGCCAGCTTCTATGCTGATATCGCTGGCCGCTCAGAGATGCTCCTCTCAACCATCTATACGGCGTTCAAGAAGATCGAGGGGGTAAGAAGAAAGCGCCTCCCAAAACTCGAGTCGCTACGGTGGCCAGAGTAAGCATGACCTCGAGCCAGTAGACCAGTTCATTCCATCCAAATCGCTCACCCCATCTCAATGAATCCTTAATATCAAACTTCCCTGGAAGGCATTTGCTTGGACAAGATCAGAATAAAGGTCGAGTCAGTTCCTGAGGCAGGGAAAAGAGACGCTTCTGGATCTTATTCTCCTGCTCCTGTCTCAAATGCAATAAGATTCGGAAATCTGGTCTTTACTACAGCAAAGCCTGGCCGTGACCCTACTGGGAAGCTTGCAGAAGGAATCGAAGGGCAGACGAGACAGGCTCTGGAGAACATCGGAGATTTGCTGAAGGCCGCCGGAACAGACATGGAACACGTGCTGAAGACTTGGGTCTATGTGACAGACCTCAAGTATTTCGAACCGATGAACAAGGTTTATTCGACATTCTTCAAAGTCCCCCCAGCGCGGACGTTTCTGGTGACCCATGGCTGGTTTGAGCCGGCTCAGTTGGTTGAAATCGAAGTCATAGCTGGCATCCCATAAATGAAGACCTCCTTTGGAGTAAGGCTGCCTGTCTCTGGCCCCTTCGCGAGCATAGGCAATATCACAACTGCAGCCAAGGAATCTGAATCCCTAGGGTTCGACGCTGTCTGGGTACATGACCAAATAATTTGGAGCCGAGAACAGAACTCTCATCACGTTTCTTCAGGTTCCGTGGAGGCGGTCGAGAACGGGGACCCCGACTTTTTCGAGTCCATAACCACCCTCAGTTATCTCGCTGGGGTGACCAACAAAACCAAGCTAGGGGTGGCGATAATTGTACTTCCATATCGGAATCCTCTGATACTGGCCAAACAACTCCTGAATCTGGACGTAGTTTCGAACGGGCGGCTGATTCTGGGTGTCGGCGCGGGCGCTCCCTTGGTCTCCAAGACCTTCGAAGCCGTCGGCGCTTCATTCGAGAAAAGGGGAGAGATCACCGACGACTATCTGATGGCATTGTTGGCCGTCTTCGACCGACGCCCCAAATCCAGCTACTCTGGCAAGTACGCCAGGTTCACAGACGTAGAGGTGTTTCCGAAATCAGTGCAGAGGCCCCATCCGCCAATCATCGTGGGGGGACTCGGTAGGGCCCTGAAAAGGGCTGCACTCTACGCAGATGGTTGGATACCTGCCAACATCACCACGGCCGATGTGGCGAACGGGGTCAAAGAAATTCAGGAGTTGGCGAGAGAGGGAGGGAGGGGGCAACAAGAGTTCATAATCGGGAATGAAATATTCGCCAGCATAGATAAGAACTCTGAAGGGGCTCACAAGAACGCCGCAGCTACGATTGCGAGCTATGCAAAATCGATTGGCAGAGGCAGCGAAGAAGTCACCCTGATTGGGACCCCCGCCGAAATCATTCGCAAAGTCGAAGCATACCGGGAATCGGGCGTGAACATGTTCGAACTGAAATTCATCTACAGAGACATGAAGAGCCTAAGTTCTCAATTGGGCTTATTTTCAGCAGAGGTCATGCCCTCCTTCAACTGACAACGAAACCTGTATCATCTCCAAGAACCCCTGTGGTACGTTCTCACCAGCAATCAGGTCATTCTCACACCCAGTCCACCAACTATGCCCCAACACTAGGATGAGTGATTCCCGGCGGAGGCGCAATGTACCCCTACGGCTGACAGACAAGACAATCATCGATTCGCAGTCCCCCTATCTCCCAGATCTAGCTCCACCATCAGCGAATCCCCCTCCAGCCTGATCGGATGAGTCTTCACCTTCAACGGAGGGATCACCTCGAAGGAACCAGTGCGAACGTCGTAGGTCCAGCCGTGCCAGGGGCAGGTCACGTTGTACCCCTCGAGTTCCCCCTCCCCCAAGGGTCCTCCCCTGTGCAGACAGTAATTGTCCAGGGCGAAGTATTCGTTTCCCACCCTGAATATGGCGAGGGTCCTGCCTTCGACCCTGACAACTTTGCCCTTCCCGTCCCCAAGCTCGCGGGCGTCGGCCACCCGGACCAGTTTTTTCGCCCCACTGCTAGACAATTGCATGCTTCCCGCTCACCTCAACCGGCTCCTCCGGCTCAGGGTGGGCGTGCTTCTCCGACTCCTGGAGGAGCCACTCTTCTAGTGCCTTCACCTGCTCGCTACCGGCCCCTGGTGCTTCGAGTTCCTTCTTCGTGAACTGTACTGCCACGAGTATGACGTGCTCGATGTGGTCGACCTGGGTTTCAGTCGCGTGGCGGGGGATGAGCTCGAGGATGTACTGTAGGTCCTCCTCCAGATGCTCGATCTGCGATACGATCTTGGCGGTGTCGTGCTCAACCTCCACGGTCAGGACATTGTTGTAAACCCCAATGAGAAGGTCAAGGTCGGACTGGAACGACTTCAGCCTTTGGATATAGAGCTGGATGACCTCCGTTGGAAGCGCCCTCTTTTCCTCCATCGACGACCGGATGTCTATCGCCAGCGTTATCAGGAACGTCGTCAGCGAACCGACCCCCAGCTTTGAGGTGAGCCTTTCTTTCGCCGTGGCCTCTATCGGCTTCATCCTCTTCCTCTCATTCCTGTCGATGATACGGTCGACCACCAGGTATGTCACAGGGAGGATGACCGCGAGCCCGATCAGGGCCCCAACTACGCTGAGCAGAACGTCGTCTGACGTTATGGCCAACATGTCAGGGATGGGACGGCGGAGTCATTAACGTATGGCAATTGCGGAGGCGCAATTAACCCCAGGGAGCCGAACAATTTCGACGCGGCCGAATTCGCAACTGAGGGTCAATTCCGTCGAGGCGCGCTTATAATGTCAGGCTCGCGGGAAGTAGACAGCGATATGGCCAGCAAAGGAACAAAAGCAGTGCCCTGGGTCCTAAAGACACCTCCTGGGACATCAGAGTTCAAGGCCTATCGCGACGAATCGCTGGATCCACCCGCCCTGGTAGTCTGGGTCGGGAAGACCGAACTCCGATATGACCTCCGTTGCCTGAACGACCTCCACACGGCGCTCAAGAAGCATGGAGATTGGATGGAACTCGGCAGCGCAGACGAGCAGAAGCCAGCCAGGGAGTGGACGGTCGAAGCGTGGGCGCGGTCGCCAATGAACCCCATCAGGGGCTGGTACGGGCTAAAGAAAGGCCTGCGAGGAAGGTTCGCCATGTACGTCCCACCAATTATGGAGGCCCTGGGGATGGCCGAAGTCGAGCACAACCCGAAGAACAACCCCATGCGCGCCGTCTAGGTTCCCAGCAGTCCTCAAGGGCGCAATGAACCCCGTAGGTGGTATGACCGGCCAAACTTTGTGTTTCGATGGTCCGCCCACGTTATGGAAGCTGTGCCCGAATAGCCCTGACTACCGAAGGAACATCACCACAGGCGTCTACAGTGATCCCGTAGTCGAACCTTGTCGCTTTCTCGAAGACCTCTCGCACGCCCTTTTCCCCATAGGAAATACTGCGGCCTCTATCCCGTTCAATGCAGACTTGGAGTGGGACCTTTAGAGTGAAGACACGATGGTCGAACGGGAGGCGGTCTACAAGGCCTTCGATTGCCGACCTCCAATAGAAGTTACCGTCAAAAATCACCGGGATCCCTCTCCCAATTACCTCGCGCCCCTGTTGAACTGCAACAATATTCGCTTTGAGAAAAAGCGACTCCGAGCCTCCATCCCACTCCCACGCCTCCAAAATTGGGTCAATCGAGACAACCTCCGCGCCGACTTCCTCAGCAAGAGAATGAGCGAGGGTGGTCTTCCCCGCCCCAAGCGGCCCACGAATTATGACGAAGAACGACAAGAGATCCTGCCTTGCGCTTGTGTTCCGCCGTGACTACAAAAGATGTGCGAGTAGCTTGTCAGTTCCATCTCGGAGGAGGCGCGAGGGCCCAAAGTGCGGCGGATTGAGATTCCAAGTCCGCGCCAGAACCAATCCTCGAGCGCGCTCAAATCGTGTTGAAATATGCGCTTCCGGGGTCTGCGCCAAGGCCATGCCGCGATACATCGTCTTCGGTGGACCGCTTGCATCGGGGAAGACTACGTTAGCTGGCCGCCTGGCGGAGCACCGGGGGACCCGAGCAATCATGGAGGTTGTGGCAAAGCATCCCCTCATCGACGACTTCTACAAGGACCCTGTGACCTACGCGCTGGAAACAGAGATGATATTCACCATCATGCACTACCACGACGTCGCCAGGGCCGTCAAGGAGGGCATGTTCGAAAAAGAGGTGATAAGCGACCTCTTCTTCGACGGGGTCGAAGCCTACACCAGCTACACGCTCTCGCACGAGAACAGGAAAGCATTCCTCCCGCTTCTCAGGTCCCTGCAGGAGAGGATCCCCCCGCCTACCCAGGTCTTCTACCTGGACGGCAGCACCGAATACCTCATGGAGCGCGTGAGGGGACGAGGACGCGACTACGAGCGGTACATGACCTTCGAATATCTCGACGGCATCAATTCGGCGTTCAAGAAGTTCATCAAGGAATACAGGCGCACACCCGTCACCGTTCTGGACGCCGAAGAGCTCTACCACCAGTCAGTTAGGGAGACTGTGGAAGTAATCGAGTCCAAGCTGATATGAGTGAAAGCGATTCTTGGGACTCTTCCTACAAAAGCCGCGAGTTCGAACACTGGGAACCAATCTATCCTTCACCGGAACTCGCCGTTCTCGCGGCGGCAGGGACGTTTGGAGAGGGAAAAATCAGAATCCTAGACGTAGGATGTGGTGGGGGCCTCGACGCGATTTTTCTTGCAAAATGCGGATTTGACATTGTGGGGGTCGACATCAGCAGGACCGCTCTTCGGATTGCCAAGAGGAGAGCAACCAAGGCCCGCGTTACTGTAGATTGGCGCCTCGGGGACGTTCTTGACCTGCCCCTCGAAGACGAATCGGTGGATTACGTCACTGATCGCGGGCTGTTTCACTTGCTGGAAGACCATGACCGACCCAGATACTCTTCAGAACTTTACCGAGTTCTGAAACAAAACGGGGGAGTGCTGATACGCGGCGCCAGTGAAGAGGTATCTGAAGGTAGGTTCAATCCGGTAAGTGAAATAGCGATAAAGAGATACTTCGCTTCGAAGTCCAAGACGGGTCCTGTTCTTCCAATCCCATTGTTCTCAAAAGAGGGCTCTCTGAGCGGAAGGATCGTCTATCTGAGAAAGCGCGAAATCAGATCGAGATAAACGAGGCATTTCCCGGCCGAGGCGCAATGAACTTCACCACGCCACAGGATGCCAGAGATTGAATTAACTCGCCGACAACTCATCACAGATGCCTTATCTACGCGCGCCGGCTCAAAAGCGTGGAATGCACGACGACGACTCTCTGCGCCTTGTCGTGAAGGAATTCAAGCGTCTCGGCATCCTCCTCGAATCAGACCAGAAACTTCCAAGCGTCGCCGGGCTGATTGCAGGGGGTCCTACAAAGGGCTCCTGGTGGGGTCACCCTAAGGGGAAGTTGATCTGGCGAACGTTGAAACGTTTCACGACACGTGAGGACGTCCTGACAACAAGACTAGTCTCCCGCAAGGTAACGTTCCTCCATCGCACATTGTGGCCCGAATTCATCGCTATCGGCACTTCAAAGGAGTGGTGGCAGACAGAAGCCCTCTCTTCTGGAGCCCGTTCCCTACTCAAGCTGACGGAGAAGGATGGCGAGGTCAGGACGGATGAAATCCCGCCGGGACGCCACGGTTCGAGAACCACAGGTGATTCCGCACTCGAGTTGGAACGCAGGCTTCTGGTGTACGGCGAGGACGTCCACACCCCCAACGGATTTCACGGAAAGATCCTGCGTCCTTGGAGGGGATGGGTCGGCTTCGGAGGCCTCGATCCGAACATGCCGAGTGTAACAGAAGCGAAATCCAAGTTCGAAGCCCTCGTTCAAGGACTGAACGAAGAAACGGGAGGAGACGCAAGGTTGCCCTGGAAGGTGGCGCAATGAACCCTATGAACGGCCACTGCTTTGCCTTCGGATCATCTGCCTTGGGCCAGAGATTCCAGCGCTCGATATGCCTCCATCGCGTCCTTCTCATCGACCAGGACCAGGATGCGCCCCGGGCCGACGGATGTAAGCTGCCTGATGTTGACGTCGTTCATGGCGAGTTCCGAGGCGATCGTCGCGATGACCCCTGACTCTTTCTCGATTTCAATCCCCATCGACACGACGATTTCGGCCAGGTCTTCCAGCTTCCTGAGGACGACCGACTTCGGGACCATCGACTCAAGCCTGCCGGCATTCTTGGAATCTAACGTCACGCTGACGGCCTCCATGCTCGAAACAACCCGAAACGTCTCCCCGTTGGCGTAATTCACCTCTTCCGAGAAACGGGCCACGGTCTTCTGCACTTCTCTTTCGTTCCTGAGCGAGAGCACCGCAACCCTGTTCTTGATTGAGAGTTTCAGGACCGTCTTACCCAGAACCTGCCTTCTCGCCGAGGCCTGCTTGATTGGGTACCTCCTGATGGCGCTGAGAATCGCGTCAAAGCTCGTTTCGTCTGAAGTGGACTGAATCCATCTTGCGAGCGCCCTGTGGTTCACCAATCCTCTTGCGAGGCCGTTACGAATCACCCCGTCCCGCTCAATGACTTTCCTGACGAGCTCGCCCGGAGACTGTGCCTTGCCAGACATATTTGCGCCGCCCAAGACCTAAACGCCCTATTTATGCCATAACCCTTTTCCTATCTCCCAACCATAGAGGCTGACATGCGAACGAAGAACGAACCAAAGGATGTGGTGATGTCCTACATCGACGCGCTGGACAAACTGGACTACGACGGGGCGCTGCAGTTCCTGAGCAGTAACGTCCGAGTGCGGGGCCCTGCCGGAGAGACTTTCGGTGCCCCGCTGGGCTTCATCGAGATGCTGCGGAGGTATCACGGAAGATACGACATCAAGAGGGTCTTCGTCGACGGAGACGAGGTGTGCGTCTGGTATGACCTGAGGACAACGGGTCCGACCTTGTTCATGGCTTCCTGGTACCAGGCAAAGGACGGCAAGATCGTCCGAATCCAGACTATCTTCGACCCGAGCGCCCTCGGCCCGCCTCCGGCAAAGAACCCAACAAAGGAGGGTTCCGCATGAAAGCGATCAGGACCCACTCCCGAGGAGGCCCTGAGAACCTGGTCTACGAGGACGCTCCGACGCCCGCCATAAGTGCCGGCGAAGCCCTGATCCGGGTCCATGCCGCAGGAATAACGCCGACAGAATTCACCTGGAACTCTACGTTCACCAACTCCGATCGGAGCGAGCGTCTCCCCGCCATCCCTGCCTTCGACGTGTCTGGCAGCGTGGAGAAATTGGCCCCTGGTGTTTCTGACCTCTCCCCGGGCAACGAAGTGTACGGCCTTCTGAATTTCTGGCGGGACGGAGCGGCCGCAGAATCTGTCGCCGTCCGCGCCTCCGACTTGGCTCCCAAACCCAGATCCCTCGACTTCGTCCAGGCGGCCGCCGTCCCTCTATCGGGACTCACGGCATGGCAGGCCCTCTTCGATCACGCCAAGGTCTCCCAGGGGGACAGGGTGCTCATCCACGGCGCCGGAGGCGGGGTGGGGTCGTTCGCGGTACAGCTCGCGAAGTGGAAGGGCGCTCATGTCGTAGCCACATGTTCGAAGGCCAATGCCGACCTCGGGCTTGAGCTCGGTGCATCCGAGGTCATCGATTACACAAGGACACGGTTCGAAGACGAGGTGCAGGAAGTGGACGCGGTGCTGGACACTGTGGGAGGGGACACTCTCGACAGGTCTTGGAATGTCCTGCGCAAGGGCGGGACCCTGGTCACCATCGTGGGGGACGCTCCAGAGGACAAGGCGAAGGCCCTCGGAGTGCGTGGCGTCTCCATGCTGGTCGAGCCGAATCGGGCTCAGTTGGTCGAGCTGTCTCGGCTGATCGATTCAGGGAAGCTCCGGCCGATCATCAGCGAGGTCTTCTCGCTTCCCCGGGCCAAGGAGGCGTACCAGAAGGGCCTGTTGGGGCACGCCCGCGGCAAGCTGGTCCTGAAAGTAAGAGATTCATAGCAGTCAGCTTCAATCTACGTCGGCTTGTAGAGTGATTTGGAGCAGACCGAGTTGTATTCGCAGGCCTTGCACTTGGCGACGCTCGAGCTTGAAACAGGTTCCCGTTCTTCCAGCCAGTATCCCGCCTTGGAAGCGACAGCCGTCTCGGCCTTGTCGACGTCGTGCTCGAGCAGGTGCGCCTTCATCCTTCCTTGGTACCTGGCCTCCAGCTCAGGCATTCCGTTCTCGATCAGGGCATCAGAAACTTTCAAAATCCATTCTCTCTTCTCCAACTCGCTCAGCTCACCGGACTTCAGCCTCACCACCGCCGACCGCATCTTGGAGCAGTCAAACCCCATCCTGTCGAGCAGCAGCCCGTAGACCCTGACCTGGTTCTCCTGGTCCTCCCAGAGCGGGGTTGGATCGCCTCTGGTGGTCTTCAGTTCGACGACCCACAGCGGCCTTTCTTCCGACCAGATTATGTGGTCGGGCACCCCCACCACCTTCAGACCCCCGGCTGAGCCCCAGACCCCGAGGACCGCCATTGACGGCTCCTTCTTGCCGACCAGCTTGACGAACTCCTCCCTGCTAATCTTCTCCGTCGGCATCAGCTCGTCGTGGAGGGCGGTGCCGGAATCCTTCGTCTCGGTGGGGATCTCCCCTAGCGCGAACTCGTTCTCCAGCTTGTACTCGCAGTAGTACTGTTCCGCAATCGACGAGACCGCTACGAACGAGACGCCGTGCTTGAACTCACCATGCCCAGAATCGAAGAACTCCTGTTCACCCTTCCAGATTTGGGACCAGAGGTCGGTCAATAATGAGATTGCGGCCGGGAGATATCTAATTCTTCCGAGCCCAATGCAATATCAGGCTCCTCCAGCCGCTTCCTCAATCCGTTTCCTGACCAGAAGGGCCTTCAGAGTTATCCATTTGCTCGGCTTGCCTTCGCTCTCTAGGGAGAACCGCTTCGGCTTCCTCCGCAGACTGTATTTCGCCCCGCGGCCGAGGTCAGGATGAACGCGGTCTAGTGCCCACGCCCCGCCTGGGAGCTCTTTGTCGTCCAATATCTTCAGGACTCGCTTCAGCCTCCTGTCCCCCGCATATCCCAGCCTGGTCAAGACGTCCATGCCGACCAGTACGTCGTAGTAGTAGTGGTTAGGATAGTGGAACCTGAGCCATGGGGCGTACGTCGATTCGCCGTCGTCGAAGAGCTGCCTCTCCAGATAGAACTCGGCGCCCCTCTCGATGGAGCGGTTGATGCTCTTGGTCCTCTTCTGCCTGGGCAGAGCAGCGTAGGCAGCCAGCCCCTCCCAGCAGTCGAGGGTCCCTTTATCACTCTTGAAGCAATGCCAGCCGCCGTCCTCCTTCTGGTCCTCTACGAGCCTGTCGAAGAGCTTCTTCACCCTGAAATCATCGGCATAGCCGAAACGGGTGAGCATCCTGGCCGTGTTCCCGACGACGCAAACTTCGTCGTTGAAGATGTTTTCCCCGGACGGTATTACCATCCATTCCTTGAAGAAGAGGTTCCCCGTCTTCCTGACCTGTGGGTTCGTCTTCGTCAGGCCGAGGTCGGAGAGGATCAGCGCCATCCAGTTGGTTGCTGTGTACTTGGGACCATAGAGCGATCCTTTGGGTCGCGACTCCCAGCGGCCATCTGAATTCTGGAGCCTGAGAATGTCATGGGCCCAACCTTCTTTCGAAATGCTGTCGTAGGCCTCCTTCGATTCGGGGTCGCTGGGCCTTCTGCCCATAAGCTCGGTCATGACGAAGTAACGGACGGCGGGTTGCTCTTTCTCCATGAGCCAATTAGTGACTTCGGCTTTGGCGCTCATGCTCCGATGGCGGGGCGGGGTGTTCTTTTGCCTTTGGCCGGCAGGTTGGCCTTTTTATTGGCCCACGGGAAGTGCGCGCCGTGAAGTTCCAGTTCTATTACAGCGGGATAAGGGTCAGGAACCTAAACAAGTCCCTCGACTTCTACACGAAGGCCCTGGGGATGAAGGTGGTGAAGAAGGGAACCCAACCGCATGGCGGGATCTGGGTTCAACTGCAAGGGAAGGGGTCCGAACAGAAACTCGAACTGAACTGGTACCCCAAGGGATCCAGTTTCTACACGGACTACACCAAGGGCGAGGAGATGGACCACCTGGCGTTCAAGGTGAAGGATGTAAGGGAAGCGTACCTGCAGCTGCTCAACAAGGGCGCCACACCAGCCGTGACCCCCAAACAGTCGAAGGGGACTGAAGTATACGTCAAGGATCCTGACGGCATCTGGATCGAGTTGCTGGGGTCTTAGGTCATGGGAACTTACACCACAGAGATGTACGAAGGGATGCTCTCGGAAACAGTCATGATTGATGGGCACAAAGGTCTCAGAATCAACGCGTACTTCTCACGCCCACTCGGCCCGGGCCCCTTCCCTGGGGTCGTCCTGGTCCATCACAGGCCGGGGTGGGACGAGTGGTACAAGGAGGCGACCAGGAGGTTCGCTCATCACGGATACCTGGCCATCTGCCCGAACCTCTACTTCGGGTTCGGCCATGGGACCCCTGAAGAAGCAACTTCGAAGATGCGCGCAGCCGGAGGGGTGCCCGACGACGATGTAGTTGCAGACGTATCGAATGCCGCAACCTACCTGAAGTCCTTACCAATCTCCAACGGCAGGGTGGCGGGGTTCGGTTCATGCTCGGGTGGGCGCCACGTCTTCCTCGTCGCATGCAGGACCAAGGCCTTCGACGCATCCGTAGACTGCTGGGGAGGCTCCGTGGTGATGAAGAAGGAGGACCTCGTCCCGACCGCACCCGTCTCTCCCTTGGACTACGCTGCGGACCTGTCGTGCCCTCTTCTGGGCCTCTTCGGGCAGGATGACAAGAACCCTGGCCCGGAACAGGTCGCACAGATTGACGCCGAGTTGAAGAGGCTAGGCAAGGCCTACGAGTTCCACAGCTACCCGAACGCTGGCCACGGTTTCTTCTACTACCACACTCCATCGTACAGACAGGAGCAGGCAATCGACGGCTGGAACAAGATCTGGTCGTTCCTTGAGAGGAACCTGGGCCAGCCGTCCGTCTAGCCGCTCGTCTGAAAGGACAATGGGAAAGTTTACAAGTTCATTTCGGGTCTTACAAGCGAAGTTGGTTCAAAGGTCCATCAAGAAACGCCTCGGGGGTCTTTTGCTGCTGACGAGCCTGATGGCCGCCCTAATCGGGGTTTTCGGGGGCCTGCCACAGGTGCGCGTCAAGCGAAGGCGAGCCTTCGCTCATATCGTGGCAATCCTGGTAGTCATAATCATCATCTTGGTCGTGCTCATTATCCTCACCATATAGCTGGCGAGCCTCCATGGTCGACCCCAGAGTCTCGGAGCACGCGAAGGTCATCGTGAACTACTCCTGCAAAGTGAAACGGAATGACTTCGTGCTGATTTCAGCCACTCAGGAAGCCCACGAACTTGTCGTCGCCCTCGCTTCCGAGCTTGGGAAAGTCGGTGCTCGGTTTGTTGTCTTGGACAGAGACAACCAGGTAGATAGGGCGTATTTGCTCGCAGCTGACAAAGAGACGCTTTCCACCATGGCGCCCCAAGTGGTGGAACTTGTCAGAGGGGCGGATGTGTCTGTCTACATCCTCAGCTCCTCCAACGCCCAAGAAACGGTCGACGTCCCATCAAACAAGCTTCAGATTTCTACCCGGGCCAGTGCCCCATTGGGCGGGGCGATGGAAGGCAAACGATGGAACATCACACTGCACCCCACCAGCGCAATGGCCCAGGAGGCGAAGATGTCAGATGAGGCATACCGCGATTTCGTCTATTCTGCCATCCTGCGCGACTGGCCGAAGTTCGAATCAGAGATGAAGGTCCTGTCTGAGCGATTGGCCTCGGCGAAGAAGGTCAGGGTCGTCGGGAAGGACACGGACGTCACCATGTCGGTCGAAGGACGGCGCCCCAAGGTCAGTGCAGGCGACCACAACATGCCCAGTGGTGAGGTGTTCGTCTCTCCGGTGGACACCGAAGTCGAGGGACAAATCTACTTCGATCTGCCGGTGATCTACCAGGGACATGAGATCAGGGGTGGCAGACTGACGTTCAGGAACGGCTTGGTGGTGGAATCCAGCGCAGAAGATGGGGCCGAACTCCTGAAAGCGATGCTCGACGTAGACGACGGGGCCAAGAAGCTGGGGGAGCTGGGCATCGGGATGAACCGGGGGATAGACAGGTTCACGAGGAACATCTTGCTCGACGAGAAGATGGGGGACACCATCCACATGGCTGTGGGCCGGGCCTATCCTGAGACCGGCGGGACCAACAAGAGCGCCATCCACATCGACATGATCAAGAGCATGAAGGAAGGGGGGACCATCTACTTCGACGGCGACCCGGTCTACGAGAAGGGCAAGTTCGTTTGGGAGCCTGCACCCACCGCCTAGGCGACTTGGATTTTCTTGTTCTCCTAGACTAAAATAGAAGCCCCGTGGACTCAAGCTTGATGGATTCAGTAGTCCATTTCGAAATCCCTGCGAAAGACCCCAAGAGAGCTTCGGCGTTCTACTCGAAGGCGTTCGGCTGGCAGATCGACCAGTATCCGGACTTCGAATACTGGAGCCTAGGAACTACACCATCTGACAACGGACGCATGCCCACCTCACCAGGGGCGATCAACGGCGGGATGGGAAAGAAGGGTAAAACTGCACCCGAGAACGTGACCATCACCATAGGCGTGGCCGACATCGACGCCACACTGGAGAGCGTCAAGAAACTGGGAGGCAAAGTGACCATGAAGAAGACGCCCATCGGTGACATGGGTTTCAACGCTTACTTCCAGGACACAGAAGGCAATGTCATAGGCCTCTATCAGTTCCCCGCGAAGATGTGACGAGGCGTTCTTGGCTGGGCTGGCGGCTCTACGAGATTCCAACAGGAAACCGATATAGGGCAAACCATTACATAGCGCGAAGAGGCTCCGGCACTCATGGGCATGGCGGGCTCAGGCTGGAGAGACTTCTGGAGGAGACACAAGGTTGCCGTAGCAATATTCTTCCTGGCAGGCGCTCTGGCATTCATAGGCTCGATCTCAGTCTTCCTGTGGTTCGTGAGCAACGCCCAATCGAGCGGCCTCGTCCCATCGTCTCTGGGTCTTTGGACGATTGGAAACCTCGTGAACTTCATTTTTACCGCAATCTTCTGGGAAGTCCTACTCGTCGGAGTTCCAGTGGTCGTAGCCGCGGTGGCAGCCTGGCGGTGGTGGAAGAGGCTCCCTCAAGAGGAGCGGATGGGATATCACTTCGGCAAACGCTCGCGCACAGCGGGCGGAAGCGGAGGAGTCTCCCTGTTCTTCTTCATCGCCTTCTGCATCAAGGTCTGGCTCGACGGAAACTGGAACGCCCCCATCTCCACCTTCACTCTGAACTATGTCGTGAGCTCGTGGTTCACAATCCTGGTGTGGAGCCTGGTCATCATCGGGATCCCAATCGCGCTTGGGTTGGTCTGGTGGCTAAACCGCGAAATGAAAAGGCCCTAGCGACGTCTGCGGCCCCGGTGACGTCTTCTCCCGAAGTTCAGGGCGACGATGTCGAAGAGTATCCGTCTGTAGTTCATGGTGATCGACTTCGCATAGAAACGGCCTTCCAAGTTGAGCCGCCGCAGATCGTATTGGCTCGCCTCGTGGCGGTCGAACCTCTCGAACGTCAGACAGTCCTGGAGGTACGGTTCGAGCCTAAGGACGTCAGGGTCTGCCAGCACCTCTTTTGGAATCAACCCCTTCGTCGAAGAAACTAGGAGGTCATTGAGTGACCCTCGGGCCGCCTCATAGTTCTTCCACGCCTCCTCGACGAATCTCACGAATATCCCGTCCCCGACCAGCGTTGAGACGAACGTCCCTTCCTTGTCCTCGGAGTATCTCTTGAGGAGGTGCGCTTTGATGTTCAGCTCGTTCGACCTGTCGAACCCATAGAGGAGCTGGCACGCTATCTCCTCCATGTCCGACCTGTATGCGTGGTTGAGGGAGTCCCCGAAGGCCCCGCTCGCAAGGAGGAACCTGGCCATCTCGTAGTCGCCAGAGATCAGGGCCCCGGATATCATGTGGGCGAAGTCGACATCGTAGGGGATCTCGCTCATCAGGAGGCCCTTCTCGGTAATCCTGCGGCTGTGGCGGTCGATGGCGCCTATGTCCGTCAGCCAGTCCTCTGCGAAGGCGACCTCACGCTGGTCCACCTTTGACATGAACTCCAACCCGGAGAACGCCAGGCCGTACTTCGACATCAGGAGGACAAGGTCGAACGGGGTCTCTGTCTCGAGGTCCTTCTTGACCGGGGTCGGGGTGATCTTCCTAGGTACGGGGGTGTCGGAGATGATCACCGCCCTCCCTGGCTTGAACCGGCCGATCCTGCCTATCATCTGCAACATCGCATTGTTGTCCACCTTCCTGTACCTGAGGGTCTTCTCCCCCAGCTTGTCCTTGCTGTCGATGACCTCGTTGAATATCAGGACGTTGTCGACGTAGATGTTCACCGAAGAGGCGATGACGTTGGTCGCGAAGATTCTGAGGTTCCTGTCCAACTCCGCCCTCTTCTGGATCTTGTTGACCTCTGCCCCCTCAAGTCCACCATGGATGTAGATCCCTCCATAGTTGTGGGCGAACTTCTCCACCAGGCGCCTTGTAGGGAGGAAGACGAGCCACGACTGGTCGCGGGGTTGGGTGTAGAGGTAGCGGGCGGCGGTGTCCAGCATCTCGTCGACATCTCTGACCAACTCGACTTCGATCCTGACCGGGAACCTGCGCCCACTGAGGGTGTAGACCTTCGAAATGCCCAGGAAAGACATGAACTCCTTCGGGTCGAGGGTTGCGCTCATCACCCGGTACAGGTTCCGCGTCTCCGCTCCCTGCTTCCTCGCCAGGGACATGCAGAGTTCTAGTTGCGAAGTCATCTGGTGGCTCTCGTCGAAGTAGACAGAGCAGTCTGTGACAGACCCCTCGGCCAGCATCCTGAGCAGGACGCCGTCAGTCACAATGGTCACCTTGCCTCCCACGTTGATTTTGGTGTCCTTGGTGATGACCGAGAGCTCATCTTTCACCTCAGGGTGGAGGGCCACCAGCGAATAGTACAGGGCGTTGCAGGAGGCCCTCGAAGGCTCCCGGATCAGAATCTGCCTGTCCCTCCCGCGCAGCTCGAACTCGTGAATCGGAGTCACGGTGCTCTTCCCCGTCCCCACGTCGCCAATGATCACGAAGTGGTCGTCGAAGTCTATGGAATCGATTATCGAAAGGATGGGGAGCTGCAGCTTCGTTTCCTTTCCCGCCACCTTAGGGGCGGATTGGTCTTCCAGAGGGGCTACTTGCTCAATGGGACCGTCAATCTCAAACCCGCTCTCGGCCATGGAAGTTCATTCACCCTCCAAAGGACACGTAACGAAATGGCGAACATAAACGCCACCATGGTGTGATGCGCCGGCCGAAACGACGGTTGCCTAGGGGATCTTCGAGCCGCCGACGTCCAGCTTCACCTTGCCCACCAGGCCGGTGAACCCGAACCCTCCTAGCGTCACCGCCCCTCGGACGAACCTGTCCTGACCGTAGCCGTACCCCAGCACGGGGTTGAGCCCGACGCCGACCATCGTCAGCTTCCTCTCACCGGGAGGTATGTGGTCGAGCAGCTTGTTGAGCCTCGTGCTGTCCTCCGACTTCCAGCTGGTCAGCCTGCCTTCCTTGAATTCGAGTTCGGCATGGGGAATAACCCCAAATTTCGTAAGCGAGTTGGTCAGAGTCACCTTTCCGCTGGTGCTCCGGGGGTCGACGTCCTTCGCGACCTGACCCGGAGGGACGTAGGCCACTGTGTTCCCCGTCGTCCTGTCCTCGTCGTCTACAATCCCGTCTTGAACCTCGAGCTCTCCCTTCAGGGTGAACCTCAGTTCATTACTCCCGGTCTTTATCTTCGCCCTAGCCCCGTCGACCAAGAGGGGAGATATCCTTCCCGCGTATCTTGCGACCTCCCCATAGTCTACCAGAGCCGCTGTCAGCTGCGCCCTGGCAGCCTCATCGATCGTCTTCCCCAGAAGCCTGGCAAGGTCCTTGCCTACGTATCCGAAGGCGAGCCTTGCTCCCCTGAGCCCTGCCTTCGTTGACGCGTCGTACCATGATGAGTTGTACCTGGTAGATTGCTCACGTTCCTTGGGTTCCAAGGCGTGGGAGTAGACCCCCAGCGCCGGGCCGGGCACGAAGACGTAGGCGTCCGTCCCCGCCAGCATGCCATATTCGTTCTTCCCCATCATCCCGACGGAGTCCTTTGGTGCCCTCCTGACCCCCTCGACGTAGGCCCTCTCATCTTCGTAGACCAGAATCACCCTGCACCCCATCGCCCGGGCCTCAGCCAGCGCCCTCCTGGCGAAGGGTATCCCGTTGTCCCAAGCCTCAATCGTCACCGATTCACCGTTCTTCACATGAAGGGTCTCCTTCAGCATCTTCTTCACGACTTTCGTATACAACGCGTCTATCGATTCTTTTGGCATGTCTAGCCAGCCGTTCGCCCGCTATTTAGCCTCGGCAAGCAGCTCGCCAGAAAGGAGTCTCTCCACGGCCTCTCTGGTCAGCTCTACCCCCTGGGGGTTGCCGGTCAGAACGTGCTTGAACTTGTTACCATCGTATTCGAAAAAGACCTGAGGAACCAGATAGTCAGGCGCCCAGTCGCCGTACTTCCTGACCAGGTCGTCCGCGGCCTGCTCCTTCTCCGTATCTATGTCGTAGAGGACGCAGCGGATTCCAAGCTCTCTGGCCCTGTCAAGCAGGGGCTCAACGGTGACTGGCAGGCAGTGCGGGCACCACGCGGCATAGACGACATGGATCGCCTTCGGCTTTTCCATCGAACCGAGTCGGAACTCCTTCTCTATTAATCCGGCGCCGAAGCCACGCCTCAGTAGACGTACGCCTGTATCCGGTGCGGAGCGACCATACGGATAGCCTCGGTGACGGCTTCGACGTCGTCAGTTTCCAGGGCCTCCAGCCTCTTGTCTGGGGCTCCCGTCCTGGCTTTTACGCCATAGGTCATCAACGTGTATCGCCGACCGAACCTCGTGACGAACACGAAGCACTTCCTTCCCTGCCGCTCTCCGACCACCCTGACCCCCGAGTCCTCGTCAAGCGTCCTGATTGCCTTCACCAGGTCGCCAAGGGATGTCACCTTCTTCTCGTAGAACAAGCCGAGGCCCGCTGGGACCCCTTCTTCAAAAACAAATACCAGCGCCCTTGGGCGAGTCCGCGCTTCCTCTTGAGGGGTCATCTTACTCTATCCAACACGATGTCAGGCAAGAAGGAGGTCTTCCGACCTCTAAAGCCCCCATTCGTCACCATGTTCGTCTGCGGGCCCACGGTGCAGTCCCGGATCCACCTGGGGCATGCGCGGACCTACATTTTCTACGACGCCCTGGCCAGGTACCTGGACCACCTCGGCTACCATGTCTCGTTCCTGATGAACATAACAGACATCGACGAGTCAATCACTCGAGCCGCGCTCAAGGAGAAGGCCGACCCATTCGAGTACTCTCGCCGCATGTCGAAGCTGTTCCTGAATGATCTGAAGCGGCTGAAGGTGGACACGGTCACACACTTCGAGCCCGTGTCCGGCCATGTCTCGGAGATGGTCAGCCAGGTCCAGGTGCTGATGCATAAGGGGCTCGCGTACAAGGCAGGGGGATGGGTCTACTTCGACACCTCGAAGTTCAAACGGTGGGGGCGCCTGTCACACCAGTCGAAAAGCGACCTGGCCCTCAGGCCGCTGGAGCTATCACTCGAGAAGAGAAACCTCACAGACTTCGGGCTCTGGCGCCCGGAAGAACTAGTCGAGGGCCTATGGCAGAGCCCACAGGGCCTCGGCTCTCCGGGGTGGCACATCCAGGACACAGCCGTGACTCTGCCCGCCTTCGGGCCTCAGTACGACATCCACGGAGGCGCATACGAACTGATCTATCCGCACCACGAGGCGGAGATAGCCCAGGCCGAGTCCCTTACGGGGAAACGCCCTCTGGTCAAGTACTGGGTGCACGCAGGTTTGCTCAACATGGAGGGGCAGAAGATGTCGAAGTCCGTCGGCAATGTGGTCACCGTCGATGAGGCCCTGAATATGTGCACCGCTGACGACCTTAGGTTCTATTTCCTGTCCGTCCGCTACAGAAAGGCGATGGACCTTTCGGGCTTTGCGGCTGCCAGGCGGCGTCTGCGCGAGATGCAAGAAATGGCTGCAAGCCTCGCAATGTCCGTAGGCGAAGACGAGCTCTCCTTGGCGCCTTTCGAGGACGCCCTCAACGACGACTTCGGCAGTCCCAAGGCGCTGGATTGGATCGACAGGACCCTGAAGACCGCCGCCAAGGAAGTCAACTCCGCAAAGGCGGGCTCGCTTGCCCGTGCCGCTGTGAAAGCAGCTTCGATTCTGGGAATGGATTTGCTTGAACCGTCCTGACCGGAGGGACCTCGAACTCAACGAGGCGGGCTGGTGGTCCAACTGGGCGCGCCTCACCTGGCTCAGCCCCACTGGCTACCTGCTGTCGTCTGACGACCTCAAGGAACCCTTCTTCAACCGCGCTGGCACTCTCGCCTGCACGGGAGTAAGCAGGCTGTCAGCCGCCGCGGAGGAGAAGCTAGCAGCTCGGGGGATGGATTCCACGGTCACCGTCTTCGATTCGTGCGTCGGAGCTGCCGAGGCTCTCGAGGGTTCAGGCTACAGGACTGTGGACACGATGACCGTTCTCCTATCGAGAGGGCCCATCGAGTCGCCCAACCCACCACACACGACAATCCTGACCCGCCCTTCTGCCCTTCGCTGGGCTAACGCCTACCTCGATGCATTCTACGGGAACCGGAAGCTCTCCTCACGTGTAACACCGATCATCAATCGCCTGCTCAAGAACAGAGCCGCCACTCTCTTGGAGGCCAGAATCAAAGGCGAAACAGCGGGTGTGCTGGCCATCTTCCGGACCAAAGGATTGGCTGGGGTGTACTGCGTCGGCACCGTCCCTCGGTTCAGAAGACTAGGTGTGGCGGGGGTTCTGCTGAGCAGGGCTAGAGCTGTCGCTTTGGCAGAGGAAAGAAACCTAGTCCTTCAATCACTTGCGTCCGACGGCTCCAAGCAGTTCTACCTCAACCGGGGCTTCGTTCCCCTCCATTCCAAACAGCTGCTTTCAAAGAAAACTAAAATGCCGTCCAGGGCCAAGGGATCAAGGATGGACCTGGGGGTCAGCATCGAAAGGAAGGCACCCCTGGGCCCGAACCCGTTCCTGAGGGTCTTCGGGGGATTTGAGAAACTGAACGCTGTCAGGGACATCTTCGGAGCCAGGACCGACGAAGTCCTCGGCAAACTCAACGTCGAGATAGCTGACGGCCGGGGTTACATGCGGATAAGCGACGAGAAGGCCTCCATAATCGTAAACGCGAAGTACCTCAAAGAAGGTAAAGAGGTGGACGTCTATCTGGACGTCATACACGAGCTCGTCCACATCCGCCAGCACCATGAAGGCAAGGAGCTCTGGGACAAGAACTACAAGTACATCGACAGGCCCACCGAAATCGAAGCCTACCGGGTGGCGGTCAACGAGGCGCGGAGGCTTGGGATGTCCGAGGACCAAGTGGCAGAGTACCTGAGGGTCGAGTGGATCCCCGAGGACGAGTTCAGGTCTTTCTTGGAGAATGTGGGTGTGAAGAAACCACCCCACAAAGAGCGATGAACTGTCATCCTCTGTGAGGTTGGGGACTCGAGCTACTGGCCCGGGCCCTGTGAGGCAGCCTGCGACTCTGTGTAGGTTCTACTCAGAGGCCTCACAATCCTCCCGACCCAATAAGAGATCAGGGGGAGGTACCATGCGTAGAGCCTCAGAGGAGTCCCGAACCAGGTCACCTGCCAGAAGAAGGGCAGGACTGTGGCTCCCATGATGACCGCCAGCACTAGCATCCTGTTCCTGCCGTTACGGAACAGCGCAGCGAACTCCGGGTCGACCAGTTTCTTCTCCTCCATGCTGATTACATGCGCGAACGTCGCGAGGATGAGCAGGATCCCTGTCAGGTCGAGGGCGAACAAGGTTGACGAGTAGTCCCTGATCGAGGACGCCTCTGCAACTGTAAGGCTCGAGTTGACAAGCTCAACCCCGTTAAGGAGATAGGGTACCAGCGCGACCAGGAGCAGGAGTGCTATGTTGAGGAATGTCACGGTGTTCGTCTCCACGGGGAGCACCGACATGTCCGTGGTGTAGATGATCCAGGCCGTGATGAGAATCAGGAAGGTGAACACGAAAGCAGCGATGTGGCTGTTGATCTCCCCGTTTGAGGTCGGCAGCGCACTGATGAGCACCAGCGACCCTATCCCAAGCGATACTCCGAATATCAGGTCAGCCAAAGACTCGATTCTGGGCCGTGGGCGCCTTCCGCCTTCCTGCATCCGCTCAACAACCATGTCACTCTGTATAAGGCCCTTTGGAGGTCAATACCCATAATCATTCTGACCACTACAACAAGAAATACGCGCCCATTCTGCTTAACTAGCGTCAGGGTCTCACCAAGACCGAACGCTTTGCGTCCTTCTGTCGATAGACTGTTCGATTGGATCCTGACACTCCGGCAGAACGCGAAATACAATCTCACCTCGAGCGGACTCACGGAGCCCGATTTGCGCTCCATGGGCGTTGACACTTCGTTCGAGAAGTTCACGACTGAGAAAGGGGACATCGAGAAGATATTCGCGGACGAGGTCGCCGGTCTTTACGGGGTCGAGCCTGAGAACGTTGTTCTCACCGCAGGCGCTTCCGAAGCTATCTTCCTAGCGTACTCTGTCTACGGTGCCGCAAAGGAGGCCTTCGTCCCTCTGCCCAACTACCCCCCGATGTTTACAGTCCCTCGGTCCCTCGGGACGAAGGTAATCCGCAATCGTCCTCGGACGTTCACCCGTGGAGCCATGATTGGCCTCACAGACCCCAACAACCCCACCGGAAAAGCGCTCGATTCGGAATATGTCGAAGACACGGTCAAATCCATCATGGGAACGGGGGCGACCGTATTCATCAACGAGACCTACGAGGAGTTTAGGTTCCCAGCCAGGCCTCACGCTTGGTTCGGTCAATCAAACGACGTAATCACGGGCAATACCATGACGAAGTTCTACGGCCTAGGCAGGCACCGCGTGGGCTGGATCCTCGCCGACAAGAAGAAGGCGCGCCAACTTTTGTATGCGAAGTGGGCGGTCAGCGGCCACGATTCAGAGTATTCTCTTTGGATATCTACTCAGGTGCTCAGGAGGAGGCAGAGGTTCGTCGAGCGCGCCCGTCGCATCCACACCACAAACATGAAGCTGGTCCGAAAGTTCCTGAAGGATACAGAAGGAGTATCGGCGCAGCTGGGGGTCGCGCCGTTCTGCCTTGTGCACTACAGCAAGGGGCCTTCGTCCGTCACGCTCGCTCGGAACATCCTGTCGAAGACAGGCGTCCTCATCGCCCCAGGAGACTTCTTCGGCGCCCCACATGCAATCAGACTCTGTTTTACGGCAGACGAGGAAACACTTCGGGGTGGCCTCGAGGCCCTGTCGGGCTTCTTCAACCAAGATTAGGTAGTAACCATCTTAAGCTGGCCGTCCCCGTCGGCTCCTGACATGCCAATCAAGCCAGCAGGTTCGGTCAAGCCTCAGAAGGTGGACAGGGCGGTAAAGACGCAGATTGAGTGGCTCGTGGACAGGCACGACGGTGCCCCCAACTTCGAAATGAGGAGGTTCACCATCAAGCCTGGTGGGAGTATCCCCAAGCACTACCACCGCGACATCGAGCACGAGCAATACGTACTGAGAGGAAAGTACAAGATCGGAATCGGGAAAAAGGTCCACGAAGTGAAGGCGGGGGACTCGGTCTTCATCCCTGCAGGCACCCCCCACTGGTACAAGAACACCGGGAAAGGGAACGCGGAGTTCCTCTGCATCGTCCCCAAGAAGGAGAAATACGATTCGATTTACGTGGAAGCCGAGGCCGCGGGCAACAAGTGATCCCAACCAAGATAGGGGCGTCTGGAGCCAAGGGGGAGGGCGTCTTTGCGACGGGGCCGATTCCGACTTCGACCAAGATCGCGACGTTCCGGGGAGAGGTGCGCTGGATTTGGGATATCCCCGAGAATCTGTGGCCACACGCCTTCCAGGTTGACTACGACAGGTATACCCTCGGAAGGAAGAACAGCGTCGGCTGGCTCATCAACCACTCATGCGACCCCAACTGCCAGATTACAGGAATGTCCCTCGTCACCGCCAGGAGGATACTCAAGGGAGAGGAGCTGACCTTCGACTACAGCACCGACGTGGACTGGCCCGGGTACAAGATGGAATGCCGCTGTGGGAGCCCCCAATGCAGGGGGGTCGTGAAGGCGTATCGGTTCCTCCCGAAAGAGATGAAGGTTATGTACGGCCGGCACGTGGCGCCGTTCATCCTCAAGAAGTACAGTCCTCCGAAAACCTAATGACGGAGCATGTACCCGTAGTCGCATGAATACCTACGAAGCGATTCTGACAAACATGCAGGTCAGGGAATTCGCCAAGAAACCCATCGACGACTCCATGAAGACGAAGATACTGCAGGCTGCCAGGTTCACCGGCTCCACCATGAATTCTCAGCACTGGCACTTCATCTTGGTCAAAGATCCCAAGAACTTGGCGACACTCGCAGGAGACAGCATGACAGGGAAATGGATAACGAACTCCGACTTTGCGGTCATTGTTCTTGTAGACCCTAGCGTGCCGGGCTCGACCAATGACGCCGGAAGGGCCCTGCAGGACATGATGCTCGCCGCCTGGAACTTCGGGATCGCCTCGGGATTGTTCACGGGAATCAAGGAAGCCGAACTTAGGCGCGACTTCAACATCCCACAGAATCTGAAGATCGGGGTGGTCCTGGGCTTCGGCTACCCGGCAAAGAAGCTCCTGGGGAAGAAGTCGAGGAAACCGCTCGAGGAGTTGGTCTCTCTCGAAAGCTACGGAAAGGCGTTTCATCCATCAGCATAATCCATGACTGACGTCGGAACCGATTTCATCTGGGCGCTGTTCGGCGTAGCAGTGGTCGGGGGCCTCGTTGTTGTAGCCCGCATGCGAAGCGATTACCAGGAGAGCGGGTGGTGGTCCGGCATAGTCGTCGAGGGGAGAAGGGTCGACGTGGGGGTCGACCACGCCCTGTGCATGGGCGCTTCAAGCTGCGTGGAGCTGGTGCCCTCGGTCTTCCACCTTGACTGGAGCAAGAAGAAATCCGTTTTCGACCCTGCACCGCTTGCGGCTACGAATGATCCCAACGCTGACCCCAAGAAGGTCTTCAAAGCCGCCCAGTCCTGCCCCTACCACGCCATTTACCTCAGAGACGCTTCCACTGGAGAGCGCATCTTTCCTTAGAGGGCAATTCTACTTCGCTAGCCCGACGATATACTGCTTGACCCTTGCGGCCACAAGGACGTCTGCCGAATCCCCGCCCTTTTCATATGATTCAAGCGCCTTGTCGCAGAGCGGGAGTGCCTGCTTCGCCTTCGATCTGTTATCGATCTTCTCGGAAAGTATAATCCTCACACCCTCCAGATACCAGTTCCCGCACTCCTGATAGTCCTCGAGTCTGTGGTTGCATTCCGCCAGCCATCTGCAGTATTCCAGCCGCTCAACGGGCGTCCTGGTCTCGTCCTTCACCTCGTGCTCGAGCGAAGATATCGCCCGGCCGTACTCCCCGTCATGTATCATCACTACTATCTCCTGCAGGCTCATATGAACGAACAGAGCATCACCGATATCATAAGAAACTGTGTAGCCGATTTATGACTCGCAAGTCAAAGTCAGGAAATCTTGGGCGCTATGACCTGATCGCCCACTCCCGTTCGCATGGGACTGCTCTACTTCGCCGGCAAGGTCATCCGGGGGGTCATCGGACTCGTCGAGGCAGGGGTTCTACTTCTGCTCAGGGTGAGCAGGCGCCTCCTGAGTTACGCCCGGCTCTGAAAGCGGGAACCGGCGACTCTCCCAGACGACTTTCATCGAGATGTAGTAGCTGACTGGATATGCCGCTATGGCCCCGACGATGTTCCCAACGGCCGGGGACAGCCCGAAGGAGCCGAGCAGGGCCAACTGCACCCCTATGGTGATCGCACTCCCGACGGCGTAGACTCCTTCGAATTTCCCGAGCCTGACGAGGGTGCTCTTGGTTCCGCTCCCTCCTAGGTTCAGCTCCCTGACAGTGGTCCGCTCGTTCACGAAGAAACCAACCACGACGCCGAGGACCGAGGCGACCACGTCGAGGGTCAAGAGTGTCGGGGAAGACGCGAAGTCGCTGGGGAGGACAGTCGTCCCATAGACGACGTAGAGACCCGCTATGAGTATCCCCTCAAGCGCGAGAAATCCAACGATTCCCGCGATTCCGAACTGCGCTATCCTGAGGATTCCGCGCTTCTTCGCTAGTTCCCTTGTCTTCTCCGTTTTCCTCGCCCCTCGGATTCCGGCCATTGGAACCAAGTCATTAAGCGATTAGCCTTCATTCCGTATTGCAATTGCCGTCCCCGCGCTTCTGCCGTTCGTAACCCACCATGCCAGCAGGGCCAGGGGTGCAATGGCCACGTAAGCGAGCAGAGTCCCCGCTAGGGCTCCGTAGGGTGAAAAGAAGAACCGGTCGGCGATCCCGAATGGCACGACGGTCAGTGTCCCTGCCTGCATGAACTTCAACGTCAGCGAGCGGGCGAATTCGATCCCCCTTCTCCGGCTCGTCACATAGAGCGAAGATGACCAGATCGCAGGCGCCGCGGCGAAGACTCCTCCCACGGTGGGTCCGCTGACCGTGCTCAGTATCACCACCGATGTCACCACGGACCCTCCCAAGATGGCTCTCAGAATCGTCAGCTCGAGGCCGGGCTCGGACGGGAGAACCTCGACCTTGGGTATTGAGATCCTCCGACGGATCAAGATTACCACCGCAGCGATGATCACGCTGGACGCGACGGAGACTGCGAAGTCCTCTGGTGCCAACAATGCGATGGCGACTGAGAACGGGAGCCACAGGCCAAGGGCTACTACCATGCGGATGCCGAGTCCCAGCTTCTTGGGTGCGACGAAGAACAGGAGGAATGAGAATGTGCTGGCGAACCCGAGAGGGAACAGGGTCGTCGCCTGGACGGCGGCGGACGTCGACTGCGTCAGTCCGATGAAGAGCAGGCTCACGCCCCCGGAAGTGGGGAGGCCGCCAAGGAACCCGGCAGGGCCCTCTCCGAACATGTCTGCAAAGGTTGTGACAAGCCCGACGATCACTGCCCCGGCCGCAAAAGAGGCGACCAGGCGAATCGCCTCTATCTCAGAAATTAGCAATCTCTTGCAACCCCCGCTTTCACACGTTAAATAATGGCAATCGGTCAGGCGGCTTCCATGAACAACGGCTACCTGTTGGCCGCGCTCGGTGTTCTGGGAGTCATCCTAGGAGCGGGCATGTATGCCGCGGCCTGGCACAAGACAGTCGGGCTCGGGGGGATAGGCATTGGAGTCGTCTTGCTCGTCGCAGGATTCTGGCTGGCCCGGAATCCGATGAAACCGATGGCCCAGCCGGCTCAACCGGCTCAACCGCAGATGTAACCGGACCCACGCAGAGGGCGACCCGCCTGTGTGCATTTGCTCGCAGATGTACGGCTCCATTTAAGACGCCGGAGCGGCCGAAGTTTCTTTCATGTCGAAGCAAAAGCTCCAGGAGCACAGGCCCACGGCAGACGAGCTGATTGAGAAGGCGAAGCAGCCCTCGCTCCTCTCGCCCCCACTCCACAAGTTCTACGGTGGGAAGCTGCAGATGATGCCGAAATGCTCCATCCAGAGCTACCAGGACTTCGCCATCTGGTACACCCCCGGTGTGGCCGCCGCCTGCAAGGAGATCCAAGCCAACCCCGACATGTCCTTCGAGCTTACCAACAGATGGAACTTCGTTGCGATAGTTACCGACGGCACCAGGGTCCTCGGCCTTGGGAACATCGGGCCGGAGGCCGGCCTCCCGGTGATGGAAGGGAAGAGCATCCTATTCAAGTATCTCGGCGGGGTCGACGCCTTTCCCCTCTGCCTGAAGACGAGGGATCCCGAGGAGATCATCCGCACCCTCGAGTTGATCCAGCCGTCCTTCGGCGGCATCAACCTCGAGGACATCGAGAAGCCGAAATGCTTCTACATACTCGAGCAAGCGAGGAAGCGCCTCCAGATCCCGGTCTGGCACGACGACCAGCAGGGGACCGCCACCGTGGTCCTTGCGGGCCTGATCAACGCATTCAAGATCGTCGGGAAGGACCCGAAGGACAGCCTGATCACCCTAGTGGGCGCGGGGGCGGCTAACATGCGGACTGCCTACGTCCTGACCAAGTGGGGGGTCAAGCCTGGCAACATTATGATGGTGGACACGAAGGGCATCATCTACCCCGGTAGGGAGGACATCAAGGAAGAGGACGACCGATGGAAGTACGAGCTTTCACAGATGACCAACGCCGAAGGGAGGCGCGGAGACATGGCCGCATCCTTCAAGGGGGTCGACGCTGTGGTGGCGGCTGCCCAGTCAGGGCCCGACGTGATCAAGAAAGAATGGATACGGACGATGAACGACGACGCCATAGTCTTCGCCTGTGCGAACCCCATCCCAGAAATCTGGCCGTGGGAGGCTGAGGAGGCAGGAGCGAAGATTGTAGCCACCGGTAGGAGCGACTTCCCCAACCAGGTGAACAACAGCCTAGGGTTCCCAGGGATATTCAGAGGGGTCCTCGACGTGAGGGCGGTCACAGTGACCGACGACATGTGCGTGGCCGCAGCTGACGAGCTGGCGAAATTCGCCGAGGCGAGGGGGATAGACGAGCACGACATCACCCCGCATATGGACGAGTGGGAGGTGTACCCGCGGGTCGCCTTGGCGTGCGCCCAGAAGTCCATCGACCAGGGCCTCGCGAGAATCAAGCCGAGCAGGACAGAGCTCTACGAGAAGGCCGTGCACATGATCATGTGCGCCCGGGAGAGCACCGAGCTCCTGATGAAGTCCAACGAGATTAGGCACAGGCCTTCGGACAGGGCGATCCTCAGGCACGAGAAGGAGGACAAGTTCCCGGTCCACATGCACGGCGCAGGCTGAGCTGCTACTTCAGGGCCCTGCGTCTCATGAACGACGGGCCGTACCTCTCGGCTATTAGGCCCAGCACCTCGTCCGGGTGTTCCTTCATCACGTGCTCGAGGAATTCTCTCGCCGCTGCAGCTCCTCCTGCAGGCCCTGCTTCGAAGGCCTTGTCTGCGAGGTCGACGCAGGTCGGGCACTCCAGAATCATCGGGGTCTTCACCACAGCCTTCAGGCTTTCCAGCTGCTTCTCGAAGAGCCCGTGGACCTTGGTCAGCCTCTCGTCGGGGTCGAGGGTCCTAAGGAGGTCGAGCCTCTCGTTCCGTGTGAAGAAGGGTGAGTAGGCGCAGAGGTCGGCAAGCTTTCCCGGGGCGTCGACGTCCTTCAGGAACGACACTATCTCCTCGGGAATCCCTGGGATGACCTCGATGAATTCATCGATCTGATCGAAGACCGCCTTCATCAACTCTGACATTCCTACATGGACGTCGTGGTCCGCGCCCGCCTTCGAAAATCTCACTCTGACATACGGGTCCTGGGCAAGCACGTCATCGACCTTGACCCTCCAGAGCCCCTTCCAGATTGACTGTGCACCGTGCCCCTGCGACGATACCGCCTTGCGGAGCAGCACCAGCGTGCCGATGGACCCCACCACTCCGTCGATGCTCGGCGACGGGATAAGCACCACCAGGTTGTGTTCGCGGTACGCCTGTATGGCGGCGGCCACGCTCTTCGGCTCGTGGACCGTCATATTGACCTCCATCTCAGGAAAGACGATCGCGTCGTCCACAAGTATCGCCGGAGCCTCGTACGTGTCCTGCTTGGAAGAAGCCGGTTCAGTGGCCAAGAAAATCAGAACTGTCGGCTATTTCGCTTCTATAAAATGGTAGGCTCCGATGCCCAGGCGTCAATGATTCTGATCTGGACAGCGGCCATCGGATGGATAGGGGTGACCTGCCTGGGCGGCTTCATCCTGATGGGCTTCGACAAGTCCAGGGCCCTCGGCGGGGACAGGCGGATTCCTGAAAAGACCTTCTTCACTCTGGCCTTCGCCGGAGGGGCTTTTGGGATTCTCTTAGCGTGCTATGCCTTCCACCACAAGACTCGGAAGGCGTTCTTCATGGGGGTGATCCTCGCAGCCTCCGCCCTGTGGTTGGCTCTCGTCTACGAATTGGTCAACTACCTCGGTCCGTCTTTCACCTGACGGGAGTGACGAGCTAAGGAAAGATATCCATCGGGATCATCGTCCCCACCACCCAGTTGGGCCTGTCGACGACCTCGTGGACCCGCAGGTCCGATGCGACGCTGCAAAGGATGTAGGCGTCTTCGCGCTTCAACCTGTACGTCTTGGTCAGGAAGTCGAGCATATTCCTAACTGACAGCTTCGCGGCATCGAGCAGGTCGGGCGCTATCCCGGTCGCCACGTGGTACTCTCTCGCCTTGGCTTCTGTGGTTGTGGTATACCTCGGCATGGCGAGGCCCGTCTTCTTGACCAGCCCGAACTTGAACCTGGCACTGCCGGCGCACTCGATGGCGGTCACGCACACCTCGCCGTCCCCCATGGCCGCGTGCACGTCCCCTGTGGAGAACAGAGCCCCCTCCACCCACACCGGCAGCTCGACCCTGCTCCCCTTCGTCAGATGCCTGATGTCCATGTTACCGCCGTGCCTCCCCGGGGGCATCACATCGAACCCTCCTTTCTCTGGCGGGGAGACCCCCATCACGCCGCAGAAGGGCCGGATCGGAATCTTGATCCCCTTCTCGAAGTGGGCGAACCTCTTGTCCTTCAGCTCCCACTTGTACAGATACGGCTCCTTGAACTCCTCGAGCAACCCCAGCCCGGGGAATATCCCAGACCAACCCCAGTAGTCGTTCTGCACGTCGAGAACCTCGACGGTCACGGTGTCCCCCGGCTCGGCCCCCTCCACATAGACGGGCCCCGCCAGCGGGTAGAGCTTGGAATTGTCGATGGACGGCAGGTCGGCGGACTTGGTCTTACGGGTAATCAGCCAAGACCAGACGTCGTTGATATCGAAGAATACCTCGTCGCCTGGCTTGATCCTGAGCGCCGGCTTGTGGCTCCTATTCCAAAGATAGTGAAAGGTGTCCCGCCCTATTGAATGGCGACGTGGCATCTCGCCGATACCATTCCGAAGTCGCCTCAAATCCCTTTCGAGTCGAGATACGTTGCTAGTAGACCTGGAACCTGAATGTGAAGGTCAGATTGTTCGGGGTCGGGAATGGGATTGAAAGCGGTGCGACCGTGAGGAAATATGTCTGGCCTGGCTGAAGCCCGCCAGTCGGGACATCCACTTCCTGTGAGAGGGTCTCCCCTGCCGCGATGGCAAAGTTGGCCCACGTCGCTACCAGCGGGTCTAAGGCCCAGACCTGCTTCCCACCTGATGAGTTGACGTACGGGTTGAAGTACGGCTGCACGAAGTCTCTGATTGTCACGTTCGGCCCAATATTTGTGAGACTCGCCGAAAGCAGAATTGTCCCACCTGCCCTGACAGATGTCGAGTTGATGGTGGCAGTGAAGTTCCAACTTCCCTCGGTTGTCGAGCCTCCGGTCGGCGTCGCGCCAGGCGTCCCATATGCGGATATCCGCTGGGGGCTGCCGCAGTATAGGAAGCTGATCGCGGGGATATTCGTGCAGGTCTGGATCGTCCCATTGCTCGGTCCCGTGTACCTAGACTCGACCGCGAAGGAGGCGGCCACAATCAGGACGATGACCACGAAGGTCCCCGCGGCAGGAAACGCCAGCCCCTTCTCTTCCATGGTGGCAGCACGGTTGGACGGTGAGATAGTTCTACCGCCGAGAACAACGTAAGAAGGGCCTAGGCCAGCGCGTTCTTCAGGTCAGCCAGAAGGTCCTCGGGCTCCTCTATCCCAACCGAGAATCTGACGAGCCCATCAACGATGCCCAGCTCCTCCCTTCTCTCCCTTGGTAGGCTCGCGTGGGTCATCGACGCAGGGTGCTCGGCCAGCGACTCCACTCCGCCAAGGCTCTCGGCGACCGAGAAGATTCTGAGTTTCCGCAGGAACGCACGCACCGCCGGCAGGCCTCCCTTCATCTCGGCGGAGAGCATCCCGCCAGGCATCCGCATCTGTCTCTTGGCAAGGGCAAACTGGGGGTGGCTTTTCAGCCCCGGGTAGTGGACCTTGGAGAACTTAGGGTGCTTCGAGACGAACTCCGCGACGGCCATGGCGTTCTCGCTGTGCCTCCTCATCCTGAGATGGAGGGTCTTGGCGCCGCGAAGGATCAGAAAGCAGTCGAAGGGGGAGGGGACCGCCCCCAGGGCGTTCTGGTTGAACTTGACCGCATCGAAGACCTTGGAATCCGAAGTCATCAGGGCCCCACCGACAACGTCGCTGTGCCCCCCGATGTACTTCGTTGTGCTGTGGACGACGACGTCCGCACCAAGGTCGAGCGGGTTCTGCAGATAGGGGCTGGCGAAGGTGTTGTCCACGACAGTGATGGCTCGATGCCTTCGGGCGATCCTTGCGATGGCCCTGACGTCGACGATGTGCATCAGCGGGTTTGTCGGGCTCTCCAGCCAGATCATCCTCGTGTTCCGTCTGATCGCCTTGACTACGTTTGACGGCCTACGGAAATCTACGTAAGTGAACTCCACTCCGAACCTCCTTAGAGTTCTCTCGAAGAGGCGGAAAGTACCCCCATACAGGTCGGACTCGGCGACCACGTGGTCTCCACTGTTCAGGACTGACAGCGTCAGAGACGTCTCGGCCGCCATTCCCGAGGAGAAAGCTAGTGCAAACTTCGCGTTTTCGAGCGAGGCAAGCCTCTTCTCGAGCGCCAGCCGTGTGGGATTGCCTGTCCGGGAGTACTCCAGCCCGCGGGTCGGGGTCTCGGGGGCCCGCCTGGCGAATGTCGCGCTCATGTGAATAGGGACGGATACGTCCCCGGTTGCCTCGAGGTCCGGCTCCTCTCCCGTGTGGACTGCCCTCGTCCCGAAGCCCAGGCGTCTACGATTTGGCAAGGTAGTTTATCACGTCTATCATGGTCAATATCCCCACTATTTTCGTCCCGTCGACGACGACCAGCGCGTTCTTTTCCCTGAGCACCATCGCAGGGTCGAGGAGCTTCGCCTTCCTGTCAACTGTAGGTAGGGGTGCCTCCATCATATCTTCGACGCGAGTGTCAAGTGAATGTTTCTTCGAGGCGATCTCCGCAAGGACTGACGAGGCCGTGATGCTCCCCACCTGTATGCCGTCCTGTATTACCGGAAGCTGAGAGATGTCGAATTCCTTCAGCTTGGTTATGGCCGCCGAAAGAGGATCGTCGGGGCTTACCCCGATTACCATACACAGATTCTCGGGCTTGTAGTCCAGCACTTCCGCGACCGACACTCGCTCACCTTTGGCACTGATGAACCCTTCCTCCGCCATCCACTCATCGTTGTAGACCTTGTTGAGGTAGCTCCTCCCCGTGTCTGGGAGGATGACGACGACCGTCTTGCCCCTCCCAAGCCTCTTGGCCACCTTCAGAGCAGCGGCCACTGCCGCCCCTGACGAGCCCCCCGCCAGTATCCCCTCTTCCTTCGCAAGGCGCCTGGTCATATCGAAGGCCTCTCTGTCGGAGACCTTCACGAACTCGTCAATGACCTCCATGTCGAGGGTCCCCGGGACGAAGTCCTCTCCAATCCCTTCGACCTTGTATGTCCGCGCTTCTGTCTTCTTCCCCTCGAATTCTGACGAAAGGATGGACCCGTCAGGATCCGCCCCCACTACTCTGATCTTCGGGTTCATTTCTTTGAGGAACTTCCCTGTCCCGCTGATGGTCCCGCCCGTCCCGACTCCGGCGACGAGGACGTCTATCTTCCCCCGGGTCTGCTCCCAGATCTCTGGCCCAGTCGTCTTGTAGTGCGCCCTGGGGTTCGACGGGTTCTCGTACTGGTTCGGCATGTAGGCGTTTTTCGTTTCTCTGACGATCTTTCTGGCCACCTCCACGTAGTTCGCCGGGTGGCCCGGAGGGACTTTGGTCGGGGTGACCCTGACCTTCGCTCCCACCGCCCTGAGCAGGTCGATCTTGTCCCTGCTCATCTTGTCGGGGACGGTGAAGACGATCTTGTACCCCCGTTGTATCGCGACAAGGGCCAACCCCATCCCCGTGTTCCCGGAGGTGGGCTCTACGATGGTGTAGCCGGGTCTAATGATGCCTTTCCTCTCAGCGTCGAGGAGCATCTGGACGCCGACCCTGTCCTTAACGCTCCCCCCGGGGTTGAAGAACTCGAGCTTGGCGTAGACCCTCGGCTTGACGCCCCGGGTCACACGGTTCAGCCTGACAAGCGGGGTCCCCCCTACGAGGTCGACGATGCTGTTAGCAACCCGCAATAGACTCGCCTAGCACGAGGTGAGAAGATACGACTTTATCTTGTCTCCTTCTGCCCTCGACTTCACACTCGGCCGTCCTGACATGCGCTAATTAATGTAAAGCCCATGACAGACATATATCAGACGCGGCGCCCCGGCCGCTGATTTGCGAATAGGCGTCCTCTCGAGGAACATGGAATACTGGACGACGAAGAAGATCATCAAGGCCGGGCGCTTCAAGGGGCACGAGACCGAGTTCTACAGGACCGGGGACGTCCAGCTCAGGGTCGCCGACGTCTACTTCGACGCATTCCACGGGGCCAAGTCGTTCAGGGAGACAGACGTCGTCATACCGCGGATAGGCAGGAGCCTCACTGACTTCGGTGTCCTCCTCCTCAACCACCTCGAGCTGATGGGGGTCCCGACCACCCTCTCCGCCCCCGGGCTCTCGACTGCCAGGAACAAGTTCGCCACCATGCAGAAGCTGAGGGCCGCTGGGCTGCGGATTCCCGAGAGCTTCCTGGTGGCCTCCAAGATCAAGGCTGGAGATGTGATTGAGCAGTCCCCGCCGCCCCTCATCCTCAAGCTCCTCTCCGGGACCCAGGGGGTCGGGGTGATGAAGGTGGAGAAAGTGAGCGACGTAGGGCCGATAATCGACACGCTCGTTGAGCTCAAGCAGCTCATACTGATACAGAGCTACGTCCCCAACCCGGGGGAGGACCTGAGGATGTTCGTGGTCGGGGACGAGGTCGTGGGGGCCATGGTCAGGAAGGCAAGCCCCAACGAATGGAGGAGCAACATCCACCTTGGTGGCGTAGGGGTCCTCTACCAGAACACAGAAGCTGAGGGGGAGATGGCCGTGAGGGCGGCGAAGGCTGTGGGACTGGAGATTGCAGGGGTCGACATGATTATGTCCAAGGACGGTCCATATCTCATCGAAGTCAATGCTTCCCCGGGGTTCAAGGGGCTGATGAAGGCGACAGACGTCGACGTCCCCGGGAAGATAATCGACTACGCCGTTGGGAAGGCCAGGAAATAGAATTGTCTGAGGTCACGCCAGACAAGAAGGTCATCAGACTCGTTGTCAGGGTCCTAATCTCCGGCCCCGCGAAGGAGGAGAGCGTCAAGGCGAAGGTCGACACAGGAGCCGACAGGACCACGGTGAGCAGGGTCCTCGCCCGCAGGCTCGGGCTGCGCCCGACCGGGTCGAAGATCACAGTCAAAGTCTCCGCAGGGCACAAGATCGAGAAGAGGTCCCTCGTTAAAGGGAGGATCACGCTCAAGGGGAAGACGTTCAGGCTGAGCCTAGGAGTCGCTGACCGCTCTCAGATGCGTTACCCGTTGATCATTGGCAGGGACATACTGAGGTCGGGGGAGTTCTTGATCGATCCCACTAGAAGGCCCAAGCCAGCCGACTCCCCTACCAAGGCCTCTGCTTAGTGACCCTCTCCGTCCACTGGTTCCCGCAGGCACGGCACTTGTGGCCCATGTCGTATGAATACAGGAAGACAGAGACGGGCTCGTCGACGGGCCAGTTCCCGCTCCGGGAGTAGGAGCGCCTGGTGCTCTGGACCACCTTGGTATCGATTAGCTTCTTGGACATGACCTTTTTCCAGGTCCTCTGCCCGCACTTTGGGCAGCGCTGGTAGAACCTCTCGAACATCCGGGGCTGGACTAGGAGCTCCACGGTAGATAACGGATTTGTCGAGATCTTGAACAACCGATAAATACCCGCCGGGCCCTTTCATGCCCTGTGTACATCAGCCTCCGGAAGATCAGCCTGCTGCTGGTTTTGGCAGCAGTCGTGGCGTTCGGCGCCATCATGCTGAGCGCATCGATGTCAACCCACGCAGTCCAGGCGCCCGCCGCGCCTGTGCATTCCTCCCCAGTCACATCTCAATCCGCAGCATCCTCGCCGGTTGCGACCATCCAGTACGCCAACTCACTCTATAGCTCGGTGCCCTGCCACAGATGCTTAATGGCGCATCTCCGACTTATGCCCTAGGCCAAGCATCAACCATAACGGCGGCCCGCTTTTCCCGGCGTCAGGCTAGAATGAAGTGTTCGCCGTAGTTCGTCAATAGTACCGCGAAGCGAGGTAGTCGGTCAGCTGCAGCAGTCGGGATCGGGCTTCTCCCTTCGGGACGGTATCGAGGACGTCCCGGGCGCTCTTCGTGTAGCTCAGCACCCTTCCCTTGGCATAATCCAACGAGCCGTTCTCCGCAATCAGGCCTTTCAACCTGGAAACCTCGTTCTCCCCGTATGGACCGGACCTGTTCAGCAGACCGAGTATGAACTTCCTGTCCTCGAGGGAACTGTGGCTAATGCAGTGGATCAGGATGATGCTCTTCTTCCCTCCCCGCAGGTCGGTGAGCGTCGGCTTCCCCAGGGTCAGCTCGTCCCCCGTCAGGTCCAGTGCATCGTCCTGTATCTGGTAGGCCATCCCCAGCTCCTCCCCGAACCTGCCTGCATGGGCAGCCTGAGCTTCCGTCGCTCCTCCCACCAGGGCGCCGCTGGCGCAGGGCGCGCTGAGCAGAGTCGAGGTCTTCAGCTTGATCATCTCCTCGTATTCCTTCTCTGTCCCTTCTATCCCGCCCGCCATCTCCATGTCGAGGAACTCCCCCCAGGTCGTCGCCCTGCAAGCCTCTCCCACGAGGTCGAAGATCTTGGCCAGCCTCCTGCTGTCGAGGTACTCGTACTTCGCCACCATCCGTGGGACGTTGAAGAGAAGGAGGTCCGAAGCCAGAATCGCAGTCGTCAGGCCATACTTAGCCCCGATGGATTGCATCCCCCTCCTCATCTCCGAGTGGTCGATAATGTCGTCTTGCACGAGGGCGCTGGCGTGGGCCAGCTCGTAGGCGACGGCCAGAGGCACTGCGGGCTTGTAATCATTCGAGTAGACTTCGCACCAGAGCAGGGCGAGGGCCGCCCTGACCCTCTTCCCACCGACAGAAAGCGCGTCGGCCATCGCATTCTCAAGCGTCGTCTTCGCAGGCTGGGGGTACAACGTTCCGAGCTCGGTGTTTACCGCATCGACGTAGTCCGCCAGCCAGGCCACGTTCACTGGAACCTGCATTCAGGGTCGTTTTGAAGGGCTGCGATTTAACGTCTCTTGTCCTGCTGTGGTCGGTGGTGGCAACAATCAGTCCGAGATGCGGTCTGGGGGAGGGCGGGAGGTGGGAAGGTGTCAGAACTTGGTCAGGTCATCCTGGAATTTGATGCTCATGTGACTCCCATTGCAGAAGGGTTTGTTGGAGGATACACCACATCGGCAAAGGGTGACACGATTCCTCACCTCGTATGGAACTCCGTCCTCGAACTCGATGCGTATTCGCCCGCGGACCCAGAGGGGTCCACTGCTCTTCCTAACCGGGTCTTCGACCACGCCTATTGATGGAGGAAAGTCCTGCTCAATCTCCTTCTGAGTCCCCTTGTCTAGAACGACCAGTCGGCCTGAAGGGCAATGATTGGCTTCACGCACAGCAAGGTCGCGGGCGTCAGGATCATCGCCTTTCTTGACTATCCTCCAGATGCTCCCTCTTGCAAGGCAGAACCTTGCGTGGGCACAAAGCACTTCGGTATCCTGCAAAATGAGAGTCGGACCATCGTATCTCTTGGCATCCCCCAGGGAAGGCCCTCGGCTCAGATTCTCCTCTCCATCAAAGGCAATTGTCTTGTGGGTGTCGTCGCAGAATGGCTTGTTCTTCGAGTGGCCACAGCGGCAGAGTTTGTACTTTGATGCTTTGGTGAGCGTCTTGCCGGACTCCCAGTCCCAAGAGAATCCTCGCTCATCGGGGATGATCGTCTGAATGGAGAGAGGGACGCTCCCGGAGACAAGATATGGTCCGTTCTCACTGACGACGATTTTCGGTTCGTCTTTCAAGCCAGTTTCCTCGGACGCCCCATAATGGAGCGGACAATCATCCGCATTCCGCTGGTGGCCCGAACTTTTAACCTGCACGCCAGGGCTACTACGTGGGAATGGCTCCCGGGCAGACAACCAGCGCGTCAGCGTGTCAGGCGTGCGGGCAACCCTATCAGAAGGACGACCTCACTGGGTTGACATACTGCACACAATGCGACACCATACTCTCAATCATGCCTGAAGGGAGGACGTACATGCTGCTGGGAGAATCAGGTTCGGGCAAGTCCATCCTCCTTTACAAGCTCATGGACCTCTACATCCGGAGCTCAAGGCCGTGCATCTACTTGGCTTTGGACGAGCTGCCAAGCCAACTCCGAGCGTCCGTGGGAGGGTTGATCAGTGGGCTAGAACAGAGCGAGAGGGAAGGCCTTCTCACCTTTGTCGACTGCCACTCCTGCATGGGGGGGCTAGTAAGCCAGGAGAAGTACCACATGGATTCGCCTGGAGATCTGAACGGACTTGGCTTCCTGCTTACGAAGTTGGTAACTGATCTAGGAACCCAAAGGCCCGTCAGAATATGCATCGATTCTGTAACGGCCATGTTCGCCCACCGCGACTCGGATGCCATCGTGAAGTTCCTCTATTCAACGAGCGCGAGGGTGAAGAGCGCTGGGGGCTCCCTCTTCTTCACCTTGAACGGGGGCGCGGTCCAGCCAGAAGTCCAGAAGCGCCTTGAGCAGCTTGCCGACGGGCTGGTCGAGTTCAAGGTCTCAGAAAGTCAGGGGGCAACGAAGAGATACTACAGGTTCTCCAAGGTCCGAGGGAAGTTGTACTTCGATACCTGGAACCCCTTCTTTGTAGGAAAGAATGGCATTCAGCTGGCTCCACCCGAGGAGGGCGAGACTAGGGAGAGGTTCTACAAGGTCTTCGAAGTCATCAAAGCTGGTTAAACCTGGTTCGACGGACAGCAACGAACAACCAGGCACAAACCTGTGCCAGGAGGGCGTCACCTATCACTTCACTTGTGACCCCAATCACTCCAGTTATCGACATCCTCAAATGCGAACACAGGTGCTCGAGCCCCGGATGGCTTCATTCAAAATTTCCTACGCCGGCAAGGCCGACGTCGACGTACTGTTGGCCCACAGACAGGGGATGTGGATGGACATCCACCCTGACCAGGAGCGAGAAGTGAAAGGTTCGAACAGGAGGACTCGGGACTGGATCAAGAAGCAGCTGGCCGAAGGGCGATTGATCGGTTTCATTGCCAGAACATCTGAAGGGACGGTGGCCGGGAGCGGGTGCATATGGCTGAGGGAAGAGCAGCCCAGGCCCACCAGCAAGGGGTTCAAAGTGCCGTATCTCATGTCCATGTACACAGAGAAGCGCTTCAGGCGCCGGGGGGTGGCGAAGCTCATCGTGGGAAGGGCAATCAAATGGAGCAAAGACCGAGGATACGAGAGGCTAGTCCTTCACGCCTCAAAGGAGGGCCGACCCCTCTATGAGAAGCTCGGGTTCGAGCCCGCTGGCGAAATGCGGCTTAGACTCTAGGGAACGCGCGCCTCGCAGGCGCATCCGAAGCGTTTCATAGCCACGCCGCCATCCCTCAACGAGTGGGCCCGGTTTTCAGCTACAACGGTGCCCTTGCCGCTCTAAGATCCCGGCCGATTCTGTTACTCCTGCTTCTCACGCCAGGCATCCCCGAGTACCTGTCTGGCTCGAGCCCGATCAACGCCATCATACTGAACCCAGGGCAGTTCGTCTTTCAACTGTTGGCGAACCTCGGGCTCTATGGCTCCGGGGCTCTGCTCATCCACGACGCCCGGGTCAGATGGAACAAGGGGTGGATCACAGTAGTGCTCCTGGGCCTAGCCTACGGTATCCTCGAAGAGGGCGTCGCTCTGAGCACCCTATTCGACCCGAAGGCTGGCCCCGTAGGGTCCTACGGCGTCTACGGGCACTGGCTGGGCGTCAACTGGGTCTGGCTCGCAGGGGTCGTCCCGTTCCATGCCATCTTCAGCATCACGATCCCGATAGTCCTACTGGGGTTGGCACTGCCCAAGACCCAACGGACTAGGCTCCTGTCCGAAAAAGGCACGGCGGCCGCCCTAGTCATCCTCGCATCGACCGTCGTATTCCTGATGGTGCTTGTCTTCCGCTCATCCGGCTATTGGATGGGCCTTCCTGTTCTCTTGGCCAGCCTTGTGTCCATAGGGGCGTTGGTGTGGGCCGCACACCGCATCCCTGCTTGGCCGCTCTCCTCGTCGGCCATGCCTCAGAACACTTCTTTCAGGAATCTTGCCCTTGTGGGCGCCTCATTCTTCGTCGTCAGCGAGGTGGTCCCATCTCTCGGTGAATCGATCGGCTTCCCCGCTGCTGCAGACTTCGCAGTGGCGATTCTAGTCCAAGCGCTCTACATCGAATACATGACGAAACAGAACTGGGTGGACAATCCCCGCGGAATTCTCGCCTTCGCCATCGGACTCCTCATCCCCATCGCAGCCTTGGGGTTCCTATCCGAGGTGCTCGTGCCGTTTACACTGCTGGCCGACATCGCGATGGTTCTGTTCTTCAGAAGGCTTTGGGCAAACTACAGCCCCGAGCCGGCCAAGAAGGGACGCCTCGGTTGAGCCTCAACCCGACAGGGAGGTTCTCCGTGCGCGCTCCTTACTACTCGAAGTACAGGCCTGGGTACCCCGACCGGATCGTCGGAGTCCTTCGAAAGAAATTCAGTTTCAGCAGCTCGGACATCGTCGCCGACATAGGGTCAGGCACGGGCCTCCTGGCGAAGGTCTTCCTGGCGAACGGGAACAGGGTCTTCGGGGTCGAGCCAAATGCAAGGATGAGGTCCTACGGCGTGAGGAACCTGTCCGGATTCAAGAGGTTCGTCAGCGTCCGGGGAACCGCCGAGCACACGACCCTCGATGACGCGTCGGTCGATCTGATTACCGTCGGCCAAGCCCTTCACTGGTTCGACGCTTCGAGGACCGTCAGGGAGTTCTCAAGAATATCGAAGCCAGACGGCATCCTCTGCATCGTCTACAACGAAAGGAGGAAGGGGAGCAGGTTCATGCGCGCCTTCCAGCAGGTCACCGAAAGGCACGAGGGCGACAAGACCAATTCACCAGACGTAGACGACAGATATGCGGCCCAGTTCTTCGAGGGCCGGAAGTTCTCGAAGTTCCAGCTCCCCAACGAACAGACCCTGGACTTCGAGGGCCTCGTCGGAAGGCTCCTCTCCGCTTCATACATGCCTACCAGGCAGCAGAAGACGAGGTTCGTCCGGATGGAGCGGGACGTGAAGGAACTGTTCGACTCCTTCAAGTCCAATGGTAGGGTCAGGCTCCTTTACGACACCCGGATCTATGCGGGACCGTTCCACCGCAGTCCAGGATGAAGATTCTGTCAGTAATCTCCGCAGAATATTTGTGGCCATCCCCGAAGGCCTAAATCAGATGTGGCTGGCGTAGTCCCATGCCTCGAAGAATCAAATCGGAATTCCCATCCGAGATGCAGGTCGTCAACGAACCAAAGCTGCCGGGGCTCCGCGACATAGAACTCGCCGCCGACAGGATAGCGGGGGTCGCCAGCAGGACCCCGCTTGTCGAGTCTCCGCCTCTCTCCCGAAAGACCGGACTCGAAGTATACCTCAAACTCGAATGCTTCCAGCCCATCAAGGTATTCAAGATCAGAGGGGCGTACAACAAGGTCTCCGGGCTGAAGGAAAGAAAGGTGGTCGCCGCTTCCTCCGGGAACCACGGCATCGCCGTCGCCTATGCCTCGCACCTCCTGGGCAAGAAGTGCACCGTGGTCGTCCCAGAGACTGCCGTCAGGGAGAAGGTCGAGACCATCTCCGACTTCGGGGCCGAGGTCGTGCAGGCTGGCAGGCTGAGCGGCGAGAGAGAAGCGAAGGCCAGGGAGATTGCCGCAGCCACGGGGGCGGCCTTCGTCCACCCCTTCAACGATGCCGACGTAATAGCAGGACAGGGGACCTGTGGTCTTGAGATTGCGGAGCAACTTCCTGATTTCGATTCAGTGCTCGTCCCTGTAGGCGGCGGCGGCCTGATCTCGGGGATCTCCACCGCGTTGAAATCTCTCAGGCCCAAGGCGAAGGTGTTCGGGGTCGAGCCGGAGGGGGCGCCGAAGCTGACCCGGTCGCTCAGGGAAAGGCACATCGTGACCATCCCTTCCCCGTCCTCTTTGGCGGATGGCCTGATCCCCTCGGCCCTGGGGGAGCTGACCTACAGAGCATGCTCAAAGTACGTCGACGGGGTGTTTACAGCATCCGAAGAGGAGATCTTCAAAGCGACTCAGGCGATGGTCAAAACAGCCAGAATCATAGCCGAACCCTCCGGTGCCGCTCCCCTCGCACCTCTGCTCACTGGGACCAAGGGCCTCGGAGGCAGGGTTGTCTTGGTTGTCTCTGGTGGGAATATTTCACAAGAGCTACTGAGGCGTATCCTGAACTAGCCAATCAGAACAGAAATATCCCCGTGCAGCGGGCCGCCCTCCAGTGTACGCAAAAAGCCTCGTCGTTTTCGTCCTCTGCACCGCCCTGGTCCTCGGCTTTGTCGTCGTGCTCAACTACGAAGCGACAATAGTAGGGAACCAAGTGCAGGCCTTGCCTGCCATACAGGAGACCTGTTCTCCAACCGACCCTACATGCCCTCAATTCACGATAGTTTCATCCAAGCTTGGGGCCATGAACACGACTGACCAGCTTGGGATAGCAAATCCAGCCTACCTTTCTTTCGACCTCAACGTCTCGGGAGTCTCATCAGTCACAAAGATCGATATTTTCGTTGGAAACGTCTCGGCTGAAGTTGTACAAGGGCCATTCAACCTAGGGATAACAAAATTCGTGAATCTGACTCTGATGGCGACGGCCCAGGTTACTCCTGGGAAGACGTACCTCCTAAGCTTTCAGGGGTTCGACAGCGCCGGTTCGTATGTAATCAAATCAGAGGAGGTCACTGCCCAAGCAGAAGCGTCCTCACCTTAGGGACTTTCCGTCCAGACGCTGATTTCCGCCCCGCTAAATACCGACGGCGCCCCTGATGTCTCATGTACCAGAGTCTAGCGACCGCTCTCATCGGGCTGGCCTCCCAGTTGCAGGCCGCATCCCAGAGCGTCCCGATCAGTCAGCTCTCTCTCATGGCGGGGCTGATGTTCGCCGCAGGTGGTTCTCTACTGGAGAACGTTCCGTTCAATACACATGAACGTTAGTCTGTGCGATTTACAAAAACATCGTTTGATTAATCAAACGGAGCATACCTCAGGCGATGATTGACGGCATTCGGAAGAGAATCGGAAGGTCGATTGACAGAGACCCTTGGGACGCAGACCAGGAATTGAAGCCAGAGATCGCCGAGACTGAACTTCCAACGGACAGGGCGGTCCTCGTCGCTGCCAACGACGCCTCCCGGCCCACAGGGGAATTCATCCCATCCAACTCAAACACACCGGACTACTACAAAACCCTGGTCCTGACAGCAATTGAGAACGGCGGAAAGCACGGAGACCACCAGATAGCAGTGCCTTGGCTCAGGATGATCCTCGCAGGCCTCGAATTCAAGCACATCGAACCCGAAATGATGTGGTTCGGCGCTGACGCCGGAGGCTTCAACGACGGCTCCTCGAGGGATCTGCCTTCCTACGAGGACCTGTTTCCATCTGACTCCGACATCGCACTCGAGCCCCGAGCAAACTAGCCGCCACCAAGTCACCCGCTTTGGGGGTAGACGAGGGGGAAGACCCCCCTCGCCATCGTTATCTCGACACGTGGGACGACCCGGGCAAGGACTAGAATGATATTTCATCGTTCCCGATGTAAAAGATAGTGGTCACTATTGTGCTCCAGAGCCGACCCCGAAGCGTATTTCTGACAGGCGCCATCAAACGTTTAACAGAAGCTCTTCTGTATATGATGACAGACACTTGGCGGTAGACTTCTCCCAGCTGGCCCTTGGCCTGAGCGCGGTCAGCTCGGTCGCGGTCGTCGCCGGCGCCGTGTTCGTAGTCTTCCAGCTCCGCCAGAACGCCAAGCTCATCAACGCGACCATCCGGGAGACGAAGGCAGGCATCTCCTTCTCGATGATCGAGAGGATCATAGACGACTCCTTCGTTAGGAAACGCAAGAACGTCTACGACACTGTCAAGAAGTACGGCGAGAAGAACTGGGAGGGGTTCATCGGGACCTTCGAGGACTTCGAAGCGCGCAACTACGCCTACATGTTCGAGCTCTTCGGCCAGCTGGTGAAGGACGGCATAATCGACCTCGAAACTGTGATGCACGCCCTGAAGTATATCGTCGTCAACGACTGGAAGCTCATGGAGCCGATGATCACGTACCTGAACCAGCAGTACAAGCTCAAGGCCAATCCATGGGAGAACTTCGAGTGGCTGGCCAAAGAGACGGAGAAGTATCTTCAGCAAAGAGAGAGGGAGGCAGTACCGACGGCCCCCCCGGATCTGGGCCCGAAATAGGATTCGGCACCGGGGCCTAGTATTCCATCGTCCTTCTGTACAGCAGGAAGCCAGCGACAAGCAGGGCCCCAGAGAGGCTGCTCAGCGGTGCGAACAGCGCCACGTCCACGCTCCCGGCCTGGAGGGCCCTGAACAACTCCACCGCCCAGGTCATGGGGTTGAAGTTGGAGACCACCTGCACAATCTGGGGCATGTCCTGAGACGGGTAAAACTGGACGCTGAAGAAGGACAGGTAGACCTGGACCGTGCTCCTGACAGTCGCGAAGAGCTCCAGGCTGTTCGCCAGGGCCGCGGCGGCGATTGAGAGGCCTGCGACGGCCCCCGAGTAGACGAACATGATAAGCAGCCCGACGAGGAAGTAGGGGAAAGACAGACCATAGAGCAGGGCGATTACAATGGTCCCAGGGAGGGTCGTCACCACGCTCCTAAGCATCCCGGAAAAGAGCCTGGAGGCGGCGAAGGTGTTCTTGGGGACGGACAGCGTCAGGAGGTACTGCTGGGTGTCCTGGATGATCCTCTCCCTCCATACGTCCCTTCCCGACTGGAACGCGGCGACAGTGGCCGTGATCAGGTTAGCCCCGGGAGCGATGAATAGGAAGTAGCTGAATCCAAGGTTCGTGATCATGTTCCCCAGACTGAGGCCAGACACGCCCAGGTCGATACCAAAGTTGACGAACATGATGACAATCATGTAGCGATCGGCGAAGAATAGGCGGAAGTCCCGTTCGATGACATCGACGGCCTTATTCGAACTTTCCACCCTCTATCTTCCTGAACAGGAAGGCGCTCCCTAATCCGAAGAAAACCGCCACAAAGAGCACCAGCACCACAGTCTCATAGATTCCCGACTGGTAACTCGCCGGGAGAAATATCGCTCTCACCAGGTCGGCCGCCGACGTCACCGGGGAGTAAGTCGCCACCGGCTGCAGGACCTTGGGCATGTAGGCCAACGGGTAGATGGCGGCGCTCACCCTGACCGTCGCCAGCTCCGCGAGTGCGATCACTATGTCGAACCTGTTGGCGCTCCTGATGAGCATGGCGAGCGTGATCGAGAGCCCGGAGATCCCTGTTGCGAGGACGAAGACGACGACGAGCGAGCCCGCAATCCCCACAGGCGAGAAGTACCCGTCGAGGTAGGCGACCAGGATCATCATGGGGGTCACATAGATCAGCCCCCTCACTGCCCCTCCCAGGGCCCTGCCGACGACGAAGAGGGAGTGCCCGAACGGGAGGCTCAGCAGGTAGTCCAGGAGCCCCAGCTCTTCCTCTTCGAACAGGTCCTCGCCTATGATGAAGGCAATCGAAGTGATGGTGGAGATGACAGCGCCCACCGAATAGAAGTCGAAGTAGTTGAAGCCCAGCGAGGACGCCAGCTTGCTTACCAGGAATGCGAACACGAACAGCTGGATGAGGAAGAAGATGGTCCTGTTGATGATGATGAACGGGGACTTCACCAGGGTCCTCAGGTCCCGCTCGATGAGCACCCGGATGACGAAAAGCTTCGACGGACCGTCGCTCAAGAGAGCTTCATTCCGGTATAGTGAAGGAACACGTCCTCAAGCGTAGGCTCCTTCAGGGTCACGCTCAGAACCTTCCCACCCTTGGCCGTCACGACGCTGATGAGGTGCGGAAGGAGCCCCCTCCCGTTGCTCAGCACAATCTTCAGGGTGTCCCCCTCGAACCGTGCTTCCTTGATCCCCTCCACCTTCGATACCTCTGCCGTGAGCTCGGGGATGGGCACCTCGAGCTTCATCTCGATTATGTCCCTCCCGACCAGGCCCCCTCTGAGCCTTGCCGGCTCCCCGACCTCTACCATCTCCCCCCTGTTCATTATCCCCACCCTGTCGGACATCCTGTCCGCCTCGTCCATCATGTTCGTCGCCAGAAGTACGGTGGACCCCTCGTCCCTCAGCTCGTCTATCATTTCCCAGACCATCAGCCTCGAGGGGACGTCGAGGTAGGCCGTGGGCTCGTCGAACACGGCGATCTTGGGCCTTTGGACGAACACCTTGGCGTTCTCTATCTTCTTCTTCGTCCCCCCACTGAGCGTCCAGGTCCTCTTTCTCGCCTCCGAGCTCAATCCGAACTTCGCAAGCACCTCGTCGATCCTCTTGTCCCTGACAGACTTCTCGACGCCGGTGACTTTGCCGTGCCATTCGAGTATCTCCCTGGCAGAGAGGATCCTGTCGTATTTCGGGTCCTGGAAGCTGATGCCGATCAGCGACTTGACCTTGTTCGGCTCTACACTGGCATCATAGCCGTCCACAATCACTTCACCCTTGGTGGGCCTGTAAACCGTCGCCATGGTCATGATCAGGGTCGTCTTGCCTGCCCCGTTCGGCCCCAGCAGCCCGAAGACCTCCTTGTCGTTGATCACACACGTGACGTCCTTCACGGCAAGGAAGCCCTTGAAGCTCTTCGAGACCCCCTTGAATTCGATCATCGCGCGCTTTCAGGTCCGGGCTCTGGGCCGGGACAGGACACCCCTTTCGAGTGGGGAAGATGCTCTAACAAACTATGAACGACGCGGACCCCCATGGACCGATTTTTCAGCTTTGTGAAACCCCGAAGAAAGATTCATGTTCGACCATTTCCTCAGCCATTTTCATGTCTCCTGAAGACGAGGAGAACTGGGCGAGGGCCCTCTCGAGGTTCAGGGCTGAGAAGGACGACTACTTCCGGACGAGCCACGAATCCCCCGTGCCCCGCGGCGACCCCGCCCCGTTCAAGAGCCTGAGCTATTTCGCTCCCGACCCTTCACTCCGCTTCGAGGTCAAACTGCAGAGGTATGCCAATCAAGAAGGAGTTATGCTGTCGACCAGCAAGGGCACCCGCCAGCTCTTCAACCGCGTGGGTTTCTTCGACCTGACGGTGGGAGGCGACCCAGTCCGCATCCACGCCTACCAGTCTGCGCAACAGGACGACCCGAACCTCTTCGTTCCCTTCAGGGACGCCACGTCGGGGAAAGAAAGCTACGGATCCGCCCGCTACCTCGACCTCAAGGTCGAGCACGACGACGAATACGCGTTGGACTTCAATTACGCCTACAATCCCTACTGCGCATACTCCGATTCCTGGACCTGCCCTCTGCCGCCCCAGGAAAACTGGCTGAATGCTCCGATCCCGGCCGGTGAAAAGAAGTATCACGATTGACCTAAACGAAGCAGCTGGAGGCAATTCCACAAAGCACTAAACGAGCGGGGCCCAAGCCCTGGCTGTTGATAGTCGCAGTCATAGGCGCTGGGAAGATAGGCGAAGCCGTCGCCAGAGAGCTGGCCAAATCGTCTAGGGTGTCCCTGGTGCTCATGACCAAGCGCAACACCGCGACACTGAAGGGTCCACTCCCTAGGAAGATCCGTGTCTCCTCAGATAACGTCGCCTCCGCACGGGAGGCCGACGTGGTGATAGTCGCAGTGAAGGCGGCCGACGCCAGGCATGTCCTCGACGCAATCTCCACTCAGACTCGCGGCAAGATAGTCATCTCCTTCATGGCTGCCATTTCGCTTTCGAGGCTCGAGCGCCACCTCCCACGAGCGAAGGTCGTCCGGGCCATGACCAACATGGCGGCCATGGTGGGGGAGGCGGCGACCGCCTATTCACCCGGGCCGAACCTGACCGAGCAGGACAAGGAGACGGTGAGGTTCCTGCTGGGGAGGTTAGGGGAGTCGATTGAGCTGCCCGAGTCGCAGCTTGATGCCGTCACTGCCCTCAGCGGGAGCGGCCCTGCCTACATCGCGATTCTCATAGACGCCCTCATCACTGCTGGGCTGAAGGTCGGCCTGCCGAGGGACACCGCCTTCAAGCTCGCCACCCAGACCCTGGTCGGCACGGCCAAGCTCCTGCGGGAGACCGGCATGGGCATCACCGAACTGAGAGACGCCGTCACCACTCCCGCGGGCACCACCATAGCTGGCATCTACGAGCTCGAGAAGGGTTCGTTCAGGACGAGCGTCATAAACGCGGTTGAAGCAGCCACCCAGGCGGCCGAAAGGGTGGCAAAGAAATTCGAGGCCGAGCCCTAGTAGATCATCGAGTCGCTCGCGTCGAGCCTGGCTGCCGAGGAAAGGAAACTCGGCTCTGACAGTCCCGCCTCCCTCGCCCTCCTCAAGACGGAGACCTGGCTCACAAACACATCATTGAAGACTCGTTCGATGTCGGAACTCCCGCGGGTGGGAATCACCTGCGCTTCGTACCCCCCACGCGAAAGTGCCTCGGCAAGCCTACCTGATTCGTCCTGAGGATCGAACGAGGAGAAGATGTTCACCGTGTCCGAGGCTTTGAGCGAGAAGAGCTCCAGATGGCTGAATTCTTCCAGCAGCTCGGGGTGCGCCTTCAGACCGAGGAATTCATAGGTCTTCGCGGCCCCGTAAACCGCCACGGGGTAGGCGAGATTGTTTCCAAGGAAATAGGTGGTGCCCTTTCCCCACGTAATCTTCCCCTGATCTTTGACTGATGAATCGAACATGCCGCCGAAGTCGCACCGTTGCCCAACGCCAATCAGCTTCAACACCGCCAGAAGTGAAAGGCTGAACGAGAGCAACCCTGGGGTCCGGGGTTCATAGCTCATCGGGAGTCTGATGACGTCATCGACGAGTCCCGCAAGCTTGCTCTTGTCGTCGGATGTAATCGCCACTGTCCTCCTTGCGACCCCCCTTATCCTGCTCGCCGCGGCTACGTTCGACGCGGTCCTGCCCGAGACCGATATCAGGAAAACGTCCACCCCATCGGCGATTTCTGGCGAGCTCGCCAGATGGTACGGGTCCACGGCGATGCACGAGCCCCCAGAACCGTAGAACCCTGCCAGGGCCGCGGCATAGGAGTCCCCCGCTCCGACGAAGATGGAGCCCCTCCGGGCCTTTGCAAGCCGCCTCGCAGAAAATTCCTCGAGAATGTTCCCTTGGCCCTCGACCTCGTCTTCCAACGCCTTGATCATGTCTCCGCCCATCGGGGTCGAGGGACCAGGCGGGTCTAATAATACAGTCTAAGAATGGCGTAAGGCAACCGGCGCGCCATGCCCTGTAAGGTCGGGGTCCTGGAGGGCAAGGAGCTTCTGCTATACTCTTTCCCCGAGCCTCATCCCTTCACGAGCGAAAGGGCCCAGAGATTCTGGGACGATCTGGCGAAGAGGGGTCTAGCCGTAAAGCGCCTGCCCCCCGAGAAAGCTGACAAGGATGTCATCGGCCTCTTTCACACTGCCGAGCACATCAAGTACGTCGAACTAGCTTCAGGCCTTGGCTACGGCGCACTGGACCAAGGAGACACCCCCGCCTTCAAGGGGGTCTTCGAAGCGACGCAATATGTCGTCGGCTCGACAGTCTCGGCGGTCGAGAAGGTCATGGCAGGGGAGGTCGACCACGCTTTCAACCCCGTCGGGGGACTGCACCACGCCAGAAGGGATGCCTCAGCTGGCTTCTGCGTCTTCAACGACATAGGAGTGGCCATCGAGCTTCTCCGGAAGGAGCACGGCATCCACAGGATACTCTACGTGGACATCGACGTACACCACGGAGACGGGGTCTTCTATTCATACGAGTCTGACCCTGAAGTGTTCATCTTCGACGCGCACGAGGACGGGAGGTTCCTGTTCCCCGGGACAGGGTTCGCAACAGAAACGGGGGACGGAAGCGCCAAGGGGACCAAGGTGAACATCCCCCTTGCTCCGGGCTCGGGAGACGCCGAGCTGGCCAGCAAGCTTCCACGCTTGGAGGAGTTCGCGAGGAACTTGAAGCCGGAGTTCATAATATTCCAGTGCGGTGCCGACGGGCTCCGGGGGGACCCGATCGCCGGTCTCGACTACACCCCTGCGGCCCACTGGCAGGTCGGAGTGCTGCTCCACAGGCTCTCGCACGAGCTCTGCTCTGGTAGGCTGGTTGCTCTCGGAGGGGGAGGCTACGTTCCCCAGAACTGCGCAGACGCCTGGGTCTCGGTGGTGGAGAGCTTCGTAGGAGACGAAGCCCGATGAGGCGTCTTTCAATCTTATCTAAGGCGACGGAGCAGCGTGACCAGAGTCTAGCATGAACTCCGAACAGAAGCAGACCCGCAAGTACATCTTCGACCACTTCTTCGAATACACCACCCCGCCCCCCTTGGAAGAGGTCATGCAGAGGTTTGGGCTCTCGAGGAAGGAGGCCTTCAAACGGTTCAGGGAACTCGAAGACGAGCACCAGATCGTTCTCGTCCCGGGGACCCAGAGGATCCTAATGGCCAACCCGTATTCCGCCGTCACAACTCCATTCCGGGTCTATCTCGGCGCGAGCCGCTACTTCGCCAACTGTGCCTGGGATACCGTGGCGATGCATGTGATGATGGACAGGGACGTCCGCATCGATTCGTTCTGCCACCACTGTGCCGAGTCCATCGAGATATCCCTCAGCGGAGGCAGGGTGAAGTCGTCCAAGCCGTCTTCGCCCATCATCTTCCTCAGCGTCCCGGTTTCGAAGTGGTACGACAATCTCATCAACACATGCTCAAACAACATGGTCTACCTTTCGTCCAGGGAGCACCTGAACCAGTGGCTCGCCGAGAACCATGGCCTGCACGGCGAGGCCCTGACCGTGGAGAAGATGATCGAGGTCTGCAAGCCCCTCTCCAAGGGGAGGATGACTCTCGAATATGACCGGCCTCCCAAGGAAGAGCTGGAGTCCCACTGGGATTCCCTGGGGTTGAAGAGCAATTTCTGGAACTTCTAACCCCCGAGCCGTGACGCCAGCGTTCAGGTTCCCGAGGCCTTTGCGCTTGGGAGTCATAATCTCGCGCCCCAACCGTTTCATCATGTTCGTAAGGGCCGGCGGGAGGACCCTCAGGTGCCACTGCCCTACCACTGGCAGGCTGGGCGACCTGAAGCTCAGCGGCCTCCCCTGCCTCTACTCAAAGTCGACAAGCAAGTCCAGAAAGACCGGATACACCGTCGAGGCAATATCCACATCCACGAAGGGTGAAGCCTAGGTCGGCATCAACCAGAACGCGGCGAACAGATACTTCGAGTTCTTCCTCAAGAACGGCGCTCTCAATCGCCTGGCCAAAGGCGACGTACGTCGAGAGGTTAAGCTGGGGAAGTCAAGAATCGATTTCCTAGTTGGAAACGCCTACATCGAAGTGAAAACGCCGCTGATAATGCTCCCCGCAGGCGAGGACGTGCCCAGGGTCCGCAGGAGCAGGTTCGACTCCTTCGACCGGCTCATCAGGCACATGGGGGAGTTGAAGGACTCACTCTCCTCGGGCAAGAAGGCGAAGATAGTCCTATGCTACCTTTACGATGCCAGGCCATTCAAGCCCCCTACTGCCAACTCGACCAATTCGAGGATACTCACGGCTGCTCGGGCAGCCGAGGAGGCAGGGGTCGAAAGGTGGCAGGTGAACCTGAAAATCGATCGCGGGGGTGTCTCCCTGATCAGATACTTCAGGAGCAGACCTTACACATCCGGAAAGTGAAGAATCACTCTACCTGAGCCTTCATCTCGTTGACATACTCTGTCACGACACCGTGGGCCGGATTAGCCTTGAGAACCTCAAGCGTGACTACCGTACGCAACTCCAACAGCGTCTCTCGCAATTTCGCCATGAGGGGGCTAGGGTTCTTGACTGCATCTCTATTGGCCTCTGAAACTACTGATTCGTGGTCGCAGACGATGGTGAACCGCTTCAACCTGTCCTTCAGGTCGTCGATTGCGAAAAGTATCGCGAAGACTTCGCCGTCGTCACTCTCGAGCCTGCCTATCATGCCGACCTCATCCTCTCCCAGCTTCTTCGCTTTGCGAGGCTCCCCTCCTTCGACCACGTACCCGACGAAAGCCTCCCTGGGGAGAGAAAGGTCATGGACGTTCAGAATCTTCGCATCGACGTAGACCCTGGGGGGCTTCGACCACCCTGGGAACCGCAATCTGTTATCAAACCCGCCAACCGACTCGGCCACTTAAATAACACGGAAGAGGTCTTGCTCCAAGATCCGCATGGGTGGTGCGCAGGAACTCGTCAGGCTCAGCTGATACCAGCAAGCCGAGATGGGCGAGGATGCCGAACTCTGACTGGCGAATATTCATGGAGTATCTTGCGCCTGCAAGCGGAGAACGGATCCTCGATGTGGGGGCTGGCGATGGGTTCAGGGCGGCACTTGTCGTGCGCTTTTCCCAAGGCACCGAGGTCTACGCGGTAGACCCCGACGAAAGGAAGATCGCGTCAATCAAGCGCGACGTCCCTTATGTCAAGGGCTCCATAGCCAGCGCCGAGAGCCTTCCCTTCCCCGATTCGTACTTCGACAAGGTCTATTCCACCATGGCCGTGCACCACTTCTCCGATCTAGACAGGGGGCTTTCGGAAATCATCCGAGTCCTGAAGCCAGGGGGCTCTTTCGTCGTTATGGAAATCGAGCCCGAATCGCTGACTGGGAGGTTGTTCAGATTCTTCGGGAGGCTAATGAGGGAGCGGATGAATATGATGAGCGAGACCGAGCTTGTCACCAGATTGCAGTCCACAGGCGAACTCAAGCAGGCAGGGTCATTCGAGCTTGGCAGCAAGTATGTGGTACGTTTCGCCCGCTCCTGAGTAGGCTGAAGGCTACCGCAACCTCTCGATGAATATCCTGGGAATCCAGATTGCGGGTAGTGTCAAAGCCCATAATATTATTCTTAGAGGCACCCCGGCAACAAAGACGTCCCAAAAGACAGGCAGATCGGACAGGAAGAAGATTGCCGACGAGATTACGAGCAAGTCCCGGACCAGCTTGAAGCGTCGAATGAACTGACGAGGAATCAAGTTACGTTCCTCGGAAGCAAGCAGATGGTTGAAGTAGGCGAGAATCAAATTCATGGCGCCCAGGTCGGCTCCGTAGTACAGGCTAGCTTGTGCCCCCACGGCAGCGCCGAGACCCTGTATGAACAGGACGTCGAATAGGAAAGGTTCGAGAGCCACCAAAAAGAGCAGGCCAATGTTTAGCCTTATCATCACGGGAGTCTCGACGGGCATCACAGACGTCGTCGATGTGTAACGATTCCAGACGCTGATTAGGATGAGAAAGCTGAAACCGAATTCGGCTAGATCTGAATTGAGCGTAACTGGGTCTCTGGGTAGGTTCCCAACGAATTGAATGGCGCCGATCGAAAGAGCGAGCCCGAAGATAAGGTCCGAAAGCCCTTGGATACGTGGTCTGGGAATCTGCGAGGCCGGCTCCGTCAATCAGTCCACAAGTCCATCCAAATGTGAATTAAACTCTGAGGACGGCGTCGCATCTGCCCGGGAGCCTCCAATGATGCGCGACATGGCCTCAGAGTTATCTACCTGAGAGAACAAAACCAGTTCCGGTTGCCTTTTCTTGAGCTCGGACCGAGCCGCATAGAGTATTCGGTCATCAAGGGAACGAGCAGGCGGTACACCTACTTTCGATTTAGGCAGGATTTGACCCTGGAGGTCATCCTCCCTCGGGGAAGATGGGTTGACGTCGAGAAGGCAATCAGTGAAAGGTCGGAGTGGGTCAGGCGAGAATACGAGAAGCTCTCCAGGACCAAGAACGTCCTGACCGGCGACACCGTCATGTTCGACGGCAAGGTCCTTAGGATCGTGCCCACCGACGGCCCCCAGAACGAACTCGTCCCAGACCTAGGCAGGGCCGAGTTGCTCGTTCACGCCGACGACCCGAAGCAGGTCCGCGAACTCGTCCGGCGATGGTTCCTCAAGGAAAGCTCAGCTTACGTCGTGCGGAAGGTCGCGGAGATGGCACCCAAGGTCGGGGCCAAGCCGGCTAGGGTCGATGTCAGAGAGATCGGCAAGTGGGGATACTGCACGCGCCAAGGGAGGCTCTCCTTCAGCTGGCAGCTCATCGCCCTCCCAGAGCGGCTGAGGGAGTATGTGGTCCTGCACGAGCTAACCCACCTGCTCGAGTTCAACCATTCGAACGCGTTCAAAAGAAAGCTCGCCATCTTCTGTCCTGACTTCCGGGACAGAGAGAAGGAGTTGAATCTGGTGGCTCCCTACGACAGACTCGCCTTGGAGTAGAGCTACGGCCGCCGAAGCAACGTTTTTGTCAGCGCCCCACTCCTTCCCCCCGGGACCTTCTAACGCCCAAGTGCTATTGCGGGTTCGTCTGCCAGACGGAAAATGAGCTCAAGGTCCACATAGTCAAAACCCATGGAGCCAGGGACGGAGACTGGAAGGGATGGGTCAGCGCCTAGCGCCCAGCTCACTTCGCTGACTCTTTTTCATTCCGCTGCCGCCCGAACTTCCTCCTGTTCCTCAGGCTGACGGCGACATAGGCTACAAAGATTACGACGATGGTTATCGGGTTCGAAAAGAGCTGGAAGTAGACGAGGACGATGACTAGGGCGGCGATGACCGGGAGCAGGATCACGAGCTGCGTTCTGGGCTTCAACGGGCGTCAGCACCCCTTGATAACAGGGATAAATATCGAAGTTGAAAAGGCCGCCTGCTTGAGTTATCAGCTAGCGGGCGCTCAGGAAAAGAGGAGGAACAACGAGGCGAAGGCCAACGATTACTACGAGCGCGTCCGCAAGCAGGAGCAGGAGCTCCGTGACCTCCAGACCAACCTAGCAAACACCGAGAAGCAGTACGGGGATATGCAGGCCCAGAAGTCGGACATGGATGCCAGGATGAGGCTACTGACGACGAACATGGACCAGACGAACCGCGGGATGAACGACCTCAGAGCCCAGATCACTAACAAGAAGCAGAGCATCGAGCGGGACCAGGAGGAAATGGAAAAGTATCAGAACGAGGTCGTCAGGCTGGACCGCGAGATCGGCGACCTGATGAAGCGCAGGGCCTAGTCCCTAATTCGACCAGCCATCCCGGTCTTCTCGAGGAGTGCCAGATACCTAGGATCAGTACGGTATTCGTCCAACTCAGGGCAGACTGCAATCATGAAGACGTACCTGTCGTGGTGATCGTAGCCCTTCTCCAGCCACTCGAAGCCCTTGTCAGAGTCCCCCAAACCAAACCAGGTCAGTGAAATCTCCGTGGGGGTGGCCGTTCCCTTCGGGAACTCTGCCTCGACCTCGGCGAGCAACCGCATGGCCTCCTCTTTCCTCCCTGCATATGCATAGGCATACGCCTTGTAGACTATCCCCTCCTTCGGTCCCATCAATCTGGACATGGTTTCCGCGGCCTCGATGGCCTCGGCGTGCTTCGACTGTTGAACGTACCCCCTTACAGCGCTGACGTAGATGGTCCCGAAAGTCGGGTCCATTTCAATGACCTTCTTCACCTGTTCGATGCCCTTCTCGTAGTTCCCCGTCAAGATGTAGTAGTCGGCGACGTTGGCGTTGATTATCATAGAAAGAGGGCTCAGCTCTAGTGCCCTGCTGATCTCCCGCCAGGCCTCATCCGTCCTCTTCTCCCACAGGAGCAGGTGGGCGTACCACTGGTGCGCCGTGGGATAGTTCGGGTTCAGCTCTATGGCGCGCTTGAACTCCGATTCGCATTTGTCGATGTCCCGGTCCCATCCAAGAGCGCACGAAGCAAGTACCGCATGGGCCTCGGCCAGGTCGTCGTCCAGAGAGAGCGCCTTGAGGGCAAACTCTTTCGATTTTGGATAGAAGACCTCGGGGTCCTCGTAGTGGTTCGCCGCCGTGACCTGAAACGCCTGGGCCACGCCCGCATATCCCAAAGCGAAGATAGGGTCAAGGGTGATGGACTCCTCGAAAAGCTCAGCTGCCTTTCGCAGCCCTGCCGGGGTCCTCTTGCTCCAGTAGAACATCCCCTTCAGGTATGTATTGAAGGCTTCTGGGTTCTTGGATGCCCCTCTCTCGAGCCTGCGGACCTGCGTCTCCAGCAGAGTGACCTTGAGCGCGTCGGCCACCTTCTGGGCGACCTCGCTCTGGACCATGAAGACGTCGTCGAGTTGCTTGTCGTAGCTCTGTGCCCACAGGTGCCCTTCGTTCCTGGCGTCAATCAGCTGGATTGTGATCCTCACCTTGTTGGCCGCTTTCCTGACACTCCCCTCGATTAGGGTCCCGACCCCCAACTCCTTACCTATGTCTGCGATTCTCTTGGGGGAGTTCTTGTACTGCATCACCGATGTGCGGGCTATCACTGTGAGCTCCTTGACGAAAGACAGCGAAGTGATGAGCTCCTCCGTCATGCCGTCTGCAAAGTATTCATCGTTGGGGTCAGGGCTCATGTTCTTCAGAGGGAGCACTGCTATCCGCTTCGAATCGTGTCTTACCTCCTGTTCTTCTCTTGATTCCCAGGGCATGACTATCCTGTAAACATCGATGGGGATGCTGACGTTCTTTAGTGTCTTCCCCTCCACCTTCTCAAAGGAGACGCTCATCTTGTTCCTAACGTGGTCGTAAGTCTGCTCGGATATGCAAACACCGCCAGGGGCAGCCATCGGCTCAATCCTCGAGGAGACGTTGACGGCGTCCCCGAGTATGTCTCCCTTAGCATGGACGACGTCCCCCACATGAATCCCGATGCGTAGCAACACCCGCCGTTCCTCGGAGAGGGTGGCGTTCCTATCGTGCATCGCTCGTTGAATCTCGACCGCGCCCTTGACCGCCTCCAGGGCGCTGGCATACTCAACCAGAAATGCATCTCCAATCGTCTTCACTTCCACGCCTCCGTGCCGAGTGATGATCGGCCTCACTACGCCTCGATGCTCCTCGAGGAGCTGAAGCGCGAGCTCTTCATTGGCCTGCCCGAGGGTGGTGAAGCCCACCACGTCGGTAAACATGATCGCAGAAAGCCGTCGTTCACCACTGGCCAACTTGCATCCGATGATTGTGGTTCGAGATAAAGCCTATTCCGGAAAACGTCAGATTGCCAGACCGAACCCCTGCACGAAGGACTCTGCCCGCCTCATCTCTATGAGGAAGCTCACCCCTTTCGTGGTCAGGCTGTAGGTCCTATTCTCTCCGTCTTGCTTCAGCTCGATGAGCCCCTTGCCCGTGAGCTCGTCCAGGTACTTGACCAGCCTTTCATGGGAGAGGTTTGCCTTGTACAGGATGTGGGTCGGCTTGGCGTCCCCCTCTTCCCTGACGGCGTTGAGGATGTCCAGGTTGATACGCAGGACGCTCCTCTGCTTTTCACCCTGGGCCAACCACTTCACTCCTGAGGACGAACACGAGCAGAGAGAGGAAGCCAGCGAACTGGACCGCAGTCCCTATCACGAAGAGCCCGGTCCCGAGGACAAGGACTGAAAACAGGAGTATGAAGTGGGCCGAGAATATCAGGAGGAAAGCCAGCATCACCATCCCTGAGAACCTAGTCTTCTCCCCAGATTGCAGCAGGAGCCCCTGGAAGACTATGAACGCCAGCAGGACGAAGGTCACGAAGTAGCTGAGCAGCGAGTACCCATACAGCCCGACCATGGCGGAACCCGCGAGAACCACCGGCGCAGCCATTTTCGCCTGACCACCGTATGCGGCACGGGAATAGCCGAACGCAATCACGAGGTAAGCCACCACTTGGATGGTAAGGTAAGTCAGGGATGCGAGCAGAGTCAGCTCCTTGACGACTAACGAATCGACCAGTGTTCGCCCTGAGACAAGGGATGTGCCCGCATCGACGACCAGCCCAATGCCGAGCAGCATGAACCCGATACTGATTGCTCTGATGACGGAGTTCGAGACCAGCCTGTTGACCTTGTAGGCGTAGTAGCTGGTGAGTAGGGCGACAAAGGCGCTAAGGATGTTCAGACAGAAGGTGATAAAAGCCCCTGAAGCCATCTGCGGAAAATCCGCGTTTGACTTTCCGCTTTAACCTTTCTCCGCATCGTCTAGACGGAACGTCCAGACTCTGCTTTCCGCCCCGCTATATACGGAGCAGACACTCTAATTCTCGTATGAACACGAAGAAAATAGCAATCGCGTCCACCATCGGGGCCTTCGCAGTGATGGCTCTGATAATCGCATACCCAGCCATGGCTGCATCTCCGGCTGCCACAGGCACCCCCAACCTCCAACAGATGCTGAAGCACTCGGCATATGCCTCCCCACAAAGGATCCAACTCTCCGCGGGGCAGACAATCACCCTCACCAGCACCGCCGGCGGCTACTGGGTCGTCGGGAACCCTTCTTCCAACGGGACGGCATTCGGCAGTCTCTCAGTCCAGGTCTCCTCAGGCCTCACCGGGGGTACATCCTCAACGTGACCGGAGGTAGCCTGAGCATCAACGGCACCACATACACCATCTCAAGCGGCTCGGCCCTGCTCGGCCCCTATGGGGTCTACATGGTCGGCCACGGCCAGGCAGGGACCACCCAGTTCCTCTTCCTTGACAGGGACCTCGGCAGGTTCGGAAGCACCAACTACGGTGTCCTCCGGGTCGACCTGAAGGACGGGACCTCTGAGTTCGCGGCGCGACTGCTAGTAACCGTGACAGCATAGGATGGCAGGGGCACCCCTCGCCACCCTCCCCTTTTCTTCCCCACTTCCGACGACAAGAATATACCCCACCGAAGGCACAGTTCCGCCATGATCGCATCGACCATAGGCCTCGGCACCCCTGCCCCGGACTTCGACCTGCCGGGGGTCGACAACAGGCGGTATTCACTGGCTTCATTCAAGGACAAGCCTGTTCTCGTCGTCATGTTCTCCTGCAACCACTGCCCCTACGTCAAGGACTACGAGACTAGGATGGTGGCTATCCAGAAGGACTACGCCGCCAGGGGGGTCCAGCTCGTGGCCATCAACTCCAACGACGAGAAGGCCTACCCCGAGGACAGCCTCCCCGAGATGGTCAAGCGTTCTAAGGAAAGGGGGTTCAACTTCCCCTACCTAAGAGACGAAAGCCAGGAGGTGGTGGGGACCTATGGAGGGGTCTGCACCCCCCACGTCTTCGCCTTCGACAGCAAGCGGGTGCTCCGCTACCGTGGAAGGATAGACGACTCGCGGGACACCAACAAAGTCACTAGCCACGACCTGCGGAACGCCCTCGACGACCTACTCGCCGGAAAGCCGGTCAGGGAGGCAGACACCAAGCCCTTCGGCTGTAGCATCAAGTGGTACTCGATGAAGCCCGCCTAGGCTGATGTTCTATGGCCGTGGGCCGCTTCCAGATCATGAGTCTGCTGCAGGCGGCTCGAGCCTACACTCTCGGTCTCCCCCTCGAGTCAGCCTACTCCTGGGGACTCAATAGAGCGATCTTCATCGCGGCGGCCAAGAGGGGTTTCAAGGGAGGCTCCTCTCCGGGAAAGGAGGGCACAGGTGCGAAGGGGCCCTCAAAACGGGAGAGCACCTATTCGCTCGGAGACAATTTTGCTTTCAAGACCATGCAAAACAGCGTCCTCCTCTTCACCATCGGAGGGAAGGTTCAGACCAAGGAGGAGTTCGACAAGCGGGTGAAGGCCAGGTTCGACAAGTCATTCCCGGCGGCTTGGAAGGAGGCGCTCGCATATGTCAAAGGCTTCGCCAGAGTCCTTCTTTCGACGGATGATTTCTTCAGAACTGTGTACCAACCGGTTCGCGACGAGCTAGCGGATAAATGGTCAGCTACATCAGATTAGGCGTAGCGCTGCTGCCTGAGCCAGGAGTGTATCGCCAAGGATGCGACCGCTTCCATGGTGGTGTTCCTCTCCTCCGCAGCCCTGCGTAGACCGTCTGCGACTCTGGGGTCGAGGAGAATCTCCAGTTTTATCGCGTGAAGGTAGGATATCTCCCTCTTGATGTCCTCGACGGGCCTCTGGGGCGCCATCACGAAGTGGCTGACGATGTTCTCCGCCTCGGGGGTCGTTAGCGGTGCGATTGTCTCGGCGAGCTCCTTCATCTGGCTCGCCCTCTCCCTCTTGGGGAGATCCTGCACCGTAGACGCCTCCTCTGCCCTGTGAAGAAACGTCGCATGCTTCATTGGGAGGACCCCTTCCTTCCGCTCCTTCAAGAGCGGGGCCTGCTTTACCGTTATGTCCGCATTCGATTCCCTCCTGATGTTCCTAACCGCCTCGACGGCGTTAATCCTGTCGTCGACGTACCTTCGCGACTTGCCTAGGGCCTTCGCGATCTGATCCGATCCGCCGTAGGCGCGCGGGTTCGCCCTCCTGAGGGCAACGATTGCGTCGTACTCCTCCTCTGGTTCGATGTCCCTCCTCTGGATATTCTCGACGAGGGAGACTATGATCGCCTCCTCGTCGGTCATCGGGCGGACGATGGCGGGTATCTTCTTGAGACCGGCGATCTTCGCCGCCTCGAACCTCCTCGACCCGACGACCAGCTCGTACCTCCCTCCGATGGGTCGAGCTAGGACCGGCTCGAGTATCCCCTTCTCTTTCACAGAGTCGACCAGGTCCCCGACATCCCCGGGGCTCTTCCTGACGTTAGTCTTCCCAACGAAAAGCTTCGTGACCTCGACCGACATGATAGTCCCCGTCTGCTCCTTCCAACTCTGTTGCGCCGACGAGAACTTTGCCAAAATCCGATGATATGTTATGCGGAGACCCTCTTAAAACTATCCAGATGCACCACGACCTCGAAATTTCGGCCAAAATTTATACTCGGCCGAGAGCCCGAACCCTTCGTGCTAACCCAGGAGGAGATGCAGAAGCTGAAGGCCAAGCTCGACAGAGAGGCGGTCAACGTCTGCTTCAACAAGGGGACGGAGGCGCCCTTCACCGGCAAGTATTGGGACTACCACGAGAAGGGGACCTACCTCTGCGTTGTCTGCGGCACCCCCCTCTTCAGCTCCGACACGAAGTTCGAGTCAGGCACCGGCTGGCCAAGCTTCTTCCAACCTGTTTCGAAAGATATGATCAAGGAGGAGACTGACAGGGGCTTCTTCATGGTCCGGACCGAAGTAAACTGCGGGAACTGTGGGGTCCACCTTGGCCATGTATTCGACGACGGCCCCAGGCCGACGGGCCTCCGCTACTGCATCAACTCAGCCGCCCTCGAGTTCAAGAAAGCCTAGGCCTCCCCTCCCTCAGGCCGCTTACATCGTGCCCCTCCCTGGCTTGATAAGCCCCATCGAAGGGCCATCCAGTCTGCCAGGACGGCTCCCTCTCATGCGGCTGTACTTTGGTTTACCAAAAAGGAGCGTCAAATTGACTGCCTATCCCTTAGGGAGCCCCGACCTGGCTTGGCCAGTAAGCCATGTCATCCCAGCTCAGGCGCGGCGTCGTCCGTCCCAGAGGCACCTTCCCCAGGGGGTCCCAGGCGCTCAGGCCCAAAGGGATTGTCACCCGCCGAGACCTCAGGCCTGTCTTCACCATCTCACAGGTCCCTCACAGGAAGCAGAGGTACGAGACGGTCGGGGACTGGATACCGGGCAAGCCTGCCCAAATCAGGGTGAGCAAGATGAAGGACCAGAGGTACATCTTCCTGGTGGCGCTCCATGAGATGATTGAATACGAGCTCTGCAGGATGCACGGCATCACCGACAAGGAGGTCGTCGCCTTCGACGTCAACTTCGAGGCTGAGAGGAGGATGAACCTCCACCCCGTCGACGCCGAGCCCGGAGACCACCCCAAGGCCCCCTACAGGAGCGAGCACGAGTTCGCCACCACGATCGAGATGATGGTCGCCCAGAAGCTGGGGGTCAGCTGGTCGGACTACGAGAAGACGGTGCTTTCACTCGGACCAAAGCCCAAGAAAGTCCTCGTCCGTCCGAGGGCCAGGCAAGGCCGAAGGCAGGAATAGGCGCCGAAAATCTCAGATTTCACGGGCTTAAATAACAAAATCACCAAACTTACCGCGCAATGGCAGCTTCTGAAGATAGAACAACCAAGAACCTTCCAATCCGCGGGATGTCTGGTCCCATGCAGACCATGGACAAGATGATGCCGCACTTCAGCGACATCACCTTCTGGCTCGTAGTCAACGTCGTCCTCTTCCTCTACGTGGGCATCTTCCAACTAGCCAAGGGGTACGGCTTCGGGGCCGGTTACTCGGCCGGGGCAGTGATCCTTGCTTTCATCTACCTCCTCCTGTGGATGTACCGCAGGACCAGCAAGAAGATGGCAGACCGGTGGATAATGATAATCTCTGGTCTGGCAGTCCTTGGAGACCTCGTCGTCGTCGGATGGCTCAACTCAGGCTTCTTCTCGGGGGACAGCGCCCTTCTGGACGTCGTGGGGCTGATGCTGTTCCACTCCACCTACAAAGAATACCGCGCCGCAATGTAACCTCACCCTCGCCTGCTTTTTCCGTCATGGCCAGCGGGAGCTGTGGGCTGCTCTGACCCGTCGGTGAGTTTAAATGACTTCGAGGGGGTCGGAGCCCGAATGGCAGGCGGCCCCAACGCTGTTTCGATGCTGGGCACCGTCCCCTTCTTCGCCACCCTCGACGAGAAGAAGCGGAAGTCCATGGCGTCTGAAGGGAAGGAGATGACATACAAAGCTGGAGACGCCATCGTCGGAGAAGGCGGGATGGGCCTGGGTTTCTATCTGATCCTAGACGGGAAGGTCGAAGTGAAGAAGGGCGGGAGGACCCTCGCGACACTCGGGAAGGGACAGTTCTTCGGCGAGATGTCTCTCATCGACGAGCAGCCCCGGTCCGCGGACGTCGTAGCCGTAGCCCCTACGAAGTGCTGGGCTATCACTTCTTGGGCGTTCAAGGGCCTAGTGAAGGCGAACCCCGAAGTCGCCCTCGTAATGCTCACCGAGATGGTAAAGAGGCTCAGGGCCGCCCAGAGCTCGCCGACAGCCTGAAAGCCGCGAATCCACGGGCTTGGAACATTGAAGATAGGCCTCAGCACTTGGTCTCTCCTCGGCCTAGACGTGGTTTCAGCCGTCCGCCGGATAGGTGACGCCGGCTTCGACTACATCGAACTCTGGGGGGACCTCCCCCACGCATACCCCGGCTGGGTCGACGCAGTCCGACTGAAAGACGTGCTGTCCTCCTACAAGATGACGGTTACAATGCACGCTCCATTTGCGGACCTGAACCCGGCCAACCCTATACAGCCGGTAAAGGGAGCGGTCGAGAAGGCCCTGGAAGCTTTTGTCGACTTTTCCTCGTCTCTCGGGGCCAGTGTGGTGACCGTCCACCCAGGCAGTGTGCACAACGAGTCCATGGTTTCGGGCTCTATGGAAAGCTCCCTCTCGACGATCCACGGAATGATGAAAGCAGCCGCTGGAAGGCTCTCGATTAGCGTCGAGAACCAAGCCAACGGCGACTCGAAGTACCACTACCCCCTCGCCACCACCCCCGAGTCGGTGAGGACCTACCTCGACTCTGCGGAGGGCCTCCGTTTCACACTCGACACAGGGCACGCCCACGCCAGCGGCCAGGACCCGACCCTCTTCGCAGAGAAGACTGGCTCTAGGCTGGTCGAAGTCCATCTTAGCGACAACTCCGGCTCTGCCGACGACCACTTGGTGCCAGGAGAAGGATCAGCCGACCTGCAAAAGCTCCTTGGAATGCTGAAGGGGAGAGAGGTACTCGTCTGCCTGGAGATCAACCCACACAGATACTCCCCCACCGAAGTCCTCCGGGCCTCGGCTTCGTTCAAAACTCATGTATGATATATCATAGCGTGGTCTTAAGAGCCGAAGACACGTTGATTGCCTGGGCCTTGCCAGTCTTGAACTCTGGGGGATCCAGAAGGGGCTGACGCCTTGCAGACCGTTCCAGACGACCTCAAGAATGTCCTCGGACCGAACGAGCAGGTCCAGTTGTACATCAAACAGAAGATCTACCACCCCAAGATCAACATCTATTCGGTCGTCATCACAAACAAAAGGATCATCTTGCGGCACCCTCACGCCCTGGGATTGAAGAAGGACTACACCGACTTCAACTATCAGGACGTCTCAAACGTGGTCCTGGACAAGGGGGTCCTGCGCTCAACCGTAAAGTGCACGCTGAGGTTCGGTGGGGAGCCGCTTGAGCTCAGTGGATTGCCCAACTCGGACGCGCAGACGGCCTACGGCCTGATACGTGAGAATCTTGTCAGGTACCAGTCCCCTCTGACCGCTGCATCGACGGGCATACCCCCGTACCGCCAGCAGGCGCCCCCCGCCTCTTTCACTACTCTGACTTGCGCGAGGTGCGGAGCGCAAATCGGGGCAGGGCAGAAGTTCTGCGGCAACTGTGGAAGCCCGGTCTGACTACTCAGCCTTTGCTCTTTTCCCCGTATTCCCGTTTGAACCCCTCAGGCGGGCCCTGGTAGAGGTTCGACGGGACCTGCCCGGGGAGCGTGTACCTGATGTGTGAAACGCCCCGCTTGTCGTGATAGAAGTCCGACCCCTTCTCCCCGTTCCTGAACGCCGCCTCGAACTCCTCCCAGCTCTTGTCATGGATCGCCTTGAAGATGGGCTGGAGGTGGTCTTTGTCGAACGTGGCAAGGTCTTCGGCGAACTTCGGCCTCGTGACCTTGGCTATCTTGAAGGCCCCCCTCAGCTGGTTGAGGTGGTAGGCCGCCAGCTTCCAGTTGCCACCCTTGGCCGCATAGAAGGTCAGGGTGTACCTTTCACCGACTTCCTTCATGACCTTCGCCATGCCTGGCTGCATCTCTGCGAGTTGGTCGATGGTAATCCTCCCATTGGGCGTTTTGGCCTTCACGTCGCTCATAGGAAGCGACCCTCTGCCGCCTCCTAATCAACCCAGCCCAGGCTCAGAATGGAGGACGGATGGGCGGGAGGGGCTCCCTCGGTCCCCCTGGCGCCGGGAAGTACGGTTCCCTCGGTATCGACCCCTCAGGTATACGGGACAATCTACTCTTCCGCCTCCCTCGGAGTTATCCTCAGGTCCGTGACCTTTTCTGCGCGGAGCACCCGGAGGCTTGTCGGCTTGCCGACGACGTCTCCCGTGAGCGCTTTGTGCAGCTCGTATTCATCGGTGGCCTGGGCGTCTCCCAGGGTGAGGATGACGTCCCCGAGGACCACCCCCGCGGCCTTCGCGGGGGACCCGGGTTCCACCGACCTGACCAGCAACCCCTCTTCTTGGCTAACTCCGGAGGACTTTAGCTCCTGCGGGAGCTCGATGGGCTCGACGACGACTCCGAGGAACCCCTTCTTCACTTTCCCGTCCTTCGAGATCCTCTCGACGGTCTGCTTGAGGGAGTCGACGGATATCGCCACCCCCCGCCCTGCGAAGTATGCGACGTTCATGCCCAGTACGTTGCCGCTAGCGTCGACCAAGGGGCCACCTGAGTACCCGGGGTTCAACTTGGCGTCAGAGACCACGGCATCCTCGATCATGACCCCCCAGAAGCCGTGCATGCTCCTGCGGTGGCTCGTGATGATCCCCGACGTCGCGGAGGCCTTCCGCCCCCAGGCGTTGGCGAGGGCAAGGACGAACTGCCCGACCTTGATCCCGGCCGCGATTCCGGTCTTCACCGGAGGAAGCCCATCCGCGTCCACCTTCAGGAGGGCCACATCGGTGTAGGGGTCCGTTCCGAGGACCTTGGCCTGCAGCTCCCTCCCGTCCCCGAGGGTCACGGTTGGAGCGTCCGAGCGCCCAACAACGTGGCTGGCCGTCACGATTAGCCCGTCATTCGACCAGACCATTCCGGTGCCTCCTCTTCTTCCAGCGTTCACGTTCACCACAGACGGTGAAACGGCGTCAGCTAGCTCGGTTACAGCGTTTGAAAATGACTGCAAGAGCTGCATTCCTTCTGTTCCTGTCATGTTGTCAGTATCACCTGGACTAGGCTATTGTGCAGGGGCTACTTGTTGAGCGGGTAGGGAACGAACGTGGTCACATGGCGTGGGGTGTGAAGTACCCTATACGCATCAGCGCGAGCTTGGCGCCCGGCCTGGGGCTCGAATAGAGACGCGAGATCCTCCCGACGAGCTGGTGCGCCGCCCTCACGGCCTTGGGCATGTCCGCCTCGTTCCCCACTTTGGCTTCGATGTCGAGCTGCCCCGCTGAGAATTTAGCATCGATCATGGCCGACCCGTCCTCGGTCACCCACTTCATTACGACCCCCTCATCCGACTGGGCCATCCCTACCCATCTGATGGTGTCGAACCACCTCCCCTTCAGCGCCGCCACTATCGCAGATGCGCTCGCTTCGTAGGGGAGGAAGGTGTGGAGGATGGGGACCCTCCTGGTCCCCGCGTATACCGGTCTGAGGGCGAAAGATTCCTTCGCCTTGTCGGTGATGATGTACCCCTCGGAGGATTTCACAAGAAACCCATCGTCCTCGAGCCTTTCGAGAGACCTCGACAGCGTTTCGGGGTGCGTCCCGGTCAGCCTTCTCATCCCGTCGAATGTGAAGAGCGAAAGACCCTCCTCCTCTATTGTCCGGACGACCTCAGCGTCTCTTGGGTTGGAGATTGAGTCTGAACCATCAGGCTGGACGATGCGTGGCAAGAATCCCAACAACTTCGATTCTTTGCTCCCTTAAAAAACAACCTCGGCTTCTCGCTGGTTCTCCTGCGAAGACTGCTAAACTGCTTCTTCTGTCCCGAGGTGGAACGTGCTCCTGAAGAGGTTCGAGACGTCCATGGGTCAGAATATCCATGGGCATTTATGCCTCCCCACTCGGAACTCCAGAAATATCCCTCCGTAACAGAGTACCATTCTTGTTCTCACCGAGGGCGATCATTGTCGTTGGGGTGATAGCCATGGCCGCCCTCCTGGTGGGCTACACCGTTTTCCAGCTCGCGAGCGTCCCCGGCTGTGCCACCTCGGCCCCCCCCACCTTCACAGTGAACGGGAGGACCTACACCTTCACCTACGTAGCCACTTGCGAGCCGCAGAGGGAGGCCGGGCTGATGAACAAGAAGATAACCAGCAACACGACAATGCTCTTCGCCTTCCCCACTTTCGGCAGGTGGGCGTTTTGGATGTCTGACACCAACACGAGCCTTGACATGATTTGGGTCAACGCCACCGGCAACACAGGTAGGGTGGTTTCGATGGTCCTTGGGGCCCAACCCTATAGCACCTCAGACGACACGCCCACGGCTCCGGCCAACTACGTCATCGAAGCAAAGGCCGGGTTTGCTGCGGCCAACGGAATCCAGGACGGCACCGCTATCACATTCAGCTGATTTTGCGCGTCGCTCCCTTCTCATCTTGGTGTAGGAAATTCGACTTCGCCTTCTTTTGCCCCCGGAGGGGCCCACGGGTAGTCATGCAGGCATCCCCAAAGCCGAAGGCCCCCATGAGCCGCGGTGAGAAGCTCAGATGGTACACCGGGCAGCTCATGGCCGAAGCCGCGGCCGACGAGAAGGTCGGGAGCTACGAGAACGCCGTTTCACATTACCTGCAGGCCGCGGACATCCTACTTCTGCTCGCGAAGGTGGAGGAGAACTACACGGCCTGGAAGTACTACGCAGACACGGCGGCACAGTGCCAGCAGAAGGCCAGGCGAATGATCGCCCTCGCCCCGTAGGAGGGAGAGACGACGGGTCAGCCGGCTCCTGGAGCAACCGGGGCCCCGCCTTCTTAATATACCACGGGACTCGTATTTCGTCGCATGAAGAAATGGGAGTGCTACCGTTGCGGCCACATCTTCGAAGGCGAGAACACTCCCGAGGAGTGCCCCAATTGCCACTACTCGCTCACCTTCTGGATCGAAGCGTCAGAGACCAAGGCACCCAGCGTGAGGAACTTCGTCAAGACTGACCCGCTGATGATCGATGCCAATGAGTCCGTCCTGAAGGCGGCACAGATGATGCGCGAAAAGGGCACGGGCAACATCTTGGTCCTGATCAAGGGGGAACCCAAGGGGATTCTGACAGAGAGGGACGTCCTCAACAGGATAGCCGCCGACGACCTACTCTCGTCGAGCATACCAGTCAGGAAGATAATGACCTCCCCAATGATTTCGATAGAGGCGGACGAGCCACTGTCAGAGGGGGTACAGCTTATGGCGAAGCACAAGATCAGGACAGTCTTCGTCACCGATCACGGCAAGCCACTGGGCCTGCTGAACATGAGGGCCATTGTTGGGGACCAGTTCAAGGTCGCCAAGAGCCTCGAAGGCTAGGCGCCCGGAAAAGTCATTATATCGGAGCCGGTTTCAAAACAGACCACGAACACGATTCTATTCGTCTGCGTCGAGAACACGTTCAGGAGCGTCCTCTCGGAAGAACTGTTCAACTCGAGGGCGCCTCCCGGCTGGCACGCTGAGAGCGCCGGGGTGAGCCCCGCGGCAGCAGTCAACCCGAACGTCCGCCCTCTTCTGAATGAGGTGGGCATCGGCCTGACTGACCGAGTCCCCAGGGTCGTCACGCGCGACCTCGTCGCCAAGGCCTCGCGGGTAGTGACCTTCGGATGCCTCGACAGATGCCCAATAGGGGCAGAGGGGAAGGGCGAGGACTGGCTGCTTCCGGGAGCCACGGGCAAGACCTTCGACGAGCTAAGGGGGATCAGGGACGAGCTGTCGAGGCGAATCGACGACCTGATCCGTAATTACTGCCTTCCCGCCCCGACCACAAGAGGGTAGGCCTCCGATGTCTGCTCCGGGAATCGAGATTCTCAGGCAGGAACTCGTCAGAGCTGCTAGGGCCCGGGGGACCCTCACCTACGGCCAGCTCATGAAAATCCTCGGGGTCTCGAGGGGAAAGCCTCTCTTCGAAGCGATAGTCGCCGTCGACAGGGACGAGTATGCGAGAGGTGCGCCGGGCTTCGCGGCGATCATTGTGCGCAAGGACACCGGGTTCCCAGGCGGAGGTTTCTTCTGCGACGACGACCTGCCGCCATCACTGAGGAGACCCTTCGAGAGGGCGTCGGACCCGAAGCTTTCAGCGGCCGAGATGAACTACGTCAAGGAAGCACAGAAAAAAATCTGGGACTACTACTCCACCCAAGCCCAGGTGACCGAAACCTAACCCCGTTCCAATCCCTTCAGTGCCCTCAGCGGATCCGGACTCTCTGTCACTGACCTCCCCACTATCATGAAGTCTGCCCCAGTCCCAGCTCCCGCGGAAACGTCCCCTCCCTGGGGCCCTATCCCGGGCGAGAAGATCATGCAGTCCTTCCCGATGATCCTCCTTGTCTCCTCGATGACCCTGGGGCTCTTGGCCGACACCACGACCCCGTCCGCTCCCCAGTCCTTCGCCCTCCTGGCGAACACCCTGTAGAGGGGCTCGCCTTCCTCGGTGCGCAGGCCGTAGCCTTCATCCGCCCCCCTGTGGCTCATGTACACCAGGAGTATCACCCCGCCCTTCCTCGCATGCATCCTCTCCACAACTTTCCCCAGCCCCTCCTTCTTCCCGACGAAGGGGTTCGCGATTACGGCATCAAAACCGAAGGAAAGCAGCGAATCTACAATGTTCAGATTAGTCGACTCTATGTCGTTCATCTTGAGGTCGGCAATCAACGGGAGGCGCTCATCCTTGCAGACTTCGATGAGCGTCGTGACCCCCCTCAGCCCGTAGGGGAGGAGAAGATGATGGTTGACCTTGACCGCGGCTACCGAACCCTTCGTCCTGGCAAGGACCTTCTGCGCCCTCTTGAGCCTGGTGTCATACGGTTCTGCGAAGTCCAACGCGAGTACAACTCTGCTGCCATGGGCCTTGGCGGACCTGGACATCCTTCCATTGAAGCTCATTCAGTTCACCCCTCCTTTGTGCGCCGCCCCGACCAGATCCCCCACTTTCGAGACCCCTTTCCTTTCCATGTACGAGATTATCCCCAAGTTGATGTCGTTAAAGATCTCGAACTTCTTCACGGTGGCCGTGCCGAGTTGTACCGCGTCAGCCCCAGCCAAGAAGAACCGCACCGCATCTTCCCATGAACCCACCCCCCCGCACCCCATGATTGGGACGTCCACCTCCTTCCTGAGTTCGTAGACGCACCGTAACGCTACAGGCCCTATCGCCGCTCCCGACAACCCCCCGAACCCATTCGAGAGCGCTGGCTTCCCCGAATCGAGGTCGATGGGGAATGCTTTGACCGTGTTGATAGCAGTCAGCCCGTCGGCTCCAGCGTCGACTGCCGCCTTCCCCACCTCCACCAGCCTCTCGGTGTTGGGCGAGAGCTTGGCGAAGACAGGTTTCCTAGTCACAGACTTCACCCTCTTTACCACCCTTGCGACTTCCTCGGGATGGTGCCCCACTTCGGTCCCCACCCCTGCCACATGAGGGCAGCTCAGGTTCAGCTCGAAGGCCGCGAAGTCCCTACCGTCGAGGGTCTTGGCCACCCGGCCGAACTCGCCGTCGTCCCCTCCGAATATCGAGACAACGATGGGGAGCTTCTTCCCATCGACCTTGGCCAAATCCTCAGAGAATCTCTCAGCACCCGGGTTAGGCAGCCCCGCCGCATTGACCATCCCTCCCTCCACCTCGACAAGGGTCGGCTCGGTGTACCCTTCCCGCGGAACCGGCCCGATGGATTTCGTGACTGCCCCACCTGCACCCACCTTCAGCGCGTCGAGTACCTTCCCCAGCGAGCTGCCGTGCACCCCCGAGGCGAGCAGCGTCGGGTTCGAGAGGCGCAGCCCCCCAAGCTGGACCGCCAGGCCTTCGACGCTCACGCCCTCGCTCCCTCCATCTGCTTGAGCACCGCCTGCAGGTCTGCCTTTGTGATCTTCTTCGCGTCGTAGAGGGTCTCCACGAGCTCCTTGATGTCTGCGAATGCCCAGAGCTTCACCCCGTTCCTCGCAAGAATTGCCTTGGCCCCCTCTAGCCTGTCTACGAGGACCACCGCATCCTTGACCACGCACCCTGACTTCCTCAGCGCCTCGACTGCCGAGAGGATGCTCCCCCCGGAGGTCGCGAGGTCATCCACTACCACCGCCCTCGATTTTGGCCTGACAGCGCCCTCGACAAGTTTCCCCAGGCCATGCCCTTTCTCCTCTCTCCGTACGTAGAGCATCGGCTTTCCGAGCAAGTATGCCAGAGGTGAGGACATGGTCACGCCAGCGGTGGCGACCCCTGCGACCACGTCGAAACCCTCCCCAATTTCCTTCGCGACAGACTGGTAGGCGCCCACTGCGAGGGCATACGCCTCAGGGTCGCTGGGGACCACTCTGAGGTCAAGGTAATACGAACTTAGCTTGCCGCTCGATAGGGTGAACCTCCCGAACCGCAGGGCACCGATGCGGAACAGGGCTTCCGTCAGGGCGACCCTTCCACCTGTCGGCTCGGGCATCAGCGGTCGAACTCCAAGATCGGTCCTGTCAACCTGCCCTGGCCTGCGGATTTGAACCTGCTCCGTCAAGATGTCGGTGCCAGTCGAGCATGCTCCTCGCCACGGCGACATATGTCTCCGGGTCGACCTCCTGGGTTGACGCCGAGTCGACGTCGATGAGGAAAATCATCTGCACCCTCGCATGCAACAGGTCATTCACCGAAATCGACGGTTTGTTGTAGCGCACGTCCGTCAGGGCCTTGATCCTAGTCGCCTCGGCGATGCTTCTCGCCCTCGGGGGCTTCACGAAGAACTGCGGAAGGTCGAGCAGATAGGAGGGGGTCGTCCCCAAGGCGAACTTCCCTGCGAAGCGACTGTACCTCGCGATCTTGCTGGCGATCCTGCTCCGCGCGTACGTTGAAGGGTCGAGGGCCTCCTCCGGCGGAATGAACCCAGTCTCGATTTCCACGATGAGGGGCCCGTCCCCTCTGGTCCCCATGACGTCGCAGACCAGGGTCTTGTCGAGCTGGTGCTCCACCTTCACCTCGTATCCCTGCTTGATGAGGCTCCGGGCGCACACAAGCTCCAGGGCCGAATGATTAATCTTCGCCATGTTCTTCCTGTACATCTCCACAAGTATTTCGGCGACCTGGAAAACCTTGGACCGCACATCTTCGTCGTCGTTGGCGCACGCCTTGGTCGCCAGCTCGTAAAGGTCTGCCCTGAACCTCCGTACGTCCAATCGACGCGCCCTTTGCCCGCGGCTGTAATAAGGTGCCTAGCTTTTCCTTCGCGAAGCCCAGTTCTCAGCGAGAATCCGCTTGACCTCGAGCTCTTCCACCTGACCGAAGTCCTTGTAGAACTCCCCTATGGCCAGGAACGACCCGGGAGTCTCCAGGCAGAATACCCTCGTCCCGTCCTCGGACAATACCTCGACGGCGTCTGCTGGGGCGACCGGGACAGCTACCACTACCTGTCTGGGGTGCCTCTTCTTCACCGACATGATCGCCGCTTCGACGGAGCTCCCTGTAGCTATCCCGTCATCGACGATCACCACGACCTTCCCGCCCAGATCTAGATACGGCGCGCCCCCGCGCAGCCTCTCGACCCTCTCCCTGACCTCCTCCTTCTTCTTGCGCACCTGGTCGTCCAGGTACTCGGCGCTGGCCCCCAGCGACTCGGCAGCCCGCCTGTCCATCATCACGTCCCCCTCCTGAGTCACCGCTCCTAGAGCGTACTCTGGCTCTCCAGGAGCTTCGATCTTCCTTGTGACGACGACGTCCAGCGGGGCTCCCAGGGCCTTCGCCACTTCGTTGGCCACCACGACCCCGCCTCTGGGGATCCCTAGGATGACCAAATCCTTCCCCTTGAACTGCCTCAGTGCGACCGCGAGCCTCCTCCCCGCTTCGATTCTGTCCTTGAACGACATGCTCCAGTCCCTCGGGGTAAAACAGGCGTGGTATTTGGCTGGCTCGCCCGGCTCTCAGGAGGGATGTGGCTTTCCTCCGACAGCGGCCTCGTAGCGTTCCTTCATTGCCGCCGTCCCGGTTCGCCCTCGGTTTGGCCTTCGTGAAGTCCGGGTCTCCCCGTCTCTACGCGCCACCATCCCGCTCGCAGGTCGGCGTTTGCGCCAAGGCTTTCCCCGGCGCTGTCCTTCCCGCGTATCCATCCTTTTCCTGGCCGGACGAGCGTAGAAATTAATGCGCGACGACTATAAATTAGTTACCTCGATTTTCGAATTCGAGAACCATGAGGAACTCCGACGGTCCTAGGAGAACGCTGGATACTTTTCCATCGGGGAGTTCGCCCCGACGACCCAGACCTCCCATCTGTCCCTGATCTTCAGGTCCACCGACCTCAGCTTTCCCTGGGGGACGGCGAGTATCCTCCTTACCGAGCCTTTCCTGAAGAGGTAAGGCTGGAACCAGACGCTGGAGACATTCTTCTCCCCGAGCCTTTTCATGTTCGGATGGGTCTCGCACTCGACCAAGACTATCTCCTCCGCCCCTCCCTCAGACCTGTACGCCAGAAGGTCGGGCCTGTATGAAGACCAGGACAGCTTGTCTCCCGGAGGAAAGAGCGGTTCCTCCACTACGGCGTACCTCTCCTGCTCCAGCTCGTGCCGGACGACTGCCTTCATCGACCTGTGGGTCTGCGACTCCGCCAACGCCGACACGACGGCGCCCCTCGGATTTCTCCTTTGGGAGTTGGCCGTTTCCACTTCCGGGTCATTGTTTGCTAACGCGCGCTGAGGAGGGCAGAAACACCGGGCACGATTTCGCGCCCATGATATGGTGGTCAACAGAAAATCTGTTGTTTGTCAGCAAGTGGAGTCAAGCTAGGATAACAGTCTCTCAAACCACTGTGCTGGTAGCTCTCTCGCTGTTGGCCCTGCCAATGGCCTGGGACGCAGTCCGAGTCGACGCCGATTACGCGCGAGAACGGGAATATTCCGGACTGCTCCCTTGGTCAGAAGCAGGACCTTGTGCTCGCCAGAGCCCGGTGTGGTTCGACGACCACGCCTCGGGATGGTGGAGAAGCGCAGGCGGGGGTGGAAACGTACGACGGGGGTGAAGGTACGCAAGAAGGTGGATGACCCTTCTTCGGCCGAGCGAGGTGTGGAGCTCCATGCTTAGCACCGGACTGGGACGAAGAAGCGTTTGAATCCCGAAGGTGCACCGGATCCCAACGGACGCTTCGACTCCCAAGTGCGATTCGAAGCCTGAACGGGTCGCGGAAGAAGAACGACATCTGACACTGAACGAGCAGACGAAGACAGCGAGGGGCGGCTTTGCTTAATTACGACCCTCTTCGAAGGCTTGCTTCTTGAGCGAAATCTCTGCGCAGAACGGAGACAGCATCTCTGTCCACTACCTAGGGAAGTTCCCCGGAGGGAAGGTGTTCGACACGAGCATGAAGCAGGAGTCGATCAAAGCGGGGCTCTTCAGCCCTGCCCGCGACTACAAGCCTCTCCAGGTGGTCCTCGGACAGCACCAGGTGATCAGTGGCTTCGAAGAGGCCCTAATCGGAATGAAGATCAACGAGACCAAGGAGATTACACTCCCTCCCGAGAAGGCCTACGGGAAGACAGGCCGGCACCCGATGGCAGGCAAGACCCTTCAGTTCAGGCTGCTCGTAACCAACATCAAGAGACCTTAGAGCTAGCCGTGGGCTTTCTCATGTCTTTCGTACCAGGCCCTCACCTTCGCCCTGTTGCCGCACCCCGTCGTACTGCACCACTTCTTAGTCCCGCTTCTCGTCTTGTCAAGGAAGACCCATCCACACCCCTCTTCTTCGTTGGCGCATTCTGTCACCCTTCCTAGCTGGTCAGAAGTCAGAAGGTCGGCCGCAGACTTCGCGATGGGCCACAGCATCCTGCCCTCTGCTCCCCTCCCCGGCACCATTGTCCAGCCGTAGTCATGCCCCGTCCTGACGATGCTCGAGCTCACAGGGTAGTCCGAAAGGAATTCGTTGAGCGCGCTGACGTCATCGTCGTCTGGGTGATGGTCGTGAGCCACAGCAGAAAAAATCCGATAGACGGTCTCCCTTAGCTGGACTGCCCTTCGAAAAGTGTTTTCCTCGGCATGCTCCTCCTTCGCCTTCCGGATGATGGAGGGCGCTTCATGGCTGGGGATCGTCCCTTTCTTGACGCTCCATTCGACCAAAGCGCCGAAGTTCCTGAGGCTGTCATCCCGCTTCTCCCCGTTTCTCCAGTCGATCGTGTTCGAGAAATCGAGACTGAGCTCGACGCCGGAGTTGGTAGCAGTCCTCGCCATTACTTTCGCACTCCCCTGTGGATTATATTAACCTAACGACCAAATGGCGTTTTCCTAGTTAAGACATAAATACCTAACCAACTAACCATCTGACGGTCGTTATGTCAAAAACAAGCCAATCCGAATACGCCGCGGCGAAGGCCTCGGAAGCGGTCAGGGTATCAGGACTGCGGCGCTCCGACGGGGCGGACGATATCGACGCACAAAGGGAGAAGATCAGGTCGGGCCAAGCCTTCCTGAAGGTTGTGGCCTACCCTTGGGGCCTCGAATTCGAAGTCTGTGAGGCGGGCGTCGCATGAGGAGCTACGGCAAGATCCGGGTGATCGTCAGGAGCCGGAAGGTACCTTCAAGGACCTTCGATTTCAGCGAGCCTTTGTATTCCCCGTTGGGGATTCCGATGGGGACCAAGAGCAGTAGGCTGGTTGTTTACGACTACGTCCTCGACGAGCAGCACAGGAAGGCGGTAGAGGAGGGCCAAAGGCTCGCTTGCAATCTGGGTCTCGAGCTGGAAGTGATCGACCGGTCGAAGTCGGGGCTTCTCGGTCGAGTGCTATCGTCCCTCGGGGGCCGCAGGCTGGAGGGGCTGAACATGGTGGTCACGCCACCCATGGAGGGTCGGCAAGGAACCCAAACACTCTCCGAGCTCAGCTAGAACCATAGCAGAGCGCAACCCTCGAAAGGCATCACTCTTCTTGTAAATCCGCCTTGACACTGAAGCCTTTTACCTTCGGATAGGCAACCAGAACGCTCAGAGATGGCAAAGAGAGCCTTCACCATAGACATCGGAACCGAGAAGATCCCCGTGGAGGGACACGCGCATCAGAACGTCGCCGTCAAGTACCTGATGAAGCGGCGCAGGAGCCTAATATTCACCAAGGACCCCGCCAAGGTCGAGAAGCTATTCGCCGAAGTCCCCAAGCACATCAGCATAATCGGGGCCAACGTCACGAAGTCATACAACGTCGCCTGGGAGCGGGTCAGCACCGGCGAGTTCGCCGGCGCTAGGTTCACCTTCACGCTGGAAGAAGTCACCTAGGTTATCCTTATCTGCCCGGAACCGCCCGACTCGGTGTGCCTCCGGGATATCGGCGCGAAGCCTACAGCGACGCCATCGACAAGGTCCGCTCTCAGCACTCAGACACGATCAAACGCCCTAACGTGACAGTCGAGTGCCCGAAGTGCGGGACTCGCCAGGTAATATCGGAGACACCAGGCATGCGGGTCTGCGTGAAGTGCGGCTTCGAGTTCCGTCCGCTGCAACAGCGCTAGCGTTCCCTCGTCATTGTCTTGCGAAGTACTTCTTCAGCGGTACCCAGTAGGACTCAGGCCACCCATGGGCGTACTCGTCGGCCTGTTCTGCAGGGACCTTCGAGTGCACCATTGTCAGTTCGGTCTTCTTTCCCTTCGCTTCCAAGGTCAGCTCGAGGATAGACGGCGGGTATCCAGATGGCCACTTGGTAGTCGTCCATTCTTGGACTATCTTCTTACCCTTCTCTAGTGTCACGAACTTCCCGAATATGAACCCGTCCCAGGCCGTGAAGTTGTTCCCCTCCCTCGGCGTCCCCGACGCCCCTGAGCCCGTGAAAGCCGCATGCTTCTTCGGGTTCACGTAGGCATCGTACACTTCCGCGGGGCTCGCGTCGATAAGAACGGTCTGCCTTATGGTCTCGAACTTCATGCTTTTCCGTCCAGGAACCCCATGGCCTTTTCGTTGAAGAACTCTGGGTTCTCCATGTGGGGGAAGTGCCTGCTCCCGGGCACCATTAATCTCCTCGCTCCTGGTACCGTCTTCGTCACGAGCTCCCCAATCCTTCTCAGATAGAGTGCGCTTTGCTCCCCGTTGAGGACCAGGGTCGGACATGAAATCCTTGCCGCTTCCTTGGCCGTGAACGCAGGGAACTTCGTCTTCAGCTCCGCCACTGTCTTGGCGTTGTCCAACATCATCTTCCTTGTTTCCTCCGGCAACCCACGGAACGCTCCCTTCAGGTCCTGGACACCATCGACGTTCAGCTCCACGGCTTTCTCCTTCTCTCCGTTCTCCAGGGCCTTCAGGGACGGCACCAGGCTCTGGGTCTGGAACTTCCTACCGGACAGGGCGACGGAGGGGCTTCTGAAGAGCAGCCCAAGCGCCTGGGCGCTGCTCGTCTGATCGGCGACCAGCATCGTCGAGATGGCAGGCTCCGCAAGCACGAGCGACCTCACCGAATCAGGGTGGTGAGCTGCTACGAGCGCTGAAATGAAACCTCCATAGGAGTGGCCCACAAGGTCGACCTTCCCGCCCCCGATTTTGTCTATGAACCCCTTCAAATCTACCGCATTGTTCTCCACCGTCGAGTCGCTGACGTCCCCCTCCCTCTTGTTCGGCGCTGCATACCTCCGGCTGAGTGCGATCATCCTCCTCCCTTTCGAAAACGCGTCCCTCTGGGCCCCCCACGCCCTGTAGTCTGTGGGAATACCGTGGACGAACACCACTGGTGTCCCCTCCCCTCTCTCCTCATAGTAGATGGAGACGCCTCCGACATCGGCCGTTGGCATATGCCCGCCCCGTTCCTGGAGCTATATCTCCTTGTGCGGCCCTACTTCTTCCACGCCTGAGCGCGCTTGCAGAAGTCCTCGGCCTCGTCCACTGCCTTCTCGCACCGCTTGTAGTGGCGTATCACCTCCCTGAGAAGCTCCTCTATGGGGGTCGGAGCCCCCGGACACTCGGAGTCGAGCTGGGCCCTTATCTCCATCAGGGGCTGCCAGACATCGCTTGGAACCACGACGGGTACTCCCTGTTTGCTCGAAGCCATGGCCCTCCTAGGCCGAGGGTCGGTATTTTGAGTTGGCGGGAAGGAGACCAGGCTTCAGCCTATCAGAGAGGTGATGGAAGCAAAGGTGACCTGGTTGTTCTCGCCCACCGAGCTCCCGTCGAAGCCCCCGACACAGTAAACGTTCCCGGATAGGACGACGCAGGTCGTGCTCACGCTTATCGGGAAGCTGGTCGCCTGCTTCCATGTCCCGATCCCCCCGGAGGATACGGGGGCATAGTACACTGCATTGCTGAAGGAGGGGCTCGACGACGTTTCTCCCCCGAGGCAGAGGATATCTCCTGAAGAAATCACGCACGCCTGACCCGTCCCTGCGACGGGGTATGTCGTAGTCGCGGTCCAGGGCCCCACCCCCGAGGAAGACAGCGCAGCGAAGTAGATGGAGCCCAAGGAATTGTCGTTCGAGTCTGCCCCGCCGATGCAGTAGACGTATCCGCCGGCCGCGAAGCATGTAGGGAAATAGACATCAGCCGGGTAAGCCGTGGTCTTGCTCCATGCGCCTATGCCCGTCGAGGACAGCGAAGCATACCAGACGGAGTTCGTAACTGTGGAGTCAGCCTGGGAGCCGTCGGTCTCGTTGTTCCCTCCGACGCAGTAGATGTAGGAGGAGGACGCCACGCACGACTGGCTGTCAACTGGGATGGGGTACGAGGTTGTGGAGCTCCAGTTGCCAAGGGAACCGCCGGCCGTCGCCACTGCGTAGTAACTTGCGGCCGTGTCGTCCCCGTTGTCGTTGTACGAGCCTCCCATACAGTAGACGATCCCAGAGTTGGTGACGCACGCCTCGCCGTTGATGAATTGCGGGTAGGGATAGGAACTGGCCGTCCACCCGGTGATGTTCCCCGAGGAAGCCAGGACGGAGGAATAGACATCGTTGCGCGGGCCCGAGTTGGCGTCCTGTCCCCCGATGCAGTAGATCGTAGAGTTGATGCTGACGCACTGCTGTCCTGCTATCGCGTATGTCCCCCCGACTTGCACCGGATAGCCCGCGGCGCACTCCCAAGTCGAGTTGCAAGGCGGCGGAGGGGCTGTCAGGGCCGAAATGACGAAGACTATGCCGAATATCACGACCACCACGACGACGGCGATGATGATAATCCTCGAGAGTTTCAACTTCCCAACACTCTCCGATTCGGTCCTAGAGCCCTAGGCTGTTGATTACGTTGCCCGAGTTCGCGTCGAAGACGAGCACGATCTTCTTCCCCTTGTGGTCGTAGCGGGCGAACCATATGGGAACATGCAGCAGCTCGACATCGCCAATATCGGAATCGGTCTGGAGCTTCTGTATCATGTGATACTTCGCGTGGGCTTTTTCTGATTGCAACTGGTCGACCAGGGTCTTCGCCTGCGCCTTTGAGGCGTCCTCTCCAATGTCCCCGTTGAGTACCTTGATGTTCTTGGGTATCTTGGACATGTCGAAGAGAGCCCTGCCTTCGAGGTCGAACTGATAGTCCCTGGGCTGGTACTCGGTCAGGGCCTTCAGGGCCACCACCGGGAAGTTGTAGTTCGCGTCCATCTGCTCCGTCTTCATCATCCCGCCTCCGTACCCCATGCCCATCCCCCACATGGAGAACCAACTCCCCAGGAACAGGCCCGTAGGGAGCCGCGGGACGTTTGCTCCGCCGAAGGAGCGTCTCCTTCCTCCTCCGCCGAAGCCCCCTCCGCCTCCCATCCCTCCCAGAATCACGCCCATCAGGGCGGCGGTGGTGGCTGTCTGTCCCACCTGCGCGGCCATGTTAGTGGCTACGACAGTCGTCCGTGCAGAAACGCTCACAATCCAATACGGGACATATGACAGGTTCAACTCCTCCTGGGTCGAGTCCTCGTGGAGGTGCCTGTGCAGAAGTCCCTTGTCCATCAATGATGAGATCCTTTGGTTGACGTCGTCTACGCTCCCAAGCTTGACGGGGAGCATGGTCTGCTTCTGGATCCCAGTCCACCCCTGGTCACCGAGGGTCACGCTGCTGCCGCAGTATTCACAGGTGATGACCATTTCACCGAACTTCGGCGCGATGGGGGCTCCGCAGCTAGGGCATTTCACGGATGTGGCTCCCATAGGTGCGATGACAGTCTCGGGCTTTTGAGTGGAACCCGCGCCTGGCGCTCCGGCCGGCTGGCCGCCCATCTTCGTTCCACACTTGTAGCAGAAGCCAGCGTCGTCTGGGTTTTGGGCACCGCACTTTGGGCAGAACATGCTCAACACCTACAGCTTCGTTCCGCAGTTGTTGCAGAACTTCGTCCCCGCCGTTATGGGGCTTCCGCAGTTAGGACAGAACTTGCTTGAACCCGCAGGCGCAGGCGGACCCTCCGGCGCCGGGAAGTTGAAGCCGCAATTGGGGCAGAATTTTGCCGAGGCCGCCACGAGAGAGCCGCAGTTGGGGCAGCTTCTCTGGTTCATGCCCTGGCCCATCCCCTGCTGGGCCATCTGCCCGCCTATCACGCCTCCCACGCCTATACCCGCCCCGAGCCCCGCGAAGGTCCCGGCGCCCCCGGATGGGTTGTTCGCCGCATCGTCGATGGCCTTCCCCGTCTGGTACTGCATGAAGTTGACCCCAAGGACCTGCATCTGGGACCTGGTGTCGATAGCTTTCTGGACTTCGTCAGGCAGGCTGATGGTGAGGCCGGATATCTTGTTGATCTCGATGCCGTACTGCCCCAGGTTGTCCGGTCCCGTGGCCAGGACCTCCTGCTCGATGGTGGTCAGGCTGGCGGCCAGGTCGGTCACCTTGAGCCCCTGAGCCTTCATCTTGCCGAGGGCGTTGTATACAATGATGACCACCTGCTCCTTGATCCTCGACTCTACGTCGTCCGAAGATTCGGCTCCGAAGGTCCCCACGAACTGGTTGATGAAGAGCTCAGGGGAAGAGATCTTCCACCTGTACTCGCCGAAAATCCTGAGGTTCACAATGCCGAAGGTCGGGTCGGTGAATTGGTACGGCTGGGAGCTCCCGAACTTCCCATCAAGGTATCGCTTCGGTAGGTAGTAGACCTCTGCCCACTGGGTGACCCCAGTGAAGAACTTCAGTAGGTTCCCTACGATGGGGGCGTTGAAGTCAGTCAGGGCATACCTGTTCGGCTGGTCGAAGTAGGTGAGCGCCTTCCCGTCCCTGTAGAACACGGCGATCTCGTCCTCCCTGACGACGATGTTGTCGTTGAGCCTGATCTGCCTCGGCGCCTTCCAGAGGACGTTGAATACTCCCGGAGCTGGCTGCTTGTCCTTGTCGTCCCAGGCAAAGGTCGTCGAACCGAAGGCGCTGCCTCCAGTCGCCGGGACCGCGTCGCCTTTCTTTCCAAATACCATCTCAATCACTGCCCGAGGGCTATGCCCTCTATTGCCTCCATCCTCTGGGAGAACTTCACCCTGATGTCCGCCACAGACCTTGTCAAGCCGGTCAGCGCCGCTTGTATCGCATTGGGAGCGGTGCTGTCGTAGGTGAGCTTCCCCGGGGACGTGGCATCATCCAGCTGGAACACAGCGGTCACGAACGAATAATCGTAATCGTATAGCTTGTTCAGTTTGTCTTCGTTTATCTGGATCGGGGCGACCCACCCTGAGTATCCCTGAGCTGCGTGCCTGATTTCACCGCTAAGCGTCTGGACCTGGGCCATCAGGGAGCCAACGCTGGTGATGTTTGTCACATCGTTCCCCATGGCCATCTGCTTCCTTACCTGCTGCAGGTTGTCCTTCACGTGGTCGAGCTTGTCCGCCACCTGGTTCCTCAGCAGCGAGTCGGAGACCCTGATGTCTTCCTTGCTCCTGTACCCTCTCAGGCCGGGTATGAGGAGCTCGAGCTTCTTCGCAATCCCCCTGTTGTCGTCCACCTGCTGCCTGATGTCTGGGTTACCCTGGGACAAGACCTTACGAGAACCAAGCCCCGTGCGCACCATAATAAGTTTTGGTAACGTTTATCGAGCATGAGAAACGTCTCATCTCACATTGGACCTTGAGAAGCTCCGCATAGGGTGTAGCGGGTGGTCCTACAAGGACTGGCAAGGGATATTCTACCCAAAGGGGCTGGTCGCCAAGGACTATCTGAACTATTACGCCAAGGTCTTTAACGCCGTCGAGATCGATTCCAGCTTCTACAGGGTCCCCAACCAGTTCATGATAACCCAATGGAAAAACAACACTCCCGATGGGTTCCTCTTCTCCCCCAAGCTCCCCAAGAAGATCACCCACGAGAACAAGCTGAAGAACTCTGAGTCCAACCTCGTCTACTTCTACAGCGTCCTGAGCAAGCTGAAAGAAAAGCTGGGCCCCATAGCCATCCAGCTCCCCCCGTCTGTAAAGCTGAGCACCCACGAGGAGATCATGAAAGAGTTCATCTCCCAGCTCAGCCCCGAGTTCAAGCACGCCATAGAGTTCCGCCACAAATCCTGGTTCACCCCTGAGACCTACTCCCTCCTGAAGAAGAACAACATAGCGATGATCTGGTCCCTGAACCAGTACGTAGAGACCCCTCCGGAGGTCACCGCGGACTTCGTCTACCTGAGGATGGTCGGGGACAGGGAGATCACCCAGTTCACCGGGGTCCAGAAGGACCGGTCGTCCGACATGAAACGGTGGGCCACATCAGTCAAGGACAGCGCGAACAAGTTTGAATCGGGGTACGTCTTCTTCAACAACCACTTCGCTGGTTTCAGCCCGGAGTCCGCCAACGAGTTCAGGAGGCTCCTCGGGCTGATGGAGCTCGACTGGAAGGCCCAGGGGACCGAGCAGCAGACGCTCTTCGGGACGTAGCTGACAGATGCAGGCTGAACGCAGGACGATCCTTCACGTGGACCTCGATGCCTTCTATGTGTCAGCCGAAGTGACGGAGCACCCAGAGCTCAAAGGGCTCCCGGTGGCCGTGGGGGCAGACCCTGAAGGCGGGAAAGGAAGGGGAGTGGTGATTGCCTGTTCCTACGAAGCAAGGAAGTTCGGCCTAAAGTCGGGGATGCCGATCTCCCTGGCCTACAGGCTCTGCCCCCAGGCGAAATACATCCCTCCGAGCTGGGGTCTCTACGAACGGGTCTCCGAGGAGGTAATGGCCACCCTCAGGGGTTTCGCCGACAGGTTCGAACAGGGGAGCATCGACGAAGCTTTCCTCGACGTGACAAGCAGAGCAAAGGATGAGAAGTCCGCGGAGACAGTCGCCATTCAGGTCAAAGACGCAATCAGAGAAAGGCACCACCTGACCTGCTCCATTGGGGTCGGCCCCAACAAGTCGTCCGCGAAGATTGCGTCTGACCGGAAGAAGCCCGACGGCCTTACGGTAGTCCCCTTCAACGGCGTCTCCGGGTTCCTGGCGCCTCTCCCTGTCGGGGTGGTCCCCGGCATAGGGCGGAAGACGGGGGATTTCCTGGCGGAGAAGGGCATCACCACCATCGACCAGCTCCAGAAGCTCGAGGGCAAGCAGCTCATGTCTTGGTTCGGCAAGAACGGCGTATGGCTCTGGGGGGTTATCCACGGCCAGGAGAACGTCGAGGTCAGGCAGCAGGAAATGCCGAAGTCCCTCAGCGTGGAACGGACGTTCAAGGACGACGTGAAAGACTTTCGTGAAGTCAGGAGGGAGGCCGCAGACGGCGCCTCTGAGCTCATGAGGAGGGTGAAGTCGGCGGGCTACTCCTACAAGGTCGCTGGGATCAAGATACGGTTCCGGGGGTTCGAGACGCACACTCGAGAGAAGACCCTCGTCAGCCACACCGACAGCGAAGGGCCTCTTCTGGAGACGGTCGAAAGGCTACTGGACGAGTTCGAATCTAAGGGCAAGCCCATCAGGCTGGTCGGCATCCGGGTGGCCGACATCAAACGTACCACGTCGGGGCCCTCCAGGCTGGACGACTGGGCTGCCTAAACATCCCCTTTGTGTTTGGAATTGTCGGGGTAAACACTAAGGAAGCGCCCGAACAGACACGCTTGCCGATGCGGCCAATCTACGGCGTGTCCCTAGAGGTCGGAGCCTTTGTCTTGTTGATACTCTTCAGACTGGCCGTCCCAGGCGGGCTCCTGTTCGGCATCTACGTGGTGATCGCAGAGCTCATGTCGACCTACCTCTTGCACTGTCCAGGCCACTACATCGTGGGGTCGACAGTGGGTATCAGGTTCAGAAGCATGGGCCTAGGGCGGACGACCCTCGCCAGAGTACTTCCCCCGTGGGCGGCTGGACTCGCCAAGGCCTTCCCTGTCCTGACCCTCAGGACCAACAAGAAGACGCTGGCAGCGGCATCAAGGACCAAGGCGGCCGCGATGTATGCTTCAGGGACAGTGGCCTCTGTCGCCTCCGCTTTCGTGATAGCGGCAGTCTCGACCCTCGTCGAGCCTTTCACTTATTCAGCGGTTGCCTGGATTGTAGCAATCGGGTACCTGGCCTTCGACGTCGTCTTTTCTCCGAGAAGCGGCGACCTGATGAGGGCCAGGGCAGCCCTACGACCCTGACTTTCCCCTGAATCTGTCCACCCCCAGGAAGCCAAGGCCGAACCCTGGTTTCTTGTCCGTGGCCAGGTCTGCCCCCACCTCGCCGAGGACGCTCGCGAACTTGAACCCGTGGCCACTGCAGGCGCTCACCACTACGACCCTCGGGTCATCCGGGTGCAGACCGACGGCGAAGTTCAGGTCAGGGGTGTTCGAGTAGAGGCACGTGGTGGAGGCGATAGGCTTCCCATCAAGTCCTTTGACCCTCCGCGACATGAACTCCCTAACGGGCTTGACGTCTTCCTCGGTGACCTCCCTCTTCACATCGTCTGGGCCCGAAATCTCTCCCCCATGGGTGCGAGCCACCTTCACTCCATGGCCGACGTCGGGGACTCCATAGTAGAAGATCCCCTTGGACTCTTCCATGATGAATACGGGCATCTTGGGAGGCGCGTAGACATCTCGGCCTCCTGAAGAGAACCAGAGTGGCACCTGCCGCTCGATCTGGAGGGGAACAAGACCTCGAAGCAGCTGGCCGTTCCACGGGCCGCCGCAAACCACGAGCTTCTCGGCCACCTGCGTCCCCGCTGAGGTCTCGACCTGTACCCCCTCTGCGCCCGCCTTCCAACCCTTCACCTGCTCGGAGAACCTGAACTCGCATCCCGCTTCGCTCCCGAGGCCCACGAACGCCCTCACGCAATCCTCTGCGAACAGAACCCCGGCGCTTTTCTCGTAGACGGCAGAGAACTCCTCCCCCAGTGTCAGGGCAGGGAACCGCGCCGTCGCATCCGATGACGAGAGCTCCTCCACTTCGAGTCCATGAGCCCTCGCGCTTTTCATCACCCCAGGGACGAGCTCCCCGTCCATCCCGCCAACCATCAGCCCTCCAGTGATCTGCATGAGCTTCTTCCCTGACTTCGACTCGACCTCCCGCCAGGACTCGTAGGCCCTCCGCAGGAGGGGGACGTACCGGGGGTCCTCGTAGTAGGCGAGCCTGATGATCCTTGTCTTCCCATGGGACGAGCCGAACTTGTGGTTGACCCCGAACCTCTCAAGGTTTAGCACCCTTAGTCCCCTTCTTGCAAGGTTGTAGCTGACTGACGCGCCCATCACTCCACACCCGATCACAATCGCATCCCATCGCTTCCTGCTGACGGGCCCCTGCCCCGGCGGCCTGACAGTCTGGCTAATCGACAAGTCTCTCTCGGGCCATCCTCAACCTTCCCTCCAACCATGGCATGGCGTCTGTGATAAATGACGGGCCGTGATGTGTGAGGAAATCCAGGGGGCCGGGGGTCAGGTACAGGTTTCCACGCTTGACGGCCCGGAGGCCTTGCCACCCCCTCGAGTCGACAAGGCTCGCGAGCCTGCCTTCGTCGAAGGCTGCGAACATCTTCGGCTCATGGATTATGACATCAGGATTCGCCGTAGCCACCTGCTGGAGGTCAGGGGTCAGCCACTCGGCTCTCTCCTGCTCGAAGATCGTGGAGCACCCGAGCAGCCTGAACGCAGCTGTAATGTAGCTGCAGGAACCAAAAGTCACCGGCCCACCGAGGTCTATCTCGACGTACCCGCTAAGCTTCAGGCCTTCTTCGAAGCTCCCTAGCCTCCTCAGGAGCGCACCCGCCAGTCGCCTCCCTTCCTCTGTGGCTCCGGCGACCAACCCCACCTTCACCACGAAATCTACTATTCCCGCGGCCGTAAGGGGGAGCTCCAGCGGATAGACCGGGTACTTCTTGGACAGCCTGAGCGCGAAATCCCGCTGATATCCTGTCACTGTGATTATCAGGACGGGCTTCAGCTCGTCCAGCACCTCGTCCCTGACGGTGTTGTAGCTTCCAAGCCGTCTCTTCTTCTTGGCCTCCTCGGGCCGGGCACAGAAGGCGCTCACTCCGGCTATCCTTTCCCCCACCCCGATCTGGGTGAGCGTCTCTGTCGCGGCCGGGCTGAAGCTGACTATCCGGCTGGGTGAGTCAGGGACTTCTACAGACGCGCCGAGGACCTCGTTGAAGAGTCGTCCCAACGGGCCGGGACGTTATTGCCTGCGCGATATGCGTTGCTAGTTGGCCTTCACCTCGGGTTATAACTAATGTTAAATAATCAAACCACACTCCCCCATCCGAGCACTTGGACACCAGGAAGCTCGCAACGGCGACCCTCTTCGGAGTGGTCATTGCTGTTGTCAAGGCCCCATTCACCTTCCCGGTCACCGACTATCTGATAATAATTGAAGTTCCGATTCTCGCGCTGAGTTTCCTACTCCTCGGCCGAGGGGGAGCGACGTTCACTGGCTTCGTAAACGGAATCCTGCAGTCCGCCGTGAAGGTGGCGTTCTTTCCCTATGACCTGATCTTCGCGGTCTCTTTCGGAGCGCTGGTGGATGTCTTTGGCACGCTCCTGAACGTTAGAGCAGAGGGGAAGACGAGCGCCCGAAGGCTCGCCATCGCTTTGGGCTTGGCTAGCACCGTCCTAGGAGTGAGCATCGCATACGTATTTCTGGCCTTGAACCTGAGTTCTAGCCTCGGCATCAATATCAATAGCTATTCGACGGTCGGTCTGATAGAGATAGTCTACGTCCCGATAGTCGTGTGGGGGATCGCGAGCGGAGTCCTCGGAGGTTTCGTGTCAGCCCGCGTCTGGGAGAGGAACCTGAAATCGAGGTTCAAGTCTATTCAGGCCCCCGTTGTCTGATCCTTCTCGATCTCCCCTATTTCCTTCCGCAGCTTCTTCGTAAAGCTGATCAGCAGAAGGTAGAGGACGACCCCGAGTATGACGAACGCCGACCCTGCGATGTAGTCGCCCACCCCGCCGGTGTAGAACGCGCCTAGCAGAACGAAGAGCCCCACACCTATGATCAGTATGGCGGCCAACTTCGAGACCGGGCTAACTCTTACGGACATCTGCACTGGCCCGTCACCGCCGACGGTAAAATCATTATGTTTCGGAACGGTCAACTGCGGGCGGCGCAAACCAGGCGGCTTCGCCTAGCTGTGCTTCACGCCTTGCTTGTCCTCTTCCTTGAGCAACTTGAACAATCTGTACTTGTCGTTCTCGCCCGGGGACAGGGTGTAGCCGCAGATTCGGCAGGTGACCCCCTGGCCGGACTCCCTGAGCTCGAATCGCCCGCACTTTGGGCACTTCATATCGTCACCCTGCGCCTTCAATCACTAGACAGCCATTCGGCATCCTTGAAAAGGATTGGTAGTCAGATTCTGACGAGGGTGCTGTTTTCGAAGACGCCAAGCTTCTGTGAGCGCTCGCGGTAGATTGGTTCCGGCAATGAGATATCCGCTAGGTAGAGCTCGCCAACGTATCCCCTAGAATTGGGGTTCAGGAATCCCGTCTTCGGAAACCCGAAGGTCACAGTCATCCCCGCCGAGATACAAGGTTCCCCGGGCTCTCCGGTGGTAGCATCAAGTCCCGAAGGGATATCGACTGCCAGAATAGGCGTTTGCGAACCATTCGCGCGGCGGATCAGCTCTGCGACTCCGCCCCTCGGGTCGCCCGTTGAGCCGTAGCCCAGCAGAGAGTCGACAATCAGGTCTTGTTCGCCAAAGACCCTCTCAGGGCCCTGAACCGAGATCCCCATCTTCTCGATAATCACAAGCTGCTTCCCCGGGACCTCCTTCAGTTCCCCCTTGTCTCCCGCAAGCACCACCTTGACCTCGGCGCCCCAGTTACGTAGGTGCCTCGCCGCAACGAGCCCGTCCCCTCCGTTGTTCCCTTTGCCTATCAGAAAGCAGATCTTGGCGTCTTTCATTTCTCCTCCGAGCATATTCCGAGCAAGGGTGGCGACCGCCGACCCCGCATTCTCCATCAGGGAAAGCACGTCAATCCCGTAATCCTCGATGGCGGACTGATCTGACTCGGCCATCTCTTCTGCAGTGAGATACACGAAGCCTCCTTCGATCTTCAACCGAGCGAAGTCAGGCATGGGTTCCTATTTCAGCTTAGGCTCTAAGCCCGGGGAACAGCAACAAGGTCTCGCCGCACTGTCAACAATTTTTCTTCAAACTGGCATCCGGATTAGAGCACCCGGTATATGGGAACCGGGAGCGACCTGCTGTTCTAGCATGAGCTTTGCTTCGAACTGGCAAAGAAAAGAGAAAAGCCCCGGCTTTGTCGATAGGCTCAGAGGATCCACGCGTCCGTCCACGCCGCTGAAGACTCAGGTCGAGGAGGCTAACAGGCAGGTCAGGATTCTGATATCTCAGTTGGACAACACTGTGAACAGGATCAAGCAGCGCGACTCCACCATATTCAAGAACGTCGTCTCCTGCCTTGCCAAGCACGACACCCAGCACGCGTCGATCTATGCCAACGAGCTTTCGGAAGTCAGGAAGATGGGGAAGATGGTCACCCAGGCCCAACTGGCCATGGAACAGATCTCACTTAGGCTCGGGACGATCAACGACCTCGGAGAGATAGCCAGCACTCTGGCGCCCGCAGTGTCTGTCATCAGGGGCATGAAGGACGACCTGAGGATGGCACTACCGGAGGCAGACGCGGAGATTGGCGAGATCTCAGGCCTCCTGAGCAGCGTCCTGGTCGACGCCAGCGCGTCCCAAGGGATCTCTCTCAACTTCACCGCGGCCAACGAAGACGCCCAGAAGGTACTGGATGAAGCAGCGTCCGTGGCCGAGGAGAGGATGCAGGCAGACTTCCCGGCGATCCCAGAGGGGATCATAACCCCAGAAGACGAAGGCCTCACCGCATAGCCAGCCAATCACACGAAAAGGCAACCATGGTTGTGGCAGACCGCCTCGCCATGGCCCCATTTCATTCAACTAGTTTGAACGGACTGGAAATACTATTGGCTTAATATCCTGAAAATCGAATCTGTAACAGTTTGAAAATAGGCCGAGGTCCTGCCCGGTCGTCTCCCATAGGGGACATGCCGACTTCCCCTGCTCAGCGGAGCCCGTACCGGACCGCCGGCTTGATCATCGCCGCCATCATTGTTCTTGCTGCCTTCGTAGCTGCGGCTCCCTATCTTTCAACCGCCCTGAAGCATGGTTACTCTGTTTTGTCCGGGGCTTCCACCGCCGGTCTGTCCACGGTGACCGTCAACTCCGGCAGTGGTAACACCACAAGCACCGCTTCGGGCACTTCGGCTGAGTGCTCGAGCGTGGTGGCTGTCAAGAACCTCACCGCCCCAGACATAGAGAACGGTTCAGCCGATATCGCCTATCCTTCGGACTACTGCGCACTTGCATCCTACTCCCTAGGCCTGATCAACCAGGACAGGGCGGCCAATGGGAGCGCCCCGGTTACCCTCGGATACAATCAGGCAGCCCAGCAGCACGCCGACTCCATGCTTTACTACGGGTACTTCAGCCACTACGACACCCAGGGGTACAAGCCCTACATGCGTTACTCCCTGCTTGGCGGGAAAGGAGCCGACTTCGAGAACGTAGCGTACTTCTACTATTCCATCCCACACTTCATCAACACCGGAGCTGTCGAGCAGGCAATCCAGTCGCTCGAGCACTCCATGATTTACAACGACAGCGTCTGCTGCAACAACGGCCACAGGTACAACATCCTTGACCCACTGCACAACCAGGTCTCCATTGGTGTCGCCTACAACAGCACCATCGTCTACTTCGATGAGGAATTCGAGAACAACTACATCAACCTGAACATCACTGTGTCTCCCGGCTCTTCCTCGAACCCCTACTACGTGACCATGAAGGGGGTCCCGACTCAGTCCTTCCCCACCCCCAACTCGATCTACATCGCCTTCGACCCCTCCCCGACATCGATGACCCAGGCGCAGCTCAACGCCGGCCCGCACGAATACGGACCCGGGACCCTTGAGGGCGGGATCCTCCCGCGGATGGGGTTCCTCGGAGGATGCGCCCAGTTCGACTCCGGGACTACGGTCTGTGCCGACAAGTGGACGGTCAGCGCGTCTACGGTGGACATTGAGTTCACCCTCGAGCCTTTCGTGAAGAACTACGGGCCAGGGGTCTACACGATTTACCTGATCGTCGGCTCGAGCAGCAATTCCGCCTTGACCACCATCAGCGTTTTCGTCTCTTAGCTGGAGTTCAATTCAGAGCGTATCGAGCGGGCAATCTCTTCCATCTCCTCCGTCGAGAAGCGCTTTCTGTCGGAGTACCTACCTTTGTCTTCCATCTTCACAGGTATCACGTGCACGTGGACGTGGGCCACGACCTGGTTCGCCGCCTCCCCGTTGTTCTGTACGAATCTGAACCCGTCCGCCCCCGTCGCCGCCACCACCGCCTTTGACACCTTGAACGCAACTTGGAACAGCTCGGCGATGTCCTGCTCCTTCATGTCCCAGATGGTCTCCCCGTGCTCTTTGGGGCAGACGAGGGTGTGTCCCCTCGAGAATGGGTAGATGTCCAGGAATCCTATGTATTTGCCGTCCTCGTACACTATTTTGGACGGGGACTTCTTCGAGGCTATCTGGCAGAATATGCACCGTTCCGGCCCTTCGGGAGGGGAGCTGAACGCAAGGCGCTTCAAGTTCGTCCCAAGCTCGCATCGGCGGTCAAACCACCTAAACCTTTTCCCTCTGGCAAAATCATGCCGCGGGCATTGAAGAGCCCAAGCCCGTGATCTGCGACCGGTGCCACGTCGGACAGATGCTCGCCTACGAGCGGAAGGTCGGCCCCGACGGGAAGGCCACGATAAGGGGGACGAAGTGCAGCGTCTGCGGCTATGTCGCCCTGGACAGCGACGACGACGTCTGGTCAGCGGTGGGGCTCTAGCCCTCTGGCCGAAAGCCTCGCGGCCACCTGCTGGTAGGCTGCCAGGAACTCTAACGCGAACTTGTCGGCCTGCTTCTCGGTCCCGCGGTGATGACCACTGGTGGACCTCAAGTGGTGATAGAATTCGTGGACGATGACGAAGGGGTCGTAGAGGAACTCCCTTCTGGCAGCGAGTATCTCCTTCCTGTTCGGAGAATAGACGGCTGCCACCCCTTTGGTCTTCCCCTCGAAGACCCCAACCCCGAGCTTCGGCTTCGAGACCTTGTACCATTTCGAAAGCAGGCCGATGGCCCCTTCCGGGTCGGAGTCGAGGATCAGTGCTACGACCGACGCCTTCATCTCCGTCTCTGTCACCATGTGGCTGACCTTGGGCCCTCGTGTCCCCTTAAGAAGTCGCGGCCGGTGTCCGCCGTTGAGTCGTTAGTCAGCAATCGTTGATTCCCCTGTTCAATTTGGGAACGAGACGTCACAGGCGGTATGAACAGGCGCAGACACATCAGGCTCGATGGTCCGAAGGGTATCAGATTCAGAGGACCTCAGTCCTTATTCTCGGTCGGTTAGGGGCCCAGCTCCGCAGCTGCCCGCTTCCGACTTTCCTACTGTCGATTATTCCAAGAGGATACGCTACGGCGTACAGGTTGGATTGAAGTTCGAATCATAGCCACAGAGAGTCCACGCGATCGTCGTGCCGTTGTTCATCTGAATCAAGTCGGCGCCTGTCTGCGAGGGAGTCCACGTCCCTCCGCTGAACTCCCAGACGAACCACGAAGTCGACGCGCCCTGAGCGACCCCTTCTACCCCGGTGACCAAATGTTCCCCATATTGGGGGTACCATATCCCTTGCATGTTCCCGTTGAGGAGCACAAGACTAGCAAGGTAACCGTTCCATCCAGGCTGCACCGAGGTCTCATTGTACCACTTCCTCGTCCCGTTTCCAAAATCGACGAGTAGGCGCGCTTCGTACACCAGCGCCTTCCTACCGCCCACGGTTGCGAGCTGCTCATATTTGCTCCAAAGACTCGTGAGAGCGGCGCTCGCATTGCGGTACGCCGGGGTGCTCGTGTTGAGGTTGGCGACAGCCGTAGCGAGCAGGGAAAGGGTCGTGTTGTAATCCTCGAGACTCGAATTGAAGGAGCCTGACAGACGGTTGTAGCTCGCAAGGGCCGAGCCCAACTCCCCCGCATAGGTTTGGTTCTGTGAGGCGCTTTGCTGGTAGTTGTTGTAATAGAGAACCGCGAACGTGGAAGTGACCAAGAGCAGCGCTACGAAGGTGGCGACGACACCATAGAAGGTCCCCTTCGAGACCATCTAGGGGCTCCTCCTGATTCTCGTGAGCATCAGTAGGGCGGCAGGCGCCGCAACCATTCCGAGCAGGAAATCCTCAATCTCATGCGCCAGAGGGAACGGGAAAACGAAGCCTGACAGTTCGTACCCGAACACCTCCCCCAGTGTCAGGTGGGGCCAATTGGCTATGAGAGCTGTGGCGGCGTTCATCTCGAAGTCCCACAAGAACGCGCATATGGCCAGGGTAGCCCCGATGAAGATGGCCGTAAGGGGTAAAGGCTCTCCTTTCTCCGCCTTCCACACCCTCGAAGCTCCCCACCCTGCGGCGGCGAAAAGCAGTTCTCCAGCTATTAGAAACGGAGTATTGGCCCCAGCGGGCCCCCAAGGACTGACTACGCTCCAGATCGCCTCTGAGACAATGGCCACCCCCGCCCCCTGACGGAAGCCGAATACGAAAGCCACCAGGAACACGATCGTGTCCATGAGTTTGAAATTGACGAAGGGCGCCAGGGCAAAATCCGAAGCCACCACCGCAGCTGAGAAGACAGCGACGACGGCGACGTCTTTCGTCTGCATGCTGGCTGGTTTATCCAGCCAGCCATTCTTAAACACTCCAGTCGACTAAAAGTCAAGCAGGAACTGGTTATAGAGAACCCACGAAGGAGCGCTTCGCATGGCCACAGTGACTTCATGGCTCAGGGCCCTGGAGAAACGCGAACCTGGCCCCTCTCCTGGCTTCACCAAGGCCCATGCCCTTCTCGCTTTCCTGACCATCGGTGACGCAGGGACTATCGGCAGACAGGCCCTGGCCAGAAAGTCGGGCCTCGGGGAAGGATCCATCCGGACGGTCCTCAAGAAGTTCAGACAGGACAAGTATGTGACAGCTGACACGGAGGGGTGCCATCTAACGGAGGCAGGGAGGCTGCTCTACGACTCGATAACAAAGAAGTTGTCCCCCATTCTGCCCCTGCGGAGCTCTTCACTCGTCGTCGGACCATCACAGGCAGCGGTGTTGGTACGTTCGGGTGGAAGTAGCGTCAGGAGCGGGATCGAACAGCGGGACTCCGCCATCGTGATAGGGGCAATCGGCGCCACGACCTACGTCTTCAAAGACGGTAAGATTGCAATCCCCGGAGGCTCGGACGACTGCGAGAAGGACTACCCAGGGGCCGTCTGGCCGGTCCTCCGAGACGGCCTCAATCCGGGTGAAGGAGATGCCATCGTCGTCTGTGGAGCGCGAGATGAAAAGAACGCCAAGCTCGGAGTGCTGTCTGCTGCCCTGACCCTGATGTAGCTACTGCTTGGGTGTCTGCTCTGACGGCTGCCCTTCGGAAGGTGCCGCGGGCTTGTTGACCTGCCTGTTGATGGCGTCGGCGAAGTAGTGGCCAGTCACCAGCACCTTGACCCCCTTGACGCCCTTGACCGCCATCAGGTTGTCCTTCAGGTCCTGGGATATCTTGAGCGCGAACACCGGCGGACAGTACTGGGTGGTGGCATGATACTCGACATCCACCTGCCCGTCTTTGATGTCAAGCTTGTCGATGAGGTTCATCTCCACTATCGGCATCCCAATCTCAGGATCGACGATCTTCGATATCGACCTCTGGACCTCCCTTACGTCCACCTGCTCGGTTGACATGAAACTCAAGGAAAACCCCTGTTTGTGCTACAAAAAGCTTGTCCCCTGAGGTATGAGAAACCGACAGGTTTACACTACGGAATCCGCAATTGCTGGCGTGAACCCAGACCAGGTGCTGAAGTCCATAGAAGAGGTAGCCCCCATACAGGGTCTTCCCATCATCGGTCCCAAGAGGGGGGTGTTCCTCGACGAAGTCGTAGAAGCGCACCACCCGTCCACAATCCTCGAAGTCGGCACATTGGTGGGCTACAGCGCCATCCGGATGGGCAGGCACCTCGGGGCGGGGCAGAAGGTCATCTGCGTCGAGCTCAAGGAAGAGATGGCCAGTGTCGCAAGGTCGAACATCGCCCAAGCTGGGCTTGAGGGTAAGATCGAGCTTCTGGTGGGGGACGCGCTAAAGGTTCTCCCGACGATTGGGGGGAGCCTCGACATGGTCTTCCTGGACGCCGTCAAAGAGGATTACCTAGAATACCTCAAATCAATCGAGAAGCTCCTCCATCGGGGGAGCGTCGTGGTCGCCGACAACGTGAAATCACACGCCGCCGAAGTCAAGTCATACCTCGACTACGTCAGGAAGTCAGGCAGATACTCGAGCGAATACAAGGAGGCGCCGCCGAACTACGGGGTCGACGCCGGTGACGCAGTTGAAATCAGTGTCAAGCTCTGAAGCCTTGGACTAGACCGCGCCATCTGGCACCGCCATCGAAGGGCAGATACATCCTCACCCTGTCCACTAGGTTCCCGTACCTCCTCTGAACTATTCCGCCAACATCTTTCCAGGTCCCTTCCACCACAAACTCCCGCATGATGTCATTGTCGATTTCCCCACCCATCTTCTGCCACTCCTCCTTGACTGAAAGCGCGTGGAGTTTGTCGCAGACGTCTCCCCACCCGTGAGCCTCCATGACCTTCCTGTAGCTCCGCGTCGAAGCGTAGAACGCGATCTGCCCTCTGAGCTTCTCCTTCGCTTCCTTCCGTTCGCGCTCTGTGTCCCCGAGGGCGGCGAAGACCGACGCAGCCACCGCGAAATCCTTCCTAGACCTTTCTGCCTTTCCCAACCCCTTCGTCAGGGCAGGGCGCACGACGTCTCGCAGGTATCTCACCGTATGCAGAGGGTGGATATGAAGCCCATCCGCCACCATCCCCGCCACAGTGCACATGCCTTCGTTGACCCCCGACACGTACACAGGTATCGCGGGATTGGCTATGGGCCCGGGACTGAAGAAGGGGGTCATCAGGTCCAGATGGAAGAACCTCCCCCGAAAGTCCAGCTTGGTCGCATGCTGCCAGCTCTCCCAGACCGCTCTCAGGGCGAGGACCACCTCCTTCATCTTCGGGGCCGGGGTCTCCCACTTCATCCCGAACCTCCTCTCGATGTGCCCCTTCACCTGGCTCCCTAGCCCCAGGATGAACCGCCCGTCCGAAACGCTCTGAAGGTCCCACGCGGTGTATGCCAGGGTGGTCGGGCTGCGGGTGAACGCCAGCGCGATCGAGGTGCCGAGGCTTATCTTGTCCGTTGAGGCGGCCGCAAGGGCAAGCTGGACAAATGGGTCATGCTTGGTCTCGTTGACCCACAGGCAATCGAACCCGTACGCTTCGGCCTTCCTCGCCAGCTCCGCCGCTTCGGCGGGAGAGCCGACGGCCAACTCGGCATCGAGCTTCAAACGGTTGTCCGCCTTTCAGGACGGCTCTTAAAGCAGAACCGGCGGAGGCAGCCAGCAGGACAACTTGGTGTACGTCTCCATCGCCACCGGCCTGACGACGGCCTTCTGCTGGGGAACAGCCGACTACTTGTCCAGAAGCCAGTCGGAGAGGGTCGGATACTACAGGACCATTGTCTACTCCCACACGGTCACTCTAATCACAATCCTCGCGCTCGTGCCCTTCATCAGCCCAAGCATCACATTTCCAACCTTTCCTGTCCTTGCGCTATTCGCCGCGGGACTCGTCAACTTCGTCGCCTTCGTCTTCCTCTACCGCGCCTTCCATAGGGGCGTGGTCTCGGTGGTCGCCCCCATCGTCTACACCTACCCGGCCGTCACCGCCGTTCTCGCCGTCGTCATCCTGGGGGCCTCTCTCTCGTCAGTCCAAGTGGTCGCCATCGCAGGGATCATCCTTGGAGTAGTCCTGCTGTCGACCCGGTTCTCAGAGCTCCGGTCCTATCTGCGCAGGACTGGATCCCCAAATCTGACAAGAGGCGTCGGTCTAGCTATCAGCGCATCGCTCTTATTCGGCTTGGTCTACATAGGCGTCGGATACGCGGCGCCATCTGTCAGCGTCGTCCTTCCCGTCATTTTCCTTCGGATCATCGCGATACTTGCGGGCTTCCTGCTAGCTCCGGTCATGAAGCAGGAAGTCAGACCAACCCGGGGCGTGTTCTCTGCGAAGATGGTCGCCATGGGGGTCCTCGAGGCCTTCGGATTCCTCGCCTTCACCTACGGGATAGCAGCCGCCGGGGGCGCCCTTCCCATCGTGACAGCGCTCTCTGGCATGGGAGGTGCAGTGGCAGCCAGCTATGGGATTGCATTCCTCAAGGAGCGGCTCGAGATGAACCAGGTTGTGGGGATCATCCTTTCGCTACTCGGAGTCTTCACACTGCTGTACTTCGGGGGATAAGGTCGGTGGACTACTTCACCGCGGTCCAGGAAGGGAAGAAGAGGGTCAACGAGGCCATAGTCGTCCTGCAGGGAATCGCCGGGCAGTGCTACCCCATGCTCTTCCTGAAGCTCGGCATCACTGACTGGACTCCGGTTGGCAAGGAGATGATGCAGAAGGTCGTCCCTGGGAAGAACAACACAGCCGCCCTGGTCATCTGCGACGCCGAGGGCAACTCGAAGACTATGAGCGCATGGGTACAAGCATCAAAAGCTGACGAGTACTCGCGAGAACTTGAGCGGAAGGGAGTCCCAGTTTTTCCGGGAGAGATCAAACTCCCAATTTGAACCTCCACTTTATTAACAGGCATGGGTTCAGAGAACCTGCGTCCTACCTGCAGCCGGCTCCGACGAACTCTAATCAGCTCGACGAAGCCCAGTCTGTGCTCGTCTGACGCGGGAAAATTGGGGGTGAACGAATGGCAAGATGTTCGGTATGTAAGGGCCACGCGGTAGCGACGTGCGCAGAATGCGGGGCGATTGTTTGCATGTCACACTCAACGACTATCTTCGACGAAGCCAGTAGGGCGATGAAGACCTACTGCGGCAACTGCACTGCGAAGAGGATGCCGCTCTGGGTCGCGCGCAGAAGGTAGGCGCTTAGGTGGCCGGAGTGCCAGCGATAACCGGAATAGTCGACGTGGCCATCGTGGTCTCCGACGCAAAGCGGAGTCTTGACTGGTACACGAAGGTCCTCGGCCTAGAACAGAGGGACACCGAGGGGCACTGGATTACGGTCGCGCCGAAGGGTTCCGTCACCGTCCTGCACCTATGCGAGGGCGAGCCCATCGAGAAAGGCAACACAGGAATCGCCCTTAGGACGAAGGACCTCGACAAGACCTACAAAGAACTCAAAGCGAAAGGGGTTAAGTTCCCTCACCCTCCCAAAGACGACGGTTGGGGCTCGTATGCACAGTTCGAGGACCCAGACGGCAATGTCATTTGGCTAAATCCCGAGTAGATTCCTGGGCACCGTCCCGAGTTACTGGACAGTAAAGTAAAGGCGCCTGTTGCTCTTCCCTTTGTTCTCGGTCTTCAGGCCGACGACTTTCCCTATCTCTCTGGTGTTCTTCACGTGCACCCCGCCATCTGCTTGAGTGTCGACGTCTCCGATCTCTACTATCCTGAGCACCTCCAAAGAGGGTGGCATTGCGTTGGCGAGTTTCACGAACCCCGGTGTGGCGAGGGCCTCCTCTCTATTCATGAAGTAGGTGTTCACATCCAGCGCCCTACCGACGGCCTCGTTCACCTTGTCGATGTAGTATGTCATCTTTCCCCTGTCGAAATCGTCGAGGTTGAAGTCGACCCGCGACTCGTCCGGACTGATTTGGTTTCCGGTGATGAGTGCCCCAGTCTCTTTGTTCACGACGGAGCTGAGAATGTGGGCGGAGGTGTGCATCCTCATTATCCTGAACCTCTTGTCCCAGTCTAGGACCCCATGGACGATTGCGCCGGGCCCGAACCCCGGAGGCGCAGCTAACACGTGGATTATCTCCTCTCCCTCCTTGACTACCTCCAGGACTCGGAGATCCCCGAGCGTTCCGGTGTCGGATACCAGGCCCCCGCCTCTTGGATTGAACGCAGTTTCATCGAGGACGACCCTTGTCCCGTCGACAGACTCCACTTTGGCTTCGAACACCTTGAGATACATGTCCTCCCAGAAAAGGCGTTTCGTCATGAAGTTCGCCAAAGGATATTCGTACTCGCGCTAGTTAAGGATGAGAAGCAGGTCACCCCACCTTCAGAACTTCGTTATCTTCATCTGGGACAACTCCCTCGAAATCAGGACGCTCTCCCTGGTCCACTTCGATTTCGATATCGTCAGCTTGGCAAGCGCCGAGTCGATTGCTCCTCTGAACGTCTCATGCCTTTCGTATGGCTTTCTCAGAAGCTCCCTGATGCTCTCTCTGACATTCCAGACCCCAAGGGGCATGATGAACCCAGGGTATGTCTCCCTCAGGACGATGGCAGCCGCCTGCCTCCTCTCCCTTTCCAGCGCCTCGGCCACTGCCAGCCTAGTGGAGTAGTAACACCCGCCTACCCTGGCATACTTCGTCCGGCCGAAGTACTCCTCGTAGTCCCCTATCATGTACGGGGTGGTGGTGAACTGGTTCCAAGTCGTGTTGGGGAACCAAGCCTCAATCCACTCGAACCTCCACGGCTCAGGAAGGAGTATTGCCACATACTGGTTGTCGTAGACATTGAAGCCGTAGACTCTGTACTCGTCTATGGTGGGCCTGTGTTTGATCTTCTCTATGAGACTGAGGCTGATGGAGCTGTCGACCGCGGTGATGCTCCAGCGCGTCGGGACTATCTTCCTCCTTGGCCCCACCCCGAACATCCCTAGGGAGAACGCCTTCTGAATCCGCGTGACAAGAACCCCCTTCCTGTAGAGGTCGTCTACCGCGCCCGCCGCGCCAAGGTCCCGGTCGTAGTATGCTGTCTCGACCCTTCTGTCGACCGAAGGGTTGTCAATCTTGAAACGGTCGAGGGGCCCCGACGGACCGTAGGGCTGCGTGTCCTCGCTCAGGGTGAGTATCCTCCTCGGCGCCTTCGTCAGCTTCAGCTCCGTGTCCACGGGCCTCGCCGCCATCGCCAACTCCTGGAGCGAAGTGAGCAGCCTGCCAGGCTCCCTGGCGTCTTCGACGCTCGCCCTGGAGTTCCCCCTGACCAGGGAGTAGCGGTAGTCGACTATCTCCTCTATGGGCCTCCCGAGCCATTCCTCTGGGGTGTCGAGGATGGTGGTATCCCCGAACCACGGCGGGACCATCGGACCGATCGAAACCTTGGGGTAGCCCAACCTCCCGACGAAGACCCCCGGCGGGGACGAACCCAGGATTTCATTTGTCGCAATCGAGGGCCCCTGCTTCGCCATCGCCTGGGCCTTCACTATGATGGGGCACCTCGGCTTCCCGCAGAGCAGCTTGGCCCCCCGGCACTGAAGGCACATCCAGGCCGGCGGGCTCTCCACCACTTCGATGGATTTCGCCACGTCGTCCTCGAGGCCCGTGACAGAGGCCGCCATCACGTTCGAGAGCCAAGTGATACGACGGGGCATCGGATGTCTGCGCACCTGTCTGCTTTCTTAAATCCCGTGGTGGGCACACATCAAAATATACCACAGAATCTTCGGCCGTCCCGATGCCGAAGTTCGCCCACCTATCTGACATCCATATCGGCGCCTTCCGGCAACCTGAGCTGAAGGGTCTCCTCCTCGACGCCTTCGACGGGGCCATCGACAGGTGCGTCAGGGAGAAGGTCGAGTTCGTGGTCCTCGCCGGGGACATCTTCGACTCTAACATCCCTGACCTCGCGTCAGTCAGGCGCGCCGCGGCGAAGATGAAGGAGGCTGCCGACGCCGGGGTGAGGTTCTACGCTATCTACGGATCTCACGACTTCAGCCCCAACTATTCTTCCATCGTCGACGTCCTAGACGGGGCAGGGCTCTTCACCAAAGTCGAGGTCATGTCAAAGGCCGACGGGAAGACCAAGCTCTCCTTCCTCCATGACCCCTCCGGGACAAAGCTCTGCGGCATCTCGGGGAGGAAGCTCTCCATCGACCGGGACGAGTACGCCGTACTTGACAAGGAGGCGCTGGAGAAGGAGCCGGGGTTCAAAATATTCGTCTTCCATGGCGCCCTCGACGAGACCAAGCCTGCCTCACTGGCGCAGATGGAATCGATGCCGGCCGCCAATCTCCCCTCGGGGTTCTCCTACTATGCCGGCGGGCACGTCCATTCCCACACCCTCGCATCCCTCCCCGGGCGACCCAACGTCGCCTACCCTGGTCCTCTCTTCGCCACAGATTACACCGAGCTCCTAGAGCTGGCCCACGGCTCTCAGAGGGGGTTCTACCTTGTCGACTTCGCCGAACGGGGTGTCAACCGCGTGGAGTTCGTTCCTGTGAATGTCTGCGACATCGTCGAACTATCTTATTCTGCCGAGGGAAAGACCTCCGGGGAGGCTTCTGAGGGGCTAGTGCGCCTCGCCGCTTCGGCGGAGCTCGGCGGGAAGGTCGCCCTTCTGACGGTCGAGGGGAGGCTGTCGGCGGGGAAGACATCTGACATCGACTTCTTCGCCATCAGGAAACGCCTCCAGTCCTCCCACCCCCTGATAGTTCTCTCCAATTACAGCCGCCTCTCCTCCCCCGAGCAAGCGGCTGGGGCCTCCTCCCCCAGGCCGGTCCATGTCACAGAGCGAGAGGTCTTCCAGCGGGAGATCGCCCGGGCGAGGCCCGAGGAGGTGAAGCTCCGCGGAGAGCGGGGAGTCGACCTCGCTCTCGCCCTCCTAAAGACCCTCAAGGAGGGGAGGAAGGAGAACGAGCTCAAAGGGGACTTCGAGGATAGGACCTCGCGGGCCGGGCTGGGCGTTCTGGGGCTGGAGGCGGAAGACTGATGCTGCTGAAGGGCCTCACGCTGCGGAACATCAGGAGCTACAACGACGGCGCGCAGGTCCACGTGGAACTCCCCGAGGGGGTGGTCCTGTTCGAAGGGGATATCGGGTCGGGGAAGTCGACTCTCCTTTACGCCGTGGAGTTCGGCCTCTTCGGGCTCAGCGACATGAAAGGGGTCCACCTCCTCAGCGAAGGGCGGAAGGAAGGGGGAGTGACTGTTGTATTCGAAGCAGGGGGTATGGAATATACCATCGAACGCAAGCTCAAGGCGAAGGGGGAAGACGTAGTCCAGGACGAATGTTACATCTCCTCCGGCGGGGAGAGGACGCGCCTATCTCCCAGCGACCTGAAGGAGAGGGTTGTGGGGATCCTCGGCTTCAACGAGCCGACGCACCCCAAGGCGGAAAGCATGGTCTACAGGTACGCAGTCTTCACCCCCCAGGAACAGATGAAGGAAATACTCGTCCAGAACGCCGATCAGCGCCTCCACGTCATACGCCGGGTCCTTGGGGCTCAGAGCTACCAGGTCGCAGCTGAGAACTCCGAGCTGGTCGAGAAGAGAATCAAGGTTTCCTCCTACGGCCTTCGGAAGGCGAGCGAGGATGTGAATGAGAAGGAGAACCAACTGAAGTCGCTCACTTCCACTGCGTCCGCCCTCCAAGAGGAGGTCCCCCGCCTGAAGGAGAAGGAAAGGGTAGCAACGGCGGCCGTGAGGGAATTTGAGGCCGAATGGAAAGAGTCTCTTGGCGAACGGGAGGGACTTAGGAAGATCGAAGGAAGAATCCCGCTACTCAGGCAGGACGCCGCCGACCTCCAGCAAGAGGTGCTCGAGGAAGAGGACTCCCTCCGACGCCTCGAAACGCAGCTCGACGAAGAGATCAACCCGTTGATCGCCCGTTTCGAGGCCAGGGCCAAGCCCCCCTCGTCTTCAAGGAAGCTGCAGGAGGAGCTCGACGGCCAGAAAGGAGAACTCGCGCGGCTTTCTGAATCGAGGAGGTCCCACGAATCGGACCTCGCAAGGGACAGGGAACTCCTAGCAGAAGGTGTCTGCCCCCTCTGCGGCCAAAAGATTTCGGGGGACCTCCCAGCGAGAGCAGAGCACTCGAAGCGAGAGCTCACTAAGCTCGACGTCGCCATTGTAAAGACGTCCCAGGCCGTCGAGGTCCTTTCAGCCGAAGTCGAGGCCGCCAGGTCCTATGAGGATGAGGAGGGAGAGTACCGAAGGGCCGCCAAGGATAGAGGAAGGGTAGACAAGGAAATCAAGGGCCTCCGGGCCAAGCTCCAGCAGTCGAACGCGAGGCTCTCCATCAAGAGAGGGGAGCTCGCCGAAGCGACCTCCCGAGCAATCGAGGTCCAAGGGATGACCGCCAAGATATCCGCGTTGGAGTCGATGCTAAGGCAAGCTAGAGAGGTGGACAAGCAGGCAGGACTCGACGTGAAGCGGGCGACAACGGAGCTGGCCGACGTCTCCCGTGAAACCGAGGGTCTCACTTCGGAGGTCAGCAAGAAGCATGAGGACCTGGGGAAGGCGAAGCGCTTGGAGGGGTACCAAGGGTGGCTCTCCACATTCTTCCGCCCGTCGGTGGAGGAAATTGAGAGGCAGACCCTCTCGCAGGCAGCAGCCAGGTTCAACGAGCACTTCCAGAGATTCTTCGTCTCTCTCGTGGACGACCCGGAAATGGTGGTCAAGGTCAAGGAGGACTTCTCCCCACTCTTCGAAAGGCAGGGGTTCGAGCAGGACTTCGATGCCCTCAGCGGTGGGGAAAGAACCAGCATGGCCCTCGCCTACAGGTTCGCTTTGAACTCCGTGGTCAGGGAGTCCGCGTCGGCGAAGCCAGAACTCGTGATCCTCGATGAGCCGACCGACGGCTTCAGCAAGGAGCAGATCTACAGGATGAGGGGGCTTCTCGAAGAGCTCGCCTCCAGGCAGGTGATACTGGTCTCGCACGAGAAGGAGCTCGAATCAATGGCGGACCACGTCTTCAGGGTCGAGAAGAGGGACGGCACATCGAAGGTTGTCCAGGTCGGAGGCTAATGCCTAATCCATACGGCACAAGGAAGTAATACTACACCGGTTCCCCGCTCAGCAGAGGAGAAATGGACGGCATCGACCGGATGTTCAACCCCCGGGCCGTCGCTCTGATCGGGGCCACGGACAAGGAGGGGACAGTCGGCGACGCCACCCTGAAGAACCTCCTCGTGGGCAAAGGGAAGCACACCGTCTACCCAGTGAACCCGAGCCACGACTCGGTGGCCGGGTTGAAATGCTATCCGAACATCGCTTCAATCCCCGAGCACATCGACCTGGCGGTCATCGCCACCCCCGCGAAGTCAGTCCCCGGGGTCGTGGAGGAGTGCGGGAAGGCAGGGGTCGATGGCGTCGTGATAATCTCAGCCGGCTTCAGGGAGATAGGGGCCGAAGGTGCCAAGCTCGAAGCCGAGATCCGAAGGATCAGGGCGAAGTACGGCCTCCGGCTCCTGGGGCCCAACTGCGTCGGCTTCGCCAGGCCTTCAATTCACCTGAATGCCACATTCCTCAGGGACAGCCCTGAGCTGGGTTCGATCGCATTTATCTCCCAGAGCGGGGCCCTGGGTTCTGCCATACTCGACTGGGCAACGACGTCCCACGTGGGCTTCAGCCTCTTCGCCTCCATGGGGTCCATGCTCGACCTCGACTTCGGTGACCTCATCGACTTCCTCGGGACAGACCCGTCGACCCGCAGCATCATCGTCTACGTCGAAGGCATAGGGGACGCGAAGAAGTTCATGAGCGCCGCCAGGGGGTTCGCCCGATCCAAGCCCATCGTCGTCCTGAAGGCAGGCAAGTACACCACGGGGGCCAAGGCGGTCCAGTCCCACACTGGCGCCCTCGCAGGGGACTTCGAGGTATACGACGCCGCCTTCAGGCGCGTCGGCGTCCTACGGGTCGACGACATCGGGGACCTCTTCAACTGCGCCAGCGTCTTGGATTCCAAGCGCCTCCCACTCGGACCCAGACTCGCGATAGTCACCAACGCCGGGGGCCCCGGGGTCCTAGCCTCAGACAAAGTCACCGACCTCGGCGGGGAGCTGGCCAAGCTCTCGGACTCCTCCATGAAGTTCCTCAACGAGCGCCTCCCCCCATACTGGAGCCGAGGGAACCCCGTGGACGTCCTCGGAGATGCCGACGTCCCCCGCTACGAGGCCGCCCTGTCCGCCTGCCTGGACGATCCTAACGTCGACGGCATACTCGCGATATGCACCCCCCAGGGGGTCACCCCCGCCACCGACCTGGCATCAGCTGTCGTCAGGCTCTCGAAGGACAGGCAGAAACCTGTCCTGACCGTCTGGATGGGGGAGAAGGGAGTTGCCGAGGCAAGGAGGAAGTTTGCCGAGAACAGGATCCCGACCTACGCCACCCCAGAGGAGGCCGTTAAGACATACCTCTACATGTACAGGTACAGGCGAAACCTCGACCAGCTCTACGAGACCCCCGAGGAGCTGCCGGTGGACCTCATGCCTCCGAACACCCACCTCAAGCTCATGGTGAAGAAGGCAATCGCCGACGGGAAGCTCCTCCTCTCCCAGGCCGAGGCCGACAAGTTCCTGGACGCCTACAACATCCCCAGGCTGGGCGGGGGTTTCGCCAAGACCGGCGAGGAGGCTCTTATGGTCGCGAGGAGGGTCGGCTACCCCGTCGTCATCAAGGTCGTCTCTCAGGAGATCGTGCACAAGTCCGACGTCGGCGGGGTGGTCACGAACATCATCAACAGCGAGATGCTCACCCACGAGTTCTCCAAGATGATGGACAGGATCAAGATCCTGAAACCCGAAGCGAAGATCGACGGGGTCTACGTCCAGAAGATGGTGAAGACGGTCGACTACGAGCTCATACTCGGCTCGAAGAAGGACAGGGACTTCGGGGCTGTCCTCCTCTTCGGCTCAGGGGGGGTCGGAGTGGAGCTCTTCCGCGACTTCGCCATCGGCCTCCCTCCGATCAACCAGGTCCTTGCCCGCCGGATGATGGAGGAGACAACGATCTACAAGGCCCTCTCGAAGGGCCTTAGGAACCGGCCCCCCGCGGACCTCAAGGCCCTGGAGGAGACCCTGGTACGATTCTCCGGCATGGTTACCGACTTCCCTGAGATAACAGAGATGGACATCAACCCCCTTTCGGTCTCCGAGGGGAAGGTCTTCGCCGTCGATGTAAGGATACTCCTCGACTCCCACCCGGTGGACCGCACCACCCCCTACCCGCACATGGTCATCATGCCCTACCCGACGAAGTACGTCGTCCCCTGGAAGCTCGAAGACGGGACCGACGTGATGCTCAGGCCCATACGACCCGAGGACGAAGCCATGGAGGCCGAGTTCATCAACAGCCTCTCCGAGGAAACGAGCCGCTACCGGTTCTTCAACATAGTCAGGGACCTCCCCCACGCAGACCTCGTCCGCTTCTGTAACATCGACTACGACAGGGAGATGGCCATAGTCGCAGAGATCACCGAGGGGGGCCGCCGCCGGGAGATAGGGGTGGCCAGGCTCATAGCCGAGCCTGACCGCAGGAGAGGGGAGTTCGCCGTCGTCATCGGCGACCAGTACCAGTACAAGGGCCTGGGGAGGAAGCTCGTCGACATGCTCATTGACATCGCGGAAGAGAGGAGGATGGAGTCAATCTTCGGAGTGGTGCTCAAGGACAACTCTCCCATGCTCACCCTATGCAAGGAGATGGGGTTCACCGTCAAGGCCGAGGAGGACTACGCGAGGGTGGAACTCGCCTTGGACGTCTCCCCGATACCGCAGTCCCAGCCACAAGGTCAAAACGAAACGGCGACCGAGATGGCTCAATAGATAGCCCCAGACGGAGGGTTTTCGCCCCCCGCCCGGGAGTCAGACGCGTCCCGGCCGTAGTCCTCCTCCTGTTCTAGACGGGATTCCGCTTAGCGGCCTACCCTGGCCTTCTGCAGGCGTTTCATCGGCCACGTTTGGCCTTGCTCCGCGCGGGTCAGCCGTTTCATCCCGGTCCCCACCGACCTCAAGGTCGCCCCATCATCGCCCGCGATGGGCCGGGTATCGTTTCTGTTCTGGAGCCGACCATCTCTGGTCGCGCCTCCTGGCGCCGCGCGTCCTGCTGTGAGGGAGGAACTTCCCCAGGAGATCCCCGTGGCCCGTCCACCGGCTCGCGTCGAGGGGCTCGACTCGTCTGACCGTTTAACCGTTTCCCGAAGGACTGACTTATCTAACGCGGCCAAGTCTTCTTGGGAGCATGAATACCGCCGAGGTGAAGCTTCCTTCAGCGGCCGACCTCCGATCGGTTGAGGGTCTCGTCCAGAAGACATGTACGGCGAGGGGACTAGAGATGGCGATGAAGACCAGCCTCAAGAGCTACCCTGGGTCGGCCCATTGGCATTTCAGGAAAGGGAATCAGCCGGGGACCATAGAAATCATATTCTGGAAAGACGGGAGGCGCCTCTGGATCGCAGTCCATTCAAACCGCGCCGGGTCTTGGACAGCCGAGGAGATGCGCGGGCTGAAGTCTGAACTGCAAGAGAAACTGGGCCGCTAGCGCTGGGTCTCGAAGAACTGAGGGAAGTACTCCCTCTGGGCCTGGAGGACCTTCCCTTCTGTCCGAGCCCTCCGGTACGCCTCAAGTGGCTCCTGGTTCAAAGTAAGGAAGGTCGGCCCCCACTTGTAGATATTGAGATAGTTCGTGGCCTCCTCCACATCCCCCAGGATGTACATTGTCGCCGCCACAGCCTCCAGGGAGCTGAGCACCCCTGCCCGCGAGTAATTGGTGGGGTTGGCCGCAAGGAGTATCGGGAGCCTCCTGTGCTTCCCTCCGAGCCTCCGGAAGAACACCTCCTGTGCCTGGTTCCAAGAGCAGTCCACCGCCAGGACGCTCTTCGCCCCTCTGTCGGGAGGAGAGAGCACCCGGTGCGCCCAGGGGTTGAGCACAATTACTTTGTCCGAGGCATGGAACTTCCTGCTTACCCCCTTGGCCAGATCCATGTGGATCATCTTCCTGGCGGTGCACTTCGTGGGGTCGTCCTGGCCCATCTCCATGGCGAAGACTCCTAGCAAGATTGTTCAGTTTGGAGCCCTTCGGGCCCCCCTTATGGTGGTGTCGGTCGTCTCATCTTCGATGACGAGTCCGCGGAAAACAAGGGGCAATAGTTATTACCAAATGGTTCCTAAGGATGGTAATAGAGGGTGATTGGTGACCATGCCGCAAGCCTTCGTACTGATCAACGCTGACCTTGGGGCTGAGGAAGATCTCCTCAAGAAGCTGAGGGAGATTGCCAATGTCAAGGAAGTCTACGTCGTCTACGGAGTCTACGACATAGTCGCTCGAGTAGAGGCAGATACCATGGAGAAGGTCAAGGAGACAATCACCTGGCACATCCGCCGCCTCGACAAGGTGAGGAGCACCCTCACCATGATCGTCGTCGAAGCGTAACCCGACTTCATCTTCCCACGTTAAAATAATCCAATCGCCCTGGTCGTTTTCATGCGCTGCCTCGTAGGCATCGACGACACTGACTCGTCCCGCGGCTACTGCACCACCTACCTCGCCTACCGCATCGCATGCGACCTATCCCCCGACTTGCGGGTCCTCCCCTATCCAAGGCTAGTGAGGCTCAACCCCAACGTCCCTTTCAAGACTAGAGGGAACGCCGCCGTGTGTCTGAAGATAGACACCGACGACCCCGATGCCACGTTCAGGAAGATCTCGAAGAAGGTGTCGGATCTCTCTGACGTGGAAGGAGGGGCCAACTCAGGGGTAGTCTTCCTCGACGACGCTGCCCTTGCCCCAAAGTTCGAATCGCTTTACCTCGATGCGCTCACCGGGATGGTCAGCCCACACAGAGCCCGGCGGCTAGTGAAGGAAACGGGGGCCAGGTCCATGGAGCTCGGCAACGGCATGGGGATCGTGGGGGCTGCAAGCTCCCTCGGATTCAGTGAAAAGTTCGACCACACCTACGAGATGATCGGCTACAGGCGGAAAGACTCCTGGGGGCATCAGAGGATCATCGACAGTCAATCAGTGAAGGCCATGGACGCCGCCACCTTCCCTCACACCTTCAACAATTACGACTACCAGAAGAGGAAGGTGCTGATCGCGCCACACGGCCCCGACCCCGTGTTCGCGGGGGTCAGGGGGGACTCTCCAAGGCGGGTGATGGACGCCTTCAGCAATCTGGCCTACGAAGAGGAGCTCCTGGGCTCGATGGTCTACATCACCAACCAGCACACCGACGCGCATCTGCAGGGCGAGGTGGACTGGAAGGTCTACTCGTCGGGATGGTTGGACGGGGTCGTCGAAGAAGTAGAAGTCGGCCCTGGCGGGCACGTCTACATCACAATGAGAGCGGGCAAGAAGACGCATTCCGCCGCCGTCTACGAGCCCACGGGGGACCTGAAGCGGGTAGCAAGGAACTTAGTCCCCGGCGACTTCATCAGGTTATTCGGAGGCGTGAGACGGGCCACGAGCCTGCACCCAAAGGTGCTCAACGTGGAGAAGATGAAGGTGGTCTGGGTCCGCAGCGGGAGCCCGTTGCGCAAGGGAGTCTACGTCTCGTCCCCCAGGGCAAACAGGCACCTCACCAAGCCACTCATCAGATACAGCTGGGAGGATTTTCGCCCCGCGGAAACCGTGGAAGGCTGGCTCGAATTCGCGCCTAGACAGCGGCCAGTGCCCGCTTGAAGTCGTCGACGAGGTCCTCTTCGTCCTCTATCCCTGCCGACACCCTGACGAGGCTCCCCGGGATGCCCGTCTCCGCCTGCTCCTTCGCGGACATCTGAGTGTGTGTCATGTTGAAGGGCTGGGACACCAGGGTCTCCACCCCCCCAAGGCTGGCTGCTAGGCTCGCCACCTTGACCGACTCTGTGAATTTCATGGCATCCGCGGTGGTCCCGTTGATCTCGAAGCTGAGCATCCCGCCGAACCCCTTCATCTGCCTCTTCGCGAGGGCGTGCTGAGGGTGGGTCTTCAGCCCCGGATAGTGTACCGCTTTCACCTTCCTGTGGGCCGAGAGGAACTCGGCCAGGGCCATGGCGTTTGCGTTCTGCTGTCTCACCCGGATGGCCATGGTCTTCATTCCCCTGAGGATGAGCCAGGCGGGTATCGGGTCGAGGGTCCCCCCAAACTCTCTCCTTGACATCTTGATCTTGTGGGCCCGCTCCTTGCTGGCGATCGCCGCCCCTGCGATGAGGTCCGCATGCCCGTTAATGTACTTGGTCATGCTGTGCAACACAACGTCCGCCCCGAGGTCGAGTGGGTTCTGGTTGATGGGGGAGGCGAATGTGTTGTCCACCATCAGCACCGCCCCCTGGGAATGGGCGAGCCTCGCCGCCCTTGTTATGTCGACAAGTTTCAGAGTCGGATTGGTGGGGCTCTCGACATAGACGATGCTGGTGTTCTTCTTGATCCCCCGCTCCAGAGCAGCGGAGTCCTCTGTCTGGACTAGGTCTGTGGCGAACCCCAGGCCAGGGAGCAGCTCGTGGAGCAGTGCGAAGGTCCCGCCGTACAGGTCCCTTATTCCGAGTACGTGGGCGCCTTTCTTGAGAAAGCAGAAGACCGATGTCGAGATGGCCGCCATGCCCGAAGAGAAGGCAGCCCCATCTCCGCCGTGCTCGAAGGCCGCGAGCTTCTTCTCGAGCCTGACGACTGTTGGGTTGTCCCACCTCGAGTACGTGTATCCCTTCTTCCCGGCGATCGCTTTCGGGACGTCTTCAGCGTGCGTGAACCCGAAGGTCGAGGTTTCGTAGATCGGAGTGATCAGGGAGCCGGTCACTTTGTCGTAGGGTTCGGCCTCGTGGACCGACTTGGTGGAGTCGCGGACCAACAGCAGGCTGAGCCAAAGGCCGCAATAAAATAGGTAGCGCATCCCGGACTGTTCATAAGCGGCCGGAGCGATTCTACAGCGTGGACGAATGGGGGTTGCTGGGCGCTCCGATCTACACCCTCGCCAGCTACAAGGGGATGGGGGAGTCTCCGAGGGCGCTCAGGAAGCAGGGGATAGCCAGAGCCCTGTCTGTTCAATCTGACCTCGGTGACGTCGAGCTCTCTCCCTTGACGAAGGACGTCGTAGAAGGGAGGACGAAAAACCTGACAGCGTTCAGAGAGTCTACGAAGATGATCCATGCCGCTGCGAGGTCGGTCGCGGTCGAGAGGATCGTCGTACTTGGAGGCGAGTGCTCCGAGACTCTGGGAGCAATGGCGGGGCTTGCGGAGGCCTTCGGCGGCAAGCCGGGCATGCTATGGATGGACGCCCACGGTGACTTCAACACACCCGAGACCTCCCCCTCGGGGTACATCGGGGGGATGTGCCTTGCCCTCGCTTGCGGAAAGGACCACACACTCGATTTAGAGTTGGGCGACTCTCCGCCGCCATTGGCTGACGAACGCCTAGTTCATGTGGGGTCGAGGGCCCTGGACCCACCCGAGGTCGCCGCCTTCAATGCCTCGCCTGCCAAGTTGTACACCGCTCAGCAGGTGAAGAAGAGCGGGGCCGCCGATGTCGCCGAGGAAGCCGCAAGGCATCTCGAGAACAGGTCGGACTGGATCGCATGCCACCTGGACGTCGACGTCGTCGACCCAAAATTCGTTACATCGGTGAACTACCCAACCGCCGACGGGCTGACCCCCGATGAGGCGTCCATGATGATTCGCAAGCTCGCAGGCACGCAGAAACTCAAGGTGTTGGAAGTAACCGCCTACAACGCGGCGAAGGACAGCGGCGGGTCTTCGGCCAAGGTGGTCATCGAACTTCTGAAGTCCGCACTTGGATGATCCGTTCACTCTCAAAAGTAGCGAGGGGTGGTTAAATATGTAAACCGCCTTGATTGTTGTTGGCAACCCGGGAAGCTTGGCTCGCAGGTCTCATCGACGGCGAAGGTTGCTTTACTCTAAGTATTTCCGTACAGCACAAGCATTCCTTGCACATTTCTCCACGCTTTATCATATCAATGAGAGAGGGTGCTTGGGCCAAGGAGGTTGGAGAAATCCTCGAACTCCATCGGATCCCATTTCACGCTAGGAGGAGAAGAAACCAGATCGAAATAGTGGTTAGCAGCGGAGTCGCCGTAAGAAGATTGATTCAGTACTTACTGCCATATCTAGTCGTCAAGAAACCTCTTGCGGAGAGACTAAACGCGTTTCCAAAGGCCCCAGCAAGAAATCGATTCACATGGGTCGACGGTTCCTACTTGGACAGCATCTGCGACCTAGTAGACTATGTCAGAGAGTTCAACAAAGGAAAAAACAGGAAGCACAAGTGGGATGGAGCAGCCATCAGAAGGTTCTTCCATGAGTAGCGAGGGGAGGACTTTCAGGAGAATTCTCTCCTTTTGAACCTCCGCTCTGCGGGTCTCTCGGCTTTCGCTTATGAGCCCGCCGGGATGATCCTTACCCCCACGGGGGGTCTGGCTTCCCCACCTCGCTACGATGAAGCCGGTAATGAAGCGCCCTTAAATCTTGCCCGCGAATTATGTGGAAACCGGATAGGGCATGCAGGCCGCCCTGTAGTATCTGCAGCAGGTGCACTTCGAGCAGCTCTCGTAGTCCTTGTGCTTGCACACCCTGCAGATGCAGGACGCCATTATTTCGCGGCCTTCGATTCAGATTCTTTAATCTTCTCGAAGATGAGTTTCTCCGGGTCCTCTCCGAGTTCCTCCGCGATTCCCCCTTTCAACGCGAGAAGCCTCCCCACGTCGTGCGCCTTGGCTGTGAACCTGTTGACCTCCTCCCCGAAGGGCCTCACCCTGTCGGCGTCGACCATCTTGTCGGCGAAGCAGACAATCCTCTCTTCCAGGGTTCGGGGGATGTAATCGAAGTCGGGGAGCCCCAGCTTCTTCGCCTCGTCGGGGGATATCCCCGCCCCGACGTGCCTCCGGACGATTTCGACCACCTTGCTGTCGACCCCTTCGTTCTCGAGGATCTCTGCTCCCTCCGCCCCATGTCTGACCGTCTGGATCCGCGACCTCCCTATGTCGTGCAGCAATGCCGCCGCGATTACGGCCCTGGTGTCGACAGGGTGACCCCGGCGGGCGAACTCGTCTGCTATGAGCTTGGCCGCCATGGCGACCGCCTGGCAGTGCCTGACGATGTAGACCCCCGACCCGTACTTGGCATGAATCGACATGGCCTCCCCTTCGGAGGGGATCACTTGGCCAGTTCCTCTTCCAACTGTTTGATCTTCCAGCGGAGCGCGTCCTTCAGCTCGGCGTTGTCCAGTCGGTTCAGAGCTTTGCCGCAGGTCGGACACTTGAAGAAGTTCTCCATGGCGTCCTCGAAGGTCCTGGTGAGGCAGGTCGGGGTCCCGCAGTGGTAGAACTCGTGCATGTCCTCGAAGTCGAGCCTCTGTTTCAGCCTGTTGAGGACCTTCCTCCTCTGGGTCTGGATGAAACCATCAGTCTGGTCTCTCTGGGCCTTCCACCTATAGACGAACCACCCTCTCTTGGGGTCCCTGACCCTCACTCCGGTGATCAGGCTCCGACCAAAGAGGTCGTAGAGGGACTTCCTGACCGTCTTGATCTTCAGCCCCGTCGCCGAGGCAATCTCCTCGTCGGTTGCGTTCTCGTTGTTGAGTAGCGCCCTAGCCACGCGTACGTAGTCCGGGCCGCCGATGAGCCCTGCTACCTTTACAAAAGTGTCTTCGTACTCGATTTTCAATTTTCTACAACTCTCTTGCCCCGGGCGGTCGGCAAGATTCTAAGCTTACTTTTTTGAAACGTCCTCTTAAGCTCTTCCCCGCTCTGAATCTCATGTAGGGCGATTGCCAAGGCCGCGACCTCCGAGTGGGGCTGAGAAGTAATGGCGACGTTGTAATCCGCCTCATGGTAGACCTTCCCTGGAACCTTCGGGCCGCCTATTACGATGAGGATCTTGTCCAGCTCTCTAAGCTGGGTGACGACCTCCTGAATCGGGAGCCCGTACATCGTCAGGTGGACTACGCTCCTACCTTCTTTCTTGGCCTCTTGGATTTTCTTGCGCCACGACCCCCCCAATACTACCTTGAAATCACCCCCCCACGTCTTGTTTACCCCATCCACGGTCGCGATCACATCCTTCTCAGCATCTTCGAGGCAGATACTCTCTGCTCCCAGGGCCCTTGAGACAAGGCACAAGTGGGTCAGTGTCCTGTCGTCCCTGACGTATCTCTGGCCGAGTCTCAGGACGACTATGCTCAAAGCCAAGGGACAGTGGGCTGTCTCGACGAGTAGATGAAGGGCGCGGGGCTTCTAGAACCCGACTACGGAACCTACCATCGTGGCAAGTACGATAAGCAGGAGGACGACTCCCAGAATTGAACCTTGCCTAGCCCGCATACCGTACTTCATCATCTCGGGGGGAGGGGGACCCTGGGTCTTCGAATTCATCATTTCCTGGGCGATTCTGATCACCTTCTTGAATGAGGGCACGGTCAGGGCAAAGACAATTGCGGTTGTCACCAATGCCAGCCCTATGCCTGCATACAGCGTGCTGGTCGCGCCGGCTGTCCCCTCGTAGGCGAAGAGCAGGACCCCGAAAAGCAAGGTGCTGACTATCATCATCTGGACGAACCTCAATATCTTCGGCAACACCTTGGCGGTGAACTCGATGTTCGCGGTGGGGGAAAGGCCCCTCGCTGCCGGAGCGAGTACGAAAGTCGTGAGGATTCCCCCTCCGAGCCAACTCATCGCCGAGATTATGTGGGCGTAGAAGAGGACCGCGAGTACGACGTCAGCCATGCCTTGACCAACGATGAATTATTACTTAAACAATCAAATCCAAGCCTTCACCAGCATCGTTTATCGGCCGGACCGCAGGCATGTGTGGGGTTGGACTCGGGTGACCATCGGCGGTTGTCTCTCATGGTCGACTATCTCTTCGGGAAGGGTGTCAGCAGGGCCTTGCCGAAAGACGGGTACAGGCTCTTCTACTCCCGCCGCTCAGGGAGGGTGAAGCTGATCCATCACGACGGGAAGGTCTTTGCGACCATAAAGCCCAACGGAGCCATGGCCCTCTCCGTCTACGGCGCGACCATCCTCGCCAAGAGTCCGAATTTCAAAGAGAACTGCGTCCAGATTTCAGACGACGTCAAAGAGTTCGTGAAAGGGGGCAAGTCCGTCTTCTGCAAGTTCGTCAAGCGAGCAGGGAAGAACATCTATCCGAAGAGCGAGGTCGCCATCATCGACAGCAGAGGGAGGGTCCTCGGGGTCGGAATGGCTGTCGTCAATGGATCGGCCATGCGACAATTTAAGACGGGGGCCGCGGTGAAGGTAAGAGCAGGCCTCAAGAAATGAAGATGGACAATAGGAACACCAGAAGGATGATGGATCGGATGGGGATCAACCTGAAGGAGATACCCAACGTCCAGGAGGTCGTGATCAAGACCACTGACAAGGAGATGCACATCACTAACGCCTCGGTCTCTGAAGTGAACGCCCAGGGGCAGAGGGTCTTCCAGGTCATGGGCGAGGTGGAGGAGGTCGAGGTCGAGAAGAAGACCTTCAGCGAAGAGGACATACTCCTGGTCCAGCAGCAGACGGGCGTTTCGAAGGAGCGGGCGGCCAAGGCGCTAGAGGAGTCAGACGGTGAGGTCGCCAGGGCCATACTGAAGTTGACCTCCTAACTTCACGTCCCGTCAACTGCACAGACACACATTCCTTCGGCTAACGTTTAATTACGGAAATCCGAGGCAGACGAAAATATCTCAATTGAGTTCTGCCATCGAAGCCACGGTCAAGGCGCTTGTAGAGTTTGAGTCAGAACTCGACAAAGCGAAGGCCGAGCTCTCCGATGCTAGCAGGAAGGCTATGAAAGACGCTGCCGACTGGGCCGAAGCTGCGAGGGCTTCGGCTATCTCCAAGGCACAGTTGATCGCTTCACAGCGGGTCGAAACGGCCAAGGCGGACGCCCAGGCTGAGGCCGACGCCATCAGAAAGAGAGGGGAGTCTGAATTGAAGAGCTTCGAAAGCTCAATCTCAAAGAAGAGGTCGAAGGCCGTGGAGCTTGTGGCTTCGTGGCTCCTGGGTGAGGGCAAATGAAGGTAGTCGCAGTCGGGGGCAAGGCGTTCGTCACTGGCTTCGTCCTGTCAGGGGTCAACGGGGAGTATGTGTCGTCTCCCTCTGCAGCCATGGAGAAGATCAAGTCCCTGACCAAGGACCCTGACGTCGGCCTCATTATGGTGAGCGACGAAGTCTCGAAGCCTCTGGCGGACCAGCTGACTCAGCTGAGGGCGAAGAAGGCTATCCCGTTGATCTACGAAGTCCCCGGCCCAGGGAGCAAGAAGGAGAAGGTCGAGTACAGGGCCATGCTCAGGGCAATTCTAGGAGTCTAAGACCATGAGCAAAGCCGCGTCGGACACACTGGAGAAGGTCTCGGGGGAGTTCGAAGGTGAGGTCCTCGCCAACCTCGAAAACGGCCGGAAGGAGACTCAATTGAGGATCGAATCGGTCAGGAAGGAGACGGCCGAAGCCGTGGCCAAGATCCTGGAGACAGGCGTGAAGCAGGCGGAGTCTGTAAAGAGGCAGATAATCGGAGCCGCAGAGCTTGAGGCGAGGAACGCCCAGCTCAGGTCCCTGGAGAAGGCTGTCATGGAGGCGTTCGACAGCGCGACAAAGGAGATCTCGAGGTCTTCCGGGGCACCCTACGAAAGGGCCATCGAGCGCCTGATACAGGAGGGCCTCGAGGTCCTCGGCCCAAAGGCCAAGATCCATTGCTCCTCCAAAGACAAGAGGGCAGTGTCGTCGGCCGTCAAGAAGTTGGGGACCACAACCAAGGTCACCCTGGAGGAGGACCCCATCGAGACGATTGGAGGGGTTGTCCTTTCGACCCTCGACGGGTCAATCAGGTTCGACAACACCTTCGAGGCAAGGCTCGAAAGAATGAGGCCCGACCTTAGAAAGGAGGTCGCCGGCCTGCTCACCGGAGCAGACTGAAAGAAAGAACTTTCCTGATTTTTGCTCGAAACGTTAAAAGGCCGATAAATTCGCCGGTCGAGCAGGTTCCGTTTTGCCAGTCAAAGGGAAAATCGTGTGGATCTCCGGGCCCGCCGTCAAGGCCTCTGGCATGGCTGCCTCAAAGATGTACGAGGTCACACAGGTAGGAGAAGAGAAGCTCGTCGGCGAAGTCATCAAGCTCACGGGTGACATAGCGTTCGTGCAGGTCTACGAATCGACTTCAGGGCTCAGACCAGGAGAGCCGGTTTTCGGGACAGGGCAACCCCTTTCCACAACATTGGGCCCAGGGATGATAGGGACCATTTACGACGGCCTGCAGAGGCCCCTGGACGTCATCGCCCAGAAGACTGGAGCTTTCATCACGAGGGGAGTAACAGCCAATTCAATCTCCTTCGAAAAGGAATGGGAATTCGTCCCGGCTGTGAAGAATGGGGACGAGATAGAAGGAGGGACGATCATTGGCTCAGTCCAGGAGACCCCACTCATCGACCACAAAATCCTCGTGCCGCCGACGGCTCCGAAGTCGAAGGTCAAGGATGTGGTCAAGGGAGGAAAGTTCAGGGTGGACGAGGTCGTCGCCACGACTGAAGACAAGTCGGGCAAGAAGCAGGAGCTCAAGCTCTACCACCGATGGCCGGTTCGGACGCCAAGGCCAATCCGCGAAAGGCTCGACCCTGAGATACCGCTGCTCACCGGGCAGAGGGTCCTGGACACATTCTTCCCGATGTCGAAGGGCGGGACCGGGTCCATCCCAGGTGCCTTCGGCACAGGCAAGACAGTTACCCTACATTCTGTGGCAAAATATGCAGACGCGAAGGTCGTCTTTCACATAGGCTGCGGCGAGCGCGGAAACGAGATGACCGAGGTCCTGGTCGAATTCCCCGAGCTGATCGACCCCCAGAGCGGCAGGCCCCTGATGGAGAGGACGATCCTGGTGGCCAACGTCAGCAACATGCCCGTAGCAGCTAGGGAGGCGAGCATATACACCGGCGTGACCATGGCGGAATACTACAGGGACATGGGGTACGACACGGTCCTCGTGGCAGACTCGACGAGCAGGTGGGCCGAAGCGCTTCGTGAAATCAGCGGAAGATTGGAGGAGATGCCGGCAGAGGAAGGTTACCCGTCATACCTCGCATCAAGGCTCGCCGAGTTCTACGAGAGGGCGGGGAGGGTCGACGTGAATGGAACCCCGGCAAGGACAGGTTCCATCACCCTGATCGGAGCCGTCTCTCCTGCAGGGGGGGACTTCACCGAGCCGGTAACTTCACAGACCATCCGATTCGTCAAGAACTTTTGGGCCCTGGATGCCCGCCTCGCTTACTCCCGACACTATCCTTCGATCAACTGGATGACCTCCTACTCGGGTTACGTCGATTCAGTCAGTAAGTGGTGGGCCGAGAGGATAGACAAGGATTGGCTTTCGACGAGGGCCGAGGCCTACAGCATCCTTCAGCGCGAAGACGCCCTCAAGGAAATCGTCCGACTCTTGGGTCCAGAGGCGCTCCCCGATGAAGAGAAGCTCATCCTCGACGTCGCCAGGATGATACAGATCGGCTTCCTCCAGCAGAACGCCTACGACGACACTGACGCCTACTGCAGCCCTCAGAAGCAGTTCATCATGTTGAAGATGTTCGTCCAGTACCACCAAGAGGCTTTGAAGGCGCTCAGGAACGGCACCCCCCTCGCCAAGATCAGGGGGATGCAGGTGATCGCTCCAATGCTCAGGGCGAAGTTCGCGATTAAGAGCGAGGAACTGGGGAAGCTCGAATCTCTATCAAAGCATATGTTCGACGAGTTCTCATCCATCTCTGCGGTCCAGGAGGTAAGGGCTGCATGAGCAGGTCGTCTTCCGGCCTCGAATACAGCAAGGTGGCCGAGATCAGGGGTCCGCTCCTCGTGGTAGACGGGGTAGAAAGGGCTGCCTTCGACGAGCTCGTCGAAATCGAAGATAACTCGGGGAACAAGAGGCTCGCAAGGGTCCTCGAGACAGGGTTCGGCAAGGCAGTGGTACAGGTCTTCGAGGGGACGTCCGGGCTCTCGGTCAGCGGCACCAGGGCCCGCTTCCTTGGGAAAACCATGGAGCTCCCAGTTTCAGATCAGCTGCTGGGGAGGGTCTTCGACGGCCTCGGCAGGCCCCAGGACGGGCTTCCCGAGCCGGTGGCCAAGACGTTCCTCGACGTGAACGGGGCGCCAATCAACCCCGAGAGGCGCGAGTATCCCACCGACCTCATCCAGACGGGGGTCTCCGTCATCGACGGCATGCTCACGCTGGTCAGGGGTCAGAAGCTCCCAATCTTCTCAGGCGCAGGGATGCCCCACAACATGCTTGCGGCCCAGATTGCCAGGCAGGCGACCGTGGTCGGGGAGGGGGAGGAGTTCGCCGTGGTGTTCGCAGCCGTCGGTGTCTCCCACAGCGACGCATCCTTCTTCCAGAGGACCCTGGCCGAGTCCGGGGCCATCAGGCGGAGCATCCTGTACCTCAACCTGGCGGACGACCCAGCCATCGAGAGGATAATCACACCGAGAGTCGCGCTGACTGCGGCCGAGTATCTCGCCTTCGAGCTGGGAATGCACGTGCTCGTGATAATCACTGACATCACCAACTATGCCGAGGCGCTCAGGGAGATTTCAGCGGCCAGGGAAGAGGTCCCCGGGAGGAAGGGGTTCCCCGGCTACCTCTACACTGACCTCGCCACCAACTACGAGAGGGCGGGGAGGATCAAGGGGAAGAAGGGGAGCATCACTCAGATGCCGATACTTTCGATGCCCAGCGACGACGTCACCCATCCAATCCCCGACCTAACAGGCTACATCACCGAGGGGCAGATCTTCCTGGGGAGGGACCTCTTCAGGAAGGGGATCTACCCACCTGTGTACGTACTCTCCAGCCTCAGTAGGCTCATGGGCCCGGCCCTGGGCTACGTCATCAAGCAGGGGAAGGCCCGCCCCGACCACCATATGGTGGGGAGCCAGCTCTACAACGCCTATGCCAGAGCTGTCGAACTTAGGGCCCTCGCTGAGATCGTCGGCAAGTCCGGCCTCACGGGCTCGGACCTGAAGTACCTGCAGTTCGGGGACGAGTTCGAGCAGAAGTTCCTGAACCAGGGGTACGACGAGAACAGGACCTTCGAGGACACCCACCGCATCGCCTGGGAGACACTATCTATCCTCCCCGAGAGCGAGCTGACGAACATCAAGGAAGAGTTCATCAAAGAGAATTACATCAAAGGGAAGTCGACCGGGTAAAGATGTCCGTAGCTTCAGGCGGAAACGTACTCCCGACCAAGATCGAGCTCATCGGGACCAGGAGAAGGCTTGCCACCGCTGTAAGGGTCAAGAAGGTCCTCGACGACAAGAGGGACGTCCTCCTAAAGCGCCTCGACGAGATGATCGAGCAGGCGACGGTCGCCCGGGACGAGATATCTCAGCCTCTGTCCGACGCTTACCTGGCGTTGTACGACGCCTACCTGAAGCTAGGACCCCTGCGCCTCGAGGGGATTGCAGCAAACACTCCGCCGATGGTAGCAGCAGACATCAGCGTGAGGAGGATCGTCGACGTCGACATCCCTTCAGTGAAACTATCCGAGAAAGACGTCGGGATGACCTACGGCTTCGCTGACAGCAACGTCGCGGTCGACCGGGCGTCCAGGCAGATGAGGAAGGTCCTCCCCTCGATATTCCGGGCCGCGGAGTTCGAGAACGCCATCTTCCGTCTCGCGAAGGAGCTGGAGAAGACCCAGAGGCTCCTCAACGCCCTCGAGTACATGATAATCCCCCGCTACGAGGGCTCCATCCGCTTCATCCAGGCCACCCTCGAGGAGAGGGAAAGGGAGGAGTTCTCAAGGCTTAAGCACGTCAAGAAGGTGCTGGAGAGGAAGGCAGCGGCATGAGCGAAGACCTGGTAGAAGAACCCTTCAAGGCGGCGGCGAAGCGGGCGGAGGAGACATTTGATCAGGCGGCAGCCGAGCTGAAGTCGAAGGTCGAAAAGTCAAAGTCCGAGGCACTGAAGAAGATCAGCGGCTAGGCCCGTCCGTCCCTACCACGACCGCCCTTATCACCTGCCAGATTACGAACATCCCGGCGACGAAACCCACAGTCGAGAAAACTATCGCAAGCACGCTCCCCGAGTACCCGACCTCGCCGCCCAAGTAGAGCCCGAGCAGCGCCCCTCCGAGGATGAGGGGGGTGAGCACCAGGGCCGTGGCCAGGACGACTATGAGTAGCGCCCTCCTCCCCTTGTTCAACATGACCCCGGCCCGATGGGTGGGGTAAAATCGTTTGTAGGGGCCCGAGAGGGCCCCTCCCTAGGTCACTCGCACTTGGAGTAGCCACAATTTGAGCAATGGTAGCAACCATTCTCAAAGATCAGCGTACTCTCATGGCAGTCCGGGCATGTCCCACCAAGGGACTTTGGGTTCCCCTCAGTCGGGAACCTTGCCTCCTTCACCACGTTGTTCAGGGTCAGGAGTTCTAGGGCCTTCGCTATGGCGTCAGGTATTGACTGCAGCTGGGTCCCTTCGTCCCAGGAGACGTACTTCCCCTTGATCCCCTTGAGGGTCGAGACGACGCTCTTGATGTCCCCGCCGTGCTGGAGGTAGAGGCTGATCAGCCTCCCGAGTGCCTCTGCGTCCGCTTTCTCGTCCCCTCCTGACTTGCCCAGGGTCACGAAGACCTCCTTCAGCTCCCCGTTGTCCAGGTTGGCCGTAAGGTACAGCCCTCCCTGGGGGAGCTTCAGCTTGATTGTCTTCCCATCCATCATCTTGGGTCTTTCGAAGGTCGTCTTCGGGGCCTCGGCCTTCTTTGCCACCTTCTCCGTCTCGAGGATCCCCTCCCTGCTCCCTTCCCTGTAGACGGTGATGCCTTTGCACCCCAGCTTCCAGGCGAGCATGTAGATCTTCTCCACCTCCTCCGGGGTTATCTCCTCTGGGAGGTTGACCGTGCTCGAGATGGCCGTGTCGATGTGCTTCTGGATGGTCGCCTGCATCTTCACCCTCATCTCAGGCCTGATCTGGTGGGACGTCACGAAGTAGTTCGGGACCTCCGTCTCGCTCTTCGCCCCCGTGGCGCCCATGTACTCCCTCACCAGGGGGTGGAAGACCTTGAACTCCCCTTCGCTGAGGGACTTGCTCCTCCTCGTATAGTAGAGGGCGAACACAGGCTCGACTCCGCTGCTGGTCCCGGCAAGGATCGACCCCGACCCGACGGGCGGGATCGTGGTAATGGCCGCATTGCGGATCCCTTGGGTGCGTATCTTCTCCTTCACCTTCTCGTCCAGTCTCGCGATGAAAGGCTGTGCCAGGTGCTTCTCGGCGTCGAAGGCAGGGAAGCTCCCCTTCTCCTTCGCCAACTCGGTGGAGTAGTCGTAGATGAGGTTCTTGATCCTCTCGAAGAGGTGGTCTACGAAGCCGATGGTGGAGTCTTCATCGTACTTCAGCCCCAGCTTGATCAGCATGTCCCCGAGGCCTGTGATCCCCACCCCTATCCTCCTGCTGTGGAGGGAGGCGTCCTTCTGCTGGTGGAGCGGGTGCCTCTCGGCATTGTAGTCGAGGACGTTGTCAAGGAACCTGACCCCGTACTGGGTCGCCCTGGTGAGGGAGTCCCAGTCGATGCTCGCCCTTTCGGTGAACGGGTCTTTCACGAAGGCGCTCAGGTTCACCGAACCCAGGCAGCAGCACCCGTAGCTCTCCAGGGTCTGCTCGCTGCAGGGGTTGACCCCCTGGACTTCCATCCCGTTGTACTCTGTGGTGGAGTCGCGCTTGATGCTATCCCAGAACAGTACCCCCGGCTCGGCGGACTGCCACGCCCCCTTGATGAGGGACTTCCACACGTCCCTGGCCCTTACGGTACGGCTCACCTCCACCTTCTCGTTCTTGAAGCGGAGCTGGAAGTCTTCGTCGCTCTCGACCGCCCTCATGAAGTCGTCGGATATCTTCACCGAGATGTTGGCGTAGTTGACCTTCTTCAGGTCCTTCTTGACGTTGATGAAGTCCATCACGTCTGGGTGGTCGACCTTTATGGTGATCATGAGCGCACCCCTTCTCCCCGCTTGGCCGATGGTGCCCGTCGTTGTCGAGAGTAGCTCCATGAATGAGACGGCCCCGGAGCTGTAGATTGCCGAGTTGTTCACCGGTGCCCCCCGCGGCCTGAGCACGGAGATGTCGGTCCCTACCCCTCCTCCATAGCTGTAGGTGCGTGCCGCCTCCTTGCACCACTCGAAGATGGCTTCTATGGAGTCTTCTTTGATCTTGAAGAAGTAGCAGTTCAGGAGCGTCGACTTCCTCGTCTGACCCGCCCCGAACAGTATCCTCCCTCCGGGGACGAACCTGTAATCCTCGAGGAGCCAGTAGAACTTCGATGTCCATTCCTTCCTCTTCTCATCGTCCATCTCTGGCGAGGCGAGCTCTCTCGCTACCCTTCGCCACAGGTCCTCAGGGCGCTTCTCGACCTGCTTCCCCTCGGGGTCGCGCAGCGCATACTTCTCGTAGAAGACCCTCGCGCGCAGTTCATCTCCTCCGAACGCGGCGAGCGTTTCTGATGGGAGCTTTACCTCTCCAGTATCCTGCTCTCCGGCATTCGGAGAGTCACGTGGTTGTTCAACGATTGACGTCATAACGTTAACCTCGACCCCATCTCTCGAGATATATATCTCAGCCATGGCTGATTCTCCGTTAACCATCAAGCGAGGACTTTCTTCACATGTCAGGATACATGAGACGACCCGCCGTGTAGTCTTGTTGACAAGAAGTGTATCCGATTAGTGGAGGGCTAGGCTGCTGTCGAATATTGCATCGTTGCCACGGACTTGCACCGCGGGCACCTGGCTGCGTTCTGCGGCAGCTTGGCCCCACAGTTCCTGCACACGGAGATCGTCCTGTCGACTTTGAAATACGGGAGCTTCGGAGTCGCATTCAAGATCAGGTTGTAGATCCCCCTCACTTCATCCGAAGACCCATCGAGGGTCACCGAGAGCCCTCCGTGCAGCCCCACGGACAGCTTCGAGATGTAGTCCACCTTCTCCGGGTTCTCCAGGTCCGCCAGCTGCAGCCTCGGCGCCTGGGTGTATGCCCCCTTCGCCAGGGGCTGGAGGTTCGCCTTGCCGTACTTCTCCGAGTCCTGATTCGCGAGCCGCAGGGCGCCGTCGAGGTCGAGCATCGCGACCCCGAGCCTGTCTATCTTGGTTGACTTGTCGTCGGCCACCTGGGTAGCGGTCCCCACTATCTTGTCGGCCAGGTCGAAGCGCGAAGCTGTGGTCGGGTCTCTGATTAGGCTGGCTAGGGTTTCATCCAGCCCTACCAGGTTCATGATGAGAGGCATGGTGTCAGAGGTGACCGCGTCCGACCCCGAGGCCAGGGACGGGAGCAGGCCCCGCTTCAGCGTCCTCTCGATGAGCCTCCTCCTGGTGGAGAGGGCATCGGAGGCGACCCCGATGAGAAGGGCGAGCTTAGCCCTGAAGTATGTCTCATCCTGGTTCGAATCATAGGCGAGCCTCGGGAGGTTCAGACTCAGGCCGTGCAGGACGCTAATGTTGTCCGCCTGGGATTCTTGCGAAAGGACGTTGGCGTTGAGCCCGAGGAAGCTCCTCCTCTGGTCGGATGAAAAGAAGGCTATCCTCCCACCGTTGAAGATTATCGAAGCGGCGTCCTTGATCGTCTTGGTTTCGTCTATCCTGTTGGGCTTCGCAAGCAGGAGCCTCACGTCGGGCCTCGGCGTCTCCTCCACGTAGCTCCTGTAAGCGCCCAGTGCAGCGTCCAGTGTCTTGTCCATCACCTCTCTTGCGACGTCGTCGTGCTTGAACGGGTTTAGGTCGATGCTGATGGCTGGCCCAGAAGCCCCAGCCACCGGGGAGCCGATTGTCTCAAAGAACCTCAGCAGGAGCGACTCGAGTTCTCTCTTCCCCCTCGATTTGCAGTAAGGCCCCAGATACTGGAGGAAGTTCCTGAAAGTCACCTCGTCCGAGGCCTCGCGGGTCAGCATCGAGGCCATGTTGAGTACGATGTTCAGGGCCCTCTCGGCGTTCTCCGGGCTCGGGATCATGGAAGCGTTTGCGATCTTTCCTCTCGGATTGAACCCTGCGCTTCTAATGGAAAGCAGGTCCACGAAGACGGTGTCCGGGGTGAGCCCCCAGGACCCTGCGTTCGTGATGTGTATGTCCCCTGAGAGGTGGGCATCGGCCACGTCCCTCGGGAGCTGTTCCAGGAGGAGATATTCGGCGAAGACCTGTTTCCCCGTCTGATGGATAAGCGCCTCAACGTTCCCTCCCTCGTCCCCGGCCTTCCCAAGCAGCTGGGTCACGTCGTAGATAGGCATCCCCAGCCTCGTCAGCTTGTGCCTGTACTCCTCCATGCTATGCTCTACAAGTAGTGCGTTCACGATCTCGCGGATGAGAGGGGCCGTCAGGTACTGGGTCTGGAACTTGTACAACCTCGATTCGGTCTCACTTGTGATCTTCTGTGCAAGCTCCACCGGCATCCCTGCTTCCTTCACCAAAGACTGGAGGATCTTGTTCGCGTTGAACTCCTCCATGGTCTGATGGGAAGTCCTCACGTAGAGCTTCCCACTCTCGACCAGGGACTGCTCCTCAATCTGTCGGGTCAGGTTCAGGACCAGTCGCCCGAGGTTGGTCACAGTGTACTTCCTTTCCTGCCTGTTGAGCTGGATGAGGAGCTGCTTCACCAACTTCCTGAGGTGGTAGGCGAATTTGCCCGACTCCTTCTTCGACTTGAAGCCGGCGAGCGTCTTGAGGGCGCTGTACGTCAGAGGTCCTTTGATGTTCAGGATGCGGAGAATCTCAAGCCTTTGTGGAGACGCGATGACACTGTAGATCGTCTTGACCCTTCTAGGAGCTGCCTGCAACGCGACGGAAGCGTCGTCGTCAAAACTATATCAACGTATGCGCACCGTTAGTCAAAAGAAGTTTGCTAATGCAAGGCGGCAGCCCTTCCCCGGTCGCGCCCCTTTCCATCGTCCAAGCCTGGGAGCCGCTTTCGCACTCGTAGAAACATCGGAGTCGTTATCCTAGCACTCGTCTTGTTGGGGGCGGCGACGTTGGTTCTGGCCTCGGCTTCACGTCCTCCTGGGCCACCGACTGTCCAGCTGTCCGGCACTGCTTCGACCCCCGGGAGCGACCCAAGAACCATTCAAATCTGGTTTGCGAGCTGGAACGGGTCGTCTTACACCGCCAATGTAACAAACGGCCAATACTCCATCGTCTTGCCAAATCACATGACCTACGACATTTTCCTTCTCGGAACAGGCGCATCAAATGGCTACTCCGGTTGGTGCACCGCGTCAGAAATCAACCTAAGCCAAAGTAAAGGATTGGCACTAACAGAGAACTTCTATTGCTGAAGCCTAGGATTCGCCACTGGAGATTCATGATGTATGGGGTCGCCCGGATTCGATGGGTTTACAATGCAAATCTAAAACCGGTTCGGGCCCGGAGGGATGCGCTTAGATAATTAAGCGAATCCCAAACCACCACAGGTGGGTTCGAGTCCGACCGTCGCCGTTTTTCTATACACTCAGAATGAGCCCCATTTGGCCAATAAGCCTGACTCTGGTTACTTGGGACGCGCTGTTTTGGGCGAGTCTGCTCCGTTTGACAATATGAGCGTTTTGATTGAAGTCTAGCCACTATTGGAGAATTTGTCTTCGTCTAATCAGGAGGTAGGACGCAATGATTAAAGCGACGAAGGCAGTCACTGCAAGAAATTGGAATGGGAACTCAGGAACCCCTCCGCCCTCAGTCGCACTTGATGTGCTTGAAGAAGTGACAGAAGTGTTTGAACCAAGATTAGCCGAAGTGGTCGTTGCTGTTGAAGCAGTGCTGGAAGTCGTCAAAGCGGTCCTGGATGAGCTCAATGAGCTCGTCGTAGATGTCGTTGAGGAGTTCGAAGGATATATTTCGGAGACCCCATTCGCGACCAAGACGTCTACCCAATTTCGGATGGAATCATATGTCATCTGCCAAGGACTTTGCCCTACTGTCACGTTTTCGATAAAGGAGGTCCCCGTAACCAGTGATACAATGTCGCTTGGTTCGCTACCGCATCCAATGCATATGTAGGCGACGCCACTGTTCGAGACATATACGAGACCATTTGACGGATTGAACAAGGCAAAGGTGGGACTTACTCCAGTATGGACTGTTCCAATCACTTTCGTTCCGTTGACTACAGATACGCCATCCAGTTGATTGGGGTAATAGACGAAGCCCGTCGATGGGACGTATATTGGTTCTATCCCCGGGAACCCAAGTGAAACATTTGCCAAGTTTGACTTGCCCTCGATCACCGAGATTGTGCCCGGTCCGTAGACACTCACGTACACGTAAGTGTTGATCGGATCGTAGAACAACTTCTCAGGGTACGTGCCTACCCTGATGGTCGTCGTCAGCTCGCTTCCGTTTATTACGGCGACCTTGTCCCCGTACCCGTAGTTCTCGATTGTCAGGTAGACAAGCCCGTTGGCAGGGTCAAACAAAGCCGCTCCCGGAGAACCCCCCATTTGCACTGTAGAAATCAGGGTCGTACCATTGATTACAGATGTAGTGTTGGCTTTTGTATTCGGGATGTAAGCAACCCCATTCGAAGGGTCGATGGCCATCGCGCAGTCTGAAATGTCTCCACATCCACCATTCAAGTGACCGGCTTCACTGGTGCCGTTGATTATGGTGATCCCTCCTCCATTCTGGGCCAAGTAAACAAGGCCATTGAAGGGATCGAATCCGAAGATGGCGGGACTAGAGTTACAGTAGGGGGTACAGAGAGTAAAAGAAGTTGGCAAAGTGTCCATTACAGTGGTGCCATTGATTATGGCAACCTCCTTCCCGCTGAATCCCTCTGCGTAGACCAGATGGTTTGACTGGTCATAGAGAAGTGGGGTGTCCGTGTTTGTAGAAGATCCCGAGTCAAACGTTAGGTTCGCGATGTTCCTTGTCCCGTCAATCACAGATACACCGCCTTCAGAGCCGTTACCGTATCCCACATAGAGGAAGCCGTTGTCCGGGTCGAATGCCATAGAATTTGGCGACAACGGTGTTGGGACGAAGTTCGACCGGAAAGGAGGGGTGGTTTGAGGGCCTGCGGCGCCGGCAGAGCTTGCTGCCGACCACGCCAGAATGGCAACCAGTGCGACAGATATGGCGCTCGAAGTGCCCCACCCGGTATTCAAGGCATTCGAAAGGTGTCGCACTTCTATTTACGCCCGACCACCGCTATCGGTGGGCCTCAAGCTCCGTTAGTCAACAATCCGTAAGTATTTGGCAGCCATTTCTTGGTCGATGAAGACGCAAACCGCGGCATTCGTTGCAGTTGCTTTTGCTGTTGTGATCGTGGTTGGGGCCTTGAATTTCGCAGCTGTCACCAAGGGAGCGACTTACACCGTCAACGGCCTGACATGTCCTATACCCTCTGATTACCTCTCGTTCAAGGCTGCTGTTAACCTGGTCCCTATGGTGACACAGCAACCTCAATTCCTCAGCCTTGCCAACGGCTCACCGTACATGTTCGGGAACGCGGAGAACCTGACCGACCGGACCCAGCAGATCGACAACGGGCCCGTCCAGCATCTGCCAGACGCCGTTGAGATGGTGTTCTACACCTGGGGTACCAGCACCTACTGCGGCGAGACGGGAGGCTTTGTCAATCCGTGGCTGAGCACCATCGTAGTCCAGGTCCCAGTGCAGAATGAACGGTACAATCTGACTGGTGCCACCTACAACACAGGTGGAGGACCAGCATGAGACCTACGGCTACCTGAATGGTCTGTGCGCGTCATCTGAGCCCTATGCTCCGGGGCCCTGCAACATTAGACCCTATGAGCCGTTTAGGGCAATGCTCGCATTAGTCTCCTTCGCAGTATTGGTCTATTCATTCATGGGACTCTGAACTACGGACGTGGAACAGAGCCCTAGTCGATCAGGTCGGGGCGCGTCCCCCCGCTCGGGCTCTAGTTAGGGCAACAGACCGTAGGTTTGGACAGTACCCAATTCGATGGATGAGATGATCCCAGTTTGGAGGTTGAGAACGTAAATCGAATCTCCGTTCAAGTATGTTGATTCTTCGAATCCCCCGTATAACAGCCCGTTCGACGAATCAATAGCCAAGTCGTCCAAAGGAATGCCATGGGGAGAGGTCTGCGAGACGACCTCGTTGGATTCCGAGTTGATCACCAGAAAGCCCACGGATGCGGTTTGCGGATTGGTGAGCTCGGTGGCGTAGATATTCCCATTATTCGGATCCAATAGGATGGTCGGCTCCTCCGCGACAAGCCCTTCGTCTAGGCCAGGAACGGGAATATTGGCGACCATCTCGTTCGTGTTAGTGCTGATGGCGGTCAGGTTTCCGCCAACATAGTTGGAACCCTGACCACTGTAAAAGTACATGTCCCTGTTGGAGGGATCGTAAAACAGAAAACCACCGGATGACGAAATCTCCGACCCAACTGGTTGAAGCGTAGTCCCGTTCAGGGCGATGATTCTCCCTCCGAGCGTCTGGTTGTACTGCGAGGCGTAAACTATGCCGTTGTCAGGGTCGTAGAAGAACGGGTACGCGGTAGTGGAGACTCTTCCAACTATTTGCAGGGTGTCGGCATTTATCGCGAAGTTGGTCCCGTTGTAGACCGACACGAGAATCTCGTTGTTCTTTCCATCGTAGACCGCTCCCCCGGGACTTGACGCTAAGGTTATGTTAGTGAGTATTCTGTCTGTCGAGTCATCGATAACCAAGAGTCGGCTGTAGACGAAATCCACGCAGAATATCCTCCCATTCGTGGGGTCGTAGACCATCGAGCTGATTGACTGGTCCGACGCGCTGGTCACGAGCTTGTGCTCGATGAAGTTTGTCGCGGTATTGATTGCAAAGATCTCCGGCGAATCCTGGGCCCCGACATATAGCTCCAGGTTCCCGGGGTCGTAGAGATAGAAAATCATGGGACTCCCGATCAAGTCTGGGAGTGAGATCGTCGTGAAGACGCGCTCTGAAGATCCGTTTATGACCGTGACCGAATCCAGCCCCGGATTGGCGACATAGAGCAAGCCGTTGGTATCGTCGTAGAACATGGGACTGGCACCGGCCTCTCCTCCCGCCACACCACCATTCGACTTCTGAAGGAAGATGCTTGAAACTGGAGACATCAGTTCTCCCCCTGACGAAGTGATGTACAACTTCACAAGATAGGTGCTGTATTTCAAAGATGGAAAAACCAACATCGACGAAAACTCAGTGTGGGGGACAGCATCCACTACGATCGAGGTGTTGGTCTCTTTGATATTGGAGGCCGAGGTGATCAGAGGGCAGCAGAAAGTCTGATTCTCCCCGTATGGATTCTCAACGTACGCCAGATAGGCATCGGTGACGACCCGGACCGAATCAGGATTGGGGAGGTTGCTCAGAAAGGTGGCATTGACGGCAACCTTTCCGTCGAACAGCTGAGGGATCGCCTGAACGAATCGGAACGACTCGTTGCCGGAGTAGTGGGCTATGCCAGTGGACGAACTGCTGTGCGTGCTACTCGATAACTGCGATGACCTGCTAGAGTGATTCGCCGTTGAGCTCAAGGCGGCGTATGCGATAGCTGCGCCAACGAGCAGTATCAGAATTACGGCAACGCCTGCCCACCTTCCCGCTGCTGTGCGCCGCTTGATGGCAGTCACCATTCCCACCCAGGCCTCTCGATGAATTGGAGAACCTCCGGGATTTACGGATTGTTAACCCGCTGGCCCGTTCTCACGAGTAGAATTTAACACCCCTTGAGGGAACCCTACGTGGCATGAGACGTAGTGCGAAAGCATTGGTGGGAATCGCCACCGTGTTGGCTTTTGCTTTCTTCTTCTTTGCCCCAGTAGTCTATTCGCCCACCAACCTCTACGTCGGCGTGAGCGCCGTGGTCGGTTCAGGGTGTGTTCAGGAAGGCACACCGACATGCTCCCAACCCTCAGCGACCTACCCGAATTGGGACTCCTTGAGTTGTTGGGCGTTTGGATTTGGCGTCTACTACGGATTGACGGTCTACCAGCCCCCCGATTCCTTCCAATTTGGGTGCCATCCCCCGCCGTTTCTTGTCTAGCCTCTGAAAGCAACCCTACCCTATCCACCCATCTAACCCCACCGAAATCGCTAGGCCGTTCTCAGAAGTAGGCGTATATCCTGCAGTCCAGATTTGGAAAGAGATGAAGACCGGAATCGTCGCCGTACTCTTGGTAGCCATCCTATTCGGGGCCACAGCCGGGTATCTCGTAGGAACCACGACTCGGGTGACGGCGACAGTGACTTCTCTAGCCACTGTCGGTTCCATTGTCTATGCTGAACCATCAATAACGAATTTCCATTCTGAAATCGACGTAACCTTCCACACCGTTCTTAACGCCTGCACTGGGTGCACTGGAGGGGGTTCGTTCACTTATCCCCTTTCAGTCAATTACAGTGGCGGCATGTGGATTCTCCATTATTGGGTCCAAAATTACTCTGGAACGCAGAACAGCATCAGTGGGAATCTTGTCGGTTCGGGTAACTCCTCGATATCGATAACATTCTATGTAGATGGTTACGTCGAGTATACCCTCTGCGCGAGCGCAACACCAGCGGGGAACGACTATCCCGTACAATATCCATTGACACTGAGTTCATTGGGTCAAAACGTGACTTCAACAGGTTCCACGGTAGAGACTTGCGGGACCATAGCCGTGTAGCCTCATCCAACCCGCCAAGGTCGCCGGGCCGTTCTCGTGAGTAGAACTTTACACTCCCTTTGGCTACCCTCTGAGGCATGAGACGAGCGACAAGAATGGCATTACTGGGAATTGGGGTTGTCGCCGTGGTTGCCTTCTTTGTCTTTGCCCCGATAATCTATTCTCCCACCACCGTTTACGGCCCGCTCTTTCTCAAGACCTATCCTACGTATCCAAACTGGGGCTCCTTGAGTTGTAGCCTGTTCGGAGTCGGCACCTATTACGGAAGGACAGTTTTCCAGCCCAATGACTCGTACCAGTTTGGATGTCCGTCACCCACGGCTTCGCTGCCGTAACTATAGGAGACGAAACCTGCGGATCCTCGACGGAATCGAATCTTTTCAGGCATGCTTCCCGGAGGACTCGAACGTCGCAGACTTGGTTTAGGATTCGCTTGATTTTCCAGGTGAATCCTCCATTCAAAAAGCTCTTTTGATTACAAGCGCAAGAGGTTAAGAGAAGCGACTAGAACAGAATGGCAGCGATGGCGCTGACGTCCAAGCCGCTCTCCCCAGACACCTGGCCCGCCTTCGCCCGCCTCGTGGAGAAGCACAACGGGATCTTCGGCGGGTGCTGGTGCATCTCCTTCCATCTCGACCCGGAAGGGGGGAAGGTACCTTCCAAGTACTATCGCAAGATGAAAGAAACCCGAGTGCGGGAAGGCCGGGCGCACGCCGCGCTCGTCCTAGACGGCCGGGATGCGGTCGGTTGGTGCCAGTTCGGTTCCACGGCTGAACTTCCGAACATCAGGAGCCGAAAGGCCTACGAGAAGGGACGGATGGAACTCCCCGATTGGCGCATCACATGTTTCTTCGTCGACCGAGAGCGCAGAGGGGACGGGATTGCGACCGTAGCCCTCCGCGAGGCTATGAAAATGATCGCCCAGCTCGGCGGCGGAACCGTCGAGGCGTACCCTGAGGATTACACAGGCCTGAAGGTCTCGTCCTCCTTCCTCTGCAGCGGAACCCTTGGGATGTTCGAGAAGGCCGGGTTCCGGAAGGCCCGCAAGATCGCGATGCATAGGTGGGTCGTGGTACGGAGGATTCCCGGGACCAAAGGGACTGGCGGACGAAACACGGTGAGAAATGCACTCCATGCATAAGAATCCTAATAGCCAGAATCAAGCCCCTGCAGCCAAACAGAGTTCAGTTCAACCTGTATAGAAAATGGGGTCGCCCGGATTTGAACCGGGGATCTTCAGCGCCCAAGGCTGAAAGCCTAGACCAGACTAGCCGACGACCCCACAATCTCGGCGTCTCATTGGCGTAGTTATGGATTCTGCGGGTTGGCACGGGAGGGCTTACCATGCGAAACGAAGGAGTTCCCCTTGATGTAGAACCTCCACTCCCTCTCGGTCCCGCGGGATATTCCCACCCTATTGCTGCGGCCGATCTTCGGGGGTCTCCTTCCGCTCTCCAGAAACAGCGTTTCCGACCTTACGAAGTCCTCACCATTGAGAATCCTGTCTATCTTCAAGGCCTCGGTCAGCTTCCCAGGCCCGTCAGCCACGTGAATGGACTCGCCCAGACCCCTGTTTCGGACCATCTCCTCCACCCCCTCCGCGGGCTCTATCGCTCTGAACAGGACGGCTCCGGGGACGTTGCGGGCCTCGGTTGTCACATTCAGACAGCAGTGCATCCCCATGGTGAAGTAGACGTACGCATGGCCCGCTTCGCCGAACATGACTGCGTTCCTAGCAGTCTTTCCGGGAAAGGCATGGCTAGCCGGGTCCCCGCGACCGCGGTAGGCCTCCGTCTCAACAATGATACCTGAAAGCCGTTTCCCTGCGGCAACTCTCACGAGCTTGCACCCGAGGAGTTCCTTTGCCACTGTGGGAGTGTACCTCTCAAAGAACCTCCGGCCGAGCCTTCTCATCAAAGGGGCCCGAAAACCGAACTTGTTAACAATACTTTAAGGCTCGTCCCTGGAAATCAACCTTCTCGAAATGAAGTCCGAACTACAGGCGGCGGGCCTCATCATACTGCTCTTTGTCGTTACTTTTTCACTGGGGGTCGAATTCGGGGGGTCCGGCCTCTCAGGCGCCTCCGGAGGCTTCGGCTCTTCTGGACCCGCCGTCCACAAGGAATCCCTCGCACCACCCCCGCCCACCCTGATAATCAGGGCCGTCAGCGTGAACTCGAGCGATCTTTACGCCACCGCCAATTCGCAGCAGAACATATCCTCCCAATACCTCGCCCCCCTTGTTGGGCTCAAGGTGACAGTGGTCGAGGAGTCTCGGGCCTCCTTTTCCGGCTTCGGTAGGTTGCCTTCGATCACTTTGACAACGAATTCCTCGGGCCTCGCTTCAGTCGAGGTGTCGCCTGGAATCTACAGGGCCTCTGTGCTGAATCAGTTCTTCCCCCTCGACACCACCGTCACGATGAGCGACAACCAGACCACAACATTGAGCCTCAGCCTCCTTCCGGCCGCTCAAAGCGTTGGTGTGGTCAAGGTGGTATCCCCAGACACCGCCACTGGACTCGAATCGACATCACGCGTCTACGCCCAAGTCGGTCCGGGCTCTATTCCAAGCCCAGGGTTCGCCCAGCTTGTTGGTTTCGTGATCCCCCAGGAGTCCAACAGCACCGGAATCGCCGTCATTCAGCCTGTCACAGGGCTCGTCTTCTATTCAGGGCTCGTCTACTATTACGTCCTCAATGCCACAGTCCTCGGTTCTTACCCCGGATCCTCCGGCTCCTGGGTTACGCTTGCTCCAACCGGGAACTACTCCGCCTACCCCACTCAGGGGGTCTACCTTTTCCAATACAAACCGACATACATGGTGAACTACACTGCCGGCTGACCTCCTCTCCACCGAGACGCTGCTGATACTTGTCGACTGCGCCGTAGTTGCATCCCTCGCGACAGCGCTGGTTGCCCTGCGGAGGATCCGCCCCCCCGAGGTCAGAGACCTGCCTGCCGCATTCAAGGACCTTGACCGCTCCATAGGGAGGTTCGTCCCCGGCATGCCGGAGGGATTCACCTGGGGTGAGGCCATGGAACGCTTGAAAGGGGCCGGGGTGAAGGTCGATTGGCCGAAGATGGAGTCCAGCCTTGCAGAGTACGAAGCCTACCGATATGGCGCGCGCGCGCTGCCTGAGAGTGGCAAGGACGAGGTGGTCCGCCTGTCTATGAAGCTGAGGAGGAGAATAGTTGGATACAGGGATAAAAGAAAAGGTACTGGCTCAGATTAGCAAGGTAGTCGTCGGCCGCGAAAAGGAGGCCGAACTCCTGCTCATCTCCTTCCTGGCGAGGGGGCACGTCCTCCTGGAGGGGGTCCCGGGGGTGTCGAAGACCATCCTTGCGAAATCCTTCGCAAAGTGCATGGGGTTGGAGTTCAAGCGGATACAGTTTACCCCAGACATGCTCCCCATGGACATGGTCGGGGGGTTCGTCTTCAACATGAAGGACAGGGAGTTCGAGTTCAGGCGCGGGCCCGTTTTCACCAACCTCCTTCTCGCAGACGAGATCAACAGGGCCCCGCCGAAGGTACAGAGCGCGCTCCTCGAGGCGATGCAGGAGGAGCAGGTCACCGTGGAGGGGCTGACTCAGAAGCTCCCGTACCCGTTCATGGTCATAGCGACCCAGAACCCCCAGGAGTTCCAGGGGGTCTACCCACTCCCAGAGAACCAGCTCGACAGGTTTCTGATGAAGGTCACCCTCCCCTATCCTGACAGCCCGACCGAAACCAAGATCATACGGAGGAACCTCGACGATATGGACACCGACCAGGTCAAGGGGGTGTTCACTCAGAAGGAGATCGAAGGGATACTCCGCGAGGTCGAGCAGGTCAAAGTCTCTGACGATATCATCGGATACCTGTCGTCGGTCGCTGAAGAGACCAGAAAGGAGCGCAGGCTGAGCCTGGGAGCGAGCCCCAGGGCCATGGTGCACCTAATCCACTGCTCGAGGGCCACTGCCTACCTCGCCGGGAGAGACTACGTGACCCCCGAGGACATTAAGAAGGTCTCCTCCTACGTCCTCTCCCACAGGCTGAAGCTCGACCAGTCGTCCGTCCTCACGGGCACAGTCGCTGACCCCTCACAGGTAGTCCAGGACATTTTCACAAAAGTGAGACCGCCACGATAGGCCTTACCAAGCGCGGTAGGGATTACCTGCTGTCCGCCGTGGTAGTCTCCTTCCTCGGCGCCCTGGGGAGCTACGCTTGGGCCCTCGCCCTGACCCTATCTCTTACGGCAGGAGCCGTGATTTCACTGGCGGTCCTCTGGTTTTCCCCCCAGAATGCATTCCAGGTGAAGCTCGGGCCGGGCCAGAGGAGGGCCTTCAAAGGCGATACTCTCTCCTATCCAATCGTCTTCGATTCCCCCGGTGCCGAGCAGCGGGCCCAGGTCGAGCTGCTCCGGACCCCCGAGGGAGCCCAGGGGAAGCTCCGAGCGAACCCGGACCGGAGCAACACTCTCCTTGTCAGCTCAAGGTTCTCCGGGGTCTTCCAGGGATGGTCCCTGAAGGTCGGGATACTCGACCCCATAGGGCTGTTCGCCAGGTTCGAGGAAAGGAAACTCGACCTGGCCGCCGAGTTCCTGCCCATCTCCCTCCTCGCGAAAAGGGAGGAGGTGGTCGTGAGGGCCGCCATGCTCGGGGACCGGCCGGCGGGGAGCAGGGGGTTCGGCCAGGAATTCTACTCTGCTGAGCTCTACGACTCCACCCACGACTCCAAGGGAATCCTCTGGAAGCGGCAGGCTCTGCTCGGAGCGGACAACCTGATGGTCAGAGTAGGGGAAGCGAACATCCCGGAGACTCTCAACGTCTGCCTCCTTGAGCGGCATGCCAGGATCCCCCGCGAGCTCCCGGCTTGGATGGACCTCGCCTCCGAAGCCTTGTCACTCATCGGTCTCGCAGTCCTAGCCTCAGGGTCGAGCCTCAGGGTAGTGCACCAGGTCGGCGAGGAGTCCTCCGTGGCCGAAGCAAAGGATCTGAAGGGGCTTGCGGACCTCCTGGCCTCGCTCTGGCGGGTCCACCCGGAGAGGCAGAATGTGAATGGGCTTCCAAAGGACGCTGCGATAGTCGTCACCGGTGAACCAGAGATGGAGGACCCCGAGGTGTTCGGGATGCTCCTCAGGAAGCCCTCCGTGGTCCTGACATTCTCCGTGGGAAAGGTCTCGCACAGCCCCACGGTCGTCTTCTTCACCGGCAAGGAGAACGTCAGCGGGCTGGTGAGCGGGGTGCTAGGCAGATGAAATACGGACTCGTCGTCCCCCTGGCCGCCGCCGCCGCCCTCTTGGCTCTCTACCTGAACTTCGTCCTCGTCTTCGTACAGGCGAACCTGCTCCGGGGGGCCACCACCCTGGAGCTGGGGATATTCGCCCTTCAGGCCGTCAAAATCGCTGCGGCCGTGGGAGTCAGGCAGATCAGGAACGCCCCCATAGTCAACGTAGTCGATATCCTCGGAGCCGAGCTTGTGATTCTGCTCCCGGTCCTCGTGATATCCGACCTGGCCTTCGGGGACGTCTCGGCGCCTGGAGTGATGGTCCAGATACTGCTCGGCTGGATTGCGGGGGCCACAGCCTTCGGGACCCCCTTCGCCACCTACAGGCTCACCCGAAGCATGATCAGGGGAGGGTCCCTGGTTACCATCCTCCCAGGGGCTGTCTTCCTCTCCGAAGTGATGGTCCTCCTCGTCGCGGGGGCGAATTCGGCTTCGGCATCAGGACTAGGCCTGGAGGGGCTTTCGCGCGCGATCCTATTGGTGGCCGCCGGAGTGGCGGCCGTCGGGGCCCAGGTCGCCGGGTCGACGGCACTCCCTCCTCTGGTGATACTCTACGTTTCTCTCCTCCTCTACGCCGTCGCCCCGGGGGATTCGGGGCAGGGTGGGAGGATCAGGACCCTGCTGGCCCTGGCCCTCCTGGCGACAGCGGTGACCTTCGGGGTCACCTACGCGGCGTCCCAGCTAGGCGTCCCCCTGACCTACATCGTCCTCCCCCCCGCTTTGCTTACGGTCACTCTCGCTTGGTGGGCTACCCGTGAAGCATAGAACCGCCTTCCTGCTCTGCGCGCTGCTGACCCTGGTCGCCCTCGCCCCTAGGGTCCCTGTCGGCTCCGCCGTCCAGTCCACCCTTGACATCGGACTTGGGTTCGGGCCCTCCAGCGTCCAACCGATCTCTCAGGGGGTCCCAATCTTCACCCAGGGGGACAACGTGTGGGTGGGCACCTACTACAACGCGACCATTGACGTGGAGCTCCTCCGTCCCGACGGCTCCCCCGCCACAGGGGAGGTCCTAGTGGAGCCCGGTCAACTGTTCCAGCTCTACCACTTCGACCAGAACGCTTCCTCGGGACCATGGATGCTCTCCGTCGCCACTTCGACGGGGATTCAGAGCGTCACTGTCTTCGTCGTTTCTCCAGACGCTTCTCTTTCTCCAGTCTATCAGGGTGCACGCTTGCAGGGGAGCATACTGAACCAGACCTTCCAGCTCCCGGGGACCGACGCCTACAACATACAGGTCTGCACGGCGGGCCAAACCTACGGTCACTCCTACGGCTTCGGGCTCCTGGGCGGGCTCAACGGGACAGTCACGGTCTCGCTCACGCCGAACTCTACCCAGTTCACCGCGACCGGAATCCGGTCCCCAATCTCCACCTGGGTGGAACTGTTTGCGCAGTACTCCTATCTCCTCCAGGGAGACACTTCGTCCCAGAACCTGCTGGTGGCTTCGTCCCCTGTGGTGACGATTTCTCCCCCCGGTGTCATCCAGCCGGTCGCCCTGAACCAGGATATGCCCCTGCGCCAGGGCCGATACGATGTCAGGACATACGTCAGGACGACCGCCGGCCCCCTCGCTCTGCACGACACCGAATTCCTGAGGACCTCGGACGGCTCTTGGGTCTCCCTGGCCGGGTGCTCTGCCATGGCTAACGTCTACAGGGGCGAGTTTTCCCTCACGACGAACCTCGACTCGGCCAACACGACCTGGCCGAGACAGCTCTTCACGATGTACACCATGACCGGCCAGGAGTCGTACGTGGTATCTGCAATCCCCGGTTCAGAGGCCGCGGTTCATTTCAGGAGCTTCCCCGACGAGGGGACGCTGACCGGGGTGGCCATAACCCCCTCAGCCCCCGGACTCCTCCCTTCGGACTGGGACTCGGCCAATAGCTCGGTCTACCTTCTGACGAGCGGTCTGTCCGGCTCGGTCTCGTTCAATCTGTCATTCGGCGGGGTGATCAACGAGACGTTCAACGTGGCCATCGGCGCCACCTACTTCTCAAAGTCAATCTCCGTCGATGCGGGTTCCCTTTCTGTTTCTGCCACTCAGGGAGGGGTGGCTTTCAGGAACGCAACGATCACGGTCGCAGCTCCTGATTCACCCCCGGTCGCCATAAAGCAGAGCACTTCCGGGTCAATCTCGCTGCTGCTCCCCCCTGACAATTACACCGTTTCAGCCACCTACTCCGGCACCACGGTCACGAAGTCCGTGACCCTAACCCCGGGCCACGTCAGCACCCTCACCCTCGAGCTGGGCAAGACTGCGGTGCCGACCACCCTCTATCTGCTCGCAGGGGTCGGGGTCGCTGGGGTGATAGCGAACGTCCTCGTCTGGCGTCAGTACCTGGTAAGGCGGAAGGTCTACGGCTGAGAGAAGGATTACTAGGCTCGACTGACCGCGGGCACGCTCGGCCCGACCGGCGAGCCCGAACGTCCAATCGCTCCGCCCGACCTTCCATTGGGTCCCTTCATCCTCGAGTAGATGGGGAGCACCGCGAGGAAGAAACCGAGGAACAGGGCGTAGCCGAGCCAGTCGTGAACTCCAAGGAGGGCGTCCGACCCGTACTGGTACCCGACCCAGAGTATGATCAATATCCTCGCCGAGTTCAGGAGCGTCAGGGCGACCGTTCCGAGGACGGCCAGCTTCAGCGTGGAGCGCAGGTCCTTCTTCATGTCGAGGTGCATGAGTGCCAGGAGCCCGAGGAACATCGTCACCGAGGTCACGCTCGAACAGCTCGGGGTGACAACCCCGGAGACCACCCCCCCCGCTTTAGAGACGAACTCGAACTGGGTCCCCTGCCAGGTCACTGGGAAGCCGGCGAGGCTGACGAGCCTCGCAGAAAGGCCTGACGAAAGGGTCGCTAGAGGCTCCCCGAACGCCCATAGGAGTAGCGGAGGTGCGCCGACGGCGGCCGCGTAGACAGCCGCATAGGGGAGCAGGAACCGTTTTGCCGGAGGGGTGACGACCAGAGACACTCCGTAGAAGGTCAATACCACAGCGACCCCCGACGCACCCAGGCTCTGGCCCGTGAGCGGTTCGAGTGCGACCAGCGCCCCGACCAGTGCCGCCCCCGTCAGGCGGACCCATGCCTGCGAACCCGTCCCACGTTCCTCCATCGCGCTCGCCAGCTCCTTCCATCTCAGAGCGAAGATGAGAGTAAGAAGAGCGACAATGGGTATGGCCACGAAGAGGCTCCCGAACGCGTCCCCCACCGACTGGTTCAGCAGGCTAGGGAAATTTGGCGCGGTGAAAGCCGAGAGCGATATCGCCGCTGCTACCCATATGACGAAGCGAAAGACGAGCCGCATCTAGGTGACAGTCTCACCGGGTCAGGGGAGTGGTCCCGCTCAAAGTCTTTGCTCTCCTCACCAGGAGGTATGCCGCCGACATTACAAGGACAACGATCCCCACAAGTGCCGCCTGCACCGGGAACTCGGGGACGGTTGTGCTTGTGGATGACGTCGTCACTATGGTTGTCGTAGAGCTGGTCGTAGTCGTGGAGCTGGACGATGTGGGGGAAGTCGAAGATGAAGTGGACGTGGTTGAAGTGGTCGTGGTGCTCGAGGTCGTCGGGGCGGTGCTGGTTGTCGTGGTGCTTGTCGTAGTGGTCGTGCTAGCCACAGTGAAATTGAAGGTCGCGGTCTTGAATATGGCAGGAGGGAACGCGCCCCAGGTGGCGTTCACGGTGTACGTCCCGACGGTCCAGGCCGAACTCCCCCCGGCGACGAAGGTGAAGTTGTAATCTCCCGTTGATGACGCTACGGGCGCCTCTCCAACTGCTACAAGGGGAGGTTTGCCACCGGTGGGAGGTGGGCCGAATATCCTAACTGCAACAGCCGTCGAAGGCCCCGGAGCAGGTGAGACGGTGCCAGTGACCCTGATCTGGTCCCCAGAGACGTATGAGCCCTTGTCCGTCGATACTGTAATTGTGTAACCTGCAGCAGCTGCGCCCTGAGCCCTTAGAAGGAGCGCGCCGACAAGTACAGTCATTAGAGTGACATAGTGTCTGTTGGCCAACCCACGTGCAGATTACCGCTTCCGCATATAATTGTAACAATTAGAACAGAAACCAGCGAAACAATGCGTCTCATCAAGGTGTGGGGGTAGTCGGATTCGAACCGACGGTATACAGGTCTCTGCAGCTCCAATGCCTAATCATCCACGCTGCTGTGTCATCAAACTTCTTTGTTTGACCACTGGAGCCTGTCGCCTTGCCTGGCTGGGCCATACCCCCAACACGGCCTTCGGGGCATTCATCAGGTGGCTTTAGGGTTTCTTCGAAGAAATGCAGCCGTCAAAGGCTCCAGGGCTTCCCGCCATGGACGACCTTCTCTGGGAGCTTCGCACCCCACTTCTCCAGAAACCCCAGGTCCTCCTTCCTGTTCCTAAGGTTGTCGGGGAGCATCACGGGGATTTCATCCATTATGGGGTAGTAGCGGTCGCACTCGTCGCAGGTCAGTACCCCTTCGACTATCACATCTCCTTTGACCTCGAACTCAAGCAGACCTAGCGGGTAATGCTTGTCGATGGGACAGGCAAGTATGTCGAGGAGCCTCCTTTGCATGGCCGCTCGAGCCCGAGGTCCAGTAGAAAAACGCTTAGCGCGCCCAGAAACGTTAATCTACCTCAGAGGGCGTCCCGACCTTCAGCCGGCCATAGCGTGTGGGTCCGACCCAGACTCGTCCCGATCCTGGCAGTCAAACCACACGTCGCCTCGGTGATACTGACTTCCGAGAGGAGTCGGGAAGCCGGGGTGCTGGCACCTTTTCGGCGCGTGAAATGAATCAATACTACAGAACATTTAAGTCCGAGCGTGCTCTGGCAATTCTAGAGGTTTCACGCTTATGATTTCAGGGATTGTATTGCAGTCACTCCCCATCGACTCGAACACACTCATCAGCCTTCTCTGGGTAGCCTCGTTCGTCGCATTCTTCTTCTACGGCACAAGGCTGCAGACGTACAACGCAATCCGGGACGTCGGACATGGCTTGAACAAGCTGCAGGTGATGAAGGAAAAGTCGAGGAAGGAGGCCATCGACTACCTGGTCAACGTTGGGAAGGCTCCCGCGGACCCGACACAGAGGATAGACCAGTTCCTTGACTACGTGACAATAATGCCCGTCGACATAGACCCGGCGGGGCTGGTGGGGAAGATCGACCACGTCGTCACCACCAACAACGACAGGGTAAGGGCGGAGGTGGGGGCGCTGGTGGGGCAGAACAACCCCGTCACCGTTTCGATATCAGAGAACCTGCTGGAGGTCGCGACTTCCCTCAACCTGATCCACAAGATAGTCCGGCACTTCTACCTCCTGGGAAAGAAGACCAACTCGTACATCACTCTGCTGCAGCTGCAGATGCTGATGCCCATGATCATTCAGGAGGCGGACGCCCTCCTCAACGCCGTCGACTCGTTCAAGCTCGGTCAGCCCGTTGGGGACGGGATCGGTCCGGTGATCGTTTCGAAGTACATGACGGGGAAGGAGAAGCGCGTCATCGCAAAGGACACTGTCATGGCAGTGACGGAGTACAAGGGGAGGAAGCTCTACGTCCTGAAGGCTGACGGGCCAATGGCCTATGTGGGCCAGCCAGGCGTGGGCATCAAGAAGATAATCGAGGAGATGGGCGTCAAGCCGAGCGCCATCGTCATGATAGACGCGGCCCTCAAGCTCGAAGGAGAGAAGACGGGCGAGATTGCGGAAGGGGTTGGAGCGGCCATAGGCGGCATCGGCGTCGAGAAGTTCCAGATAGAGGAGGCTGCGACAAAGGCCAAGGTCCCACTCTACGCCATCCTGGTCAAGCAGAGCCTCCTTGAGGCGATCACTGTGATGAGGAAGGAGATTGCGGAGGCGGCCGACAAGGCGTCCCAGGTCCTCAACCGGGTCATCGAGGAGAAGACCAAGGAAGGGGACGAAGTCGTGGTCGCGGGCATCGGCAACACACTCGGTGTCGCACAATGATGAGCTCCGTCCCCGCAGCCGACAAGAAGAGCAAGCTCCTAGTATACACCATCGAGGAATGCCCGGTCTGCGGCCAGAAGACGAAGCGCGCCTTCACGGTCGGGGATTACATCACGAAGGACGGGGGCAAGTGCACGAAGTGCTCGAACCAGACCAGGGTCAGCCTGGTGTACGCAGAATCCACGAAGCCCTCAAGTTAAGACGACAAGCCCTCCGTCTTCGAGGGCCATGGTATGCTCAAACTGCGCCACTGGGCTCGCTGAAGCTTCCACCAGCGTCGGGTAGGCACGCAACACCCTCTTGGCGACGAGCTTGCTGATCAGCCCCGCAAGCTTGTCTTCTCCATACTCGCCGGCGTACCAGCGCGGAGTGAACGGGAGCGACTTCCTGTCCGCCCAGACCCTGTCGGCGAACTTGTCGGCCTCGGGGGCCCCAGTCTTCTTCCGCCCCACCAGTGAGAATATCGTCTGGCTGGGGGCGTCCACGACGTATCCCGCTCCCGAGCCGAGGGTCAGGAAGGGCTCGATGGCGAACACGTCCCCTCTCTTGAGCTCCGGCATCATCGGCATGTAGAGGTTCGGGATGCTCTTCCCTGCGTGTACGATGTACCTGTCCAGCGTGTGTCCGGTGAGGTTCTCGATGGTCTTGAACCCGAACCGGGCCGCCTCCCTGTGGATGACTCTCCCAATCTCCCCCGGGCGGGTTTCGTGTCTGGCCGCCGCGATGGCCGCTTCCAGGGCCTTCTGGGTCGCCTCCAGCAGGAGGTTGTAGTCTGGGTTGAACGTCACCGTCACAGACGTGTCCGTGATGTAGCCGTCGATGTGGACGCCGAAGTCCACCTTCACCAGGTCGTCTTCCCCGATGACCGACTCGTCCCCGTCCTGGGGCGCGTAGTGCGCCGTCACCTCGTTGACCCCTATCCCAGTGGGGAACGCCAACTCCCCCCCGCGGGATTCGACCTCCCGCCTTACGAAATCTGCGATTTCGAGGAACGGAACGCCCGGCTTCACATCGGACTTGACCAGGGGGATTACCTCGGCGGTTATCCGTCCGGACTTCTTGTACTGTTCAGGGATCTCGACCAATCTCGCTTCACAAATCCTTTATTGCGTTCTGAGGCAAGCGGCGCCTTAGTGGTATTTCAACTGATTTGCCCGACGGAGGCGTGTCGATGAAATACAAGGTTGTTGCGACCGGGGGGACATTCGACCACCTCCATGATGGCCACATCGCGCTCCTGACGAAGAGCTTCGAGGTAGGCGAAGTCGTGGTGATCGGGGTGACGTCGGATGAGTTCGCCCGCAAGGAAGGGAAGACCCCCGACCAGAGTTACCAGGAGAGGGTCGGCGCTCTCGAAGCGTTCCTGAAGAAGGCCTTCCCGGGTAGGAAGTACATCATCGCCAGGCTGGACGACTACTTCGGGCCCGGAATCGCATCTCCAGAAGTGCAGGCGATAGCGGTCAGCAAAGAGACGGCGAAGAGGGTGCCCATAGCCAACGCCCTCAGGAAAGCGAAGGGGTACCCGCCCCTCGAGGTTGAGATAGTCGACTACGTCCTCGCCTACGACTCGGAACCCATCTCTTCCACGAGGATACGGGGCGGCCAAATCGACGCCGAGGGGAGGCCAATGAAAGCCCCTCGAAAGAAATGAAAAGCAAGTAGAGACTAAAGAGTGGTTAAATCGGAACCCCTGCAGGAGAAAGTAACGTGGACAAGGACACCCTGGACCCGTGGGGGACTACCGCCGTCAAGGACTACGACAGGCTTCTGTCCGAGTTCGGCATCGCGCCCACGGCGCCTCTGCTTCCACGCTTCAAGAAGCCGAGCCCTCACCTTAGCAGGGGCATAGACTTCGGCCAGCGGGACCTCGGGAGGATCCTCGACGCCGTAGACAACAACAAGCCCTATGCGGTGATGAGCGGGATCAAGCCCACCGGGGACTTCCATCTCGGCACGAAGATGACAGCCGACGACATGGTGTACTTCCAGTCCCTTTCGAAGAAAGCCACGGTCTACTACGCGGTGGCGGACGTCGAGGCGTACGCGGACAACGGGCTTTCATTCGGGCAGACATCAAAGATAGCCACCCGCAACGTGGCCGACATCCTCGCCCTGGGCCTCGACCCGGACAGGGCGGTGGTCTACCTACAGAGCGAAGAGCTGAAGGTGATGAGGCTGGGGACCGTCTTCTCGAAGGGAGTCACCAACAACATGCTCAAGGCGATTTACGGGGAGAGGCAGATCGGGCTCTACATGGCCGCTCTATACCAGGCGGGGGACATACTGATGCCCCAGCTCCCGGAGCTGGGTGGACCCAAGCCCGTCCTCGTGCCGGTGGGAGCCGACCAGGACCCGCATATCCGCCTCGCCAGAGACCTGGCCGCCAGGTACGACGCTGAGTACGGCTTCATCCCTCCTTCTGCGATATACCACAGGCTGATGCTGGGCCTCGGAGGCTCGGACAAGATGTCAAAGAGGTCAGAGTCGTCGCTGCTCACCCTGGAGGACGCTCCAAAGGACGCGGCCCGCAAGATCTCCACCGCGTTCACCGGAGGCAGGGACACGGTAGAGGAGCAGCGGAGGCTTGGAGGAAGGGCGAACATCTGCCCCGTCTACGACCTCTATCGCTTCCACTTCGCCCGGGACGACGAGCACGTTGGCCTAGTCTACCACGAATGCACGAAAGGGATCAGACTCTGTGGGGAGTGCAAGCAAGAGGCAACAGGGCTTGCGAAGGCGTTCCTGGAGGACCATCACAGGAAGCGTGATTCATTGATGGGGGAGGCGAAGGAGTTGCTTGTGAAGAGCAGGAAGCACCTTTCGTCCTCAGGCAAGTAGGTGGAGGAATACGTCCGGCTCGCTGCATCCGTTAGAACAGAAGATTCTCGCCGCCCTTAGGAAGACGAACTCCATGCGGCTCGAAGAGATTGTGGGCAGGACAGGGTTGCAGGTCGACCAGGTCAGGAGGGCGCTTGAGTGGCTGTCGACCAAAGGATTCGTCACACTGACGAAATCCAGCAGGTCAAGATTCGAATCCTGTGGCCTGCCTCCAGAGGTCAAAATCGTCCAATTGGTACAGAGCGTGCCGCAACCGACCTCGTTAGCTGACTTGCGTGCAAACTTTGGCTCAGACCAAGAATTCTCTGCCGCATTGGGCAGAGCCAGGGGCAGAGGATGGGTGACAACAGAAACAGGATCAAGCGGATTTACGTTTGTCAAGAGAGGCTCCGAAGATGCTCTGTCTTCAGTGGAAGAAATCCAAGCGCTTTTCACCCATATCACAGGGAACTTCGAACTGTCTGAGAAGGATAGGGAATTGCTCCCTGAGCTCATCAAGCGAGGATTCATCAAAGAAGCCGAGCAAGCAGAGGTTTCAGTGACTGTCACCCCCAAGGGACTCTCAGAGGCACTCGGCCTAGACTCCACTGGAACCTTGGACCGGCTGACCCCGGAGGTCTTGGCTTCTGGGGCGTGGAGGGGGAAGTCGCTCAGGCCCATCGACGTCGAATCGAAGGCCCCTGTCTTCTATCCCGGGCGTAGGCACCCCGTGCGGGATTTCATCAAGGAAGTAAGGGAGGCGTACATCTCGATGGGGTTCACGGAACTGCAGGGAGACAGCATCCACCCGGGGTTCTGGAACTTCGACGCCCTGTTCATCCCCCAGGACCACCCGAGCAGGGAGATGCAGGACACCTTCTACCTTGATGGTCTGACGGACAGGAAGCTGGCCCGGACCGGACCGGTAGCCAACGTTGCGGCGACCCACGAGAACGGCTGGAAGACGGGGAGCATAGGGTGGGGGTACACCTGGCGCATCGAGGAGGCACGGAGGCTGGTCCTCAGGACCCACAACACAGTGCTGAGCGTGAAGGCGCTCTCTGAATCAAAGGAGAAGGAGACCAGGGTCTTCGCGGTGTCGAAGGTTTACAGGAATGAAAACCTCGATTACAAGCATCTTGCGGAATTCTACCAGATGGACGGAATCATCGTCGGGAAGGGCCTCAATATCAGGCACCTGATGGGGTTCCTCACGGAGTTCTACAAGAAGCTGGGGATGACGCAGGTGAAGCTATGGCCCACCTACTTCCCCTACACCGAACCTTCACTGCAAGTAATCGGATACTCTAAAGCTGTCAATGCATGGATCGAGCTGTCCGGCTCCGGGGTGTTCCGGCCTGAGGTGACTGTCCCACTTGGGGTCAAGGTGCCCGTCCTTGCCTGGGGGCCTGGGATCGAGAGGCTCATGCTCATACGATATGGAATGGACGACATCAGGGCCCTCTACGGCAGCGACCTTTCTTGGCTCAGGAAGAGGAGAGAAATTGCCAGTAGTTAGCATAAACATCCCCCGATTCAGCAAGATGGTCGGGGCTGAAAGGAAGAAAATCCTAGACAGGCTCCCCTATCTTGGGCTCGACATTGAAAGCTTGGAGAAGAGCACCGTCCGCGTAGAATACAGCCCCAACAGGCCCGACTTCGGCACCGACTTCGGCATCGCTAGGGCGATGAGGGGGTTGCTCGGCAGAGAAATAGGGCTGCCAAAGTTCGCGACCCGGCCCTCGGGGATAGCCGTCTCCGTCGACAGGCGACTCTCGACGGTGAGACCATTCATCGCATGTGCGACCGCGACGGGGCTGCACCTGGAAGACGAGGACGTCCGCCAGTTGATCTCCCTTCAGGAAGACCTGCACAACGGGCTCGGGAGGAGGAGAAGGACAGTCGCCATCGGCCTCCACGACATGGACGCAGTCGCGCCTCCCCTGTCCTACAGAGCAGTGGATTCATCCTTCAAGTTCACCCCGCTAGACGGGAAGAAGGAGATGACCGTGGCGTCGATCCTCGAGGACACTTCGGAGGGAAGTGCATACGGTTCCGCCCTTTCGGGGGCAAAGGCTTACCCGATGATAACGGACTCCAAGGGCACGGTCCTCTCGTTCCCGCCGATCATCAACGGGAACGCCACCAAGGTGACGACGAGGACTCAGAACATGTTCGTCGACGTCACGAGCACCAACAGGCGGGCAGGGGACGACGTCCTGGCAATCATGTCGTCGACCCTGGTCGAAGCAGGCGGAAAGCTGGGAACGGTATCAATCAAGTACCCCGACGGGCCAAGGATCACCCCCGACCTCGAACCCACCGCGACACGTCTGGACTTCGGCCTCGTGAGGTCCACCCTGGGGATGGAACTGACTGCAAGGGAGATCACCGATTCGCTCCGAAGGAGCCGCCTTGACGTCAAGAACGGAAAGGCGCTGGCCCCAAGATACAGGGTAGACATCCTGCACCCAGTCGACATCGCCGAAGAAGTGGCTCTCGGCTACGGGGTCGACAGGATCGAGCCCGACTACCCCGCGAGCAAGCGCCCAGGGTCCTTCAACGACTTCGAGAATTTCTTGGATTCTGCGTCGACAATCATGGCCGAGTCGGGGATGATAGAGATGATGACCTTCGAGCTCACCAACGAGCGCTCCCTCTACTCAAAGTTCCAGAGAAGCTCTTCCGAGAAAGTGACGGTGATGGACCCGAAGAGCATCGACCACTCGGTCCTGCGGGACGACCTCCTGCCGACTCTCATAGAATCGCTGTCGGCGAATGTCAAAGAGGAATACCCCCAGAGGGTGTACGAAATCGGAAGGGTGTACACCCGAATCAGGGGAGGAGTCTCGGAGTCTTGGCAGTTGGGCTGCCTCATCGCCCACTCCCAATCATCCTTCAGCGAGGCGAAGATGTACGCCGAGTCGGTCTGCCGGCTGCTTTCCGGATTGGAGGCGAAGGCCAAGGAGTCCTCGCACTGGGCCTTTTCGGCTGGCAGGTGCGCGGCCATCTCCGTCGGCGGGAGCCGGCTCGGTATCGTCGGCGAAGTGAGGCCCGAAGCCATCGAAGCCTTCGGCCTCGGCGTCCCTGTCTCAGGTTTCGAGCTAACCCTTTCGAAGCTGTTCGAACTGCTAAAATAGTTCAGGGCCTCCCGATGGGCAGACGGCTTTCGTTCTAAAGCGCGCTAAACGGCCACCTGCGAAGGCGGAAACGCTTTGATGAGCGGATGGTTTACCCAGTCGCGCGACAGACGGAAGCCGTTTGCCCGTTGAAGAGGCTAGGTGATGCTCCCCGCTGAAAGCTGGGACATGATCCGGGCTGTCAGAGACGGGCAACAATCTTCCAAGAGGCGAAAGCGACACGATTGACAAGCGCGAGAGGGTCTACCAGGCGTTCGGGACCTTCCTCGCCGACTTCATCCGCGATCTGAACCACAGTTCCCAGGACGGGTGGTCGCTGCTCGTCGAAGGCCTCCGGGACCAGAGGGCCTTAAGGAAACTGGGATACGATGGGCCTCTTGTGACCGTCTCCCTGATGGGAAGGAGCGGGCCAGGGGCGTTGAACGGAGCGAAGAAGGTGGTCATCCTCACAGACCTGGACAGGGAGGGGACCATCCTTGCCTCGAAGTTCGTCAGGAGCCTTGGCCATGAAGGGGTCCGAACAACGCTCAGCGAGCGCAGGAGACTGAAGGCTGCCTCACGGGGGATCTTCCTTCACGTCGAGAACCTCTCGAGGTTCGCTCGGCCGGATGGAATCCGCTGGGAGCCGGTCGTCGGCGACACGCCGCCCAAGCCTGGCAAGCCCTACGTGGAAGGGCTGAGACGATTCAGGAGAAGGAAGACCTCTGAATAGCGACGTCTTCGGCTGAACGGGCATCGGAAAACAGGTTCTGTCAAGTCCTCGTCGGAAATGGCCTGACCGAAAGGCCGTAAACTCTCGTCGGGTTCTATCTCCCTCTCTTCGCACGAAAGGCTGGGTATCGCTATATACAATCCCCCTCGCCTTCCTGATACTGTATTTGGTCGGGCTTATCAGCGAAATTGACTTGGGGATGATGGCGCTTTTCCTAACCCTGACCTTCACATATACAAAGCCCTTCGAAGGACAAGCTCAAGAAATAGAGAAGTATCTCGAAAACGTAGACCGTCCGAAAGCAGAGATTCCCTACAACATTCAGGCTCGGATAACGCTTGCATGCGCCATTGCTTCGGGGCTTTTCGTCCTCCACCTTATTCTCACCAACGCGTTCTCCAATGCCTTTGACATTGTCTATTACTATGAAGGAATCCCACTTCCGATAAGCGTCCTCGCAGAGGCTCCCGTGAGTCTTGTGGTCGCCTTTGCTCTCTATTGGCACTTGGACTTCACATTCTTGCTGGGAAAAGCCCGAAAGTGGACTCGATTATCCAGCAAGAACCCTGATGATAATGACGATAACAATAATGATGAAGATAACGAGAATAGCCCCGAAAAGGGTAGCATAACCGCCAAGTCCTCCTAATCCGGGGATTTGGCTGGCCGCGCTGAATATGACGACCGCAATCACAAGTATGAAGACTACAGCAATTATCGCAATGGCGACACCGGCCTGCCCTCTGCGGGGCTCTACCTTCATTAGAGTGGAAGTCCTCTCTGCTTTGCCATTTAAGACCGTTCTGTGTCTCTCTTGCTTGCGTTCTGAATAAGCGTTAACCACTTGTTCTCTCCGCCAACCTTGATTCCTGCCAAGTCTGCGGGAGTCTTCCCCTTCAAGGCCAGATGAGGCCTCACGAAGTTGTGGTAGATTTGACAGCCCTTTAGAATCGGGGAATCGTCCGTCTTGAGGCCTCGAAAGGTCTTCTCCCTGTCCCGTATCTCCCCATTCAATCGCTCCATCTTGTTATTGTGAATCTTCCCTCTTAGCGTAATCTCGCGGATGTGGGTTGGCGGGTTGCGGAAGGTGTAGTATTCCTTGTTGAACGCCTTGACATAGGAGTTCAGCCCGTCCGTGATGAGGGTCTTCGGAGTCTTCCCCGCCCTCTCCTTTCCCATCCTGAAGATACTCCGAGCGTCATGGGTGAATTTGGAATCGGCGACCTCTTGTGCTATCCAGAAGCGGGTCTCGTCGTCCATGATGGCGAAGACATACTTCATCTTCCCCTTGATGTTGACCCATAGCTCGTCGGCTCTCCAAGTGTCAGAGACTTGAGGGGTTATCTTGTCGAGATGTTTCTCCATTAGTCCCACATACTTCGTTATCCAGTTGTAGACAGTCTGATGCGAGACCTCAGCACCCACGAGCCTAAGCGATCTCTGCGTGGCTCTGAGGCTCTCCCCTGAGAAGTATAGCTGGAGAGCCATCGTTATCGCCTTGGGATTGTGCTTCATTCGTTCGAACCCTATGTTAATCGTGAAGTATCTTCGGCAGTCGAGGCAGTTGAACTTCTGGATGGAACCGCCCTTGTTGTGCCTCTTCCCGTCTTTCACTATGTGCTTTGAACCGCAGAATATGCAGGAGTCGGTCGTTGTGAAGTCAGCGAGGACTCCAAGCTCTACCGCCGTCCGAATCTTCCGTGAAAGCTCGACCGCGACTATGTGCTTGCACTTGGCTTGTCGGTAAGCGTAGTCGGGGCAGGAGCAAGCCCATCCTGACTCCAAGGCTCGGACTGAATACTCCACCTTCCCCGACTGAGACCTGACCGCGTATTCGTTGTCGTCTAACCTTCGAACTTGGTCTCCAAGGTCGCAGATTAGCCTGCCACGCTCAGCGCGAAAATCATAAGCGGGAGCTTGGCTCATCTGTCAGCCAACTCCCTCTCATTCTGTCGGGCTTCGAGCCTCTCGAAATATTCCTCGTCGCCCATTTCGAAGCGGAGTTCTTCTGTGCTCATCTTGCTCACGTATGCACCTATGCACGGGGGTTATATAAGATGCGTGGTTAGTGGAGAGAACTTATATGCACGTATCTACCGACTACCGCGCATGGGAAAGACCACACGGTTGAACCTCGTCGTTGACGAGGACTTGGAGCAGAAGTTCCGTCGTGCCGTTTTCGACAAATATGGTATGAAGAAGGGGAACATACAGAAGGCTGTAGAAGAGGCGTTGCAGGATTGGATGAAACAGCAGAAGAGAGAGAACAGAAGTTAGACACGGCCTACAAACACTTGGCTGAAAATCTTGCCAAGGAAAAGGCTGAATACGCGAAGAAGGCAGAAGAGCTTGAAACCCACTATGAACATATCAACCTCAAAACGATGGAATATGAAGTGGCGAAGGACGAAAAGAACGCCACCTATGCTTTCTTCGCGACGTTTCAATTCTTCTCACTTGCTCAAACCTTCCGACTTGCAGAGAGAATGACGGCTGAGTTTGAAACACTTTACAAGTCGGATTACATCTCCATGAAGAACTCGATAAGGATCGAAAAACAGCTACCTAAGAGAGTCGCGTTGGATTTGGATGGAGCAATAGCCCGATATGAAAAGTCGTTAGAAGGTCGGTTGATGGCGAAAGAAGACAAGGCCATGTTGACTTTCTTCTGGAATTACTTCATGGGAGACCAGACATGATACCTGAAAACCAGATGAAGCTCGCCCTTCTGGAAGAGTTCAAGAAGGCCTACAGGTATCAGAGCTTCTATTTCGAGGAATGCGAAGCCCTTTCGAGCCTCATACAGAGAGCTATACAATACTATCAAAAGCAAGGGTTAGAGGTTCCCAACAGGCAGGAGCTTTACAGGCTCGCTGAGGCCTTGCAGGGAGTCGTGGACAAGCACGAGGAGTTCAAGCGGTCCGTCTTACCCGACGATTCTTTACACCACCCACAAAAACCCTGTTCCGACGAGGACTTGACAGAACCGGAAAACAGGTTCTGTTACCTCTTAGACGGATGACCCCTGCGAGTTCTCGCTGTTACTTTTCGGGGGTTATTTCTTAGGCTTCCTAAAGACGATTTCTTCCTTCTTCTCTCGGTAGGTGACATCAAACTTGCGAAAGATGCTGTCCCTGCCCAAGACAGCGTGAGGAATCGAGCCTTCCTTGTCTGGGACAAGCACCCTCAAGTTTTCGAATGAACAGAACGGATGACGCCCCTTGAG
>Ga0209415_10000036_pt1 | contig 164091 bp, 158 predicted proteins | sample PeaSoiSIISIP2007_FD_187696 | JGI IMG/M metagenome (GOLD analysis project Ga0209415, IMG submission 187696) | Peat soil microbial communities from Weissenstadt, Germany - SII-SIP-2007 (SPAdes) (version 2) | ecosystem: Environmental > Terrestrial > Soil > Wetlands > Peat | place: Germany... | reverse complement strand
CCGAGCGCCTGATTCGGTCCAAAGCTGTGCTCCAAATTTACGCGGGGGTCCGGATCACCGGACCCCCGCTCTCTTTGTGCCTACTGCCTGGATCAACGCCCGAGAGGCCCGTTCCCTAGCGCGGGTGTTCGAGTACAAAGGAAATCCCCACCGCCACGACCCGGGGAGCGCCCGGCGCCGCCTGCCCCGGGGGCAGGATGATCGGGACCCATCTCTCGGGGCCTACGCCCACATGCCCGAGCCACTCGGCCAGCCCCATTCCCAACGCTCCGAAGCCAAGGGCGCCGTACGCCGCCTTAACGGGGGCGGACATTGCGAAAACCCCCTTCGCACTCGCGGGGTCGTTGCCGCTCGCGAGCCCCATCGCGGTGCCGAACGTTGCACCAAGGACCGCACCGACCAGGCGGTCGCGACCCGGCGTGGCGTAACGGCCGTGACTAACTGCGATTGACTCGATCGCGGGCACCGGGACCGCGATGACCCGCCACCACGCGAACGCGCGAGCGCTACCGGCGCTCGGGAGCTCGCTGACGCCGAGGCGCAGCGTATCGTCGTTAAACGCCTCGACGTAGCCCACCACTGCAACGTCGTGGATGCCAGCCAGGACAATCCGTAGACGCTCCCCATGCCGGGGGACCTGCGCGACGCCGCGGCCCGCCGCGAGCAGGCCCAGTAACACCCCGATGCCACAGAGAACATGACCGCTCATTCGTGTCATCGCGTCCTCCACCCGATGAGATGCAGCATGGCAGGTGGCGGCTCACGCAAACGTGAAGCTGAGAAGAAGATTTCGAACAACGACGTGGAGACGTGCGCCCGGTCCTCGCGGGTCTTCACGTTCTGCGGGTACAGACGGAGGGTTAGCTTGTGGCAGACGCGGGATCTGAGTGTATGCCATGGCCAGAGTCAGTGCAGGACTGATCGGGTATCGTCGTTCGAAGGGCGTTCTCGAGGTGCTCCTCGTTCACCCGGGCGGTCCGTTTTGGAAGGCGAAGGATCTCGGGGCTTGGTCGATCCCTAAGGGGGCGCTTGATGCGGGGGAAGAGGCACTCGAGGGCGCGAAGCGGGAGTTTCGTGAGGAGACTGGTTTCACAGTCGTCGGGCCGTGTATTCCGCTCGCCTCCCTACGACAGCCAGGCGGCAAGCTTGTGCACGCCTGGGCCGTCGCGGGTGATTGGGACCCGAGCGCGCTCCGCAGCAACATGGCCTCGATCGTATGGCCCCCCCGCTCCGATCGCACGCTCGAGTTCCCGGAGGTCGACCGCGCGGCGTGGTTTCCGATCCATGAGGCGCGGCGACGCATCGCGCCGGGGCAGGTGGGATTCTTGGATGAACTCGTCGGTCTTCTCGAACAGCACCGCGGGGCGCTGTGAGCAGCTTCTGCTGACGGTGCGCGGGCGCGCCTGGCGGACGAAAAGCCTCGTCCCGTGACGACCTCCCAGGGCTCCCCCCGGGTCATTGAGACGAACGCCTTGACCAGGGTCTTCGGCGAGCTTTCGGCCGTAGACCACCTCGACCTGGGCGTGGAACAGGGGGTGATTTTCGGGCTACTCGGCCCGAACGGGGCGGGGAAGAGCACGACGATCAAGATGCTCACGACGCTCCTCCCTGCCACGTCGGGCAGTGCGCGGGTCGCGGGCTACGACATTAGTCGCGAGGCGCCTCAAGTCCGGCGTCGCATCGGCTATGTACCCCAGCTCCTGTCGGCGGACGGCGGGCTGACCGGACGGGAGAACCTCACGCTGTCGGCTCGCCTGTACCGGGTGCCGCGTCCCGAGCGGGGCCGCCGGATCGCCGACGCACTCGCGTTCATGGATCTTGCCGACGCGGCTGATCACCTCGTCCGCACCTACTCGGGGGGAATGATTCGCCGCCTTGAGATCGCCCAGGCGATGCTGCACGAGCCCGAGATACTCTTTCTGGACGAACCGACGGTCGGGTTGGACCCCGTCGCCCGCCGCGCGGTGTGGGAGCGCCTGCGCGAGCTCAAGCGCCGGTCGCGGACGACCATTCTTCTGACTACCCACGACATGGAAGAGGCTGACATCCTCTGCGATCGCCTCGCGATCCTGCACCAGGGGAAAGTTGCGGTCATCGGGGTACCGAGCGAGCTCAAGGCGGTCGTGGGGCCGGAGGCCACCTTGGAAGATGTGTTTGTGCAGACCGTCGGAGGCGCTGTCGAGGAGGGAGGGACCTACCATGACGTCCGTCGAGTCCGTAGTACCGTCCGCCGGCTGGGGTAGTCGCGGTACCGTCGCGTCGTTCGTTGCGCAAACGATGGCGGTGGCGGAAATGGAGGTTCGCAAGCTCGCTCGCGATCCCGCCGAGCTCGTGAGCCGCGCGGTGCAGCCCGTCCTCTGGCTGATCGTGTTCGGCCAGGTCTTCACCCGAACGCATGCAATCCCCACGGGCGAGATGAGCTACCTCGAGTTCATGGCGCCCGGCGTGCTTGCGCAGGGGGTCCTGTTCACCTCGATCTTCTACGGCATCGCGGTGATCTGGGAGCGAGACCTCGGGATCATTCACAAGCTGCTGGCGAGCCCCGCGCCCCGCGCGAGCTTGGTGCTGGGCAAGGGCCTCGCAGCCGGCGCCCGCGGCGTGCCCCAGGCCGCCATCATCTTCGTCCTCGCCGCCCTCCTCGGGCTCAGACTGGATGTCACACCGGGCGCATTAATCGCCGTGTTTGGATTGGTCGTCCTCGGCTCGGCGGCGTTCGCTACGTTCTCGCTCGTGGTGGCGTGTATCGTAAAGACCAGGGAGCGGTTCATGGGGATCGGGCAGTTGCTCACCATGCCGCTGTTCTTCGCAAGCAACGCGATCTACCCCCTCGAGCTCATGCCCGGGTGGCTTCGGGTCGTCGCGCGCGTCAATCCGCTGACGTACTTGGTCGATGGGTTACGGGCCTCCATGATTCACGGCGCAGTAAGCCGCTTCGGGTTGGGCGTGGATGCACTGGTTGTCCTTGTCCTCCTCAGCCTCCTCGTCGCCGTAGCGGCTCGGCTGTATCCGGGACTCGCCCGCTAGGGCGCGAGACGAGATTGACGACCGAACGGGATCCCCAAGGGTCTACCCACGCCCTTCAGGAGCTGCCTCCCCTCGTTCGTTCGCTCCTGGCACCGGCCGCCTACCCCGCGGAAGAGCGTCCGATCCGCGTCGAGCTCCTTGAGACCCATGTCTCCTGGTTGTTCTTTGCCGAGTCCCTTGTCTACAAGGTCAAGAAGCCCGTGGATTTCGGCTTCCTCGATTTCACGACGCTCGAGCGACGCCACTTGTTTTGCGAGGAAGAGCTGCGGCTGAACCGACGCCTCTCTCCGGACGTGTACCTGGCCGTGGTCCCTATCGCCGAGCGCGAAGGACGCTATGCGGTGCAAGGCCCGGGGAGCGTCGTCGAGTACGCCGTCAAGATGCGCCGCCTCCCGGGCGACCGTTGGCTGTCGGGGCTCCTGGAGCGCGGGGACGCGAGCCTACCCCTGATGCGGCGCCTCGCGCGGCGCCTCGCCGCTTTTCACGCAGACGCGCGCGTCTCGGGTGACGTCGGGGGGGCGGCCACGGTTCGATTCAACACGACGGAGAACTTCACGCAAGTCCGCGACCAGATCGGCCTCACAGTGAGCCGTCCGGCCTTCGATCGCGTGAGGGCGTACACGGAGGCATTCCTCGATGTTCGCGCATCGCACTTCGCGCAACGCGAGCGCGACGGGCGCATCAGAGAATGCCATGGCGACCTTCACGCCGATCAGATTTGCGTGGCAAACGGGATCGCCTTCATCGATTGCATCGAGTTCAACGAGCGATTTCGATGGAGCGACGTCGCGGCCGATATCGCGTTTCCCGCCATGGACGTCGATTACCACGGGCGACCGGATCTCGCAACGGAGCTCGTGCGGGAATGGGTGACGGCGACCGGGGATCGCGACGTCTGGACCGTGCTTGACTTCTACAAGTGCTACCGCGCCTTCACGCGGGGCAAGGTGCGCGGCTTCCGACTCCTGCAGCCGGGGCACCCAGCCCCGCAGCGCGAGGCGATCCGCGAGCAGGCCGCGCGCTACTTCGACTTGGCGGCCGGGTACGCGCGGCTTCGCGGTCCGATGCTCGTCGTGATCGGCGGACTCATGGGTGCAGGGAAGAGCACCTTAGCTGCGTCGCTCGGCTCGCGGCTCGGTGCGGTCGTCCTCGCGTCTGACGTCCTGCGAAAGGAATTGGCGGGCATCAGCCCGGACGAACGTCGCCCGGACCCGTGGGGCGAGGGTCTATACCGGGACGAGGTGAGCGCTCGGACCTATGACGAGCTCCACCGACGGGCGACCGAGCGGTTGCGGGCCGGTGACCTGGTCATTCTTGACGCGTCGTATCGCCGGGCGACCTGGCGGACCGACGCGCGCGAGGCCGCGCGAGGTGCGGGAGCGCCCTTTCTGTTCCTCGAGGCCACGTGCCCGGACGACATTGTGCGCCACCGGCTCACGGGTCGCCGCTCGGGGCCAAGCGATGGAAGACTAGAACTTGTGAGCCGGCAGCGTCAGGAATTCGAACCGCCCTTCGAGATACCGGCCGGCGAGCGGGTTCGAATCGACACGTCAAGGGCGGTTGACGACGTCGGCATGGACGCCTCGGCCGTGGTGTACCGGTCGGGACTCGCGCAGGCGACCCCAGCCTAGCCTGCTCCCGCGGTTGCGCACCTTCTGGCGGCGGTCTAGCATTTTGCTGTGCATCGGACCTCCTACCAATCCGTGAATCCCCCAGGTGTCACGGCACGGCGGAGCCATCGGGGGCTGAGGAGCCGGAGGACATTGTTTGTCGACCAACGTCGACTCGCCTGAGTGGCGCGATCCTCCGGCGGGCCGGGGGTCGCAGCAGCGGTTCGAACGCCTGCTCGCCGCGGGTTTGGAGATCTTCGCCGAACACCGCCTAGAGGGCGTACTCCAGCGCGTGACCGATTGGGCCCGCGTCTTAGTGGGCGCGCGGTACGCGGCGCTGGGTGTCCTGAGCCCTGATGGGGGATCCCTCTCAGCGTTCGTAACCTCAGGGCTCACACCGGCGGAGCGTGCGGCGATCGGTGCGCCGCCCACCGGCCACGGTTTACTCGGGCTCCTCATCCGCGAGCCCACACCAATCCGGATCCGAGACATCGCGGGTCACCCGTGCCGCTCCGGCTTCCCCTCCAACCATCCCCCAATGCGGTCGTTTCTCGGCGTGCCGATTCGCGCCCGCAGCAGCGTGTTCGGCAACCTCTATGTGACCGAGAAGATTGGCGCGGAGGAATTCGACGAGGAGGATGAGCGGATCGCGGCCTTCCTCGCCGAGAAGGCCGGGGTGGCGGTCGAGAATGCCCGCCTCCTTGAGCAACTCCAGGCATTTCAGGCCGCCCGGGACCAGTTCTACGCCATGATGAACCACGAGTTGCGCAACGCCCTGACGGGCGTGTACGGGTGGCTCGACCTGTTGGTGCGGGACCATAAGAGCACTCCAGCGCCGGCCGTAGTCCAGGCGTTCGCCGCCGCGGAAGAGTCTGTGCAGCTCCTGAACGACCTGCTCGATCTGTCGCGCCTCGACGCCGGGCGGTTCGAAGTACGGCTGCAGGATACGAGTGCTGAGGCGGTGCTTGGCGAGGCGCTCCGCACCGTGGGGCCGACTGCGGAGGCCGCTGGGGTGCGATTGGAGGCCCCAGAACGAGGGGGGCACACGCCGGTTCGCACCGACCCGAAGAGAGTGCGGCAAATCCTCATCAACCTCCTGCGCAATGGAATCCAGTACAGCCCTCGGAGTTCAACCGTGCGCGTGCTCGTTACCACCACGGAGTCGGTGCTCACGTTCTCGGTGATCGATCGGGGGCCGGGGATCGAGCGAGCTCAGCAAGAGCGGCTGTTTGACGCATACATTGGATCTCAAGAGCGCGCCGGAACGGGACTTGGTCTCACGTTGTCGCGGCGCCTGGCCCGGCTGCTCGGGGGCGACGTTCGGGTCGAAAGCACGCCCGGGCAGGGTGCCACGTTCACCGTTGACGTCGTCCGCTTCATGGATTCCAACGCCCCAACGGTCTGACGGTTCATTTTGACTTAACAGCCTGCTAATGCGCGGGACGCTACTGTCCCGTCGTGAGGCTGCTCGTGGCAGAACAACCGTCAATCGCCGGCTTCATCGTTGCGGGATTGCGCGCCGCCGGTCATGTGATCGATGTCGCGGTGGACGGGCAGGAGGCGCTCGAATTGGGCCGTGCCCGGACCTACGACGTCTTGGTCATGGCGTTCGGCCTGCGCGATAGCGCGGGCGTCGATGTCGTCTCGGCCATGCGAGACGCAGGCCAGACCGCTCCCATCCTCCTTCTCACGCCCGGCGACATCTCGGCCGAGTTCCCAGTTGGTGCGGCGGAGGCTGTCCTGGCCAAGCCTTTTCGATTCGAAGCGTTGCTCGAGCGGTTGAACGCGTTGGACGAGCGTTAGCGAGCGGCTCAGCTCCGCAGGGGCGTCCTACACAAGGGGCGTAACATGGCAAGCTCAATCGAGCTGGAGAGCAGTCGCGGAACCTTTGACGCAATCTACCAGCGACGGGCCGTCCGCTCCTTCACCACGGAACCGGTGACCGAGGCCACCGTGCGAAGGCTCCTCGATGCGGCTGTGCACGCGCCGACGGCGATGCATCTTGAGCCTTGGGCCTTCGTCGTCATTCAGGACCGTGCAGCCCTACGGCGCTATTCCGATCAGGCCAAGGTAATCGCGCAGGGCGAAGCCACGACGCACCGAGACCTCCTCAAGGCACCGACGCTCGCAGCGTCGGCGTCGGAGCATCTGCGGCTCCTGAGTGGTCCGTCGTTCGACATTTTTCACGGCGCGGGAACCTTAATCCTCATCTGCGCGAAACCGCTCGGTTCGTTTGCGACTGCCGACTGCTGGCTGGCCGCCGAGAACCTTATGCTTGCCGGCTGCGCGCTCGGGCTCGGCACGTGCTGCATCGGCTATGCGGTCCCCGTGCTGAACGCCCCGGATGTGAAGCGCGAGCTTGGCATTCCTGAAGACGTGACCGCCGTGGCGCCGATCATCGTTGGTGTGCCGCAAGGGCCCGTCCCCGGCGTACCGCGCAGGCCCCCTGAGATCTTGCGGTGGGTGCGCTAGCCGCTCGCACGGTGCGCTGACCGGCCTTGAACGGCCTCACGGCCTCCCGCAGGAGGCGGGTGAGATGTGAGTGGGCGTCCGCGCGATCCTTTGAGAGTCCGAGCTACCGCCCGGCCGATCAGGATGTCGGCTTCCTGCAGCGTGATGACACGCGAGGTTTGCGGTTGCCGCTCGAGTACCTGAAAGCGAGCGCCTGCTCGAGGAGCATGGGATCCACTACACGATCCTCGTCCTCGGGAGTACGCGGATCGTCGAACCTGCTGCCGCACATCGACGGGCCGCCGCACTCCGGACAGCCGCCGCCCAGATTCCCGACAACCCCGAGGTCGCGCGGCAACTCCGATCCGCCGACCGCATTATGGCCAAGAGTCGCTACTACGACGTCGCGCGGGAATTTGGCCGCCTGGTGGGTCAGTAGGGGGAATCGCTGGCCAACCTAGAGCGCCGACGGGTAGGTTTCGGGCACTTCGCCGCGCTCCCACACGCTCGTGCGTTCCAGGGGCTCGACGGCCCGGGTGGTGTCGTAGTGCAGGATGACGTCGAACTGCTCGGGCAGCCGCACGTGGAAGTAGTGACTGGCCCGCTCCGTCTCGGGGCGATAGACCACGCCGATGGCGCGCTCAAGACGAGGTACGGCCCCGAGCTCCCGAACCGCCGCGCCTGGCGTCCTCAGGTCCAGGAGGACGTTTCCCATCCCCAAGGCGTGCAGGAGAGCCTCATAGCTCTGCGGCAATGCCGGCCGCACAACTTTGCGCTCCGCGGGCTCGTCCCAGTCGGTCGCGGCCGTGACCGTGCCCGTGTACGTCAAAAAGCCCACTAGGACCGCGTCCCGACCGTGGGCGGCGCGCACGAGCTGCCCGACATTGAACTCCCCGTGCGCGCCCATCTCGGTGGCCCGAGCATCGCCGAGATGCGAATTGTGCGCCCAGACCACGATTCGCTCCCGACGGCCCCGCGCCGCGTGAAAGCCGATCAAGGCGTCGAGTGTCTCGAACATGTGCCGGTCGCGCAGGTTCCAGGATGCCACCCGGCTCCCGAACATCGTGCGATAGTAGCGCTCGGCGTTCCGGACCAGCCGGGCGTTTTGCTCCGCGTAAAAGAGGTCGTCAGACTCCAGCCGTCCGTCCCGCCGCGCGTAGTCAGCCGCCGAGCGGCGCATGTCCTCGAGCTGTGCGACGACCTCGCTCTCGCAGGAGGGCGCGAGCCCCAGGCTCGTTTCGTGCCCATAGCGTTGAGGATCATCGCCGAATTGGTTGAAGCACGCGTAGCGCTCCTGCGCGCGCCGCGCCGCATCGGGATCGACGACGCGGAGGAACTTGAGCACCGCGTCGATCGACGCATGCAAGCTGTAGAGGTCGAGCCCGTAGAACCCAACCGCTTCGGTAGCTGGTGCCGCGTCGTTGTGCCCGCGCAGCCAGCCCACGAAGTCCAGGACGTCCGCATTACGCCACATCCACTGCGGGAACCGCCTGAAGCCGCCCAACGCCTCCTCGGCGTCCGAGTCCGGGCCTCGGCCACGCACGTAGCGGTTCACGCGGTACGCGTCCGGCCAATCCGCCTCGACGGCCACCGAGGTGAACCCCCGCTCGCGGATGAGCCGCTTGGTGAGCTCCGCCCGGATGCGATAGAACTCATGCGTACCGTGCGAGGCCTCGCCGATGAGCACGAGGTGTGCGTCCCCCACGCGCTCAAGCAGCGGCGCAAAGTCCTGCGCCTCTCCGAGCAGCGGGTGGGCGGCTGCACGGAGGGCGGAGGAACCAGGCTGCTTGGGCGTGTCGCTCACGGTGTGTGCCACCCTAACGTGAAAGCCGTGCCCCACCTGCGGCCAGGGCGACTTGTCCCTTGAGGTGGGTCACGAACCAATCGCGCGCGAGAGCCGCCACCCGCTCAAGCGCGCCCGGTTCCTCGAAGAGATGAGTAGCCCCGGGAACGACCACGAGTTGGCGCACACAGCGCATGCGGGCGAGCGCCGCTTCGTTCAGGGCGAGCACGTCGTAATCGGCCCCTCCCACGATCAGCAGAGTGGGCACGGTCACCCGCTGCAGGGCCTCGCCGGCCAGATCCGGTCGCCCGCCGCGCGAGACAATGGCGCTGACGGGCGGGTAATTGGCGGCCGCCACAAGAGCCGCCGCCGCCCCGGTGCTGGCCCCGAAGAAGCCGAGGGAGCGCGCGCCCGGACCCAGTTCGGCGTCGAGCCAAGCCCGTGCCTGGTTCAATCGTTCCGCGAGCAGGTCGACCGCGAACACGTTCCGTCGATCGCGGGATTCCTGTTCGGTGAGGAGATCGAAGAGCAGAGTGCCGATCCCCGCTCCGTGCAATGCGTCGGCGACAAGTCGGTTTCTGGGGCTGCGCCGGCTGCTCCCGCTCCCGTGGGCGAACAGCACTACAGACGCCGTCCCCGAGGGAAGGACCAGCGTCCCACTTAGGGTTGCTGACCCGGCGGAAATCTCCACTTCCCGGGCCGTCGGCTCGTGGTCGGCCACAAGGATCATCCTCGATGAATGTTGACAGAACGGTGCCACCCGCCCCGTGAAGGGCGTGTGAGTTTGGCCCCAAGCGTTCACGCCTCCGGAGCCGGCCGTCGCGAACCTCGGAGACCACGTCCCGGAGCTTCGGTGCTTATGTTACGCCCCCACTATGAGGTGCCGTGTCCGGAACGCATAGGCGCACGATGACCGACGAAGCGGCGCGCCTGCAACGACGGTTCGAACTGCTCCTCGACGCAGGTGTTGCGATCTTCTCGGAGCGCTCGCTCAGGGGCGTGCTGCAGCGCGTGGTCGACCGCGCCCGCGACGTTGTGGAGGCGCGCTACGCCGCGCTCGGCGTGCTGGCGGACGACGGTGTGCACCTGAAGGATTTCGTCACTTCGGGCCTCTCCACGACGGAACGCGAGCGTATCGGTCCTCTTCCCACGGGCCGTGGGCTGCTGGGCGTCGTCGTCAGGGATGCGAAACCCCTTCGCATCACCGACATCAGTCGCCATCCGCAGCGCTACGGCTTCCCCCCGTTTCACCCGTTGATGACGTCCTTTCTCGGTGTGCCGATCGTCGGGGGCGGGAAGGTGTTCGGGAATCTCTACCTCACCGAGAAAGTGGCCGCGGACCATTTCACTGCCGAGGACGAGGCCATCGCGATCTTTCTCGCCGCCAAGGCGGCCGTCGCCGTGGAGAACGCACAACTCCATGAGCGGAGTCAACAGCTGCTGGCGCAAGTCGAGGCCATGTACCGGCAGCGCGACCTCTTTTTCGCGATGATGAACCACGAGCTGCGCAGCGCCTTGACCGGCGTGTACGGGTGGGCGGAACGGCTCGTGCGGGGCAAGGGCGACGACGCTCAGGCCGCCCGGGAAGTGTATGAAGGGGCGGAGCGAACGATCACGCTGCTCAACAATTTCCTGGACCTCAGTCGACTCGACGCGGGCAAGGTCCGGCCCGTCATGCGGGACGTCGACGTCCGTGCGGAGATCGCCCGGGCGCTCGCGGCGGTAAGCCCCAGCGCGGAGGCCAAGGGGCTCGTGCTGGAGGACGCCCACGACGGTGTTGCGCGACTGCGGACCGACCCCCTGCGCCTGGAGCAGATCCTCACGTACCTGCTCGGGAACGCCATTCGCCACAGTCCTGACGGTTCCACGATCACCGTCCGGGTGGACGGTGACGCGCAGGCCGTCACGTTCCGGGTGATCGACCGCGGACCAGGGATTCCACGCGGGGTGCAGGGGCGGATCTTCGAGCCGTTCGAGCGCTTCGATCCGCTGTCGGGACATGGGACGGGCCTCGGGCTCCCGGTGTCGCGCCGCCTTGCGGAGGTTCTGGGGGGGACGCTCGCGGTTGAGAGCGAGGTCGGCCACGGGGCCACGTTCGTGCTGAAGCTCCCGGTGGACGGTCCGCCGCCATTATGAAGGATTCTTCAGGTGCCGTTTAGAACCCATTCAACGGCCTGCGGTTACGGTCCGGAACATGAAAATCCTCGTGGTGGAAGACGACCGGAAGGTCGCTGGATTCATTGAGCAGGGTTTGCGCGAAGAGGGGTATGCCGTCGACGTCGCGCCGGACGGCGACGAGGCGACGATGTTGGCACACGTGTACGACTACGACCTGCTCGTTCTCGATGTCATGTTGCCGAAAAAGACGGGGCTGCAGGTGGCCGCCGAGTTGCGCCGCGAAGGGCGCAAGACCCCGATCCTCATGCTCACGGCCCGTGACGCGACCGAGGATGTAGTCCGCGGCCTGGACGCTGGGGCCGACGATTATCTCACGAAGCCCTTCAAGTTCGACGAACTCTTGGCGCGGGTCCGCGCCCTGGTGCGGCGTGGCGGCGCCGGCCGGACCGAACTCCTGAACTATGGTCCCATCGAACTGGACCGCCTCAAACACAAAGCGAAGGTCAACAACAAGCGACTCGATCTCACGCCAAAGGAGTTTCAGCTGCTCGAGCACTTTCTCCTGCGGCCCGAGGACGTCGTCCGGCGCACCGAGCTACTGGAGAAGGTGTGGGACCTGCACTTCGATCCCGAGAGCAACGTGGTGGACGTGCATGTCGGCAACCTCCGTCGGAAGCTACGCGAGGCGGCCGGAGTGGAACTATTGCAGACCGTCCGGGGCGTTGGGTTCCGGCTCCAGCTTCCGGGTAAGGACGGCGAGTGAAGCACTCGTTCCGGCGCACCCTCGCTCTCCGGTTCGCCGGAACGATGGGGCTCGGGTTAGCCGCACTCTCCGCTGTGTACCGGTCCCCTCTCTGGGCCGCGCACGCGTTCCCCGCCTACGTGTTGATCGTGCTCGTTGCGACGGGCGCGACGCTCGTCGGGGCGTGGCTCGTCGCCGGCTCTGCCGTGCGACCCATCCGCGAAATTACCGAGCAAGCGATGCGCATCGAAGCGGGCACGCTGGACCAGCGCATCGCGGCGCACGCCGATACCGACGAGTTCCGCGATCTAGTGGCCGTGTTGAATCGAATGCTCGAGCGGCTGGACCTCGCCTTCCGGGGGCAACATCGCCTGGTCTCTGACGTGAGTCATGAGTTGCGCACGCCTCTCGCGACGCTGCAGGGCGAAATCGAGGTTGCCCTGCGAGCTCCGCGGTCGTCGCGCGAATATGAGCTTGTGCTGCGCAGCGCGCTGGAGGAGACTGGGCAGCTCACGACGATGGCCGAGGACCTCCTCCTCATCACGCGCGCCGAGTCGCACCTGCTCGTTGCGGAACGCGTGCCGACCGATCCGAACGCCGTCGTCCAGACGGCGTTGGCACCGTTGCGGCGCCGTATCGAGGAGAAGGGTCTCGTGGTAGACGAGACCCTGGACCCGACGGCGCTTCCCGTCTCGCTCGACCCAGCTCTGGTCGGCCGCCTCGTCGACCACCTGCTGGACAACGCCGTGAAATACGCCCCGGTCGGGGGCCGGATCGGCGTGCGCACTGAGCCAACGGGCCCGGGCGCACAGGGCGTCCGCCTCGTGGTGGAGAACTCGGGTCCCGGTATCGCGCCCGCTGACCTCCCGCACGTTTTCGAGCCCTTTTACCGCGCCGACCAGGCGCGCACCCGCGGCGAGGGCGCAGGCCTGGGACTCGCGCTCGTCGCGGCCATTGCGCGCCTGCACGGTGGCGTGGTCCGGGTGAGCAATAAGAGCAGCCGCGGCGTACGATTCGAGGTGGATCTCCCCGCTTTCGCGCCGACCTAGCCCGTCGCCACCGTGCGCTCGCCGCGCAGATCGGCGCGAGCGATGTGGCGCAGCGGGGCTCGCACCCCGTTTCCCAATCCTCTGCCACATTCCGAAAGTCCGGGCGCGCCCGAGGCGATTGCGGGCTTCGCCCCGCTTGAGCCTAGGGTCCTTCGCTCGCGCTGGGGAAGGTGTCGGCGTACTGGGGCTCAACCGCTGGCCCCGCGTTGCCCCGGAGTGTCGACAGGTATTGGGCGAGTTCTTCGATCTCTTCATGCGACAAGGTGGGCGGCCCGAACGCCGGCATGCGGCTGTCTCGATGAAACCGCGCGGGGGTTTCCACGAAGCTGTGGAGCCAGGCTGGCGAGTGGTGGAGGCCGATGTCCGTCAGATCCGGGCCAAAGGCCCCGCCCTGGCCAGCCACTTGGTGGCAGTTCTGGCACTGCTCGGCGGCGAACAAGCTTCGTCCGGCGTTTTCGAGAATGGTGAGAGGGTGACCCACCTCGGGCGGGACTTTGGGTGGCGCCGATCGCGCCGCCACGCCGAGGAGGAGCCCCGATCCGCCGAGGAGGACGACTAGCGCGGTGGCCGCCACGGGCCGATGCAGCAGGTTGCGCGTCGCGCGTCGGTCCAACAACGGAAGCGCGATCATCGCCAACACCAGCGCAGCCGGGACCCCGACGGCCACCACGCTCTCGAGCGACCCCGGCACGATCCGCAGCAGCTCGTAGAGCGGCAAGAAATACCACTCTGGCCGCGGCACGTAGGCCGTGTCGGCCGGATTGGCCGGTGGCTCAAGCGGCGCTCCGAAACGAGCGGCGAGCACGATGATCGCGGCGACCACTACGAGCGAGACGACCGCGTCCTTGGCGAGCACGTCGGGCCAGAACCGCACCCCGGCGCGCTTCGTTGCCGCATAGGCATCGCGGTAGTACGACGCGTACGACGGGTCATCGGTGCGGCGGGGGGCCCCGCGCTCGAGGGCCGCCGGCTGCGCGGCGATGCCCTGTCGCACCACGATCGTGAGGTGCAGCAGGATCAGCGCTCCCAGCGCTGATGGCAGCCAGAGGACGTGGAATGCATAGAAGCGCGCGAGCGTCGCCGCGCCGAGCTCAGCACCACCGCGCAGCAGCGTAGCTAGCGCCCCGCCGAGTAGGGGTGTCGTTCCGGCGATGTTCGTTCCCACTGCCGTCGCCCAGTACGCCTTCTCGTCCCACGGCAGCAGGTACCCCGTGAAGCTGAATGCCACGACGATCAGGAAGAGACCCACCCCCACGAGCCAGTTCGGTTCGCGGGGATACTTATATGCGCCTACCGCGAAGACGCGGATGACGTGGGCGATGATGAGCACCACCATGGCGCTCGCCGCCCAGTGGTGCATGCCGTGCAGCAATGCTCCGCCCGCCACGCGCGCGTCGAGGTACTGAACGCTGTCATAGGCGTGGTCAGGAGAGGGTGCGTAGTACGTTGCAAGCACCACGCCGGTCGCCACCTGTACGAGGAACACCGTCAGCGTCGCGCTGCCCAGCGTGTGCCACCACGTGAGGCGTGCAGGTACCTCGCGGTCGAGCAGGGTGCGCTTGAGGCTGGCGATGTCGAGCCGGACGTTAAGCCAGCGGTAAAGACCCTTCATGCCACGATCTTTTCAGGAATTCCGACTCGGAACGTTTCGTAGGCGACGAAGAGCGCGCCGCTCTCGATTCTCGTCTCCAGGGTGTCGAGGGGTCGGGGCGGGGGGCCCGCAACCACGGCCCCTGTTTTCGGATCGAAGATTCCGTGGTGACAAGGACAGTGGAAGACATTCGCCTGGTGGTGATAGCGCGGGTCGGGCGCCGCATCGAACCGAAACGAGCAGCCGAGGTGCGTGCACCGCCCGCTGTAGACCGTGAACCGCACCCCGTCCGGCGTGTAGACCCAGACCGAGCGCGGGACACGGTTCTCGACCCAGGCATCGGCCAATGCCTCGCTGAAGTCGACCTTGGTCGGCGTGCCGACGTCGAAGGACCCGGTCGCGCCGAGCTTGAACCACCGCGTGTTTGTCGGGCGGCGGAACACGGGGGACAGGAAGGCCCGCAAGGCGGGTAGGCCCGCGAACGCCGCGGAGCCGATCGCGCTCACGCCGGCGAGCCACCGGAGCGCTCGCCGACGTTCTGGACTGGGCGCGTGCGTCTGGGTTGTCATGATGGACCAATCTATCTCTAACCGCTAAAGGAATCCCCCCGCGGGGCTGTGGCGCCGCGGGGGGATCGATCGCCTCGCCGACCCGACTATTTCAAGGCCTTCTGGGGCGGGGCGACCTCGATCTTAATGGTCTGCGCCTTGGCTGCCTCGATCTTCGGCAACAGGACCGTCAGAATCCCGTGCTCGTAGGTCGCCTTTATCTTGTCCGCGGCGACCGTGGCCGGTAGCGTGAACGTCCGCTCGAATGCGCCGTAGGTCCGCTCATACCGATGGACCTTCTCGGCCTTCTCTTCGGCGACTTGCTCCTTCGTTCCCTTGATCGTCAGGACGGTACCCTCAACCGTGATCTGCACATTCTCCGGCTTCACCCCAGGGACCTCAGCGACGATCCGGATGAACTCCGGCTCCTCAAAGATGTCCACCAGCGGTGTCCAAGCGGCCGTCGCCGTTTCCGGTCCGTCCCACTCCGCGAATGCAAATGGCTCGTTGAACAACCGACCCATGCGCCGCTCTAGCCGATAGAGCAAGTCAATCATGGGGTCTCTCGTCGTAACGCCGAACATGGTTATCACCTCCCTACTGTGCACCCCGAACCTACGAGCACAGCCTTAAGGCGTCGGTGAAGCTGGCCTGAGAATGTCCTCACTGACTGGGGATGTTCTCGCCGTGGCAGGCCGTGCACATCTGCGGGTTCTTCTTGAGCAGGACGGCGGCGTTGAACCCCGGCCCGTGAGGGTTGAAGTGCCGTCCTGCCACGGCCGAGTGGCACTGAAGGCAATCGCGCTCGGTGTGGCACGTCACGCACGTCTCGAGGCTCTGGCGCGCGGCTCCGCCGTGCCCCGCGATGAAGAACGTGTTGGCGTCATGGTACCCGGGCTCGAGCGGACCTCGGGCCGTCAGACCGGCACGCGTGTGGCAGGTCGAGCAGAAGCTGCCTGTCGCATGGCAATCGCTGCAGGAGGTCTCGCGGCCGTAGGCGGCAGCGGGGTGGCGCGCGAGAAACCCCGCGGGATGGTATCCCGCCGCGCGACCGGCGTCGGGCCGATGGCATTCGAGGCAGTCGGCACGCACGTGGCACCCGACGCAGTTGGCCTGCCCGGTCCGAGCGTCGGCCGCGTGGCGCGCAAGGAACCCCTCGGCGTGGGATGGTGGCGCCCGGCGGACGATTGCCGCGCCGGCGCTGCGCCCCGGGCCGGCGGGTGGCAACTTCGCCGCGACGGCGGGCTTGCCGAGGTGGCACGAGAGACAACTCTCCCGGGTGTGGCACGTGCCGCACGTTTCGGGGGCCCGCCTCGACAGGCCGCCGTGTGTCCCGAGAAACCCAGGCTCGCCGTGGCTCGGCGGCGCGGCCAGACGGGCGACGATGGCCGTCGAGCGGGGATCGGGCGCGAGCGCCTGGATTGTGGTGCGCTCAGGCGCGTCGACATGACATTGGAGACAGAAATCGCGGGCGTGGCAGGTCGCGCAGCTGGCCGCGACTGGACTCGCCCGCTTCGCCGCCGCGCCGTGACCGGCTGCGGTGGCGAAGCCCGGTTGCTGGTGGTCGGGCGGTGCGTCGAAGTGCGCGACATCCGTCGCCGTGAGGCTCGTAGCCTGGGCGAGTGGGAGATGGCACGTGGCGCAGGCTGAATCAGGGGCCGCAAGGTGCGCGGCCTGCACGCCGTGGCAAGTCAAACACGGCTCCGGCACCGGGCCGCGAACGGTCATCCACGGCGCTCCCGCGTCCGCATGGCAGGCGACGCAGGTGACCGAGCGATCCTTCATGTGCGCGGCGTGCGTGAGGTGATCGAATCGAAGGTTGTAGCGCCCCGGCTGGGGCGCCTGCCAGCGCACGGCGCGCTCGATCTTGTCGTCGTGGCACGCCCCGCACCCCGCCGAGTCCGGCCACAGTGATGCGTTGGCGGTAATCGCCCCGGCGTGGCACGCGATACAAGAAGGAAAGAGCTTCGCGTGCTTTGTGTGATCGAAGCTCGCTTGTTGGGCCGCGACGCCGCCACAGGTTCCGAGACCGAGTGCGGTGACGAGCAGGACGGCGGCGGGTCTCACGGCGCCTCGCGTCCGCCCGGCATCCGACGCACGGCGGACGGCAGGTGCTGGAGATCGCTCGCGCTCCCCGCACCCCCGCCCAGCAGCAGGCTCACGCGGGCGTCGATCCACACTTGATTCCAATCGAACGCGGCCGCGTCCGGGCGCTGGCGGTCCTCGACGTAACGGCTGGCGTCGAGGCCCACGTTCACCCGAGACGACGTCCGCCACTGGGCGCTGACGCCGTACTGCCACACGGAGGCGTCGTCGAAACGGAACTCGAGCGGGACATCTACGGTCCCCGCTTGCGCGCTCAGCGTAAGCGAATGCTTGGTGAATGTGACGGCGCCTTCAAATCCCCTGGACGAGGCCCCGGGCCCGAATTCCGCGTGGTATCCCCCGTCCAGCATCCATTGCGGCGCGACCGTGACCGTGGCTCCCCAACCGAAGCGCCAGCCCGTCGTCTCAAATGAGACGAGCGGTGTCGACACACCTGCGTCGTCGTAGGCGTAGTGCTCGCCGTTGGCTCGGAGCCGGAGACGATCGATCGGGCTGAAGGACGCCGTGGCGTCGACGGCGTGATAGGGCACGGGTGAGAACGCGCCCCAGATCGTCCAGAGGTCGAAATGCGGACGGTAACTGCGGATCCCGAGCGATGCATACCCCCGGCCGTTCGCGGCCAGATATGATAGAGTCGCTTCCGCACTGCCCCAGAACTCTTCGGCCAGGTCGTAGTCGGCCCCGCCCGTGAGCGTCCAGTCGCGGTGGGGACGAATCGAAACGTCGAGCCCGGCGCGTTCGGAGACGAAGTAGTCGACGCTCGGGTCCACCTCGCGCAGATAGTTTGCGCGGATGTCGACGCGCGTGCTCGTCCAACCGGCCTGGGCGCCCGCCACGAGCTGTCGGTCTGGCGGCTGAAAATTGTCAAGCGGATTCGTCGTGGGGCTCGTCACCGGCAACACGTCGCCGTCGGTGAGTCCCCAGCCGCCGTAGCCGATCAGGTCGAGACCCCGCTGGGGGTCGCGCAGCGTGACCATCCCTCCGTCGAACCCCATGAAGCCGAGCCGGGAGGACATCGACTGACGCCCGACCTGCACGCTCAGGTGCTCGGTCGCATACTGCGCGTAGCCTTCGAGCAGCTGGGTCGCGGGCTCCACGCCGGGCCACGCCGTCGCGTTCCCGATTGAGGAACCCATCCGGGCGGTCGCTCGGAACGAGAGCCCAGGGATGCCGAATCCCCACAACGAGATGTCAGCCGTTGTCGTGACCGGGGCGCCCGAAAGGATCGGCCCCGCACGGTAGAAGCTGCAGTAGGCGCTGCCGGAAAGGCAGCTCACGGCATAGCCGTCCGAGGTGACCGGCCCGCCGGTCGAACTCGTCACGGTATCGGTAGCGAGGACGCTGTCCGCTGTGACGCCGCGGTACTGGACGGCCTGGGCACGGGTATCGAGCCGGACGAGATAGCCCTGCGCTCTCGCCCGCGCGGCGAGCGCCGACCCGAGGAATGCGAGCAAGAGCGCCGTCGCCTGCGTCCTCATGAGCCGGCCGGCGCGCGACGCAGGTGTTGAGCGAAGGCGTCAGGCGACGCCTGGAAATGGCACGGCGTGCATTCCCGGTCTGGATGATGGTCCCGCTGGGCTGGGTGACAGGCGAGACACAGTTCGCGGTCCGGTACCAGGTGCGCGACGATCGTCGGCGTGTGACATGCATCGCAGTTCGTGTGGGCGTCGATGGGCGGCGCGTGCGCTGCCCGGATGTCCGGGCCCGCGTCGGTGTGACACGCGTCGCAGCGGCGTCCGGCCGTGTGGTGATCGTCGTGACAGGCGGCACAGGCGAGGACTAAGGGGGCAGGATCGAGCGTGGCCGGGGTCGTGTGGCAGGTCGCACATTTCACGCTCGTGTGCGTCGCGTGAAGAAAAAGCGCCCGATGCTCGTGCGCCGTCTGTCCGGCAACCTGGACGCGGACGCTCACGGACTCCGGAGCGAGTTCTGACGCTTGGTGGCAGGTCGAGCAGTCGGTCGCCTGGGGCGCCTGGTGGTGGCAGATCTGGCAGCCGCGCGGGCGGTCGAAGGTCAGCTCGCCGTGGGCCGCGTTCGACTTGTGGCACGTGATGCAGGCCAGGCTCTTGTGCCGGTCGTGCGGGAACGAATCGGCGGCGGCTGCGCCGCCGCTCGGGTCGCCCTCCGGCGGCGGATCAGCGAAAAAAGGTCCGTGCCCCGCTGGCCCGAGTCCCGGTGACAGCCCGGAGCGGAGCGCCACCCGATGCAGGGCGGCAGCGGTGTCGAATGGCAGCGGTGGTGTCAAGTGCTTTCCGGCACGCCGCGCCCGCACGGCCGCGTGACACCCAGCGCAGTCGCTCGGGTCCACCTTCGCGTGGTGGGGCTCGTGGCAGAGCGTGCACTTCTCATTCACAGCCCGGTGGTTCGTCCCGATGTGAAAGGGATCCGACCGCCAGTCGGCGTGGCACTTGGCCGACGCGCAGGTGAGCGCCGCCTCGGCCGGCGTGGCCTGGGTGTGCGGATTGTGGCAGTCGCCGCACTGGCCTCGATGGGGATCCTTGGCCGGGTCGAACTCGGCGAGCACCGCTCGCATCTCGTGACAGCCCAGACACTGCTTCATCCCGGGGACGAGCGTCCCGCGGGCTGAGTCGTAGGCCGCGAGGGCCGGGACTTCGGCGGTGAATTGGTGGCAGAGGATGCAGTGCAAATCGGTCTGGTCGCGCATCTTCGCCAACTTGATCTGCACGGTCACGTGGCAGCCTGCTTGCGCGCAGGTAGAGTCCACGGGCACGAAGCGGTGTACCTGGTAGCCGTGGCACGTGACGCATTGCACGCCCCGCAGGGCGCTCGAATCCGACTGCAGGTGCGTACGGTGTCCGGCCGTCGACGCAATCCGTTGCCAGGTTTCCTTGGCCGCCCCTTGTTCGTGACACCGTGCGCACACCCGGGTCGGCACCTTGGCGTGGGGGCCGATCTCTTGCGGTCGCTCTGCGACCCAGAGGTAGAGTTGACGCATGTTCGCGAACATCGACTGCTGGTGGCACGTATGACACTCGAGCGAATCGTGTTTCGACCCGGCGAAGCGCTGAAACGGCCGCGCCATGATGTGGCACCCGGTGCAGAAGGCATTCTCGTGCTCGACGTAGTGATAGCCCGCAGCCCCCACCACGGCAGATCCAAGTAGAAAGACCGTGACCAGGGCCCCGAGTGCGAGCTGCACCTGCCTGCGGCGCGTCGTGATCCAGCTGCCGATCGCGCGGCGGTAGCTCCACAGGAGAGCGAGCACGGCGATCGCCACCAGCACGCCCACGATGAAGCCCGCGATCTGGAACCACTGCGGCAGGTTGAACAGGAATCGGAGCACGGTCGCCACGCCGCCCGGGAGCGGTGGCGGGCCCACCACGGCGTGCTGAACGACGCCGGCCCCGTGGACTGAGACGTCCGCGGGGCCGGGCCAAACGTTGAGGCCGACCAACCTCACCGTCCTACCCGCATCGCCGCCTCGGCCCGTTTGGGCACGGACCGGAGTCCGGCGAGCGGGCCGTCGAGGATCGCCTGCACCATAGGCGGCGGCGGCGCCAAGTAGGCGTACTGTCCTTGCAGCTCCGTGATGCACGACTGCAGCAACGCAGCAGCAAGGAACGGGTTGTGGACGCCGTAGGAGCGGTCGCCATTCGCGGCCAGATTCTCACCCAGCATCTGGGCGTCGAAGAGACAGCCTTCGGCCGGCGTGACGGCGGTCGCGTTCGTCAGGTCCGCCTTGTTCTTCTCATAGATCTGCGCCAGATAGCCCGAGTCGATCGGGAACGTATCGAGCTTCTGATTCCCGTTGACGTCGTTCCACAGCGTGTTCACGAGCAACGCGATGTTCCCGCGGTTTGCCTGGAAGGCCGACTGAGCGGCCGCGGTGCTCGCGTGACAGCCGGAGGCCGCGCATGCGAGGAATGACCGCGTCGTGGGCGTAAACGTCGCGTCACCCGGCCGCGCGCAGGTGTTGAGACCATTTGGCGCACCGGTGTTGTCGAGGCAGGGCGTCGGGTAGAACGAGTGCCCGACGACCGACAGCTTGAACGCCCCCGTCACTTGGTCCGTCACCGTGAACGCGTACACGTGACAGCCGGCGCAGAGATTGGGATTGGCCGACGATCCGTGGCTCGTGGTGAGGAGCGTCGTGTCGTAGCTCGTCCCCGGCGGGAAATATCCCGCCACCCCATCGATCATCGGCCCCTGCGGAGCGTGCGGACCGCCATGACTGCTCGTCGCGGTGTTGCCGACGATCGGCTCCGCTGTGCGCGCGTGACAGTGCATGCACAGGTTCACGTTCTCATCGGGCGAGTTGATCGGGAACCGTAGTTGTGCTGTGTTGGGCGAGCCGTGCGGATCGTGGCACACCACGCAGGTCTGCGGGAGGTTCGTGACCGAGTCCGCATGGGGGTAGATCGCGTACACTCCCCACGAGGCGAGGGCCGCCTTGCCCTCGTGACAGGACATGCACGCTGCGTTGCCCTGAGCCGGCGCTACGAGCACTGAGTGCAACGACTGCTGCCATTCCTGCACAAATGGCTCGTGGTTGCCGGTATGACACCCCCCGCATCCGTACTTCGTGGTGTCCACCGCCACCCGCGCGAGGGGCACGTTGGTGATTTGCGGATTGGTCGCGTGCGTGTAGCCCGGCCCGTGGCAGTTCTCGCACTGCACGTCGTAGTAGGTGGAGTCCTGCACCTTGTTAAACGCAGCTGGCCCCGTGGCCAGGTTGCCCTGCTCGGACACGTCGTGGCACCCGATGCACGACTTGTTCGTGCCGCTCCCCGCGGCTGCGAGGTCGTCATGCGCCGCCGCGTGCTTGGTCAAGGCCCATGTCGCTTGATGATCGACGTGGCAATTGCCGCAGGTCGTTTGCTTCGTCGAGACCGTGTAAAACCCGAGGAAGCCCGCAGCCGAGTCGACGGGCGGATTGAACGGCGGCCGCGTCAAATACTGAATTTGGTTCGTGGTACACGCCGCGAGCGCGATGGCTGCGACCGAGACTGCGTAGCTGAGCTTCATATGCTGGTCCTCCCTACCTGCGTGCTAGTCGCTACCTGGTCGCGCCGCACGCGGGGTACCAGCGGTGGCCTGAAGGTAGCCCAGAATCTCTTGAGCTTTCGGCCCCGCGGGCGGGGCCACTTTCATGCGTTCCATGTTGCGTTCCATGCGTGCAAACACGATCGGCCAATCCGCTTTTGAGTGCGTGCGGGGATCCGGCAGCGCGTGACAGCGGCTGCAGACCGTGGCGAACGTCTCGCGTCCGCTACCGGCTGGCAGCACCGACCCGCTCACCTTGAGCGAGTTGGCGATGAGGTACTGGAGGACCTCGAAGCGATCGGCGTTCGACGGAACCTGAACGCCCAGGGACTCGGGGAGCGATTCCATGCGGAGCCACATGCGGCGGCTTACGATCGGCCAATCTGTCGCGCTGTGCGCGGCAGGTGCGGGCAGCGAATGACACTGCGCACAGTACTTTGCTTCAAGCTGCGCCCCGTGCGAGTTCGGGTCCGGGAGATCGATGGGTTGGAGGCCGGGCGGGGGCAAGGCGATCCGGGCGGCTGCGTCCAACAGAACATCGCTCCGACTGGGCGCGCCCGCCGCCTGGGCCGGCGGCGCCGGCGGTTGCGCATTCTGCTGGCACCCTGCGATCCCGATCACGACCGTGAACCCCGCTGCCGCCAGTGCTGCCCGATGGATCGTGTGCACATTGTCTCCCATTGACCTCGGCCGACGTCGGCGACCTACATCGGACCTCGCGCGAACGATCGGCTCTGATCTCTGAAGGGTTTATGAAGGAGTGGTGAGGGTTCGCTGTAAGTGCTTGAGCCGCAAGCGTTCCTCTCGTTCCCGCTCGTCGAGCGCACGCGTGACCGCGGTGATTTCCTGCTGCAGCCCCGGGGCGACGCGGCGCTCCAAAGTATTGACCTGCCGGGAGGTTTGTGAGAGGGCCTCGCCGAGGCGCCGAATCAGCATTTCCCGCGGAGCGGCGTCGAGCAGCAGCTCGGCGAACTGCTCGAACCGGGCTGCGGCGGCGGCCGCCGCGGGGCCCAAGCTTGCGGGTGCCGTGCCACGGGCGGGGAGCGTGCGCGCGAACACGAGTCGACGCGCGATGCTCGACACTGGAATTCCCCAGACGGAGCCCGGTGCCACCTCGACCCGAAGATCTCGGGATGGCCAAGAGAGGGCTGCGAGCCCCGCGCGCCCGCGGGTCGCGAGGGCTCCCCACAAGGCCGGATAGGCGCGACGCGCGGCGTCGTCGATCTCCGCCCGTGCGTCGGCTGCGGGGCGGGCGAGGCGGAACAACTCGCTGACGAGAGCCTCTCGCTTGCGCCGCAGCAGCTGCACGCCCTTGGCGACCTGGGCAAGCTGTCGCGTCGCGCGGATCAGGTTCATCCGCGTGGCGGGAAGGCGACCGGCGACGCTCATGATGGGGACGCTCGCTGATGCGCCGCCCACGTTGCCTCTGAGATCCGGAGCAGATCCTCCCGCGGCAGGGTGTCGAGCAGATCCCAGCCGATCGCGATCGTCTCGGCGATGCGTCGCCGCGTGCTCTGACCGACGAACTCCCGCTCGAACCGCTCAGCGAAGCCCAGCGCGCGGCGATCGGGGGCGGCGAGTCCCGTCTCGCCGACGATCGACGCCATGGTTCGAGCGTCGCGTCCGCGGGTGTAGACGGCGTACAACTGGTCGGCCCATTCTCGATGCTCGGGGAGGGTCTTGCCCCCGCCGATACCGGCGTTCATGAGGCGCGACAGAGAGGGGAGGACGTCCACGGGCGGAAACACGCCCTGACGGTGGAGTTCGCGTGAGAGGACGACCTGTCCCTCGGTGATGTAGCCCGTGAGGTCGGGGATGGGATGGGTGATGTCATCGTCGGGCATGGTGACGATCGGGATTTGTGTGACCGAACCCGGGCGTCCCGCCACAATGCCCGCGCGCTCGTAAATGCTCGCGAGGTCGGTGTACATGTAGCCCGGGTACCCACGCCGACCCGGAATTTCCTCCCGCGCCGTCGCGATCTCTCGGAGTGCCTCGCAATAGTGAGTGATGTCCGCGATCACGACGAGCACGTGCATCCCCAGGTCGAACGCCAGGAACTCCGCCTGAGCGAGGGCAACGCGGGGCGCGAGAAGCCGCTCGATCGTGGGATCCCGCGTTTCGTTCAAGTAGAGGACGCTCCGCTCGCGGGCGCCGCTGCGCTCGAAGCGTTCAAGGAATGCATCCGTCTCTCGCGCCGTGATCCCAATCCCGACGAAGATCACGGCGAACGGCTCGTCGTGCGGCGCGCGCGCTCTCTCGACGATCTGCGCGGCGAGATCAAGACCGGGTAACCCTGGTCCAGAGAACACCGGCAGCTTCTGCCCGCGGACGAGTGTGTTCATGCCGTCGATCGCCGACAGGCCGGTTTCGATGAAGTCGGCCGGCCGGGCGCGCCGTGCCGGGTTAAGCGGTGCGGCCCAAATCGGTCGGAGCGCCTCGCCCACCGGTGGCGGCAACCCGTCGAGCGGAGCACCCATCCCATTGAACCGCCGGCCAAGCAGTTCGCGCCCCACCGCGACCGACCCGACCTCCCCCGTGAACGTGACTTCCACCTCGGCCGGGCGCAGGCCGATCGTGTCCTCCAGCACCTGGATGACCGTGATGTCCCGCCCCGCGTCGATCACCTGGCCCCGCCGCGTCGGCTGACCCGGTTGCTGGATCACGACCCACTCGCCCAGGGCGACGGTGGGAGTCCGACGGACGTAGAGCAGGGGCCCGGTGGCGCGAGCGGCGCCGTGGTACAGTCGCGCGACCGCCATCAGGAACCCACGGTGCGGATCGCCCCTTCCACGACGGCCGCGCGTTCCGCGAACTCCGGGCCGGCCGCTCGCCGGGCGGCGGCCAGCGCACGCTGGGCCGGTCCGAGGTCGATCCGCTCGATGGGCAAACCGCGGTCGAGGGCTGCGAGCCCCGCCCGGTACAGCGCATGGGCGAGCGCGGCCAGGCGGTAGGTCTTCTCGAGTGGTGAGTAAGCGTCGTTCGGGTCGTAGGCGCTCTGGCCGAGCACGGTCTCCCGGAGGACGCGCGCCGCATCGAGCAGCAGCCGGTCCCGATCCTGCAGTGCCTCGGGTCCGACGAGCCCGGCGATGTCGCGGAGCTCGCGGTCCCTCTGCATCAGCGCGAGAGTGTCCCGGCGGAGCTCGGACCAATCGGCTCCGGCGTGCCGGGCGAACCAGTCGGCGAGCGCGTCGGCGTGAAGACTGTAGCTCGTCTCCCAATCCACGGCCGGGAATTGGCGTTGGTGGGCGAGCGCGGGATCGAGCGCCCAGAGGGCGCCGGCGACCCGCAGCGACGCCTGAGTCACAGGCTCCGAGAAATCGCCGCCTGGGGGGGAGACTGCGCTGATCAGCGTGACGGCCCCGGTGCGGCGCGGCGCTCCCAACGCCTCTACCCGCCCCGCCCGCGCGTAGAACTTGCCGAGTCGGTTCCCGAGGTACGTGGGATATCCCTCCTCGCCCGGCATTTCCTGCAGGCGCGCTCCAATCTCGCGGAGCGCCTCGGCCCAGCGCGACAGGCTGTCCGCCATCACGGCCACGCGGTAGCCCATGTCCCGGTAGTACTCGGCGATCGTCATGCCGACGAACACCGACGCTTCGCGGGCCGCGACCGGCATGTTAGACGTGTTTACGACCAGCACGCTGCGGTCCATTATCGATCGCCCGGTCCGCGGGTCCTGGAGTCGGGGGAACTCCTGGAGCACTTCCGCCATCTCGTTGCCCCGCTCCCCACACCCGACATAGACCACGACATCGGCGGCTCCGTACTTGGCGAGGGATTGCTCGATCACGGTCTTGCCCGTACCGAACCCTCCCGGCACGGCCACGCTCCCTCCCTCGGCTACCGGGAACAGAAAATCGAACACACGCTGTCCCGTGATGAACGGGTCCGACGCGGGGAGCCGCCGGCTCGACGGACGCGGTTCCCGCACCGGCCACTCCTGGGCCAGCGTCAGCGTGGTGCCGTCCTCTAGTCGGGCCAGCGTGTCCGCGATCGTGAGTGCGCCCGCGCGAACCTCCGCGAGCGTCCCGCGCAGGGTCGGCGGGACGAGTATGGCGTGCGTGAGTCCCGGACGTTCCTCCACGGTCCCGAGCACGTCCCCTGGTGCGACCGCGCTGCCCCGCGTGGTCACCGGTGCGAAGTCCCATCGGCGCTCGGCGTCGAGGGTGGGAGCCGTTACACCGGGTTGGAGAAAGTCGCCCGTTATCTCGGCTATCCGCCCGAGCGGGCGACCGACGCCATCGAGGACGCTCCCAAGGAGTCCCGGTCCCAGATGTAGGGTGAGCGGCCGTCCGGTCGCGGCGACGGGTTCGCCGACGGCGAGACCCGTGGTGTCCTCGTAGACCTGGACCGTCGCGGTCTCCCCAGCCACGCGCACCACCTCACCGAGGAGCCCGCTCGTCCCGACGCGCACGAGTTCATATAAGGCGGCGTTCGGCAATGGAGCGACCTCGGCGAGCGAGCCGCTGAGCCCGAGCACGCGGGCGGTCACTTGAGCCTCACGCGGTAACCGATGACTTGGCGCAGGAGCTCGACGATGTAGGCCGAGGCCGCCGGGCGCTCGACCCATGCGGGGCCCGGGAACGGCACGATGAGCGGCAGCGGTCGCCGAGCGAGCTGGCGCCGGACCTCCTCGGGGAGCGCGTCGTAGAAGACGTCTTGCACGAGGGCTACGCCCACATCGGGTGATCCGAGCAGTTCGCGCACCGCCGCGACCCCGGCGTCAGGGGTCGCGACTTCGGTAGGCCGCAGCCCGGCCAAGGCGAACCCCGCGGCCACTTCGGGGCGGCAGACGACGCGGAGCGTGTATTCCATCAGGTCGTCGCGAAGTCGCGCGTGATGGAGGCAGGTGGAACGGCGAGTGCCACGCCCCAGATGATGCGCCGCAAATCAACGCCCTCGGCGCGGAGCCGCAGCCAATACAGCAGCACCGGCACCGGCCCGAGCGGCCGCAGTCGAGCCGCGCGGCGGAGACCCTCGATTTGAGCGCGAAGCAGGGCATCCTCGAGCGTCGACGGGTCGTCGGCGCTCCGCAACGCATCGGCGAATGGCGTGCCCGCGAACGCGGCCGCGAGCCCGTTCGCCGCGGCCCGCACGTCGCCTGTTGCGGCCGCCACCTCGAACTCGCGAATCGAGATCCTGGCGCCGCCCGGTACGAAGGTGTCCTTCGGCACGAGGTCCGTCCCTCCCTTCACGAGGACGAACGCCGTGCACACGTTCTCAAGGTCGAGGACTTCGCGCACCCATGCTGCGAGCACCCGGACGCGCCGGGCTGCGCGGCTTGCGCGCCGGGCGAAATTGAGATTCAGGGCGAGTTCCAGCCGAAACAAGTCGGGCTGCGCGGCGCTCGCTGCGGCAAACAACGCCGAGCCGTACGGGTTGCCCCACGCGGTGAGCAGGGCCGCGATCGCGCCCAGCGAGCGCTGCGCCGCCAACTCGCCAAGCGCCCTTTCCGGTAGGCTCGGTGTGGGGACGAGGCCCGCCAGCCGCGCCCCGGCCGGGGCGCCCTCGACCGCACCGCGGAGCAGGGACCGTAGGCTGCGGCGGTCCTCGTCCTCGAACAACACCCCGAGCACGGCGGCGCGCGGCCCGCACCAGCGCGCGAGAATCCGGAGGCGTTCGGCGGCTGCGTGGCGGACAGCGAGCTCAAGCGCCGCGGGCGAGGCGTCGCCTTCCGCGAGCGGGTAGCCGCGGTCGCGCAACGCCTCCCCGAGGGCCGCAGCATCGGGACACTGGGCGAGTGCGTCGAGCTCGCCCCGACTGCATAAATGCGTGCCGAGTCCACGGGCTCGGGCGCCGAGGTCGTCCCAGGTGGGCTTCACGGTGCAGGGACCCGGGCCAGCACTTCGAGTGCGAGTGCGGGTCGCAGCCGATCAAGGCGCCCCGCCAAGGTGTTGTCGACCTCGATTGCGCCGTCCGTCGACACGGCGGTGAGGCCGGCGGGCGCCGCCGGGTCGCCTTGGATGCGCACCTGGGCCGCCGTGTCGACGGCGGCGCGCACTGCGCTCACGAGCGGCTCGGGGCAGCGGATGACGGCCGGTTCATCGCCCAGGGCGGTGAGCGCTTCGGCGACGTGGCCAGGAAGAGCGGCGCGGTATGCGGCACTGGCGACCGCGCTCGGGAAGAGGGCCCGGGCGCGTTCGAACACCCGGTCGAGGAAGCGCGCGCGCGCTTCCAGAACGGCGAGCTGGCTCGCGCGGCGAGCGTCGCCGAGCGCGGCCTCAACCGCGCCGCGCAAGTCTGCCTCGCGCGCCCGGAGCGCCTCCGCGCGCCGCCGCGCGACCAGCGCGTCTCCATCCTGCCGAACGCGGTCCGCCTCCGCCTGCGCCGCGGCGAGCACGGACTCCGCGCGGGCGGTGGCCTCTCGCTCTAAGGCGGCGAGCAGGTGCTCCAGGGGCATGGGAGGCGCCTCGGCTAGGCGGTCTTTCCGAGCAGGATCAGGACGGCCACGACGAACCCCAGAATGACCATCGTTTCAGGGATGGCGATCATCAAGACGGCCGTCGTCGAGAGCTCGGGTTTTTCCGCCATGCTCGCCGCGATCGCCGGTCCGATGCGCGACTGCGCCCAGGCTGTGGCCAGCGCCGGTATGGCGATCGCGAGGGCAGCGGCAAGCGCCGTGACTACGATGTTCATTGGCTCTCCTCTCGAAGGTGTGGGTTCACGTCGCGTCTCGCGTCCAATGTCCGAAGGGCTGGTACCGCACTCCCCCAGGACTGTAGAACTTCCCGAAGAACTCGACGTACTGCAGACGGAGCGCATGGATCGTCGGCGTAAACAGCGCGATCGCGAAGTTCACGAAGTGAAAGAGCAAGGCGAAGACGACTCCCACCGCCACGCTGCCGACCGCCCCGACCATCCGATTGGCGACAACGGCCAGCATCACCGACGCGACGCCAAGCGCCATGATACGGGCATAGCTCAGGATGTTGCCGATGGTCGAGAGCAGCTCAATCGGCCCTACGATGCCCTCGAGAGCGATGAGGCACGGAAAGGCCACGAGCAGCCCGATGGCCGCGGGCGTGAAGAACCCCTTGGGCAGCACGTGGACCGCGGCGAGCAAGGCGAGGACGATGAGCACGAGCATCACGGCCGAGACGCCGCTCCCCAGAGCCCGCCGCGGGTGTCGCCGCAGGTTGCTCGCGACCGCGAGCCCTAAGCCGAGGAGGATATGCACCGTCCCCAACGCGATCGCGAGGAGGAGAAAGGGGACAAGGGCTTCCTCACGATTGAAGGCGAGCGGCGCGAGCTTGAAGAGTCGTTTTCCCAGGTCCCCGAAGAACTCGCCGTAGAGGAAGCCGGCGATGATCGAAAAGAGCGCGCAGGGGCCCATGATCTCGGCGACGTTGCGCAGCAGCGTGCCGGGCTTTGAGCGAGCGTGGAGGACGAGCCCCAGCGCCGCCAGCACCAGCCCGTAACCCACGTCGCCCACCATCAGCCCGAAGAACGCCGGAAAGAACACGGCCACAAACGGCGTAGGATCGATCGTCCCGTACCGCGGCAGCGGCATGAGGCGAATGACCGTCTCGAAGGGTCGCAAGAGCCTGGGGTTTGAGAGTACGACGGGCGCATTTTCCGATTCCCACTCTTCCTTGGACAGTTCGCTCACCACAACGTCGTCGCCGAACGCCGTGTGCAATCGGGTTTCGAGGGTGCCGCGGGCGTCCGCCGGCACCCAGCCCTCGAGGACGAACGCCCGTGGCGTGACGCCCGATAGGGGCAACGCCCCCAGTTCCTGGATCCGGTCGTGGAGGCCGGCACGGGCCTTCCTGAGCTCAGGTGCATTCGCGCGCGCGAGGGCCTCGCGATCGCGACGGGCCCCCTCGAGTTCGCGGGGGATCTCCCCGAGGCGGGCGAGCATCTTCGGAATGGCGTCGGTCAGGGACTTGCCGCCGTACGCCGCGGGGACGGGAATCTCTTGGACTCGTGCCTCCGCGAGCAGCCGCTCGACCCGTCCCGCTGCTTGGGCTGAGATCACGACCAGGACGGCCGTCTCGCCTGTGGACAATTGCTGCGTGTAGAGCTGAAACTCGGGGCCCACCACCGCCGCGAGGCTCGTCCGCAGCTTGTGGACCGACTCCGTGTCGCCGCTCTTGAGCAGCACGTGGTAGACCGTGGCGTTGGGCCACTGCGCTTCATTTTCGAGCATCATCCGGAAGGCAGAGAAGAAACCCTGGTACTTGAGAATGAGGGCTCGCTCGTCGTCGAGCGCGATCTCCCGGGCCCTGAGACCCTCAGCTGCCCGTCGCACGCGCCACGCAAGACGGGCCCAGCGGGCCAGGTCGGCCTTGGGTGGAATCGGGGCGGCGGCGCTCTGGCCACCTGGGAGTCCTAGTTCGGCCAACGCGCGCTCCACGTCTTCGAGGGCGCTAGCTAGGTGCCGGCGCTCCCGCGCCTCGGCTGGGGAAAGTTCGCGCGTAGCCAAGGCCTCGACGAGCGTCGGCGGCGCCAAGTGCAGAGTGCCGAGGTCCTGGAGGGTACGCAGAACGTCAGGGAGGCGGTCGCGCGGGCCGAGGATCCGGACTTTCGACATTTCGATGATCATGGAGGGGTCCCGATCACTCGATCCACCACGTACTTCGCAAGCACCTCCACGTCGCCCGCTGTCACCGCTTCGAAGCGTTGTACGCCACGCCGAGTGGCATCGGCCACTTCCATCTCACGCCGTGCGCGCTCGCTTGCGATCTCCGCTTCGAGTCGGCGGCTCTCCGTCTCGATCTCCAGTGCGAGCGTCGCTTCACGTGCCGCTGCCTTAGAGCGGGCCTCCGCGACGAGGGTCGCAGACTGCTCCCCGGCCTGGCGCAACACCTCATCGAGCCGGGCTTCGGTCTTCAGGAGCCGGGCCAAGTCCCCCTCGGGACGGGCGGCATGCTCGTTCTGGAATGTCACGCACCCGAAGTGTCGCAGCCCCGGCCTCCGAGGAAAATGAAGAAGGGGCAAAGGAATCTTCATGGAGACTTGGCGCTGGCATCGGTCTCCGCCTCAATGGGCGAAGCGAACTGGGTTGGGCGAGAATTGTGGTACGACGGCCGACGATCCGACTAGGGCGCCGTCGTCTTCTTGAGCCTCAGGCTGTAAACGGGGAGATCGGCTGGGGAGATGGCGTGTCGGGGGCGCACCGGGGCGTAGCCGCGTCCGCGCACGACGGGCGCCCCTCAGGCGCCAGCCGCGGCTCGGCGCCCAGCCAGTAGAGCCCGTTCGCCATGATGCAGTATCCGGTTGCGGCGAACCAGACCATGGCTACCCCGACGAAGCCCGTGAAGGTGAGCCACCATGGGCTGTGCGCGATCGACAGGACCGAGGCGACCGAGATGTTGATGCCGACTGCCAAATAGATCCGGCGCTCCAGGTACCACCGATCGGTCTGCATGAAATACAGATTGCCCGGCGTGGGCCCCGGGCGACCGAGCATCGCTGTGAAGCCGAGCAGCTGCAGCACGTTGCCAACGATGCAAAAGCCGGTGAGGGACACCGCGATCGACGCAAGTCCGGTGGCGATCACGAGAAGGATCCACCACGGGTTCACAAGCGCGGCCAGCGTCGTGCTCATCAGGAGCACGAACCCCGCTACCAACCACACCGTTCGCTCGATGTACCACCGGTGGGTGGGAACGATGTAGACGCCAGCGCGCAGAGCCATCCCAGCACCACTATACGAGCGAGATGCTCACCGCGCCAGAGACGCGTTCAGCGTTGCGCCTCCCTGCGGAGCAGAGGCCAGTCGATCGTCGCCGGCTTCACGTGAGACGCGCGCTCCGCTCGTCGGAAATGCAGTACGATGAGAGCCAGGGTCGCAAAAGCGGCGAGGCACACGAGGCATGCTGCGACGAGTCTCACGCCTTTCGTCACGGGTCTCGGGCTCTCGCGAGGTGGGCCCTACGGCAGGCGGCCTGAGAGCGCTCTCCCAGATGCGCGGCGTGCGGCTTGGTCGGCAAACGCTGCCGCGAATGCCCGCAGGTCCTCCCAGTTCGTGTACTCGTAATCGCGTGTCGTGTCCGTATGGTTCCCCGCCCGTGCCGCAATGCGCTTCATGATGCGTTTCTTGAACCAGTTGTACCGCGTATACGGCAGCGCGCCCGCGATTGTCTTCGTCTCTCGGGGCTCCCACCCTACTCGGCGCAGAAACCGCGTGGCCGTTGCTCGTACGGTTTCCTGCGCTGCGGGGCGCTGCTCCAGAATTCCGAGGCACACCGACAGGAATGCGCTCGGAATCCCGTTCAGCTCTTGGGCGTGGGTCCGCACCCAGCGCGTCACTGCGCGCTGATAGCTTCCTACATGGATTGAGGCCGCGACGACGACGCCGTCGAAGCTGCGCAATGGCGGCACTTGGTCCGGCTGCGTCGCATTCCGGACCGTCACCGTCGCACCGCCCTCGCGGAGCGTGGTAGCCAGGGTGGCGGCGATTTTCGCGGTGTGCCCGTCCGTGGTGCCGTAGAGAATGAGGAGGTTCGACATGCGGTTCCCCGAAACTGGAGTGCGGGTAGCGTAGCAACGGTCTCATTGACGCATGGCGAAAAGCTCCGCAAGATGATCTCATCCGGGTCTACGATCGACGTGAAGGTTTCTTCATCTTGGTTTCTCATTGTTCGTGTCGTGCGGTAGCAAAACATTGTAGGCGTGTTTGGCCAGCGGCCTTGAGAAGCTGGTCGGCTAGGGTCCTCTCACCTGGAGAAACCGGCATGTACCTCCCCACGTCGCACGCGTGGGCAGAAGGCGACAACCTCGGCCGCTACCTCGAGCAACGCGGGGTAAGCCGTCGGGAGTTTCTTGCCTTCTGCGCCCAGATGACTGCTATGCTTGGCGTGGGCGAGCTGATGACGCCACAGGTGGCCAAGGCACTGGCCGCGCAAAAGCGACCGAGTGTCATCTGGCTGTCGCTGCAAGAATGCACAGGCTGTACGGAATCGGTGCTGCGGACGGCCGACCCTACGATTGGCGATTTGGTGCTCGACGTGGTCTCACTCGACTTCCAAGAGAACCTCATGGCCGCCGCCGGCTTTGCCGCAGAGGGCGCGTTGCGGCAGGCGATGACCACGAACCAGGGACAGTACGTCCTCGTGGTCACGGGCTCGGTTCCGCTGAAGGACGACGGGATCTACACCACCATCGCCGGTCGTCCGGTCAAGGAGATTCTGGAGGAGGCCGCCAAGGGTGCGGCAGCGGTGGTAGCCGTGGGCGCATGCGCTCATTGGGGGAACATCCAGGCGGCACGACCCAACCCGACTGGCGCCGTAGGCGTGAGTGACATCGTCAAGGACAAGCCCGTCGTGAATATCGCCGGCTGTCCGCCCATCGGGGACGTCGTCACCGCGACGATCGTGCACTACCTCACGTTCGGGAAGGTCCCGGCGCTCGACTACGATGGGCGCCCACTGTTCGCCTACGGGGCCCGCATCCACGACCAATGCCCGCGGCGGGCGGAATTCGATGCTGGCCAGTTCGTGGAAAAATTCGATGATGAGGCAGCGCGCAAAGGTTGGTGCCTGTATCACGTTGGATGCAAAGGTCCGGCAACCTTCTCGCCGTGTCCGATTTTCATGTGGAACTCGGGGACCAGTTGGCCGATCGGCGCTGGCCATCCGTGCATCGGCTGCACGGAGCGCCATTTCTGGGATACGATGACTCCGTTCTACGGGCGGTTGCCCAACGTAGCAGGCTTCGGCGTCGAACGTTACGCGGACACGCTGGGCGCGGCGCTCGCGATCGGCGCGGCGGCCGGTGTCGCGGCGCACGCGATAGCCACGGGCGTGCACCAGGTGCGCGAGCGCCGGAAGTTGCCCGTGATCGACGATCGCGGGACGGGAGGAGGCGGTCATGGCCACAACTAAGGTCGTCGTCGACCCGATCACCCGGATCGAAGGCCACCTGCGCATTGAGGCGCAAGCGGAGGACGGGAAGATCACCAATGCGTGGGCCACCTCCACGCAGTTCCGGGGCATCGAGATCATCATGCAAGGGCGCGACCCGCGGGACGCCTGGGCGTTCACCCAGCGGATCTGCGGCGTTTGCACTGTGGTCCACGCTGTCGCGTCCTGCCGGGCCGTGGAAGACGCACTGGACATCACGATCCCGCCGAACGCCAACCTCATCCGCAACCTGATTCACGGCATGCAGTTCGTACAGGATCACGTGATGCACTTCTATCACTTGCATGCACTCGACTGGGTCGACGTGGTGAGCGCGCTGTCGGCGAAGCCCGCGGACACATCTGCGATTGCGAAGCAGTTGTCACCCTGGCCCAACAATTCCGAGACCTACTTTGCTGAAGTGCAGAACCGTCTGAAGACGTTCGTCGGGAGCGGTCAGCTTGGGATCTTCGCGAACGGCTACTGGGGCCATCCGGCGTACAAGCTCCCGCCGGCCGTCAATCTGCTTGCGGTCGCGCATTACCTCGAGGCGCTCGACTGGCAGCGGGATGTGATCCGAGTGCACACGATCTTCGGGGGCAAGAACCCGCACCCGAACTTCCTCGTGGGGGGCATGGCTTCCGCGATCAACCTCGATAGTCGCATGACCATCAACGCCGTGCGGCTGAGCGAAATCCACGGCATGATCACCCGCGCTCAGCAGTTCGTCGAGCAGGTCTACTTTCCGGACGTGGTGGCGATCGCGGGGTTCTACAAGGACTGGGCGTCGATCGGCGGCGGGACCGGGAACTATCTCGCCTGCGGCGAATTCCCCGAAACCGACGTCCGCGATATCGGGTCGCTCTACTTCCCGCGCGGCATCATTCTCGAGCGGGACCTCACCAAGGTCTGGCCCTACGACCACAAGCAGGTGCAGGAGTACATCAACAGCTCGTGGTACGAATACGAGAAGGGCGACGCCGCCGGGCTCCACCCGTGGGACGGAGAGACGAAGGCGAAGTACACGGGCCCGAAGACACCGTGGACCTACCTGCAGGGCGAACCCAAGTACTCCTGGATGAAGGCGCCGCGTTACGAGGGCCGGCCCATGGAAGTCGGGCCGTTGGCGCGAATGCTCGTTGCCTTCGCGTCCGGCCACGAGGAGGTGCGCGCCACGATCAAGGAAGTGTTGGACCGCCTTGAGGTGGGACCGGCGGCTCTCTTTTCGACCCTCGGCCGCGTGGGCGCGCGCTGCGTCGAGACCGTGCTCTTATCCCGCCGCCTTCAGCACTGGTACGACGCGTTGGTGGGCCGGATCAAGGGTGGCGACACGCAAACGTTCAACGGCGACAAGTGGGAGCCCAGCACGTGGCCGGCCAAGGCCCAGGGATACGGCTACCTCGATGCGCCCCGGGGCGCACTGGGCCATTGGGTGCAAATCGAAGATCAGAAGATCGCGCGGTACCAGTGCGTGGTGCCCAGCACGTGGAACTGCTCCCCGCGGGACGGGAAAGGGCAGCCGGGGCCTTATGAGGCCGCGCTCATGGATCACCACCCGCTCGTCAAACCCGATCAGCCAATCGAAATCCTGCGGACCGTGCACTCGTTTGATCCTTGCATGGCCTGCGGCGTGCACGTCCTGGACGCAGCCGGCAACACCATCACCTCGGTGCGTGTCCAATGACCTCGCGCGCTGGCAAACCCGGCATCACGCTCGCTCACAAGGTGCCGCCCCCCACCGGGCAATACCGCTGGGTGTATCTGTGGGAGTGGCCGATTCGCGCCATGCATTGGGCGGCGGTGGTCTCGATCGCCGTCCTTGTCCTTACCGGGTTCTACATCGGCGCCCCCTACTTCATCACGAGCGGCGAGGCGAGCAGTCACTACCTCATGGGCCGCGTCCGCTTTCTCCACTTCGCGGCAGCTGGGCTGCTCGTGGCGACGGGGATCGTGCGGGCGTACTGGCTCATTGCCGGGAACGAGTTTGAGCGGTGGCGGGCTCTCTTCCCGGTGCTCAAGCGGGATTGGATCCACATGTGGCAGCAGGTCAAGGCCTATCTCATGATCCGACCGGAAGACGCGCCACAGTACCTCGGCCACAATCCGCTGCAACAATTGAGTTACACGGCGCTCTACGCGATCGCGGGCGCGCAGGTCGTGACGGGGTTCGCCATGTACGGCCAATCCCGCCCCGGGGGTCTGTGGTACACGCTCTTCGGCTGGGTCGTGCACGTGCTAGGCGGCATCCAGATCGTGCATTTCGTGCATCACGTGCTCTCGTGGGTGTTCTTGATCTTTTTCCCGATCCATTTGTACCTCGCCCTGCGGGCCGACATCCTCGAACGGACTGGGACGATTTCCTCGATCGTGTCGGGGGGACGGTTCGTCCGCTCGGATGTGAACTATGTCGACCAGCCCGAGTGACGCGTCCACGCGCCACACGGTCGTAATCGGGTTGGGCAACCCGTTGATGGGGGACGACGGGCTCGGGCTCGCAGCGCTCGAGCGGCTGCGCGCTGCGTGGGACGTGCCGGCGGACGTGGAGCTCGTGGACGGGGGCACATGGGGGCTGAATCTGCTGCCCGTCATCGAGGATGCGGGCCGGGTGCTTCTCCTCGATGCGATCGATGCGGGGAAGGTTCCGGGGAGTGAGGTCCTGCTCCTGCGCGAGCAACTCCCTCGTTTTCTCGCCACGAAGATCTCTCCCCATCAGGTGGATCTGCAAGACGTGTTGGCACTGGCGGAACTTCGGGGCACGCTGCCCGCGCAAACGACCGCGATCGGTCTGCAGCCGGCTCGGGTCGAGCTCTCCTACGCCCTGAGCGACGTGCTGAGCGACCGCCTCGACGCTCTTGTGCAGGGTGCGGTCCGGATCCTCGCTGCCTGGGGGCACGAGTGCCGGCCGCGGGTTCCCGTCGCGCATGCATGAAATGAGCATCGCGCTCGAGGTGTGCCGGATCGCCGAAGGGCACGCCACGGCCTCGGGTGCGGGTCCCGAACGGGTCGTGACGGTGGGCCTTGAAGTTGGCGATGCGGCGGGAGTCGAGTTGTCCAGCTTGAGCTTCTGCCTCGAAGCGCTGCTAGCCCAGCCTCCGTTCGCCGGCGCCAAACCGGTGTTCACCCGCCTGGCCGATGACACCTTGCGCGTGAGCTACGTGGAGGTCGACGATGGCCGTCCGGACGATTGACGTCCGAGAGCGGGTGATGGCCAAGAACGACGAACTGGCCGCGCAGGTGCGGGGGCGGTTACACGCGGCGGGCGTTCGGACGTTCAACTTGGTGTCCTCCCCTGGGTCAGGAAAGACGACGCTGCTCGAGCGCACGCTCGCGGACCTGGGCGCGGAGTTGGCGATCTCCGTGGTCACGGGGGACGTCCAAACGCAGAACGACGCCGATCGCCTCGCCCGCCATACCGACCGCCTGGTCCAAGCGGTGATCACGAACGGCGCCTGTCACTTGGACGCGCGCCAGGTCGCTACCGCGTTGGATGCGATCGACCTCGCGACGACCCGCCTGCTATTCATCGAAAACGTCGGCAACCTTGTGTGTCCGGCGAGCTGGGACCTCGGTGAGGATGCGAAGATCGTGGTCCTGTCGGTCACCGAAGGCGAAGACAAGCCCGCCAAGTATCCCAAGATGTTCGAGCAGGCTCGCTACGCCGTCCTTCACAAGATCGACCTCCTGCCGTACGTGCCGTTCAGCGTGGACAAGGCGGTTGCCTGCGCCAGCCGCGTGAATCCCGGCCTCGAATTCTTTTTTACCTCAGCGCTCACGCCGGGCGGCATGGACCAGTGGTACGGATTCCTGCGGGCGGAAATCCTACGGGGCGTCGCGTCGTGAGTGCGTCGGTGCTGGGCCCGCCGCGCGAAGCGGTCCTGCTCTCGGTGACGGGTGTGGTGCAGGGCGTGGGGTTCCGACCGTTCGTGCACCGGCTGGCCGCGCGCCACGGGCTGTCGGGTTGGGTACGAAACGGAGCCGACGGCGTGCGGATCAACGTCGAAGGGACGGCCGAGGACCTGGCAGCCTTCGCCCGGGCGCTCCGAACCGAGTCGCCTCCACTCGCACGAATCGAGGCAATCGAGCGCCGGGCGTGTGCCCCCGAAGGGCTCACGGAGTTCGTCATCCGCGAGAGCGAAGACGACTCTGACCAGCGCCAGCCGGTATCTCCGGACGTCGCTGTGTGCCCGGCGTGTCTGAACGAGCTCTTCCATCCCGCCAATCGTCGGTACCTCTACCCGTTCATCACCTGCACCGACTGTGGCCCCCGCTACACGGTCATCGAGGCCATGCCGTACGACCGCGAACGGACAAGCATGCGCGCCTTCGCGCAGTGTGCCGCGTGCCAGGGCGAATACGACACGGTGGGAGACCGGCGCTACCACTCGGAGACCAACAGTTGTCCCGACTGCGGTCCCCGGGTGTGGCTTGAGAAGGGCGATGGGACGGTCGACGCGGACCCGGATCCGATCGCGGCCACCGCGCGTCTGCTGATGAGTGGGGCCGTCGTCGCCGTCCGAGGCCTCGGAGGGTTCCATTGTGTTGCCGACGCGACGAACGGTGCTGCCGTCGAGCGGTTGCGCGCGGGCAAGCACCGCGACGCGAAGCCGTTCGCGGTGATGGTGCGAACAACGACCGAGGCGCGCGCTCTTGCCCATGTGAGCGAGGCGGAGGAGCAGGCGTTGGAGTCTCGCGAGCGGCCGATCGTGCTGCTCCGGCGCCTTGACCAAACGACCCTCGCCGCCGCGGTCGCGCCGGGCTTGAATACCGTCGGGGTGATGCTCGCCTACACACCGTTGCATCACCTGCTGATCGAGCAGGTCGGTCAACCCCTGGTCATGACGAGTGGGAACGCGAGCGAGGAGCCTATCGCGACGGGCAATGCCGAAGCCCGGCGCCGGTTGGCACGGATTGCGGACGCGTGGCTCTTGCACGACCGGGAGATCGTCGCGCGCTACGACGATTCGGTCGTGCGCATGGCGGGATCCGCTCCTGTCTTCGTACGGCGCGCCCGCGGCTACGCGCCGCTCCCTGTGGATCTGCCGCTCGCGTGCCCGGTGCCTCTAGTGGCCGTTGGACCACACCTCAAGAACACCTTCACGCTCGTCCACGGGCGACGCGCCTTCGTGAGTCAGCACATTGGCGACTTAGAAACCCTCGAGACGCTCGAACACTTCCGCGCGACCCTCGACGCCTACAAGCGACTCTTTCGGATCGAGCCGGAGGTGGTCGCACGGGACCTGCATCCCGGGTACCTGTCATCACGCCTCGCCGAAGAGCTCGGCCTGCGGGTCATCGCCGTGCAGCATCACCACGCGCACATCGCGGCGGTGCTTGCGGAACACGGCGTCACTGGCCGCGCCGTCGGCGTCGCATGCGATGGCACGGGCTATGGCGACGACGGACACGTCTGGGGCGCCGAGGTGTTCATCGCCGACCTCACGACCGCGCGTCGCGTCGCTCATCTACGCTACGCCCCCCTGCCCGGTGGCGATCTCGCCGCACGCTTGCCATGGCGGGTGGCGCTCGGCTATCTGTCGCTTGAGCCCGGGGCCGCCGACGCCTTCGCGGCGGCGTTCGAGGGGGTGGCGGATCGCGAGCGCACGCTCGCGGCGCAGCAAGTAGCCCGCAGCTTCAACGCCCCGCTCGCCTCGTCGCTGGGCCGGCTGTTCGATGCGGCAGCAGCGATTCTGGGTGTGCGGCGCGTCGCACAGTATGAGGGCCAGGCCGCCATGGAGCTTGAGGCGCTCGCCGCGGACTGCGAGGCGGAGCCGCTGCCATTTCCGCTCACGGACGACGGCGACGGGCAGTGGCAGCTTGACCCGGTGCCACTGCTCGTGGCGCTCGGCGAGCGCCGCCGGGCCGGTGCTCCTGTCGCAGTGCTGGCCGCGGCGTTCCACGATAGTGTGGCGCGGGGTCTGGCAGAGGTCGCGTGGCGCGCCGCGCAGCTCTTCGAAACCGGGCGCGTCGCTCTCGGTGGTGGGTGCTTCCTAAACGCGCGACTCTTGACATCACTGCGCGCGGAGCTTGAGAGACGACACCTGGAGGTCCTCGTGCCCCGACAGCTGGGGCCGAACGATGGTGCGATCAGTTACGGGCAAGCGGCGGTGGCTGCCGCGATCTTGCGCTCCGAGGGATGCATCCCCTAGGGCCGGGGTGGGGCGCGAAGACCGACAACTCGACAGGCGGGTGCGCGCTGCCGGCGCGTGCCTTGAGCCCGCCGGGTCGATTCCTGAAGGAGTGAACGACAATGTGCCTCGGCGTCCCCGGGCGGGTAGTGGAGGTGAAAGGTGCGGTCGCGACCGTCGACTTCTGGGGAGTCCGTCGTGAGACCCGGCTCGACGTGATCGACGAACCCGTCGGACCGGGCGACTACATCCTGAACCACGTGGGATTTGCGATTCGGAAGATCCCGGCCGACGAGATTCACGAGACGTTGGCCCTCTATGAACTGCTCCTCAAGGAAGCCGAGGGCGATATGATGGCCACCGACATCCGGGGCGAGATCTCGGCGGGCGGAAGGGATGACTCGGGTGCCTGACATCGCGGTTAGCGCCGCCTCGCGCGAGCTCAAGTTTCGCGACCCCGCTAAGGCGCAGGCCTTGGCGCACGCCTTGGAGAAGGTCAGCCGCGAGGTCGGACGCGAGCCCGTCTCGGTGATGCACGTGTGCGGGAGCCACGAGCAATCGATCGCCAAGTTCGGGCTGCGGGCGATCCTACCCCGGTCGCTGAACGTGATCATGGGTCCTGGTTGCCCGGTCTGCGTGACGGACGTTCCTGAGGTGGACGAAGCAGTCGTGCTCGCCCAAGACGGACTGCGGATCGCTACGTATGGAGACATGCTCAAGGTCCCGGGCACTGCGTTCTCGCTTGCCGACGCGCAGGCCGCTGGCGCGCGGCTCGATGTCGTCTACAGCGCAGCGCAGGCGGTCGAGCTCGCCCGCGACACGACAGACGAAGTCGTGTTCTTCGCGAGCGGTTTCGAGACCACGGCTGTGGCCACCGCGGCCGTCATCCTCGCGGACCCGCCGCCCAATTTTTCCGTGCTGTCGGCACACAAGTACATCCCGCCAGTCATGGAGATCGTGGCCGAGATGCCCGGCACCAAAGTCGAGGGCTTTCTCGCGGCCGGCCACGCGGCCACGATCACGGGCTCGGCCATCTTCGAGCGGTTCGTTGAACGGCACCGCATCCCGGTCGTCGTCGCAGGGTTCGAGCCGCTCGACATTTTGGCTGGGCTCGTGAAGCTCGTGGAACTGGTGCGGGATGCCACGCCCCGCGTGGTGAATATGTATCCGCGGTGTGTGACGCCCGAAGGGAATCGCAACGCGCAAGCCCAGCTGTGGCGCGTATTCCGTACAACTGGGGGCCGCTGGCGAGGCATCGCCCACGTGCCCAATGGCAATCTGCGGATTCGCGACGAATTCGCCGGGGTGGACGCGCGCAAGAAGTTCCGCATCGACGTGAAGCGGCTCTGGGACCACGCGCCGTCGACGCTCACGCAGGTATGCATCTGCGGTGACATCATGGCCGGGATCGCCTCGCCCAGCCACTGTCCGCTGTTCGGCAAGGAGTGCAAGCCCGACACGCCGGTCGGGGCATGCATGGTCTCGAGCGAAGGCACGTGCCGCATTTGGCACCAGTATGGGGGCCATCCCGACCTGTGAGCGCGTCAACGAAACCTGGAGCACCACTGGCTCTGAAGGATGACCTGATCGGCCTCCGGCACGGTGCCGGGGGACGGGCCATGCGCCGCCTCATCCAAGAGACGCTCGCGGCGGGGTTCACCGACGCGCCGGCCGACGGGATCGGCCTCGCCGCGATGGATGACGGCGCCGCGCTCCGCATCGGGGACCGCTGGCTCGTTGTCACGACCGACTCCCACGTTGTGCACCCGATTTTCTTCCCCGGCGGCGATATCGGGCGCTTGGCGGTGGCCGGCACGGTGAACGATCTGGCGATGATGGGTGCGACGGAGCCGCTCGCGCTCACGTGCGCCATCATTCTTGAAGAGGGGTTCCGCCGCTCCGACCTGGAACGGGTCCAGCGGTCCCTTCAAGAGACCTGCCGGGAGGCCGGTGCCACAATCGTGACCGGCGACACGAAGGTGATGGGGCGGGGAGAGCTCGATGGGATCGTCATCAACACTACCGGCGTCGCGCTGACGTCGACGGTGGTGCGGGACGCCGGGTTGCGGGCGGGCGATCGCGTCTTGTTGACGGGTACGATCGGGGATCATGGGATCGCGCTGATGGCCCGGCGCCACGGGCTGACCTTCGACGTTGAGTTGGAATCCGACGTCGCACCCATTAACGGCCTGGTCCGCGAGGCGCTGGCCGCCGCGGCCGGCAGCGTCACCGCGATGAAGGACCCGACGCGCGGCGGCGTCGCGAGCGCGCTCCACGAGATGGCGGAGAAGAGCGGCGTCGGCATCGTCGTTGACGAGCCGCAGGTCCCTATCACGCCGGTCGTACGCTCGGCGGCGGAAATGCTCGGCCTGGATCCGTTCCACATCGCGAACGAGGGCAAGGCGCTGCTTGGCGTTCGCCCGGAGGCGGCCGAGCGGGTGCTGGCGGCGCTGCGGGCGCATGGGCTGGGCCGCAATGCGGCGATCGTCGGCACGTGCACCGCGGAGCACGCCGGCCGCGTCGTCCTCGATACCGGCCTGGGCCGGCGCCTAATGACGGAGCCCGAGGGCGAGCCCCTCCCCCGCATATGTTGACGGCGGTCAGGGGCGGGGACGCGGGCCTTGTCCGCGTGGCCGTGATGTGTTCTCGCCGAGCGCCGGGCCTCGACGATTTGATCTCGCGCTCAGCCCGCGGCGGCTCCTACGTCCTCGCCGGCGTGCTGACGAGCTCCCCCGAGTGCGTGGAGCGGGAGCAACTGGCAAGCGCGGATGTACCCCTCGTTGTGCACGACATCCACGACTTCTATGCCCGCCGCGGACTGCCGCTCAGGAGTCTCGACGCCCGGCGTGAGTTCGACGAGGAAAGCGCGCGACTTCTTGCGGCTTTTGACCCGGATCTCGTCATCCTGTGCGGATACCTCCACATCGTCACCGTGCCGTTGCTCGAGGCGCATCCCGACCGGGTCATCAACATCCACGACAGTGATCTGCCGCGGTTTCCGGGCCTGCACGCCGTCCGCGACGCTGTGTTCGCCGGCGAACGTGTGACCCGCTCGACGGTACACTTGGCGACGACGGCAGTCGATGGCGGGCCGCTGCTCTTGCGCTCCTGGGCGTTTCCGACACATCCCCTCATCCATGCCGCGCGCCGTTGGGGAGCGGCCGACATTCTGAAGGCGTTCGCCTACGCCCAGCGCGAATGGATGATGCGGGAGTGTTGGGGCCAGATGCTCGCCGTCGCAATCGAGCTCTTCGCGAATGGAAGGGTGGCAGTCCGCGATGGGCAGTGCGTGGTCGACGGACGCGTGGGTCCGTTGGAGTTGTCCGCCCTCGTCCGGCCCGAGGAGGCGCGCAGCGATCGCCGGCTCGCAGCGCGGCCTTCCGCCGCCCCCGCGCTCTCTTGACGCTCACTCGCTCACCCACGGTTTCGGCCCGGCGCGTCCGGGGCGCTGCAGGCCGTCCCTGATCGATGGAGCACATCCAAGCCGTAAAGGACGGGGCGGTTGGGATCATTACGATCGATCGGCGTGAGCGGCTCAACTCGCTCGACGTGGCGACCGCGCAGGACTTCCGAAAGGCGGGCTTGCAGTATGCCCGTGACGACGCGGTGCGTTGCGTGGTTATCCGCGGGGCGGGTGGCGTGTTCTCGAGCGGCGCCGACCTCAAGTACATCCGCGAGCGGGGCGATGCGCACGACTTCGCCTATCTGCAGCCCGATGGCGTGGGGCCCAATCAGGGATTCGGGGAAAGCTTCAAGCAGATTCTGGAATACATCCACAGCACGATCTCCGAGATCAAGCGCGCGCCGAAACCCTTCATCGCTGCGGTAGACGGCGTCGCGGCGGCGGGGGGGCTCGGCATTGCGATCGCCTGCGACTTGGTGTTTGCATCGGAGCGTTCGAGTTTCGAGTGGGCGTACCACAAGACGGGCCTAACGGGGGCTGAGAGCTCGACCTTTTTCTTGCCCCGGTTGATCGGGTTGCGGAAGGCGCTTGAGCTTGTGCTCCTGAACCCGCGGCTCACCGCTCAGGAAGCCTGCGACCTCGGCCTCGTGAACGCAGTGTTTCCCGTGGATGCCTTTGACAACCACGTGCTCGAAGTCGCGCGACGGTTGGCGGCCGGACCCACCCGCGCTTATGCAGTGGCCAAGACGCTCCTCAACCAAGCGGCCGGCGTAGATCAGCTCGACTACCACCTCGATGCGGAACTCCAGCAACTAACCCGCATCGCCGACTCACCGGACTTCGCCGAAGGGCTCCGCGCCTTCTTCGCCAAAGAAGCGCCCGCTTTTCGCGGCAAGTAGCGCCAGATCCCTTGCGCCGCCGCCCCGGAACCTCCGGAGCGGCGCCTCGCCTGTCGGCCGCTAGCGTCTCGCCCCCCGGCCGCGGAGGACTAGTCCGACAATGAGACCCACCCCCGAGCCGATGAGCGCCGTGAGTGCCAGCTTCCTCGCGTTCCCGAAGGCCACGAACTTGGTCTCTTCGGGACCGATCTCGACTACGCCGACTGGCTTCGCGCTCATGCCTCCACCGGCCCCTTCACCTTCCTCCTGATTGGCCTTCCGCTCCGCACCTTCCGGTAGTGCTGAACCCCTCTTCGTGCCGGTCCCACCACCAAACCCGTACGCTACCCGCGCGACGGGAATGATCGTGCGCCCGTCGACAATGACGGGGTCGCCGTAGACCGTCTTGACGCTGGCGCTCGTGCGCAGATGCTCGGCTGCCGATTCGATCAATTCCTTGGTGCTCATGGGGCACTCCATTCGAGGGTCTGACCCGAATTACGCCTGGCGGTACTGAAAAGGGCGTGAATGCCCCGTGAACCCCAGCTCACACGACCGCGCGCCACCACGCAACGCCGTTTGCGGATTCCCGGGGAGCATCTATACTTCCCTCGAGGATCATGGAAAAGATCAGAATCGAGCAGCACAGTTTCACGGGCGGCCTGTGGGTGCTCGGGTGGCTGTTTGCGATCGGGTACCTCCACCTGAGCTTCTGGAAGGCCGTTCTCGCCCTCCTGCTGTGGCCGTACTACATCGGGGCCGCCCTAGGCGCTCTGCCGCACTGACGGTCCGCCGCGCGACGGCGGTCTTCACGGCGAGAGCTGGAACGGCGGGTAGCAGTCGGTCGTGAGCAGGAAGGCGTAGGCAGCCACTCGCAGCCACCAGCGGAACACGCCCACCACGAAGTCGAACAGTCCCCTCGGATAGCGGCCGGTGAACAGGATCGCGAACCAAGCGATCACGATGCACGCGATGGCCGCGAGACCGAGGAAGCCGAGGACGATGTAGTGGGGAATGGCTAAGAACCATTTGACCAGCGGGAGCCAGCGACCCAGACTCTGGGCGTTGGGATACGTGAGGTCGAGCCGGACTCCTTGATTCTCGTCGGTCGAGGGGTACTCGTCGGTGAGGAGGGCTGCGTACGCCGAGACGCGCGTACTGAACCGCACGAGCGCCAAGTTCCAGTCGAACCACCATCGCGGGTATTTCTGCCGGAACAAGAGCATCAGGACCGTCGCGGGGAACAACACGCCCCCCGAGCCGAACGCCACGCGCGACCCTGCGTGGATGGTGGGGCCCGCCACGAACGCGAGCACGATCGCAATGGGAATCACCATGAGCGCCCGGAAGAATGTCGTCAGCCGGTTGAGCTCGCGGTCCGGATAGTCGACTTCAAGGGTGGCTGGGAACTCCGTCGCGATGGCGTTCATGCGATCCTCCGGAATGTGGTTTCCAAGGTCGTCCACTCCGCCTCCATCTCGATATGGTCGGTTGGCGATCCGCGACCGCTGCGTCGCCGAACGGTAGTCACCCCCGGATGAAGGTCGGGTGAAGGCCGTTTCCGCGCAGGCGGAGCAATCTCCGGCGGATGCTGACGAACCGGGACGTGGCTTGCGGAGCAGTACGCGGAGGGGTCGGGGGACCTGCGAGAGCGGGAGTTCGGGTCGCGGTCTCGGTAGCTGAGCTTCCGTCAGTGGACCGCGAAGGAGCGCGCGCGGCGAGCTCGTTCGCATTGCGCCGCTGTTCTCCAATACGCCTCGCGCAGGGTTTGCCCACACGCCCGATTGGGTCGTCCTCTATGACCCCGGCGGGAGATCTTTACTTCAATGCGCCAGCCGCGATTCGAACGCGGGACCTTCGGCTCCGGAGGCCGACGCTCTATCCAGCTGAGCTACTGGCGCCTGCAAGCAACAAACTAACCGGGCATCGGGGAGTTCGCCGTCCTGCACGGAGGTGAGAGGGTGTTTCTGCGGCAAGGCTAAGAGCCGTGAGGGCAGGGCCCCGGGGTCGGCCGACCTTGGGCGTCGGCCGTGGAGTGGATGTCCGCCAGCACCTCAGCTACTGGTCGGTGTTCGCGCAGTCTCCGTTCTCAACCGCCGAAGGCGTGCACGTGCTGACGCCGGTCGGGTTCGCTCCCGTATGCGAGAGCTGATAAACGGTGAAGCCCCCGACGATGAGCGCGCCGCCGATCAACAGCGCGGTCCGGAACGGGTCGGTGCCCCTCGCTTTCACCTCCACGATGTCCTTGAGGGGGACCGCGAACGGATCCCCGAGGTCGGCCACGGTGCCTCGCAGGGTATCCTCGACGACCCGCGGGTGGATCACTTCGGTGACCGTCATGGCCGCACCGCGTCCCTGGTAGACCCAGACGAAGGGCGGGTGGTCTTGGGGGATGGCCTGCGCGGGTTGCACGGGCCGCATGCTCGAGCAGCCTATTCCGACCCCGGCTACGGCCGCGGCGAGAACGAAACGTGGGATGTTCCGCGGGGTAGTCATCGGTAGCCTGTCCTTATGTAAGGATAGTCACCCTACCCCGCCGGCCTCGCATCCGTTCCGCGGACGGGCGCACTTCACAACCGCTCGGGCCGGTCGTGTCCGGGTACGTACCGTCGGGGCAGAGTCTTCGTCAACCCGGAGTTCAGTGTGAACCTGCGGAAGGCTTGGTGCAACGTGTCACACGCGTTTGCGGGTCTGCGCCCTGACCGCTACACTCACCGAAACAGATGGTCGGCCAACGCGCTGACCGCCCAACTGCTCGACTTCCGGTGGGAGGGATCCCGATGACGCGTCACGCATGCCTGGCCCCCTCCCTCGCCGTGCTCGCCACACTCCTCGGACACGCCCCGGCGGTGCGCGCACAGACGCGTTGGACCGTCGATCCGCAGGCGAGCCTCGCTTGGTGGCAGGTGAATCCGAACCTCAACCACCTGTGGGCGACGACCTGCCCAGCCGATCCGGAGTGGCGGCCAGGGGAGGGTCGCAGCGCCGGCTGGAATATCAACCCCAACAACCCCAACCTGGCTCTCCCAAAGAACGGCTTCGCCGGCGTCGAGGACACCGTGCACGTACCCCTCTATCCGCGCCACAAGGTCCTGTCGGACTGTGTGGAGGCGATCCGGGGCGACATCACCGTCAACGACACCCTGCACTGGGGGGGCGTACACGGGATAGTGGCCGTGAGAGGCGACGCTTTGTTCACGGGTGAGGAGATGCGAGACGTCATCATGCATCAGGTTGTGCTTCAGGGTGCGCAGTTTCCGGAGATTCTCTTCACGCTCGATAGCCTCGTGGGGTTAACCCAAACGGGGGACACCGTCCATGCCAACGCGATCGGTACACTCACTGTGCGGAACGTCCAGGAGCCCACCGTCGCTGTGGTCACGATCTACCCCGATTCCGGTGGGATGCGGGTGCTCGCCAAGTGGCACATTACTGCCAAAGACTTGATGACGCTGACGCCAGAACTCCACGAGGTCGGCCTCGGCATCAGCGCCAAAATCTGGAAGAGCTTCTTCATGGGCGCGGACATCATCTTCCGTCGCGAAACGGCCGGCGCCAACTGAGCGAAAGGCGCGCTCGATGAGTGCCGCTGTGCTTGGCCTTGCGCCAACCGCCTCTTGCCCCAGGGTTGTCGTCCGAGTTCGACCGCCTGCCCGTTCACGACGAGACCAAAGACGGTCAGCCTGCGCGATTCACTGTCGTTCGTTGTCGGAGTGAGCTCCTGGGAGGAGCGTCCCCTGGAAGGTTCCGGGTAGCGACCAGCGGTCACGGGGTGTGCGTCACGGTGGTACGGATCGAGACGAGCAACTCCAAAGCCACGAGCACGACGATGATCCACTCAAGCACCTCGAGGCGGCGGCTCGCCGCACGGTCGGCCGTCTTCGCGTAAATGCCGTCGAGCGTGGCCAACTTCCGGGTGATGCTCGCGTCCCATTCCGCGATATGAAACCGACGCGACGCGAGCGAATAGACCCGCGCCAGATACTGCTCGCCCACGAGTTTCACGACCGTGGAGAGTTGCTGGAACAGGATCGCGCCGTCGAGTTGGAGACGCGCGAGCCAGCGCAGGTTTCGATCATAGCGCCCGAAGAGCCCTAGCCGGAGGCCACTCCGCGTGAGGACTTCGTACGAGCGGTCGAGGGCGACGTCAAGTTGCTGGTCGAGGTGACGCAACTCTACGAGTTGGGTATTGGCGAATTCAAGGACCGCGCGCAGGTCCTCGCCGTCGCGGTCTAGGAGCAACGCGGCATCCGTGTCGATAATGGTGGCGTCGTCCGGGCCAAAAGAGAGACGCAGGCCGAGGGCGTCCGCTAGCTCTTGCTCGGACAACGTCCGAGGCTCGGCCCGCAGTGTCTGCGCGACAATTTGGGCGTGGTCCGACCATAAGGAGGCAGCGGAGGCCCCGCCAGCGATCTCTTCGATCTGGAAGATCGCGTAGTCTTCGACGAAGTCAGCGAGCCGAGGCCGGACGGCCACGTCTCCCAGGAGTGCGATGAAACTCTCGACGTGGCGACGAGCGTCGGCCCGCAGCACCTCGTTCCCCCACAAGGCGTAGCCAAGAGCGGGCAACGCGGTTAGCGGTCCGTTGATCGGAATCGCGTAGCTCACCGACACGGCGCCAAAGTCGTATACCACGAGCTCGATCGTAGGGTTCGTCAGGCAGGTTCCGACCGACACCGGCTCCGCATGGCGCAAGACGCGCAGCGGGGCTGGCTGGTATTCGAAATACGCCGGCGCCCGGCGTTTCTGTTTGACGGTCTGTCGTTCGACGCCAGAGGCGACCCGCCGTGCGGCGCCGTCGAGATCGATCGATTGCGCGACGTCGAACGCGAAGATCGGGAAGCAGTTCCCCCTTGTGATCTCTGCAACCACGTTACGGCCCTCTCCGCGTGTAGCGCCCGACGGACTGCGAGCGTCTAGCTTAGCCTCATGCGTAGACGCCAGCAATCGAGTTGAGCCGATCATGGTCTTGGCGTATCCGTGCTTGGGCGCCTTGGTCACTAAGGGCGCGCTTGAGCTCCGGGTGGTGGTCACGCGGGATGAGCTTCTTTAGCCCGTTCAACGTGCGTTGGGCGATGCGGACCAAGCTCAGCTAACTGCTTTTGCTGCAATCAGTCGGGGCGAGAGGATTTGAACCTCCGACCTCCTGGTCCCGAACCAGGCGCGCTAACCGGGCTGCGCTACGCCCCGCAGTATCGCGTGCTGAACTTAACCGGCTGTCGCAGGTCGTCCAACCTCTCGCGCACAAACCTGGCTGCGCCCTAGAACGGGCCGTTCGGGATCTCGAGCTGCAGGGTATCCCCAGGGTTTGCGACGACCCCCATGCTCAATGCTGTTTGTCGACTGCCGACTGGGTTCGCGCGGAATTGCACTTCCGTCGACGCTTGGACGAGGCCTGAGGGAAGGGGCAGGACCTGCGTGGAAAGGCCCGTTACGGTCCCGACCCGCCTCGGCGACTCGGACACGACCACGTAGATGTCCATATCGAGGAAGTTGCGGTTCACGACGCGCACCAACGTTTCGCGCGCGAGCGCCGGCGCGGGGGCAGGTGACCCTGCTCGCGGCCCACAGCTCCCCACGAGAACGGCGGCCGTGAGCAGCGGCATGAGGAGGGAGCGAGCGGTCGGCGACGCGCGAAAGCCGGTCGCCCTCGGCGGGTCAAGCGACGTGAAGAGGATGCGCCCAGGAGGAGTCGAACCCCCAGCCTTTTGGTCCGTAGCCAAACGCTCTATCCAGTTGAGCTATGGGCGCGATTGCCGGCTCGGCCAGTGCTTCTGTCCTTATGACCGCCCCGGAACAGCCAGATACTCCAGCCGCTCAGAAACTTACGCGCAGCGGCGGGTGCCCGGTACTGCATTGGTGGGTTGGAGCGGGCCCGCGGCGGCTGGGCGCGCGGCAATGCGTCGCTTGCGTCCGTACGGGGATCGTTGCCCTCGTCAACCGTCGCAGTTCCGCTGATCGCCGCGCACGGAGCCCGCAGCTGGGACGCAGGTGGGCGGTACTAGATTCGAACTAGTGACCTCTACGATGTCAACGTAGCGCTCTAACCAACTGAGCTAACCGCCCGTCTTGCCAAGGTACCGCCCGGATGGCGGGCAGGCGAACGGACTGAGGGGTGAGGGAGTACTCCTCATATGGACCCTCAGTCCGTCGAAATAGCGGGGGTGGGATTTGAACCCACGACCTCCGGGTTATGAGCCCGGCGAGCTACCAGGCTGCTCCACCCCGCGCCGATGCTGATCCGGGCGTCGAGCGAACGCTCGAGCGCCGTGCCGCTGACCACTGAGAGCGGGAAACGGGACTCGAACCCGCGACCCCAACCTTGGCAAGGTTGTGCTCTACCAACTGAGCTATTCCCGCGCGCGGTAGCGAATCTAACCGCGCAACCGGGCCGGCCACCACCCCGCGGCTCAGCCGGGGCGTGCGCGGGCGGGCTAAGTTGTGGGCCTCACTCGCTCCGTCGGGGTGCTGCGGTCCTACAGTGGAGGCGAGGGGGATCGAACCCCTGACCTCGTGAATGCCATTCACGCGCTCTCCCAACTGAGCTACGCCCCCATTATATTTGCCGCCCCCCAAGCGCCCCGCCCGGCGGGAACACGGCATGTTATCGCGGCGTTTTGCGGGTGTCAAGCTGAGATCGGCATATGCTGAAACTTTTCCGCTCGTCGACGGTATCACGCACGGGGAACCGAGACCAAGACATGCCCAAGCAGCCACGCCGGAAGAAGACCGCTCCCGCTTCACGGACCAAGCCGCGCGCACCGGGCGCCGCGAAGACGCCCGCGCCCGTCGCGGCCGCCGTGGCGGTACAGAAGCCCAAAGTCGCGAAGAAGCGGGGGCGACGGCGGAGTCTGTTGTCCGGGCTCGGCCACCACGAGCACGAGCGGGACATTCTCGATCAGTATCTGCACGAGGTGTCCAAGACCCCGCTCTTGACGCAGAAGGAAGAGATCGCGCTGGCGCGCAAGGTGCGGACCGGCGATCAGGAGTCCATGCAGGAGCTCGTCAAGCGCAACTTGCGCTTCGTGATCTCGGTGGCGAAGAAGTATCAGAACCGAGGGTTGCCGCTCACGGACTTGATCGGCGAGGGCAACGTGGGGCTCCTGACCGCGGCGCGGAAGTTTGATCCAGATCAGGGCGTCAAGTTCATCTCGTACGCGGTCTGGTGGATCCGCCAGGCGATCCTCGCCGCGCTGGCGCGGCAGGGCCGCACCGTCCGCGTGCCCCTCAACCGCACCGCGGACCTGTCGCGGATCGTGCGGACGGCCGAGTACCTGCGCCAGACGCTGCGGCGGGAGCCGACGCCCGAGGAGATCTCGGACGCGACGAAGCTCTCGCTTGAGGTCGTGCAGTCGCTGGCGGCCCTGAACACGGGCGACGTGCGCCTCGACGCCCCGCTCGATCCGGACGGCGATCGCTCACTCATCGAGCGCTTCATTGCCGAAGACTTGCCGGACACCGAGGACCAGGCGATGGATCGGTTCTTGTCGGACGAGGTTGAGTCCGCTCTGAACACGCTCCAACGCCGCGATGCCAAGGTGCTGCGCTTGTACTTCGGCCTCGACGGCGGGCGCGAGCACACCCTGGAGGAAATCGGCGGCCTGCTCGGCGTGACGCGGGAGCGCGTGCGCCAGCTGCGGGACCGCGCGCTCAAGCGGCTGCGCGACGGGGAGGTCGGCAAAGCTCTCGCGAGCTTCGCGGCCTGAGCAGGAGGCGTTCCCGTCCGTCACGGTCGGCGAGTTTTCGCCGGCCGTTTTTGTTGTGTTTGCGCGGCGTTGCTCGACCGTCGTAGCTTCTAGGCCGTGATCGAGCGGATCGGCCACCGGACCGTCCAAGCGATCGAAGGGGTGGGCCGGGCGGGCCAATTCATCGCAGACATGATCCGGGCGGTGCCCGAGGTCGGGGTCTGGGCGCGCCTCACGCTCGTCCAAATGCGGCGCGTCGGCGTGGACTCGCTGCCGGTCGCGCTCTTCATCGCCGCCTTTACCGGGGTCGTCCTCGCCCTCCAAGCGTCTTATACCTTCACCGGGGCGGTCCCCATGTATTTCGTGGGCACGCTTGTCGGGAAGACCATGATGCTCGAGCTCGGCCCGGTCCTCGCGGGACTCGCCCTCGCCGGCCGCGTCGGGGCCAGCATGGCCGCCGAGCTCGGCACCATGCGAGTCACCGAACAGGTCGACGCGCTCGAGACGCTCGCCTATGACCCGCAGAGTTTCCTCGTCATTCCTCGCGTCATCGCGGGCACGGCCATGTTCCCCGTCGTCGTGGCCCTCGCCGTCGTGGTGGGGATCACCACCGGGTGGGTGACGAGCCTCGCCCTGCTCGGCCTGTCGACGCCCGAGTTCATCAAGGGTCTCAAGCTCTTCTATCAGTTCAAGGACACCTGGTTCGGGCTCGTCAAGAGCGCGAGCTTCGGATTCACGATCACCATGGTTGGCTGCGCGGTCGGCCTGTCGACGCGCGGCGGGGCGGAGGGGGTCGGTCGGAGTGCCACCAACGCGGTCGTGTATGCGGCGATTTTCATTCTCGTGCTCGACGCTCTTTGGGCCGCCGTGCTCTTGCGGTGATCCAGTTCGCGGATCTCGTGAAGAGCTTTGAGGGCCGGCCGGTGCTGACGGGGCTGACGCTCGAAGTGCGGGACGGCGAGACGATGGTCATCATCGGGTACTCGGGGACCGGTAAGAGCGTCGCCCTGAAGCACGTGGTCGGACTGCTCGCCCCGGACGCCGGCGACGTGCTCGTGGACGGCCGGCCGGTCTCAACACTCGACCGCGCCGCCCTGAGCGCGCTCCGACGGGAGATCGGTTTCGTGTTTCAGTTCGCGGCCCTGTTCGATTCCATGACGGTCGGGGAGAACGTGGCGCTGGGGCTTAGGCGGCGGGGGCTTTCGGACGAGCAGATCGAGGAGCGCGTGGCCGAGGCGCTGGCGCTCGTGGACTTGACGGGCAGTGGCGACCGGATGCCGGCCGAGCTCTCCGGTGGGATGCGCAAACGGGTTGGCATTGCGCGCGCCATCGCGTTGCGGCCCCGGTACGTGCTCTACGATGAGCCGACGACCGGTCTCGACCCAGTCACGGCAGCGGTGATCGATCGCCTGCTCGTTCGGACGCGTCAGCATCTCGGCGTGACGGGCGTCGTCGTGACGCACGACATGCGCAGTGCCTACACGGTCGGCGATCGCATCGCCATGTTGTACGAAGGTCGCATCCGTCAGGTGGGCACCGTCGCCGAAATTCAGGCGACCGACGACCCCGTAGTTCGCCAGTTTATCGAGGGGCGCCCGGCATGAAGCGCGAAAACGAATTCGCGGTCGGCGTGGCGGTCATCGCCGCCCTCGCCGTGGTCGTTGGCGGCGCCCTGTGGCTCTCCGGCGCCCACCTCGGCAAGGCCGAGGCCGTCTACACCGCGCGCTTCCGGACCGTGGGCGGCCTTGGCGTGGGCGCCCCGGTCGTGTTGCGGGGCGTCCGCGTCGGTCGGGTCGAGGCGATCCGCCTCGCTTCCGGGCGTTGGGTCGAGGCGGACCTCAAGATCTACAGCGGGGTGACTGTGCCCGTGAAGCCCGCCGTGATCGCCGCGTCCGCGTCCCTGTTCGGCGAGTGGGCAGCGACCTTGGTGCCACCGGACCAGCTGCCGGACGATCCCAACGTACGCGCCGCCATCGCGGAGGCCGCAGTGGGCGCCGGCAGCAAGTGGCCCGGCGCGACGCTACCCGACATCGGCGAGCTCACGGCGCAGGCGAGCCGGATTGCGACCGACATCGGTCTCGTGGCCAATCGCGTGCAGTCTGCGTTCGACTCGGATGCGGTCGTGGAGCTGCGACGCTCGATCCGGGATTTCGGCCAGGTGGCGGACCGACTCGTCCGGGTCACGAACGACCAAGCGCAGGTTTTGGGATCCGTGGGCTCGAACCTGCGCCAGGGCTCGGACATCCTCGCGCACGCGGCGGCCAATCTGTCGACGACGCTGGGCCGCGTGGACTCGGCGACGAACCAGGGGCAGCTCGGAACGATTCTCAACAATTCGGCGGCCACGAGCCAGGACCTGCGCGTCGCCTCTGCGAACCTGCGGGATTTGACCGACGCTGCACACCGCAATCAGCAAAGTCTCGTTCGGGTACTCGTGAACGCGGACAGTGTGATGTCGCGCCTCGCCAATGGCACTGGGACTCTCGGGCTCCTCGTCTCCGACTCGACCCTGTATCGCGAGACGACGCTGACGATGATCCAGTTGCGCCAGCTGTTGTCCGACATTCAGGCGAACCCCCGGAAGTACTTCACGTTCAGCGTTTTCTAGCGGCGAGGCGGTCATGGTACGGCGGGCCGAGCGCGAGACGAGCGCTGGGGGTGTGGTGTTCCGGCGCGACGCCGACGGAACCGCGCGCTATCTGCTGATTCGCGACTCCTACAAGAACTGGGGATTCCCCAAGGGGCACCTAGAGGTCACCGAGCCGCCCGCGGACGCCGCGCGGCGCGAGGTGGCGGAGGAGACGGGCCTGAAGGATCTCATGCTCCACGGACCCATTCAAGTCATCGACTGGTACTTCCGCTTCCGCGGCAAGACGATTCACAAGTACTGCCACTTTTTCCTGTTCGAGTCGAAGCAAGGACAGCTCGTGCCCCAGCTCGACGAAGGGATCACCGATTGTACGTGGAGGACGCTCGCCGAGTCGCTTGAGACGATCTCCTACGACAACGCGCGAGGCGTGCTCGAGCGGGCGGCCGAGATGGTGCGGGCCTTGGACGAGGAGCCGGCGCCCTGACGGCCGTAGTGCCGGTGTTTCACCGCCGCCGGGACGTGCGGCGCGCCCTCTCGCGGGGCTACCCGCGGGGCGTCGGCGCGGTGCGCCTCTGCCGCACGTTGCGACAAGTCGAGCGGCTCCTCGGCCGGAGCCTCGTGGATGCGGTCGTGCTCGACGTCAAAGCCAGTCCCGAGGCGAGCTTCGGAATCGCCGCGCGCTTTCCGCGGATCCCGGTGTACGCGCTGTCGGCCTTCCGGCCCCAGGACGGCGCCCTACTCGCGCAGTGCCATGCGGCCGGGTTCGCAGGCGTCCTGGTCGAGGGGGTCGACACGGCCATCGCGAGCGAGTGGGTCGCGGGTCGCACGGCCCAGGCGGCCCGACGACAGGCGCTGGCCGACGCCCCGCGTCTGCTGCGCCTCACCGACCGCCTGCAGCTCCGGACCTGGGAGGAGATCCTCCGCCGCGTGGGCCGCCCGATCTCCACGGTCGAACTCGCGCGGACCATGGCCGTCACGCGGGAGCATCTCTCACGAGAGTTCGCCGCGGGCGGCGCCCCTAACCTCAAGCGGACGATCGATCTTGGTCGGGCCGCGTGCGCCGCCGACCTGCTCGGGAACCCCGGCTACACCGTCGCTGCCGTAGCGGGAATCCTAGGGTATGCGTCCGTCAGTCATTTCGCCGCCGCCACGCGGCGTGTCGCGGGTGCGAGCCCCCGCCAGTTGCGGGACTTGGGCCCGCGCGGCGTGCTGCAGCGCTTCCTGCGAGGGCGCACGCGGTCCCGCCCCTAGGGAAGAGGCCACCCGGGCGTGCCCACCTTGGGTTGCGGGGCGCGTGCCATGTGATATTTTTCACAATCTCTCGATCCGGACTTCCATGGCGACCGACACGACACTGCGTCCCGGTGAACTGAAAGACATCCTGTTGAAGGAGATCCAGGCGGCCGACCTGGCGGAGCTTGATGTCCGCGAGGTGGGCACGGTCCTCGAAGTGAAGGACGGCATCGCCCGGGTCTACGGTCTGACGCAGGTCATGGCGGGCGAGATGCTCGAGTTCGTGTCCTCCGAAACCGGGGAGCGGATCACGGGCCTGGCGCTCAACCTCGAAGAGGACAACATCGGGGCCGTCATCTTCGGCGACTACCTGCAACTGCGCGAGGGCGACGAAGTCCGCCGCACCGGTCGCGTGCTCGAAGTGCCCGTAGGACCGGCGCTCGTCGGGCGGGTGGTCGACTCGCTGGGCCGGCCGATCGACGGGCTCGGGCCCGTCAAGACGACCGAATCCCGGAAGGTCGATGTCGTCGCCCCGGGCATCATTCGCCGGCAACCGGTGAAAGAGCCCCTCCAGACGGGCGTCAAAGCCATCGACTCGATGATTCCGATCGGCCGCGGCCAGCGCGAGCTGATCATCGGCGATCGAGGGACCGGCAAAACGGCCATCGCCGTGGACACGATCATCAACCAGCGAGGCCAGGGCGTCATCTGCGTCTACGTGGCGATCGGGCAGAAGAACTCGACCGTGGCGGCGGTGGTCGAGCGCTTGAAAGAGCATCACGCGATGGAGTACTCGATTGTGGTCGTCGCGTCGGCTTCCGAACCGGCCCCGATGCAGTACATCGCGCCCTATGCCGGCTGCACGATGGCCGAGTACTTCATGTACTCAGAGAAGCGCGCGACGCTCTGTGTGTACGACGATCTCTCGAAGCAGGCCGCGGCCTACCGGCAGTTGTCGCTCGTGCTGCGGCGTCCGCCCGGCCGGGAGGCGTACCCCGGCGACGTGTTCTATCTCCACAGCCGCCTGCTCGAGCGGGCCGCCAAGCTGTCCGACGAGATGGGGGGTGGGTCCCTCACCGCGCTGCCGATCATCGAGACCCAGGCGGGCGACGTCTCGGCGTATATCCCGACCAACGTCATCTCGATCACGGACGGGCAGATCTTTCTTGAGACCGACCTCTTTTACTCGAACATCCGGCCCGCGGTGAACGTCGGGATCTCGGTCTCCCGCGTCGGCGGCAACGCACAGATCAAGGCGATGAAGCAGGTCGCCGGCCGCCTGCGGCTCGATCTTGCGCAGTACCGGGAGCTCGAGGCCTTCACCCAGTTTGCGACGGAACTCGATCCCACGACGCAGCGGCAGCTCGACCGAGGGGCGCGCACCGTGCAGGTCTTGAAGCAGCCCCAGTATCGGCCCATGCCCGTCGAGCAGCAGGTCATGATCATCTTCGCCGTGACGAACGGCTTCCTCGACGACGTCGCGGTCGACGCCATCCAGGACTGGGAGCACGGGTTCCACGAGTTCATGGCCGCGCAGCACCCGGAGATCGGGGAGGAGATTCGGACGCGCAAGACGCTGCCCGAGGACCTCACGACCCGGCTCCGCGCGGCGATCGACGCGTTCAAGGCGACGCGCGCCCGCTGAGATGGCCAAGCCCCGGGAATTGCGGCGGCGCATTCGCTCCACGCAGAACACTCGCAAGATCACGAAGACGATGGAGCTCGTGGCCACGTCGAAGCTGAAACGGGCCCAGGACCGCGTCGTCGCCGCGCGCCCCTACGCGGCCGCGCTCGCGGCCGTCATCGCCGACCTGTACTCGCCCGATCTGGCCGAGCGCTTCGCGTTGCTGCGTCAGCCCGCGCCGGGCGGGGGGCGGCCCATCGCCCTCGTCCTGATCACGTCGAACCGCGGGTTGTGCGGCGCCTTCAACGCGAATCTCATCCGCGAAGCACGGCGGCGCATGCACGAGCTCGAGCGTGCAGGCCGCAGCGTGGAGCTCCATCTCGTGGGAAAGAAGGGGATCGGGTTCTTCAGGTTCGCCCGCCAGCCGATCGCATCCCAGCGAGTGGACATCGGCGACCGGCCGACCGCCGCACACGCCGCGGACCTGATGGCGCCGCTCGTCGCCGCGTTTGAGGCGGGGCGGGTCGACGCCGTAGAAGTGGTGTTCTCAAAATTCAACAGTGCGTTGTCCACGCCCCCGTCGGTCGAGCGCATCCTCCCGGTGACCCCCCCGACGAAGGTCCCCGGACGCACCGGCACAGCGAACTACATCCTGCGACCGTCGCCGGAGCTGATCCTTGAGCGCCTGTTGCCGCTCTACGTCGAGAATCAGATGTTCCGCGCCTTGGTCGAGACGGCGGCGGCGGAACACGGGGCGCGGCGCACCGCGATGAAGAACGCCACGGATAACGCGGGCGATCTGCTCGAAGGGCTACGCCGCACCTACAACCGCGCCCGCCAGGCGCAGATTACCCAGGAAATCGCCGAGATCGTCGGCGGCGCGGAAGCGCTGCAGGGCTGACCGGCCAACGAGGAGAGCGATGCCGACCAAGACGAAGCCAACGAGCAAACCATCGGCCCCGGCCGCGCGACCGAACCGCGGCAAGGTCGTGCAGGTCATCGGCCCCGTCATCGACGTGGAATTCGAACCCGAGCAGTTGCCCGAGCTCTACAACGCGATCCGGATCGATACCGGGGCCGACGGCGTGCGGCTCACCGCGGAGGTCGAGCAACACATCGGCCGCAATCAGGTGCGGGCCGTGGCCATGAGCTCGACCGACGGGGTCGTGCGGGGGATGGACGTCGTCGATACCGGGCAGGCGATCACGGTCCCGGTGGGCGAGGCCGCGCTGGGGCGCATCCTGAACGTCCTTGGGGAGCCGGTGGACGAGGGGAAGCCCATTCCTCCGGACGCCCTGCGGTGGCCGATTCACCGCGAGCGGCCGAAGTTCGTCGACCTCGAACCCAAGACGGAGATCTTCGAAACGGGCATCAAGGTCATCGACCTGATCGCGCCCTTTGTGAAGGGCGGAAAGATCGGGCTCTTCGGCGGCGCCGGCGTTGGCAAGACCGTCGTCATCATGGAGCTCATCCACAACGTGGCCATGGGCCACGGCGGCCGCTCAGTGTTTTGCGGCGTGGGCGAGCGCACACGGGAAGGCAACGACCTCTACCTCGAGATGAAGGAAGGGGGCGTCCTCGACACCTGCTCGTTGATCTACGGGCAGATGAACGAGCCCCCGGGCGCACGCCTGCGCGTCGGCCTCTCGGGTCTTACGGTGGCCGAGTACTTCCGCGATGTGGAGGGTCAAGATGTCTTGGTCTTCATCGACAACATCTTCCGGTTCACGCAGGCGGGCTCTGAGGTGTCGGCTCTCCTCGGACGCATGCCTTCGGCCGTAGGCTACCAGCCCACGCTGGCGACCGAGATGGGCGAGCTCCAGGAGCGGATCACGTCGACCAAGAAGGGGTCGATCACGTCGGTGCAGGCGATCTATGTGCCCGCCGACGATCTTACGGACCCCGCGCCGGCGGCAGCATTTTCCCATCTCGACGCAACGGTCGTGCTCTCGCGTCAGATCGTGGAGCTCGGGATTTATCCCGCGGTCGATCCCCTGGGCTCATCCAGCCGCATCCTCGACGCCCAGTACCTCGGGGAACGGCATTACAAGGTCGCGGTGGAAGTCCAGCGGATCCTCCAGCGGTACAAGGATCTCCAGGACATCATCGCGATTCTCGGGATGGACGAGCTCTCTGAAGAAGACAAACTGGTCGTGGCGCGGGCGCGCCGCGTGCAGCGGTTCCTGTCGCAGCCATTTTTCGTGGCTGCCCAGTTCACGGGCCTCGAGGGCAAGTACGTGAAACTCGAGGATACCATCAGCTCCTTCGAGCGCCTCGTGGCGGGCGACTTTGACCAATTGCCCGAGCAAGCGTTCTACATGGTTGGGGGCATCGAGGAGGCGGTCGCGCAGGCGCAGCGACTCGCGAAGAGCTAGCATGCGGGTGACCGTCATCTCCCCCGAACGGGCCATGTTCGACGGCGATGCCGAGGCGGTCGTCGTGCCCGCGTTCGACGGCTTTGTCGGCATTCTCCCGCACCACGCGCCGCTGTTGACCCTGCTCGGGGCCGGCACGCTCACCGTGCGGCACGAGGGAGCACATACGGCGTTCGAGGTGGACGGTGGGTTCCTGCAGGTCGTGGGCGACAGCGTGCGCGTCGTGGTGGATCGAACGCGCGGAGCGCCGACCGCCCAGGCGTGAGTGGCGTCACCTGATGTGCGCGCGGCCCGCCCCGAGCGGGCCGCGGCGCTTTCCGGGGGGAACGCGGGGCGGCGGGCGGGGTATGGCCGGGCGCCACTTCGAGCGGAAGGGGCATGCCGAGCACGGAATGGCACATCAACATGTTGGGCGTCCGCTCGGGGTAGGTCGGCGTGATCCCGGAGGGGTGGCCAGTGGAGGGAATTGGATGATGCGCGTGGCTCTCCTAGCCGGGGCGATCTGCGGGGTGCTCCTGCCGGTGGCGGCGGCGGCCCAGCTGCCCGGCATGCCCGTTTGGGACAGCCCTCGTGCGGGCACCGGGCTCCTCGTCGCGGCCGACGTGGGGCGGCCCGACTCATCCGGCGGGAACGGGTCGACCTTTGCGGGCCGCGTGGCGCTCGGGTTCAGCGCCTTGACCTTGAGTGCCAGTGTCGGGACGCGGGACCCGGACGGCGGTCCCAACACGACCGTCGCGGGCGGGACGGTGGCCTACCGCGTGATCGGTGGCTCCCTCATTCCCATCGCCGTGAACGTCCAGGGTGGGATCGCGGGCGTACGGGGGGCGGGTCGCACCGAGCGGCGCTATACGGGGGCGCTCGGGTTCTCGGTGGATCTACCGCTGCCGGGCATCACCTTTGAGCCCTGGGTGGCACCCGGGTTGCGCACGAACTACGCCGGGGCGACGGGCTCGTTGGGGTCGACGACGAACACGAATTTTGGCATTGCGGGGGGGATCACGCTCGGGTTTGGTCTCATCGGCGTGCACGCGGCGCTCGACTACGAGCACCTCCCCGGAGGCGGACACACGACGACGCTCGGCTTGGGGGTTGACCTCGATATCCGACCATCGGTCGGTCTCTGACGGGTTCACAACTCGAGCGTGAGCGACTACTTTCGGGGGCGCCTCATTCCGACAGCGCCCCGTCCTTTCCCAGGAGCCATGTGAACCAGCGTCTGAGACGCGCGACCGTCATCGCGTTGGCACTGAGTGTGGCAGGCTGCGCCATGACGTTCGACGCGTCCCACCTCGGCGTCACGGCGACGATGGCCGAGCCTTTGCAAAGCGCGGGAACGGGCGCGGCGTTCAGCATCACGAAGCATCCCGTCTACATCCTCTGGGGGCTCTTCCCAGCGGCGGAACCCAATCTCGAAGACCTTCTCGCGGGTCAGCTCGGCGCGGGCGCCTCGATCGCAGGTCTTCACATCTACACCCGCACGCGGTTCACCGATGTCCTCGCGACGGTCCTCACGTTTGGCATCGTGTCCCCGCGGTCAGTCACGTTCGAGGGTGTCGTCGTAGGACATTAGGCGCCGACCAGCTGTTCCACCAAGGCGGTCGTGCGTGCCGCCGCGCCCCGTCCCTCCTGTACAATGCGGTACCCAGCAGCCCCCGCAGCTTTTCGACCCGCCGGATCGTGGAACCACGCGAGCCATTGAGCGTGCAGGGGATGGCGCCCTTCGGTGGGTAAGGCGACGGCCGCCGCGCGCTCGAGGAGGAGCGCCGCATCGCGACTCATCTGCCACTGGGGGCCGACCGTCACGGGGACCCCCAATACTGCCGGTTCCAAGACCGAGTGCAGGCCGGCCCGATGATACCCGCCCCCCACAAATGCGGCGTCGCCGAGCGCGTACAGGTCGGCGAGGATGCCCACCCGATCGACCATGATGACGGGACTCGGGCTCGCGTGCTCGAGTTGTGAGAGCCGCACCGGGCGCGGTAAGCCGAGGGCCTTGGTCTGCTGGGCGATGCCCGCGAGGTGATCGGGGTTGGGCTCATGGGGGGCGAGCACGAGCCGCGCGCCCGGCACCTGGCCGAGCAGATCCGCGAACGCCGGCAGGACGACGGCCTCGTCCGGTGGCCACGTCGAGCCGGCCACAATCGTGAACGAGCTCGGGGTCGCCGCGAGACGTGCGAAGGGCTCCCGGGCGCGGTCCAGCCGGGCTGCGCGTTCCGCCACGCTGTCGTAGCGCGTGTCGCCCGTGACCTCGATCGTCTCAGGCCGCGCCCCGAGCAGTTCGAGGCGGCGCGCGTCATCCGGGCTGATCGCGCCGATGCGGTCGAGGGCCCCGTATGCCGCGAGGGCCCAATGGCGTGTCGGCCACCGCAGCCGCGAACTCGAGGTCGCCACGGTCGCCGAAATCAAACCCAGTTTCACGCCCCGTCGCGCCGCGGCGAGTGTCAGCTCCGGCCACACGTCGAGCTTGGAAAACACGAGCGCCGTGGGCCGGAGCGCGGCGAGCGCTACCGCGACGTCGCTCGGCCGGTCAAAGGGGAGATACTCGGAGAGGTCGACGGGGAGCGTTCTCGCCAGCCGCTCGGCTGACGGCGAGAAGAACGTGTAGGCCAGCTGCCAGCGGGGATGGCCCGCGCGGACCGCCTCGAGCACGGGTTTGGCCTGCAGGCCTTCCCCCACGGATGGCGCGTGCACCCAGACGAGAGGACGGGCGGGGTCGCGGTGGGCGGTACCCCACGCTTCCAGACGTGCCCCGAGGTCCCGTCGGGCATCGATGCTCCGGGCGAGCTTCTTGTCGAAGCGAGCCCCGAGCGGCGCCGTCTTCCCGGCGACGAGGACCGTGAGGCGGTAGAGCAGCGACGGGCGGGCCATTCAGTGCGACGTCACGCGGACTTTGGCGCCATAGATCGAATCGAGCACTTGCTGGAAGACATCGAGCGGCGCGGCCCCTTCGATCAAGCCGCCTTCGATGAAAAACGTCGGTGTGGTGCTGACCCCGATTCGCGTTGCGCTAGCAATGTCGGCCTGGACCACCGATTCGCTCGTCCGCTCGTCGACGCACCGGGCCAGCGGGGCCGCGCGGGCCCCCGCGGAATCGGCGAGCGCCTTCAGGTAGGGGATGGGATCGACCTGATCCTCCCAGTCGATCTGATGACGGAAGGTGAGATCGTGAAATCGCCAGAAGAGCCCCTGGGTCGCGACACACATCGCGACCTCGGCCGCGATCAAGGCGTAGGGATGGGCCTGGGTGAGGGGGAAGTTTACAAAGACGAAGCGCACCTTCCCCGTCGCCATGTACTCCCGCTCGAGGGCCGGCAATGTCGTGAGCGCGAACGCCCGGCAATACGGACACTGGAAGTCCGACATCTCGTAGATCGTCACGGGCGCGTTCGCTCGTCCGAGGGATCGCTCGGTGAGGAGCGTCCATTGGGAAAAGGCCCGCGCGACGGCGACGCTCGAAACGAGGATCGCGACGGTCGCGGCGCGCCGGGCGAGCGGGGCGCCCATCAACGCGCACACCGGAAGGGTCGGTCGTTGCGAGCCCTGGTCCGCGATGGCAGCCACGGAGATGGGGAGATGCTGCGCGGCACGCGAACTCCTCGGCATGGTGGGGCTGCGGGAGGCCGGACGGCCCATACCATAGCGAGTGCGGGGGGCCGCGCGCCACTCTGCCGCCCCTGAGATCGGTGAAACGTTAGGTTTCTTGCATGATGATGGGCGTGATCGGATGGATGGTGGCGAGCGTGAGGGCGCGGTTGTGGGGTCCGGCGATCCTTGCGCAACTCGCGATTCCCTCGCCCGTCGGGTACGTGAACGATTTCGCGCACGTCCTCGATCCCGCGGCGGTCGACCGCATGGACACGCTCATCGCGCAGGTCCGCGTGCGAACGCGCGGCGAGATCGCCGTCGTCACGCTGCCCGACATCGGCGATCGCGAGGCAAGCGACGTGGCCGTCCAGATCGGCCGCGCGTGGGGCGTGGGGGCCAAGGCCGAGGCCGGGAATCCCGCGAACAACCTCGGTGTCGTCCTTCTTCTCGTGCCGCGACAGGCGCACCGGCCCGGGAGCGGGCAGCTATTCATCGCCACCGGGCGCGGGGCCGAGGGGTTTCTGCCCGACTCCCGCGTGGGGCGCATCCGGGACGCCATGACCCCCGACCTCGCTCGCGAAGACTACAGTGCCGCGGCGGAGCTCGGCGTGGGCGCCATCGCCCAGGCCTTCGCGGACGAGTTTGGTGTCTCGCTCGCTGGTGACACCGTACCGTCAGGGGAGGAGCCCGGCCAGGGGTCTGGCCACTGGGTCGGACTCCTCGTGCTGCTTCTTGTACTCCTGCTCGTCACCCGGGGACGGCTATTGTTCCTGCCGCTCTTGTTCGGGGGTTTTGGTGGGGGACGTGGGGGCGGGGGCGGATGGGGGGGCGGAGGCGGGTTCGGTGGAGGGTTCGGGGGGTTCGGGGGTGGCGGCGGGTTCTCTGGCGGCGGTGCCGGGGGGAGGTTCTAATGGCGGTAACGGTCGAGTCTTTCGCCCGTGAGGTCGCGAGCGTGCTTGGAGCCCGGCTCGTGTCCCTCGTGCTGTACGGGTCCGCCGCCCGCGGCGATCCGCCCGTCGGCGCCGACGTCAACACGGTGCTGGTGACCGACGCCGCCGACGAGCCACTGTTCGCGGCGCTCGAACCCGTGGTTCGGCCGTGGGTACGCGCGGGCCATCCGGCACCTCTCATCTTCGCCGAGGCCGAGTGGCGCGAATCGGCAGATGTCTTCGCCATCGAGTTCGAGGAGATGCGCGCCGCGCACCGGCTGCTTTCGGGCCGCGATCTTTTCCACAACCTGGTCGTGCGGCGTGAGGATCTGCGGCGCCAGCTTGAGGCGGAGCTTCGGGGGAAGCTGGTGCGGCTGCGCCAAGCCTACGTGACCTGGCGGAGCGACGGAGCGCAATTGACGCGCGTGGTCTCGCAGACCACGTCCGGGTTGCTGACGATGTTGCGGACCGTCCTCCGGGTCGGCGGCGTGGCGGTGCCTCCCGACCCCGAGGGCGTGGTCCGCGCCGCGGCCGCGTTGGTCGGATTTCCGCCGACCGTGTTTGACGAGCTCGTCGCGCCTGCCCGGAGCGCGCGACTCAAGCTCGGGCCCCGGGACCCCCGGGCCGCGGCATACTTGGACGTCTTGGCCCGAACCGCCGAGTTCGTCGACCGATTGACCTAAAGGGAGCGAGGCACTCGTGAACGTCCGGAGATGGTGGTTCTTGCTCGGGCTCGTCTGCGTGGCGGGCTGCGGCTACAACACGATCCAGACCTACGACGAACAAGTGAACGCGGCCGAGGCGCAGATCAAGGTCCAGCTCCAGCGCCGGGCCGATCTGATCCCCAACCTCGTCGAAACGGTGAAAGGGTATGCGAAGCAGGAGCAGACGGTCTTCGGCGACGTGGCCGACGCCCGCGCGAAGCTGGCCGGGGCCGTGCAGTCGGGCGACCTCCAGCAGATGGCCGCCGCCAACGCGGCGTTGACGGCCCCGTTGGGACGTTTGCTGGCCATCGCGGAAGCCTACCCCCAACTCAAATCGAACGAGAACTTCCGAGCGCTGCAGGACCAGCTCGAGGGCACCGAGAACCGTATCGCTGTGGCACGCCAAGACTACAACGATGCGGTGAACACCTATAACGCCTACATCCGTCGCTTCCCCGCCGTGCTCACGGCGAAGGTCATCGGCAAGGGACCGCGGCCCTACTTCGACCTGCAGATCCCGGGTGCCGCGGAGGCTCCCAAGGTCAACTTCACCCAGCCGTAAGCCTAGTCGACGATGGCGTCGGGGAGGACGAACTTCATGGGGTCGACGGCCTTCCCGTTGACCCAGACCTCGTAGTGAAGATGGGGACCGGTGGCGAGGCCCGTGGCACCCACGAGCGCGATCTTGTCGCCGCGTTTCACGCGCTGCCCGCGAACGACGAGGATCTTGGAGCAATGGGCGTAGCGCGTCATGAGACCGTAGCCGTGGTCGATCGCGAGGAGGTTCCCGTATCCATCCTCCCAGCGGACATCGAGCACGACACCCGCGGCGGGGGCCTCGATCGCCGTCCCGAGGGGCGCGCTCACGTCGATGCCTTCATGCGGCCGCGCGATATGGAGGATTGGGTGGACCCGCTCGGCCGCGAACGCGCTCGACAGCCAGCCCTTGGTGGGCATGATCGAAGGGGTTGCGGCGAAACGCTTCTGATGGCTCGACAGCGAGTCGTAGGCCGTGCTCACCGAATGCGCCAGAATGTCGGCGCGCCGGATCAGGAGGTCCACGTCCACGCGGGCGGCGAGCGCCTCCTGCCCATGAGGCCCTAAGGCCGCGAGCGAGTCGCGCTCCGACCAGGCGCCCGAGGGGCCGCCGATCCCGCCTTGCTGCACGCTGGAGTCAAGCGGTCCCAAGTCCGCGAGAAGCCTGAGCTCCTGTTCGCGTTGGCCGATGGCGGCGATGGTGTCGTTCAGATTCGCTAGGCGGCCGCGCATGCGTTGAATCTCGCCGGCGAGGACGCCGTTCTCAGCTTCGAGCGCGCGGTTGCGGGTGATGTTTATGCCCCGCACGATGGCGGCAAGGCCGAGGACCACGACGAGGATGCCAATCGCGCCGCCGAGGCCGAGGAGCGCCTTCACGACGGTCTGCGACACCTCGACCGCCCGCGACGACCCGGAGCCGTGCGGCACCAACATCAGCGTCCAACGGCGATCAGCGCGTTTGCGCATCGGGACTTGCACCTCGCGGTTCGGGGGCCGCGGTCGGGACCGTCATCTCACGTGGCGACGTCAGGTGTTGCACTACCGTGCTGCCGTCGATCCGGACAGGGCGGTGGTCCGGAAGGGATGTCCATAATAGGTGGCCCGAAAGACCGCGTCAACACGCGGCGAGCGCCGTAAGTCACGCTCTCTTGGGCGGTTGTGCTGCCGGCGCGTCTTTCGGAAAGAGGACGGGCGGCTTCATCACGCGGCGTCCTTCGACTGCCGGCGCCGCGAGCGCTGCCCAGCGCAGCGGCGACTCGAGGCCCAACAGGTCCCAGATGGCGTCCGCGGTCTCTGGCACGAGCGGCTGCGCGAGCACGGCGAGTCGGGCAATGGTGCGCGCCAGGTTCGCAAGGACCGAATCGAGTGCGGCGACGTTGCCGGCACCCGCCAGCTGCCACGGGGCGGTCTCTTCGATGAAGCGATTCGCTTGGGCGGCAAGGCCGACCCACTCGGCCGCCGCGTCCTGGAGGGCGTACTCGTCCATCGCGCGCGTGTACCGAGCGAGCGCCTCTTGGGCGGCCGCCTCAAGCGGCGTGGCATAGCTGACCGGGTCGCCGGGCACGACGCCGTCGCGATAGCGCAGGATCATGGACAAAGAGCGCGAGACCAGGTTGCCCACCGTGTCCGCGAGCTCCGCGGTATAGCGAGCTTCAAAGCGCTCCCAGGTGAAGTCTCCATCGTTTGCGAAGCCGATTTCCCGCAATAGGAAGTACCGTAGCGCGTCCGGGCCGTGACGGGCGATGGCCTCGTCCAGACTGACCGCCGTGCCGGCCGTCTTGCTCAGCTTGGAGCCGCCCCACTGTACGTAGCCATGCGCCCACACGCCGCGAGGGATCGGAAGGTCCGCGGCGAGGAGCATCGCGGGCCAAATGACGCAGTGGAAGCGGGTGATCCCCTTGCCCACGATGTGGAGATCGGCCGGCCAGAGACGCTCGTATCCCGGGTCCGGGAACGTCGCGGCCGTCAGATAGTTGATGAGGGCGTCAAACCACACGTACACGGTCTGGGCCGGGTCTCCGGGAAACGGGATCCCCCAGGCTTGCCGTTGGCGGGAAATCGAAATGTCCTGCAGCCCTGCGGCGAGGAGGCTCAGCACCTCGTTGCGGCGGATCTGTGGCTCTACGCGAAACGCCCCGACTTGGATGCGCTCCATGAGGGCGTTCCGGTAGGCGCTCAGGCGAAAGAAATGATTCCGTTCCTTCGTCGGCACGAGCTCAAGCGAGGGGTGCTCGACGCACCGCCCCTCCACAATCTGCGAGCCGGTCTTGAACTCCTCGCACCCGGTGCAATAGAGACCTTCGTAGTCGGCCTCGTAGAGATCGTCCGGCCGGTGCCGCCGGATGCGCTCGAGGAAGGCGATCACGGCGCGCGTGTGGGCGGGCTCGGTGGTGCGAATCCAGCGATCCTGGCTGCAGTGGAGGCGGCGCCAGTAGTCCGCGAAGGTGTCGGCCATCCGGTCGACCCACGCTTCCGGGGTGACGTGGGCGCGGGCAGCGGACTGGATCACTGATTGGCTGTGCTCGTCCATGCCCATGACGAAGTGGACGGCGTCGCCACGGAGCCGCCGATATCGGGCGATCGCGTCGGCCCCGATCTTCTCGAGCGCGTGCCCGAGGTGCGGGTCACCGTTCGAGTAGTCGATCGCCGTCGTGAGGTAGAACTTCGGCACCGTCACCTGCGGCTCGGTGCAACCGGGCGGCGCACCTACTTCTCGCTCAGGGCGCCCATGGCGAGGTACTTCTGCTCGCGACGCCGCAGGAGTTTGTCGAGCTTGAGCTTGCGCAGCTCGCCCAGGTGGCGCCGCAGCGCGTCGCTGAGAGCGGCGGCGGCGGAGTCCGGGTCCGCGTGCGCCCCGCCGAGCGGTTCCGCGACGATTTCATCGATCACGCCGAGCGACAGCAGGTCGGTGGCTGTGAGCTTCAGCGCCTCCGCGGCGCGCTCGCGCTGGCTCGCGTCCTTCCAGAGAATGGCGGCGCAACCCTCCGGCGAGATCACCGAGTACACCGAGTTCTCGAGCATGATGACGCGGTCGGCGAGGCCGACGGCGAGCGCCCCGCCCGAGCCTCCTTCGCCGATGACGGCCGTGATCGTCGGCGTGCGAAGCGCCGCCATTTCGAGGAGGTTCCGGGCAATCGCCTCGGCCTGACCCCGCTCCTCCGCGCCGAGGCCGGGGTAGGCCCCGGGGGTGTCCACCAGCGTGATAACGGGTGCCCCGAACTTCGCGGCGAGCCGCATGAGGCGAAGCGCCTTGCGGTAGCCCTCCGGATGCGCCATGCCAAAGTTGCGGCGCAGGTTCTCCTTGGTGTCCCGCCCTTTCTGATGGCCGATCACCATGACGCTCGCCCCGTCCAGGCGTGCCCATCCGCCGACGATGGCGGGGTCGTCGCGGTACAGACGGTCCCCGTGAAGCTCGACGAAGTCTGTGAAGACCGTGCGGACGTAGTCGAGCGTGTATGGTCGTTTGGGGTGGCGGGCCACCTGCACGCGCTGCATCGGCGTCAGCGCTCCGTAGATCTCGGCACGGAGCTCGCGCAGCTTGGTCTCGAGCGGCTCCAGCTCCTTCGATACGTCCACGGCGCTTTCGCTGGCCACGCGCTTCAGGTCGTCGATCCGACGCTCGAGTTCGAGGAGCGGCCGTTCAAAATCGAGAGTGTGAGTGATCATCGTGCTCAAGCGGCCTGCAGGGTCACGCGTTCGACACCCACCACGGTGCGGAGGGCGGCGAGCAGTTCGTCGGCGGCGTCAACCCGGAACGTGCGGCTGCGGAGCTCGGCCGTCCCGCCGTTGCCGTCTCCCCACTTGATGACCACGGGCGCGGCCCCCGGGTGGGCCGCGCACAATGCCGCGACGGCGCGCGCCGCGTCGGGCGCGGGGGGATTCGGGAGCGCCCACGACAGAGCCACGGCGATGGCGCCGCTGGGGCGCAGATCGTCGAGCGGTTTGGCCTGCTCGACGATGAACGGCGCGCGGTCCTCACCGCGATCGCGCGCGCTGTAGCCGCCCGTGAACAGCATGGCCTGATCCGCGTGGATCACGTCGTTCAGCTTCGCCCAGGCTTCCGGGAACACAAGGGCGCTCGCCGTGCCGTGGAAGTCTTCCAGGGTGAGGCGTGCGTACTCGGCGCCGGTTTTCTTCGACACCTGCCGCTTCACGGCGGTGACCACCGCCGCGATGCAGACCTTCTGATCGCTCCACGCCTCGAGCGTGGCGGTCGTGCGCGTCCCGAAGAGTCCCGCCTCGACGCGGTAGCGCGCGAGCGGGTGCCCGGAAATGAAGAACCCGAGCACGGCCTTTTCGCGGGTGAGCCGCTCGTGCTCGGACCACGTGGGGACGTTCGGCAGGGTCACCGTCGGTTTACTCACGGAGCCCTCGTCGCCAAACAGTGCGCCCTGTCCCGCCTGGCGGTCCCCCTGGCGCATCTGCGCTTCGGCCAGCGCCCCGTCCAGGGCGGCTTCGAACTGCGCCCGGTGTCCGTTCAGCGAGTCGCACGCGCCCGCCCCGATAAGCGCCTCGAACACCCGCTTGTTGCAGAGCCGCAGGTCGAGCCGGTCGCAGAAGTCCAGCAACGAATCGTACCGGCTGTCGCGCCGGCCTTCGAGAATCGACGCGATGGCGCCCTCCCCGACATTCTTGATCGCGCCCAGCCCGAACCGGATGCGGCGCTCCGAGACCACCGTGAATTTGAAGCCCGATTCGTTCACATCGGGGGGAAGCACTTCCACGCCGAGGTCTCGGGCTTCGGCGATATACTGGACGACTTTGTCGGTATCACCGATCTCCGACGAAAGGAGCGCGGCGAGGAACTCGGCCGGGTAGTGCGCCTTGAGCCACGCGGTCTGGTAGGAGAGCACCGAATACGCGACGGCATGGGACTTGTTGAAGCCGTAGCGGCCGAAGGTTTCGATTTGGGCCGCGATCTCCTCGATGACGCGGCGCTGGTGGCCCAGCGCCACCGCCCGCTCGATGAAACGGCCGAGCTCCTGCTGGATCAGCTCCTTGTCCTTCTTGCCGACCGCCTTGCGGAGTACATCCGCCTCGGCCAGTGAAAAGCCGCCGAGGATGTTCGCGATCCGCATCACCTGTTCCTGATAGGTGATGACGCCGTAGGTGGGCGCGAGGATTTCCTCGAGCGCGGGGTGGGGGTATCGGACGGGCTCGCGGCCGAGCTTCCGGTTGATGAAGACGAGATGCATCCCCGTGTCGAGCGGCCCCGGTCGGAGGAGGGCATTGGCCGCCACGAGGTCGTCGAAGCGGTCACACTTCATGTTCCTCAGACATTCGGTGCCAATCGGGGACTCGAACTGGAACACGCCCGCCGTGCGGCCTGACCGAAGCAGCGCATAGGCGGCGGGGTCTTCCCGGTCGAGCGTGTCCAAATCGAGCGTCACGCCGTGACGCTCCCGGACCGCTTGCACCGCGTCATGAAGGACCGTGAGCGTCTTCAAGCCGAGGATGTCGATCTTCAGCATCCCCACTTTTTCGAGGCTCACCATGTCGTACTGCGTGATGATCGCGTCCGGCTCCTGTGGGGCGACGCATACCGGCACGTAGTCGGTGAGGGGACCGGGCGCGATGACGATCCCCGCGGCGTGTACCGACGCATGCCGTGCCAGACCCTCGATGCGCGTTCCCAGGTCGAGAATCTTGCGGACGCGCTCGTCCTCGCGGGCCAGCGCCGCCAACTCGGGCGACCGCGCCGCCGCTTCGGCCAGCGTCGTGGTAAACCCGGGGGCCGCGGGGATGAGCTTCGTCAACCGATCCACCTCGCTCGGCTCGACGCGCAGGGTTCGCGCCACGTCACGGAACGCCGCTCGGGCCTTGAGGGTCCCGAAGGTGATGATCTGGCCGACGGATTCGCGACCGTATCGCTCCCGGACGTACTGGATGACCTCGCCGCGCCGCTCGAAGCAGAAGTCGAGGTCGATGTCGGGCATCGACACGCGTTCGGGATTCAGAAACCGTTCAAAGAGGAGATCGAACTCGAGCGGATCGACCCTGGTGATGCCCAGGGCGTAGGCGACGAGGGAGCCGGCGGCCGAGCCGCGGCCGGGCCCGACGGGGATCCCCCGCTCCTTCGCGGCGCGGATGAAGTCGTATACGATGAGGAAGTAGCCCGCGTATCCCGTGCGCGTGATGACGTCGAGTTCGTAGGCGAGTCGCGTCTCGACCGGGGCAGGGAGGGGTGAGCCATAACGCGTCGCGGCTCCGGCGCGGGCCAGGTGTACCAAGAGGTCGACGTCGGACGCGAACCCCTCCGGCCGCGGGTATTGCGGCAGAAAGTACCGTTTCTCGAAGTCGAACTCGCAGCGCTCCGCCACCCTGGCCGTTTCGGTGAGCACGTCCGGGCGACCCGGAAACAAGGTCCGCATCTCGCCCTCGGACTTGACGTAGCTCTCCTGCCCGACGAACCGAAAACGATTCGGATCGTCGAGGTCCTTGCCGGTCCCGATGGCGAGCAGGACGTCGTGCGCCTCGGCATCTTCGCGCCGGAGGTAGTGCGCATCGTTCGTGGCGACCACCGGGAGGCCGAGCTCGGCGGCGAGCCGGAACATGCCGTCTGTGACGGTCCGTTCGTCCGGGATGCCGTGATTCTGAACCTCCAGCCAGAAGCGGTCGGCGAAGAGGTGCGCGAACCACTCCGCGCTCGCCTTGGCCTCATCGTAGCGGCCTTGACGCAGGTGCAGGGCGATCTCGCCCGACAGGCACGCGGCGAGGCAGATGAGGCCCTCGTGATGTTGTTCCAGGACTTCGCGATCGATGCGCGGTCGCCGGTAGTAGCCCTCGAGATACCCGATGGACGACAGCTTGACGAGATTCGCATACCCTGTCCGCGTGGCGGCCAGCAGGACAAGGTGCGAGTAATCGGCGGGCGCGCCGGGCAGCCGTTCGCGCCGCCGTCGGCTCCCGAACGCCACGTAGGCCTCGAACCCGAGAATCGGGCGCACGCCGCGGGCCCGTGCGGCTTCGTAGAAGGTCCAGGCGCCGTGCAGGTTCCCGTGATCGGTCAGCGCCAGCGAATCCATGCCGAGGGTGCGCACGTGGTCAAGCAGCTCGGGGATCCGGTTGGCGCCGTCGAGCAGGGAATACTCGCTGTGGGTGTGCAGATGGACGAACGGCATCAGCCTACCGGGCGCGTCGCGCGAGCTCCTCGAACACGCGATCGAGCGGCACGTGCCTGGCCTCGAGGAGCACGACGAGGTGATAGAGGAGGTCCGCGGCCTCGCTCGTCACGCGGTCCTCGTCCTCGTCGAGCGCCGCGACGAGCGTCTCCACGGCTTCCTCGCCGAGCTTCCGCGCGGGCACGGCGGTGCCGCCTTGCAGGAGCGCAGCCGTGTACGACCCCGACGGCAGGGTGCGCGCCCGATCCGCGACCGTCGCGGCGAGGCGCGTGAGCGCGGCGCCGGTGGGCTCGCCGAAGCAGGTCGGCATGCCCGTGTGACAGGCGGGGCCGTCCTGCCGGACTACATACAGCACCGCGTCGCCGTCGCAATCAACACGCACCTCCTCGAGGTGCTGGCGGTGGCCCGACGTTTCACCCTTCCTCCACAGGACGCCCCGGCTGCGGCTGTGGTAGTGAGCCTCGCCTGTCGCCTGTGTCCGCTCGAGCGCTTCACGATCCGCGTATGCAACCATGAGCACGGCCCCTGACACGCTGCTCTGAGCGACGACGGGGACGAGTCCATCGTCCCCGAAGCGTACTGCCTCAATCCAATTCTTGTCGATCACTGTCGCAAGATATCGGCGCGCCCCCTGCATTGTCAAAAGCCCGCGCCAACGGCTAAGTTTGCGCGCCATGCGCTGGGTCGCGGGTCTGTTCGCGCTGTGTTTGGCCATGGCCTGGTTGCATCATCTCACCGCCGCGAGTGCTCTCGACGCGCGGGCCGCCTTCGCACTCGGGTTTCTAGTGATCAGCGCTTGGGTCGCGGGCGAGATCGCCGCGCGCGCACGGCTTCCGCGGCTCACGGGATTTCTGATTCTCGGGTTATGCGTAGGGCCCGCCTGGCTCACCCTCGTTCGGCAGGATGAACTCGACGTGCTCGGATTCGTGGCCCACGCGGCCATCGCGTGGATCGCCTTCGCGGCGGGCCAAGAGTTGGAGCTCACAACACTCCGCGCGGAGCGCCGCGTTCTGAGCCGTTTCGCGGCTGGTACGCTGGCATTCCCCATGCTCGCCGTGGCCGCCGTGGTGCTAAGCGTGGCGCCGTGGTTTCCGCTCACTGCGCATCAAGGCGCGCGTAACGCCGTCGGCGTCGCGCTGACGCTCGGCGCCTGCGCGGCCGCGGCGTCGCCCATCGTCGTCATCAGCGTGTGGGAGGAACTCGGCACCGGGGGCGCGCTGGCGGAGCGCGTACTCCGCGTGGCTGCCGTGAACACCGTCGCGGTCACGGGGCTCCTCACGTTGGTGCTGCTCGCCGCACGTGGTATCGGCAACCCCGGCACGGTCGACGGCGCGGTCGCGCCCGCGTTCGCCGCGCGCGCTGCGGGCGCGCTCGGAGTAGGGGCGGTATTGGGTGTGCTCGCGAGCCGTTACTCCCGAGTGGCCCCTCGCGACGCAATGTTGGTGCTGGTCGGACTCGGGTTCGTCGTCGCCATGGCCCAGAGCGGCCTCGGTCTCGAGCCGACGCTCGTCGCCCTCGCAGCGGGGGTCGCGGCCCGGAACGCAGGTGGCCCCGGGGGCGCGGCGCTGCGCGCAGCCGCAAACCAATCGGCCCTCGTCACTCAGACCGTGTTCTTTGCGTTAGCCGGGGCCGCGCTCCGAGTGGGTGCGCTCGAAGAACTGTGGCCTTGGGTCGTGCTCCTTGCCGGCCTTCGCGTCGTGGCCCTGCGCTACGGGACCTTGTGGGCCGGGCGGAGCGGCGCGGTGGACCTAGCCAGGCGGAGCTGGCTCGGGCTCGTCTCGCAATCGGGAATCGCCATGGCCTTGGCCGCCGCCGCCCGCCGGGCGTTTCCCGCCTGGGGAGTGTCGCTCGAGGCGCTCGTGGCGGGCTGCGTGCTCATCAACGAGCTCGCTGGCCCGCTCTGTCTCTACTGGATACTGCAACGCGAGGGGGTCGGGCGGCCCCAGGCCCTCGACCCGATCGGAGGTCGCGCCGGGCGCGCGCTGGCCGAATGGGTGCCGCGTCCCGCCCGCGGCCGGAGCGTCTTTCCCCGAGGCGCGGGACGAGGGCGTCTCAACGCGGCACCCTAGGGTGGCGTCGCTCAGGGGAGCCGTCGTCCTCCTCGTCGCCGCCCGCGCGCTCGCGGCACAGGGGCTGGGGGGACCGACGCCCCTGCCCGGGTCCACGCGCGATGCGGGCCTGGCGGGGGCAGGCGTCGCCTTGCTCGGCGACGCGGGTGCCCTGTTTGCCAACCCGGCCGGGATCGCGACGATCCGTCGCCTGTCGGTCGAGGCCTCTTATGAGCGCTACCAGGGCGGCGCGGACTTCGGCGCCGGTGCCGTCGCCGTGCGGGTTGGTCCGGTGACGTGGGGCGCCGGTGCGGTCGCGCTCGGACAGCCCGCGGGCGGCGCGACCGGGCCGGCGACCGTTCTTGGCGTCTCGGGGCTCGTGGCGCGGTTTGGGTTGCTCGCGGTGGGCGCCTCACTCAAGTACGCCCAGGAAACCCTCGGCGGAACCACGACGAGCACGGCCGCCGGGGATGTCGGGGCGGCGATCGCGCTGTTCGACATCTTCGCGCTCGGGGTGAGCTCGCAAAACGTCGGCGGAACCTTCCTCGCGCGGTGCACGCGCGCAGGGTTCACGATGAACTTCGTCGACCCCCAGGGGACGGCCCGGCTTCTCACGACTATTGAAGGACAGTGGGTTGCGGGTCTCAACTCCGTCCTCGTGGTCGGGGCCGAGGGGGGCATCGTGGCCGGCGGCATCGGACTCGTCGCTCGGGTGGGTGCACGTGGCCAGGCCGCCTCGACGACCGCGCAGGCCATCACGTTGGGAGCCGGTGTGGAACTCGGCCGCCTACACTTGGACTACGCCTACGACGGGTACGCGGCGCCCGACGCGCCGCGCCACCGCGTGGGGTTGCGGTGGTCGCCATGATCGAGCGACACGGACCACACTGGTGGCGGATCGTGGGGCGCGTGCTCGGAGCCGCCGCGCTCGGGGTGCCCGTCCTCGCAGCCGCGCTGCTCGTCGTGAGTTCGGAGGCGCGCTATCTCGCGCGAGGCGCCCTTGAGGAGGGGCGGATCCTTCTCAAGCGGCGCTCCATCGCCGCCCTCGTGACCGATCCGCGGACCCCGCCCGCGCTCAGACAGCGCCTCGCGCTTGTGCTCGCTGCTCGGGCCTATGCGGCTGACTCCTTGCGCCTCTCCGCGGGCGACACCTACACGACGTACGCGGACATCGGCCAGGACACGCTCGTTCTCGTCCTCTCCGCCAGCCGGGCAGACCGCCTCCGCGAGTATACGTGGACCTATCCCATTGTCGGGGTCGTGCCGTACAAGGGGTTCTTCGATTTTTCGGCCGCCCGTGCGGCGGCCGCAGCCCTCACCGACCAAGGCTACGACACCTACCTCCGGCCGGCTTCGGCGTTCTCCACGCTCGGGTACTTCAGCGACCCGCTGTTGTCGTCGGCCGTCCGACGGGACACGATGGAGCTTGTGGCGACCGTCATCCACGAGCTCACCCACAACACACTCTACGTGAAGAGTCAAACGGCGTTCAACGAAAGCTTTGCAGACTTTGTCGGATATCGCGGGGCTGAGGCGTTCTTCCGCTCGCGGGGGGATTCGATCGACGCGGGCCGCGCCGCGGCGCGGTGGCGGGACGAGCGGACGCTGGACGTCTTTTACGCGGAGCTCGCTCGCCGGCTCGACTCCGTGTATGCCGGCAACGTGTCTGGCACGGCGCTCGCGCGCGCCCGGGCCACGCTCTTCGGGTGGGCGCGTTCCCAACTCGCAGGGGCGGTCGGCCAGGCCCTTGAGACCTACGACTGGCGCTGGTTTGCGACCGAGCCGCTCAACAACGCGGTTGTGATCGCTGAACGCCTCTACCGAACGAACCTCAACCTCTTCGACGAGCTGTATCTGCAGAGCGGCGCCGATATCGCGGAGACGGTTCGAGCGATCGAAGTGCGGATCTTCACGCGCCCGGGCGACGATCCCTATGCGGCCTTGTACTCACGGCCGGGCATGCCCCCCGACTGACCGGCTCTAGTTGCCCCGCAGCCGCTCCGCTTCGGCGACGCGCTGCAGGGCGATCGCGTACGCGGCGGTTCGGAACGTCGTGCCGCGTTGTCGCGCGAGATCGCGCACGCTCGCGTAGGCGCGGGTGATCGTGGCCTGCAGTTCTCGGTTCACCTGTTCATGCGTCCATCGGTACTGCTGGAGATTTTGGGCCCACTCGTAGTAGCTCACCGTGACACCACCAGCGTTCGCCAGGAAGTCGGGGATCACCGGGATGCCGCGCTCTGCGAGGATCAGGTCGGCGGTCGGCGTGGTGGGCTCGTTGGCGGCTTCGACGACCACGCGGCAATCGATGAGCCGCGCGTTGTGCTCCTTCGTGATCACGCCGCCCAAGGCCGCCGGCACGAGCCAGTCGCACGGAACCGCCCATAACTCGTCGCGCGTGATGGCACGGCCGCCGGCCCAACTCGAGACGGGCCGGCCCCCCGCGGTGTGTGCCATGAGGCCCGGGACGTCGAGGCCGTTCTCGTTGACGATCCCGCCGTCGATGTCGGACACGGCGACAACGCGCGCACCCGCCTCCGCGGCCAGGAGGCGGGCCAGATGGCCGCCCACATTCCCGAATCCCTGAATGACGACCCGGCCGCCTGCGAGCGGCACTCCGAAGTCGCGTCCGAACTCCCTCATGACGTACATGACGCCCCGTCCGGTGGCCTCCTCCCGTCCGAGGGAGCCGCCGAGCGAGAGCGGCTTCCCGGTGACCGCCGCTGGTGTGTAGCCGTGCCGGCTCGAGTATTCGTCCAGCACCCAGGCCATCACCTGCGCATTGGTGTTGACATCGGGCGCCGGAACGTCGCGATAGGGGCCGAGGACGATGGAAATCCGCTGGGTAAACCGCCGCGTGAGACGTTCCAGCTCGAGTTTCGAGAGCCGGCGCGGGTCCACCGTGACGCCGCCTTTGGCGCCACCGAAGGGAATGTCCATCAGGGCCGTCTTCCAGGTCATGATCGTGGCGAGCCCGAGGATTTCGTCGTGGTCCGCATCCGGGTGGTAGCGGATGCCGCCCTTGCACGGCCCCCGGGCGCCGTTGTGTTGGATGCGGTACCCGGTGAAGACCTCGATCCGCCCGTCGTCCATGCGCACGGGCACTTCGACCTGGACTTCGCGGAATGGCGCCATGAGAATGCGCCGCATGTAGGATTCCAGGCCGATGATGTTGGCGGCGCGGTCGAACTGAGTTTCGGCTATGGACTTCCCCGACATCGTCACGCGCGCCGGGCGCGCGGGCGCGGTCATGGCGGGGCGGACTCCTAGGCGGGGTCGGGGGGTGTGGTGCGCGGCCGCAGTCGGCGGCCGGCCAGTCGGCTGGCGGGATGCTGCGCTTGGGTCAGGGCCTCGGCCAAATCAGGCGCGAGAGACCGCCGCCCACGTCCGTCCGCAAGCGCACCGATCACGTCCGCGCCGGAGTCAGGGGCTGAGCCGATCAGCCCCTCCAGTGCGAAGACGAGGCCGCCGCGCGCTCGCACGGCGGCCACGGTGTCCGAGATGTCGGCTTCCAGCGGCGCGCGGGTCGCGACGACGAGTGGGCACCGCTCCGGATCGGCGTCCGCAGCTGCGGTCGGCGTGCCGAACGAGGCCGCCAGCTCGCCCCACCCCGCGGGGGGCGCATCAAGAGCGATCACTTGCCCAAACACCCACCCCGCATCTGAGGCCAGTTCCGTGAACGCCCTGAGGAGCGCGGGGTCTGTGGGCGGCGCTGGGGAGGGGACGGAGGCGAGGACGACCGCCCCGGTCTCGGCGAACACGCGTTGCGCCAGGCCCAGGTCGTCCGGCTTGCGAGGGGCGTAGAGGGCGAACCGGCGGGTCGCTAGAATCTCGCGCTCCGCCGCGTCCCGGATCTCCTGTTGTTCCGTGGCTTGGGCAGCGCCTTCGAACGCAACCTCGGCCGCTTGGTAGCGGCCGGCGTCCCGGAGAATCCGGCCTCGCAGCCGCAGCGTCTCGGTGTGAGGCTCGAGGGCAAAGGCCCGGTCGAGGGCGAGCAGCGCCCGGTTCGGGTCACCCAACCGATAGGCGGCGTAGCCCAGCTCGTGCCACGCGAGGGCGAGATCCGGATCGCCCTCGAGGGCACGCTCCAGCGCCGTGAGCGCCTCGCGATAACGGCCGAGTTCTACAAGGGCGGCGGCCTGGAGGGTGAAGGGAAAGGCGGTCGCGCCGAACTGCCCGAGGGCGCCTTCGGCGAGCGCCAGGGCGTCGGCCGCGCGGTTGTGCCGCCGCAGCAGTTCGAAGCACTCGGCCCATCCCTCTTTCAACTCTGGCCGGGCGGCCAGCACGCTTCGATAGGCGGCCTCCGCGTCTGCGACACGCCCCTCCTGTGCGAGCCAGCGGGCTCGTGCGATCGCCCGCTCGCTCGGCGCGTCGGGAAACAAATCGAAGGACGCGGTCGTCCGCATGGCGCGAATATATCCGTCGCGTGGTCGCTGGCTAGCCGCTGCCGTAGGTCCTAGATTCCCGCGCGATGAACCACGAGCAGCTGCTCCGCGAACTCGAAGAGTTTCTGCGCATCCCCTCCGTGTCGACGCTGTCGGCGCACGACGCCGACTGCCGCGCGGCAGCGGAGTGGGTGGCCGGCGCGTTACGTCGGCTCGGGTGCAGCGACGTGCAGCTCGTCGGTCACGACCGCCATCCTGTCGTGTGGGGCGTCGGGCCTCACGTTCCCGGTGCCCCGACCCTCCTCATCTATGGACACTATGACGTGCAGCCTCCTGACCCACTCGACGAGTGGGTCACCCCACCGTTTGAGCCCGCGGTTCGGGGCGGCAAACTGTTCGCGCGCGGCGCGGCCGACGATAAGGGTCAGGTGTTCTGTCTCCTCACCGCGGCCAAGAGTCCCCCGATCAACCTGCGGTTCTTGATCGAGGGAGAGGAGGAGTTCGGCAGCTCCGTGCTCTTCGACTTGCTGCAGCGCGAGCCTGAGCGCGCACGCGCCGACGCGATCCTCATCGCCGACATGGCGTACGTCGCTCCCGGCTGGCCCGCGGTCTACACAACGCTGCGCGGCATCTGCTACGCGGAGATCACCGTGCGGACGGCGCGAACGGACCTCCACTCTGGCGAATTCGGCGGTGCCGCACCGAACGCGCACGAGGAGCTCGTGCGCCTGCTGGCCCGGCTGAAGACGCCCGACGGGCGCATTCGGATTCCGGGTCTCTACGCGGCCGTGCGGCGACCGTCGCGACGCGAACTCGCCGCGTGGAAACGCCTCCCGTTCCGTGAGGCCGACTTCCGGAAGAACCGGGTGCAGGCGAAGGCGCTGACCGGCCTCAAGCGGCACTCCGTGCTCGAGCGGTTGTGGGCGCTGCCGACGTTCGAGATCCACGGCATTCGCGGCGGTTTCACGGGCGAGGGCGCGAAGACCGTCATTCCCGCCGAGGCGACCGCCAAGGTCAGTTTGCGCCTGGTCCCTGACCAGCGTCTCAAGGTGGTGGAGCAACAGCTCGCGCGCGCCGTGCGCCAAGCCGCGCCCAAGTACGCGAGCGCGAGCGTGCGGTTTCTGCACGGCGCCGAACCCGCCCAGATGAACTTGGAGGATCCGGTCTACGGGCTCTTGGATCAGGCGTTCCGCCACGTCGTGGGTCGGGGCACCGTGCCGGTGCGCGCCGGCGGCTCGATTCCCGTCGTCACGGCGCTGGCACGAGGCGGCGCGCCCGTGATTCTGACGGGCATCGGCCTCCCCGACGATCGTCTCCACGCCCCGAATGAAAAGCTCGACGTCCAACAGCTCTGGGACGGCGTGGGGGTGTTCCGGCGGTTCTTCGAACTATTCGGTGGGCGAGGGCGCTAGCGGCTGACGTCCCTTGCTCCGGCTCCGGAGCCGGTTGATCTCATGTTGCGTGAGCGCGCGGCCCCCGTAGCGCTCTTCCCGCCACGGGTCGCCCCGCATGTGGTAGCCGTTCTGCTCCCAGAAGCCGGGTACGTCCTCCGCCTCGAGCGAGAACCCGCGCACCCATTTCGCGCTCTTCCAGAAATAGAGATGGGGGACGAGGAGCCGGGCCGGCCCGCCGTGCTCCGGCGTGAGCGCGATGCCGTCGTGCCGGAGTGCGATGAGGTTGTCCGGACGGTCGAGGTCTGAAAGCGGGAGGTTCGTCGTAAACCCCTGCTCCGCGAGGACCAGGGCGTACGCGGCGCTGGGCTGTACCGCGGCGCGCTCGAGCAACAGCTGCACTGGCACGCCCTCGAACGCGTTGTCGAGGCGGCTCCAGCGTGTGACGCAATGGATGTCGCAGCGCACGGTGCGCCGCGGGAGCTCCAACAGCTCGTCGTAGGTGATCCGGTAGGGGTTCGCGACGAGGCCCGAGACCTCGAAGGTCCACGTGCGCGTGTCCACGGACGGGACGTCGCCATAGTGGAGGACCGGCCACTTCGCGGTGACCACCTGCCCGGGGGGGACCCGGTCGCGGCCGTCCGGCCCGGACAGGGCCGTCACGCGGAGCGGCGGGTCGCGCGGTCGTCGTACGCGGTGAGCCCAAACCCATCCTCGAAGGCGCGGACCACGGCCGCGATCGCCCGCTCACCGAGATCGGGCGCGGCGGCGCGTCCGTCGAGCCCGAGTTCCCGCGCGACGGACGTCATCTCCACATCCCTGATCCCGCACGGCACGATGCGCGCGAATTCCCCGAGCTCGGTCGTCACGTTCAGCGCGAAGCCGTGCCAGGTCACCCATTGGCGCACGTGGACCCCGAGGCTTGCGATCTTGCGCTCGGCGGTCCACACCCCGGTATAGCCGGGCTCGCGCTTCGCCGAGACCCCGAGCGCAGCGAGCGCGGCGATGAGGACTTCTTCGAGCGTGCGCAAATACCAGTGCAGGTCGCGCCGGTGCCGCGCGAGATCGAGGATCGGATACCCCACGAGTTGCCCCGGTCCGTGAAAGGTCACGTCACCGCCGCGCTCCACTTCGACGATCTGGATGCCCTCGGCGTGCACGATGTGGTCCGGCCGCGCCGCCCGACCAAGGGTCAGAACCGGCGGATGCTCGAGCAGCAGCAGGGTGTCATGGCTGAGGTGCCCCGCGATACGCGCCGTGGCGAGTTCGCGTTGCCAGGCGAGCGCGTCTTGATAGTCCACGGTCCCCGCGTGCAGCACCCTGAGGAGGCGCGTCACTCGCCGCCCCCTCCTAGCGCGTCGTCCCGGCTCCCGCGCGCCGCCCACAGGCTCGCAGCGGCCCCGCCGAGGAGCGCAACCACCGCCCACGCGACGAGACAAGCGAGACCGAAGAACCGGTCGAGCGGCCAGGCGAGGAACCCCACGAGCACGGCGCCGAAGGCCGACATTACGCCGATGACCCCGCGCTGCCACACGTTGTCGAGACCGCGGCTCCGGCGCCAGCCGAAGGTCGCGGCGAGGGCGAGCCCCAGAAGCGTCGCGACGAGCACCGGGTCGGCGGCGCTCTCCTCGTACGTGACGGCGGCCACGCGGTGCTCGAGCGCCCGAACGATCACGAGGCCGGCGACGATGGTGCCGCCGCCGAGGCCGGTACCGCAGGCGAGAGCGCCGAGCCCGATCGCAAGGGGGTCCTTCACAGGTGGATCACGCGGCCGAGGGAGTCCAGTGCGGCTTCCGCCACGGCCTCCGAGAGGGTGGGGTGGGCGTGGATCGCGAGTTCGACCTCTTCCACCGTGTACTCGTTCTCGCGCGCCACGACGAGCTCGTGGATCAGCTCCGATGCGCGGCTCCCTACGATGTGCGCCCCGACAATTTCGCCGTACTTCGTATCGCGGATCACTTTCACGAAGCCTTCTGTCTCACCGCTCGTTCTCGCGCGCCCGTTCGCCGAAAAGGGGAAGCGCCCGACGCTGTACGCCAACCCGCGCTCCTTGGCCTGCGCCTCGGTGAGCCCGATGCTTGCCACCTCCGGACTGCAGTAGGTGACGTTCGGCACGTTGTCGTACCGAATCGGATGCGGCTCGAGGCCTGCGATGCGCTCGACCGCGTTGATGCCTTCTCGACTGCCCTTGTGTGCGAGCATCGGGGGCCCGGCGACGTCGCCGATCGCGTAGACCCCGGGGGCGGTCGTCTCGAGGTATTGATTGACCTTCACGAAGCCGCGGTCCGTGAGCTCCACCCCCGCCTCGGGGAGGCCGTCCGAATTCGGTGCACGCCCCGTTGCCACGAGCACGGCCGCCGCTTCCACGGTGCGCGGAGTGCCGCCGGTCGGCGTGACGTCGAGTGTTACCGACGCGGTCTCGACGACGGTCCGCGAGACCGTCGCGCCGGTCACGATCTCGATCTTGCGCTTGCGATAGCTCCGCGTCAGCGCCTCGGAACTCTCCGCGTCCTCAAGCGGCAGCACTCGGGGCAGCGCTTCGATGATCGTCACCCGTGTGCCGAACGCGTTGAAGATGTCGGCGAACTCCATGCCGACCGCCCCAGCGCCGATGATGGCGAGCGAGGGGGGGGCGTGATCCAAGAACAGTGCTTCATCCGAGGACAACACCGTGGTTCCGTTCAGCGCCAGGCCGGCTTGCGGTAGCCCCTTGACCCGGGAGCCTGTGGCGAGCACGACGCCGCGGCGGGCTTCATAGATGTCGCTCCCTACTTGGACCCGCCGGCCGGGCAGCAGCACGCCCGTGCCCTTCACGACCGTGATCTTGTTTTTCTTCATCAGGAACTCGACGCCCTTCGAGTTCTGCTCGCTAACGCGACGGGACCGTGTCATGGCTACCCGGTAGTCGGTCTTCACTCCCTCTGCGGTGACGCCGAATTCCGCCGCGTCGCGGACCGCCATGACCAATGAGGCCGACGCGAGGAGCGCCTTGGTCGGGATGCAGCCGATATTCACGCACACCCCGCCGAGCTTGTCGCGCTCGACGACGGCGGTCGCGAGGCCGAGCTGCGCCGCCCGGATCGCCGCGACATAGCCCGCTGGCCCGCCGCCCACCACGATGACATCAAACGAGTTTGCCACGACACCTCCGGCCGCGCGCCGCGGCCCCTGGTTCACAGCATGGCGAGGGGATTTTCGAGCATCTCCTTCAGGGTTTTCAAGAACGCCGCGCCGCTCGCGCCGTCGATCACGCGGTGATCGCAGCTGAGCGTTGTCCGGAGGCGCTGTCGCGGGACGACCTGCCCGTCGACGACCGCGGGTTTCGCGAGGACCGAGCCCACGGCCAGGATTCCCGCCTCAGGCGGGTTGATCACCGCCCCGAACTGGTCGATGTCGAACATACCGAGGTTTGAGACGGAGAACGTGGCGCCCGTGTACTCGGCTGGCTGCAGCCGCCGGGCACGCGCGCGCTCGGCGAGCGCCTTTGCCTCGTTACCGATTTCGGCGAGCGACTTGCGGTCCGCATGCCGGATGACGGGCGTGATCAAGCCGTCCTCGACCGCGACCGCCATGCCGAGGTGGACGTCGCGCCAGTAGCGGATGTGGTCGCCAACAAACCACGCGTTGCACGCGCGGTGTCGGGTGAGGGCGGCCGCGGTGGCTTTGAGCACGATGTCATTCACGCTCACGCGGTCTTCCGGGGTTCGTCGCGCGTTCAGCGCGGCCCGCGCCTCCATCGCCCGCTCCATGTCGACCTCGACCGTCAGGAAGAAGTGGGGAATCGGGCCGAGCGATGCGGCGAGGCGCTGCACGATGACCTTGCGCATCTGGGTGAGTGGCACGTCTTCGTAACCCCCCTCGGGAGCGAGCGGCGCGGGGGTCGCGGGCAGCGCCCCGGCCCCGAGTGTCACGGGCCGGCTTGGCGGAGGAGGCGAGAGGGGCGCCTCGCGCGCCTTGTCGAGGTCCCGCCGCACAACGCGGCCGCCGGGGCCCGAGCCGGACACGACTTTGAGATCCACGCCCGCTTCCTGCGCGATACGACGCGCGAGAGGTGACGCGCGGACGCGAGCGCGGGCACCGGGTGGCGCTTCGGTCGACAGGGGCTGTGGCGAACGCTCGGGCGCAGGCGCTGGTGAGCGCACGGCCTCGCTCGGCGCGGCGGCCCGGTCGACTGGGAGCGAGGGTGCAGGGGGAGATGGAGGCGGAGACGAGGGCGACCCCGGTTCCTCTCCCGGGACCGCAATCGCCGCGATTTCCCGGCCCACCGGCACGGTGGTCCCCTCGGCCGCTGACACGTTCGTGAGCACGCCGTCCGCGCGCGCCACGAGCTCCATGATCGCCTTGTCGGTCTCGATCTCGGCCAGCGTCTCGCCCGCGCGCACGGAGTCTCCCGCATGCCTGTGCCACTTCACGACGCGCCCCTCCTCCATCGTGGGGGAGAGCGCCTCCATGAACACCTTGACCGGCATGGGTCAGTCGAGGTACAGCACGCGCCGCGTTGCGGCGAGAATCTTTTCGGGCGACGGCTTCGCGGCGCGCTCGAGGTGTTTGTTGTAGGGCATCGGCACGTCCGCTTGGGTGACGCGGAGGACCGGGGCGTCCAGCGAGTCGAAAGCCTCACGCTGGATGATGTCGACGACCTGGGCGCCGATCCCCGCGTGGGGCCAGCCCTCTTCGACCACGACGCACCGGTTCGTCTTGGAGACGGAAGCGATGATCGTCGCGTCGTCGAGCGGCCGGAGGGAGCGGAGGTCCACGACCTCCGCGCTCACCCCGAGCTCGCCGGCGAGCAGCTCCGCGGCCTTGAGCGCCGGAGCGACCGTCTTCGAATGGCAGACGAGCGTGACATCGGTTCCTGGCCGCTTCACGTCCGCCGACCCGATGGGTACGAGATGCTCCCCCTCCGGGACCTCGCCCTTCGTGTTGTAGAGCATCTCGCCCTCGAGCACGATGACGGGGTTGTTGTCCCGGATCGCCGACTTGAGGAGCCCTTTGGCGTCGGCCGGCGTCGCCGGGCTTACGACCTTGAGACCCGGGATGTGCGCGAGCCAGGCGTCCCAAGCCTGCGAGTGTTGGGCGGCCAGTTGCAACGCCGCGCCGTTCGGGCCGCGGAACACGATCGGCACCGGGATCTGCCCGCCCGACATATAGAATATCTTGGCCGCCGAATTGACGATCTGGTCCAGCGCGAGCAGGGCGAAGTTCCAGGTCATGAACTCGACCACGGGTCGGAGGCCCGCCATCGCGGCGCCCACGCCGACGCCCGCGAATCCGAGCTCGGCGATCGGTGTGTCGAGGACCCGCATCGGGCCGAACTCCTCGAGCAGTCCACGGCTGACCTTGTAGGCTCCCTGATAGACGCCCACTTCCTCCCCGAGCACAAAGACGCTCGCGTCGCGCTGCATCTCCTCGCGCAGCGCCTGATTCAGCGCGTCCCGATAAGTGAGGGTGGCCATCAGTCGGCGAGCACGTGGGCGAACAGTTCGGTCGGGTCCGGGTCGGGGCTGCCGTCTGCGTACTTCACGGCGGCTTCGACTTCCGCTCGCACGGCGGCGTCGAGTTCGTCCAGGGCCGCCTGATCGATCGCTCCGGTGTCTTTCAGTCGGTGCGCCAGCTGCGTGATAGGGTCGCGCTTCTTCTGCTCCTCGACCTCATCCTTGGTCCGATAGACGCCGTACAACGGGTCCGACATGGAGTGGCCCATGTAGCGGTAGGTACGGACCTCGAGGAGCGTGGGGTGGCCGCGGCGCGCCCGCGCGACCGCGCGCTCGGTGGCGTCGAGCACGGTGAGCACGTCCATCCCGTTCACGAGCTCCGCCGCCATGTCGTAGCTACAGGCGTGTTCCACGACGTCGGTGACCGCGGCGACGCGCTCGAAGGCCGTCCCCATGCCGTAGCGGTTGTTCTCGCAGATGAACACGACGGGGAGTTTCCACACGGAGGCCATGTTCAGGGCCTCGTGGAACGCCCCGATGTTCACGGCGGCTTCTCCGAAGAAGCAGAGGCACACCTGGGTACCCTGGCGGTACTTGATGGCGTAGCCGATGCCCGTGGCGAGCGGGAGGTGGCCGCCAACGATCGCGTGGCCACCCAGGAAACCGCGGGAGGCGTCGAAGAGGTGCATCGAGCCGCCCTTGCCCTTCGAGCAGCCGGTCGCCTTCCCGAACAACTCTGCCATGACGGCGCGGGCGGGGACACCGCGGACCAGGGCTTGAGCGTGCTCGCGGTAGGAGCAGAGGATGTAGTCGTCGGGTTGGAGCGTCGCGAGGGCCCCGACGGCGACGGCTTCCTGGCCGACATAGAGGTGACAGAACCCGCCGATCTTCCCCAACGCATACGCCTCTGCCGCCTTCTCCTCGAAGCGGCGCACGAGCAACATCTCCCGGAGCAAGCGGCGCTCGCGTTCGAGCTGGGCGTCACCCTGCGGGGCCTGCGTCATTTTGGTGGCCACTGGGACGCTCTACGCCGACCGCGCTGCACGGTCGACCTGCTCCCACGCATGGTAGCTCGATCGGACGAGCGGCCCGGCCTCGACGTGGAGGTAGCCCAGTGCGCGACCAAACCGCGCGAGTTCGGCGAACTCCTCCGGCGTGTAGTAACGCGCGACAGGCAAATGGTTGGTGGAGGGCCGCAGATACTGGCCTAGCGTCAGGATGTCGACCCCCTCCGCGCGCAGGTCCTGCATCGCGCCGCGAAGTTCGTCCCACTCCTCGCCCAACCCGCACATGATCCCGGACTTGGTCAAGAGATCCGGCGCCCATCGCTTCGCCCGACCCAACAGCTCGAGCGCGCGCCCGTAGCGCCCGCCTGGGCGCGCCAGGCGGTACAAGCGCTCAACGGTCTCGAGGTTGTGGTTCAGGATGTCGGGCTGGGCTTCTACAATGAGGCGCAGCGCCTCGGGCCGCCCCTGAAAGTCGGGCACGAGCAGCTCAACCGACGCTCCCGGCGTGCGGCGGCGGATCGCGCCGACCGACGCCGCAAACACCTCCGCCCCGCCGTTCGGGAGGTCGTCCCGATCCACGCTCGTGATGACCACGTGACGGAGCCCCAGGCGCTCGACCGCCTGCGCCAGCCGCTCGGGTTCCTCCGCGTCCAAGGGCCCCGGGGTCCCGTGCTCGACCGCGCAGTAGGCACAGTTTCTGGTGCAACGAGCGCCCAGGATCATAAACGTCGCCGCCCGGTGCTCCCAGCATTCCCCCACGTTAGGGCAATGCGCCTCTTCGCAGACTGTATGGAGGGTGAGCTCTCGCAGCAGGGCGCGCACGGCCACGTAGTTCGGACCGCCGGGCGCTTGTACTTTGAGCCAGCCAGGCTTGCGAGCCGGCAAGGTGCGGGGAGCGAGTTGCACGAGGGATGCCGGCATGCTGATCCTTGGGGCGGCTCGGGGGGAAGATACCCGCTCCCCAACGGGTGGGGTAGCAGGATACGACGGGCGGGTTCAACCGGGTGGTTGATCGCTGCCGTCGTTACTCGCCTGCTGCGGGTCGGTCCTCGCGCTTCGCCGACTTGGGCGGCGCTTCCCGCCATCGTGGCGTCCGGGCCGCCACGGCGTCACGTCGACCGTCGTGGACCCCGTGCTCACGAGGTCCCCGATCACCTCGCCCGTTAGGGCCGCGAGGAGCACGCCGTTGCGCCCGTGCCCGGTCGCGTACCACAGGCTGCTCACGTCTGGATCCTGCCCGACAAAGGGGGCCCCGTCCGGCGTGACGGGCCGCAGACCGGCCCACATGCGCAGAACCGGTTGCGGCTCAAGCGCGGGCATCAGGCGGACTGCGCTGCGGAAGATCTGCGCCAGCCCCTCATTTGTGACGCGGCATTCGAAGCCGGCATGCTCCATCGTGCTGCCCAGGACTGCCTCCTCGCCCCGGGCCAGCACGTAGCAGTGGTCGTAATAGAGGATTGCGCGGGCGTGGCGATCGGGCCAAGCGGTCGCCGCGAGTTGGCCCCGTACCGGCTCCACCGTGAGCGGTCGAGGCAGCCCCGAGAGTCCCGGGGACCACGCGCCCGCGGCGACAACCACGTGCTCGCTCGCTACGGCCTCCGTCGCACTGATCACTCCGGTCGCCCGACCGCCTTCCGTGGTCACGCCCGTCACGCGCTCCATCACGAGGACCGCCCCCAAGCGTCTTGCGTCCGCCAGCAACGCCCGCGTGAGGGCCTGCGGGTCGAGGGCGCCGTCCTCGGGTGCGAACAGCGCTCCCCGGCACTCGGGGGCCATCCCTTCCCACCGCTCGGCGACCTCGCCCGCGCCAAGCCAGTCGCAACGGAGGCCCGCTTGTCGTTGCGCGGCGACACTTGTTTTCAGTCGGTGCTCGCTCGCCTCATCAAACGCCAGCGACGCGATCCCCGAGCGCCACAGCCCGACGTCGATGCCGGTAGCGTCCAGCAAGGTCGGGGCGAGGGCGTCGTAGAGGTCGCGGGCCCGCAGGCTGAGACTGAGCGCATCCTCACCCGCCGGCTCGATTTGCGCCGCGAGCATGCCGGCGGAGGCGGGGGACGCGGCGGCGACGTCCGGGCCGGGCTCGAAGACCGCGACGGCGAGACCACGCAGCGCCGCTGCGCGAGCGCAGGCCGCCCCGATCACCCCCCCGCCGATAACGGCGACATCACACCGTTTCATCAGTTGGCGGACGTGAAACTCACCGCCACCTGTGCCCGTAGGACAGTGTGGGAGGGTTCAGCAGAGGACACCATGTTCCGCAATCTCATCGGGTTCGCCGTCTTCGCTATCGTAGCCTGGCTCGTTTTGCGCGTCGCCTTCGGGCTGCTCAGCGGCCTCATCGGCCTCGCCGTGATGCTGCTGTGGCTCGCGGCGATCGGGTTCGGCCTTTACCTGGTCCTTCGCCTCATCAGCCCCACAACTGCCGACCGAGTCCGCGAGTTGATTCGTGGCAAGGGTCGACCGGCAGGCGCGTAGGCCGATCGCCCCTGTAAGTCCGGCATGCCGCGCACCCCAGTCGGCCGAGTGCGCGCCCTAGCGTTCATCCAGCCTCGTCAACACGGCCCACGCGAGCAGGGGAATGAGGATTTCGTGGTGCCCGGTGATCTGGACGCCGCGTCCGCCCTCGAGGGTGGGGCGTTCGACCACGTTCACCCGCGGGCGATAGTGCCGCTGCATGTCGCAATCGCAGGCGGTAAACCGCGCGGGTTTGCCGTCGTGCAGATTGCGCGCGATGGAGAGCGCCTTCAAAAACACCTCGGGCATGACGACGGCGCTTCCCAGGTTCAGGACGACGCCGCCGTCGTCGAGGGCTGGCAGCGAAGCGGCGAGACGCCGGAAATCGCGGTGGCTTGTGGCGCCGAGGGCCGCGCCGTCGGCGCTTGGGTGCTGGTGGATGATCTCGGCGCCGATCGTGACGTGCACTGTGACCGGCACCCCGAGCCGGGCGCACGCCACGAGCACCGAGACATCGGGCGCTGTGAGGTTGGCCCGGCGCGCGAGGGCTGTAGCCAGGGCCTCACCCGTGCCCTGATCGTTCCGGGCCCCGGCGGCAATGGCTCCGTTCATGTCGCGTCCCGTTTCGTCGGCCATGCCGAACGTCCCGTCTCGCAAGCCTGCGCCCACGTCCTCGCTCGTGCCCCCGTAGGCGGCGAGCTCGAAATCGTGGATCGCGGCGCTCCCGTTCATCGCCACGTGGGTGATCACGCGACGCCCTAGGAGCTCGATCAGCACGGGGCCGACGCCGACCTTGATGACGTGCCCGCCGAGCATGACGACAACGCCCCGCCGGCCCGCGGCGGTGACCAGCTGGTCCACGACAAAGCGCAGATCGCGCGCGGCCAGCACGTCGGGCAGGCTCTGCCAGAACGCACGGAAGCTGTCATCGGCGTTCCGCGCGTGGGCGAGCACCGGGGGCGACACACGGTGCGCGCGGTCGGTCACCGAGACCGTCCGCACCTTCGCGAGATCGGCCTCGCGATACTCCGTCATGGGCGGTCAGGCTCCGAGAACTCCTTCAGTTTGAGCGTCACGGTGCCGAAGGAGAACTTGGATTGCAGCGCGAGAAGGAGTCGTTCGGGAGAGTCCGATAGCCACATACGGGCTTCCGCCCGCTCGGCGAAGATCCCTCCGCCGTTAGGAATCTTGGGGCTCAAGACCACCGCGTTCCAATCGTGACCGGCCACATTCACGCGTTCGTGCCCCAATACGTCGACCACGACGGGGTTGCGCTCCGGCCGGAAATAGCGGCGGTACTCGTAGTGCTGGCCCACCTGGAGGGGAACCGTGCGGATCCAGTACAGGAATGCCGTGTCGTCGAGCGGGTTGGCGACCGTGGCTCGAGCGGAGTCGTGCCCGCTCTCCTGGTAGACCCCTGAGTCCGGGAAGATCTCGAAGCGGTTCTCCCAGAACTTCCCCTTCTCGTGGGTCTCGTTCCAGTAGCGCCGCGAAACGAAGTCCGATTGCCCGACCCAGGAATCGAGCGTCTGGTCGAGCTTGTACCACAGCGCACTGCCCTGGATATGGAAGCGGAAATGGACGGTCTGGGTGCCGCGCACCGTGTCGAGGCCGACGACCTGGAGGGACGCCTCGCCCACCGTGATCACCCCGTAGCGCGCGGCATAGACCAGGCGCTCGCCGACTGGGAAGGGCACGGGTTCGGTCGCCGGGACGAGTGTGGCGGCTCCGCTTTGCGCCGGGCGATGCGCCACGGGCGGCGCGAAGGCAAGGAGCGCGGCCAGGGGAAGGGTGCGAAGCGTCTTGCGGGCCCGCCACGCGGACACGAGCTGTCGCCAGAGCGGGGTGCGTAGCGGGCGCTGCACGAGATCGTAGCGCACGACGCCTCGGAACGTCTCGATGCGCCGCGCAAAGGGAGCGAGGCGGGCAAGAAGCTCTGCGTTGGCGGACCACCCGCTCGTCGTCAGGAGCACACCATCCCGGCGCTGGGCTTGGCGCCACACGGCCAGTCGCAGCGCTACGAAACCGGACGCGGAGTCGCGCACGCCCGGCACGCGCAGCAACCAACGGCCGGCCCGCCGTGCCCAGCGCAGGGCCGCGGGCGGTTCGCCCTCGACGTCGAGGAGCTCGGCCACGACCACGTCGGCGCCCGACTCGAGGTGGCGCACCATCTCCACCATAGCGTCCGGCGGATGGCTGAAATCGGCGTGCAGCGTGATGGCGCAGTCCCGGCGGGGACGGTCGGTACGCTGCAGGGCGAGACCGAGCAGCTCCTCGAGGCTCGCGGTGTAACCCCGGCGTTCCGCGTGCGTGATCACGGTCATGGGCAGGACTTTCGCATACGACGCGAGGAGCTCCGCGCTGCCGTCGGCGGAACCGTCGTCGCATACGAGCAGGTGATATTCGCGGGGGAACCCGGCGAACACCTGCCGCACCTTCCACAGCACGAGCCCGACCGTGTGGGCTTCGTTATGCACGGGAATGCACACGTAGATCATGAGGCCAATCTAGACGTATGGCCGACGCGCGGCCAAGCGAGTCACGCGGGGCGCGGTGCGACCCGGGCCAGTACGCGCCGGAGCTCGTCCAGAGTGAAGGGTTTCTTCAAGTAGGGGCGGCCCAGGCCTTCGAGGAAGTGCAGCGTGTCGCCGCGCACCGTGTCGCCCGTCGCGAACACGATCCGGGCGGCGGCGATGGGGTGCTCGTGTGTGAGGCGGTGGTACATCTCGCGCCCGCCGACATGGGGCATCCGCAGATCGCAAATGATGACATCGAAGGGCTCGCCAAGCGCGCGTTCGCAGGCGTGCGCTCCATCCGTCGCCACGTCGACGGTGTGGCCCCAGCTCTCGAGGGTGGAGCGCATGTAGTACAGGATGTGCGGTTCGTCATCCACGACGAGCACCCGGAGCGGGTGCGGGTCGCGCGCGGGTTCCACGGGGGCGCTCACGCGGACGCCGGCGGCGGCGCCGGGTAGTTCCACCGTGAACGTGGCGCCGGCGCCCGAGCGGGTCTCGAGCGTCAACCGACCGCCGTGCTCCTTCACGATGCCTTGGCAAATGGAGAGCCCAAGGCCTGTGCCCTGGCCCTCTCCCTTCGTCGTGAAAAAGGGCTCGAAGACGCGCGCGACGAAGTCGTCCGGAATCCCGGGCCCCGTATCCGTCACGCTGACCGCGACCCCGTCGAGCCAGCGGCGCGCGCCGACTGTGATGCGACCCGGGCGATGCTCGCCCGCGATCGCCTGGGCCGCGTTGGCAATGAGGTTGACGAACACCTGCTGAATCTGGTTCGCGTTGATTTCAAGGTTCGGCAGCCCGTCCTCGATCTCGAGCGTGGCGCTCACGTGGTGCGCGAGCAACTCGTTGTGGAGGAGGGCGAGGGTCGAGTCGAGGACCGGCTTGAGGTCCTGAACCTTGCGGCCGCCTTCCTGGCTGCGGGCGAACGACAACAGGTTCTTCACGATGGTGGCCGCGCGCTCTGCTTCCTGGCGGATGACGTGCAGCGGTTCGCTAAGCGCCGCCGGTACCTCCCCGGTCTCCGCGAGGAAATCCGATAGCCCCACGACGGAGGCGAGCGGATTGTTGAGATCGTGGGCGACCCCGGCGATCAACTGGCCGATGGCCGACATCTTCTCCGACTGGATCAGTTGGTCCTGGAGCTGGCGCTTTTCCGTCTGGTCCTCGAAGACGAGCACGGCCGCCCCCGCGTCCGCGAGGGCGATCACCGTGCACAAGAGGGTCCGTTCTCCGGCTCGCAGCTCGATCGGGGCCGGATGCTGCGCGCGCTCAGCGACCGCCCGGCCCACGGGGTCCACCCAGGCGGGCGGCAGGAGGTCGAGCCACGGTCGGCCGGGGAGTCCCGTGACCGGCGTCCGGACGAGGTCGGCGAACACCCGGTTGGCGCGGCGCACCACACCCTGGGCGTCGATGATGCAGATCGCCTGTGTGATCGCGTCCACGGTCTCTTCCCAGGAGCGTTTGGCGCTCGAGAGGAGCTCGAGGAGGCGCGCGTTCTCGAGTGCGATTGTCGCTTGGGCGACCGCCGCGCGCACGACCGTCAGGGCGGCGGGTGAGAAGGCCCCGGCGCGCCGGGCGGTGAGCGACACGGCGCCGATCGGGCGTCCGGCCGCCGCGAGCGGAGCGCCGATCCAGGCCGCCGGCTCGTCGCGGCCGAGCGCGACGCCGAGCTCCCTGGCGCGTGCCGCCACGTCTCGCTCGAACAGGAGCGGCCCCGATCGGAGCGCGAGCTGGATCAAGGGGTCGTCCGTCGCGGCGGGCTCGGCCGCGGAATCCGACGCCACGGCGAGGCGGCTCGTGTCGGCGTCGAGGAGGACCACGATCAGGCGGTCGGGTGCGAGCAGCTCCGTCAGGGCCCGGGCGAGCAGCTCCACGGCCGTCGCCGGCCGAAAGGCTCCGGCCAGCTCTTGGGACAGTTGTGTGAGGCGACCAAGCAGCGCAGGGCTTGCGGTCGCTCTCGTGGTGGTCTCGCTCACTGGTCTCGCCGACTGCGCCCCCGACCGATCACCGAGTCCATCTCAGTTCACAGCCGCGGCAAACGTGCGGAACAGCGCCCCCTCCCCCTCATCTTCGGGGTGCCACTGCACGGCCATCGTCCACGTGGCCTCCGTGCCCTCGACCGCCTCGATGACGCCGTCCGGTGCCCACGCGCTCGCGCGCAGTCTTGGCGCCAAGTCGCGGATCGCCTGGTGGTGGCGACTGTTGACCGTGGTCTCGGCAACGCCGAGCGCCGTCCTCATGGAGGAGGCGGCCGCAATCCGCAGGGCATGTTGGGCGGTGTCCGCGTGATCGATCGGTCCCGGGCGCTCGCTTGGGAGATCCTGGTAGAGGGTCCCGCCGAGCGCGACGTTCAAGATCTGAAGACCGCGACAAATGCCCAGCACGGGGATCCCCCGCTCGCTGGCCGCGCCGATCAGCGCCACCTCGAGTGCATCGCGCACGGGGTCGGTTTCTTCGAGCTTCGGGTGCGGGGGGGCTCCGTAGAGCCCGGGGGCGACGTCCTCGCCGCCGGTGAGCACGAGCCCCGAAACGCGTGCGAGCGCGGCCGCCCCCTCGGCGGGATCGAGCGTCGCCGGCACGACGAGTGGCACGAGACCAGCACGTCGGACCGCGGCCAGGTACGCGTCGTTCAGCACGAGACGGGCGCGGCCCTCGATGGTCGTCAGGCGGGCGGTCACGGCCACGACGCGGTTCATCGGGGGGGGACGGGCGGCCCCAGTAGGGGGCAACGGGGGTTGCTGACGCCCGCCCACGAGACGCGCACGCCGACCAAGGGAATACTGCGATCGACCCCCGTCACGGACCCCAACACCGGGTCGCCGCGCGCGGCCTCGGATTCGTAGATGAGCACTCCTTGGGCACGCTCCGTCGAGTCGTCGACCACGAGGAGCCCGTAGCCGCCGGGCGCCGCCGGGAACCCGAGCCCTTGGTATCCCATCACGAGCGTGTGCGCGCTGTCGGCTCGCGCGATGAGGACGGTGCCTTGGTCCGGCTGGCCCACGACCCGCGCCGGCAGCGTCGGCGATAAACCCCGCGGAGGCTCGGTGAGGACGGCAGAGGGATTGATCAGCTGCTGTTGGATGAGCGTCGGGCCCACGACCTGCGCGAGGCCGCACGTCGGGGAATGTGCTCCGCGCTCCCCAGCGCAATTGAGCGCCGACCAAGCACCGAACGCCCAGATCCACGTGCGCAGACCGCCGGCTCTCGGTACGCTGAGCATGCGACGCGCGGCTCGCCGCATGCGGGTTGTCGCGCCGGTCCGAGGTCCGGTCATGCGGGCCAATCTAATACCGGGAGCGGGACACCCGCGTCGCGCTCAGCTTGACCGTGGTTCTGGGTGGCATAACCTTTCCGAGTGTGAGGCGGCCTCGAAGAGTTCGAGCAGAGCGTTCGGCGAGGCGCCGATAACGTGAACCGCTTCCCGCCGTTGGCCGGTCGACCTAGCCGCTCCACCGCGGTCCGGGCCGGCGACCCGTATCCTTTGCTCGCTCGAGCCCCTTGATCCGACGGATCGGCCGGCTCCGCGCCGCTGTCGACAAGGCCGCGTCGACCGAGGCTCTCCAGGAACTCGCGCACCGGCTCCGGGAGGCTGTCGTCGACGCCATCGCCGGGGTGGCCGAGCTACGCGCGGCGCGTGAGCGAACGGAGGCCGCGCTCGCGATGCAGCGCCGGCAACGTGCCGAGGCCGAGCGGCGCGGGCGACTCGCCCGCGACATCCAGGACTCAGAGACCGCGGAGATCGCCGCGCGCTTCGCCGCGAAGCATGCCGAGCAGGTGGTGCGGCTCGAACAGCAGGCGCTGAGTACCGAGCGGGCGCTTGTTGGCGCCATGCGAGAACTCGACGAACTCCGCAGCGAGCTCGTCCGCGCCGAGCGTGACGGCCCGGCAAGCGCGGCTGAACGCAGCGCCGAGCGGGCGTGGCGCGCGCTCCGAGCCGGCAGGGACGTCCCGGAGGGCGACATGCCCGGCGCGGTTCCCGAGGCCGAGCGCAAGCTCGCGAAAGAAGCCGCTGTGGAACAGCAACTCCGCGAACTCAAGCAGCGTCTGAGGCCATGAGAACGCGACCCCACGCGTCCGACGACTCGGGGCCCGCAAGCCGCCGCCGGCGGTCCGGTCCCCGGCCGACCCGCGCGAACCGCACCACCCGGGAGGCACGATGGAGATCAAGCGCGACCGCATGGTCTCGCTCGGCTATGGCCGGTATTGGCGGTCCGATCGCATCCTCGGTCTGATGCCGATCGAGGACGAGCGCGGGCCCCGGCGTCGGACGAACGTGTTCGTGGAGGGACGTCCCGACCCGATCGTGGCTTCGCGGACCGAGCAGGGCATTCTCGACGACATGGCTGCGGATCCCGCCCAAACACACGTCTTGCGCGAGAGTGTTGTAGAGCTGATGGCCGCGTTCCACGAGTTCTCCCCGGTGCTGCGCCGCGCCCTCCAACGCGAACACCACTTCGATGTGGAGCGCTGGGAGGCGCGGCTCGCCCAGACTCTGCGCCCGTCGTCGGCGCCTGAGACTGGGGAGCAAAGCGAACTGTTTGACTGACACGACAGGGTCGGCGCCGGTCGGGCCCGGCACGACCCGCGGATGGTTCGGCCACCCCCGCGGGCTCTCCACGCTCTTCTTCACGGAGATGTGGGAGCGCTTCAGCTACTACGGCATGCGGGCGTTCCTCATTCTCTACATGACGGCGCCGCTCGTGGCGGGAGGTCTCGGATTCGACGTACGGCGCGCCGGTTCCGTCTACGGGACCTACACGAGCAGCGCCTGGGCGGCGACCGTGTTGGGCGGCTTCATCGCGGACCGGGGGCTTGGGCAATACGCGAGCGTGCTCGTGGGCGGGATCATCATCGCCCTCGGACACTTCACCCTGGCCTTCCGCACTCTGCCTTTTTTCTATACCGGGCTCGCACTGATCGTGGTCGGCACGGGACTCCTCAAGCCAAACGTGAGCACGCTCGTCGGATCTCTGTACGACTCCGCCGATGCCCGGCGGGACGCCGGATTCTCGATCTATTACATGGGCATCAACCTGGGGGCCGCGCTCGGACCCCTTGTGGCAGGGTGGTTTGCGCAACAGGTGAACTGGCACCTGGGATTCGCCTGCGCCGGGATTGGGATGACGCTGGGGCTGATGCAGTACGTGCTGGGGAAGCGATACCTCGCCCCGCCCTTCACCCGCCTCAGGCCCCAAGCCCCGAGCGCCCGCGTTGCACTGGGACCCGGGGCCGCGACTCGGGCGCCGCTCGGGTTCAGCCGTGACGAATGGCGACGCATCGGGGCGATGGTCGTGTTTTTTTGCTTTGCGACGTTCTTCTGGGCCGCCTACGAGCAGGCGGGCTCGACCTTAAACCTGTTCGGGGACCGCTTTACAAGGCTCTCCCTGGCGGGCGTGGCGTTCCCGTCGAGCTGGTTTGTTGCCGTGCAAGCGATTTTCGTGATTCTCCTCGCGCCCGTCTTCGCGTGGCTGTGGGTCCGCCTCGGCCACCACGAGCCGTCGAGCCCGGCCAAGTTCGCTCTCGGGCTCTTGTTTATCGGCCTGTCGTTCCTCTTGCTCATTCCAGCGGCGCACCTCGCCCAGGGTCTGGGCCTGCGCGTAAGCCCGTGGTGGCTTATTGGGTGCTACTTCGTGCAGGAGCTGGGTGAGCTCAGCCTGTCGCCGGTCGGTCTCTCGGTCTTCACGAAGCTCGCCCCGGCGAGGATCGTGGGCATGATGATGGGGGTGTGGTTTCTCGCTGACGCCCTGGGCAACAAGATCGCAGGCTGGACGGCCGGTCTCTTCACGTCCGTGCCGCTGACCGAGCTCTTCGGAGCCGTCGCGGCCGTGTGTCTTGGGGCGGCGGCGGCCATGGTGGTGCTGATCCGTCCGGTGCGAGGCCTGATGGGCGGCGTCCGCTGAGGTCGGCCCTCAGTTGAAGCGCGTCGTCCGCCACAGGAGGTAGCCCGTCCCGACGAGCAGGGCCAGCATGGCGGCGACGAGCCCCGTGAACGCGGTCCACCCGAGCGCAACCGCCGGTCGGCGCGCGAGGAGTCCGAGGCCCACGAACACAGCGGACGCGGAGCCAACGATCAGCCAATCGACCGGGCGGCGACCACGCGTCGCTGAGGCGGCCGCTTCCCCCCTGAGACCAGCTCGCACGTAGGCCGGGTCCACGTGGTAGCGCGTTTGCTCCCGTCGCGCCGCGGCTTCCCAGGCGCTCCGTTCGGTCGCGCCGGCGGCCGCGCTCGCAATCGCGACCGCGCCCGCCGCCATGACGAGGGACCCGCCGATGACCTCGGCATAGCGTTCCACCCCGCTCCCGCGAAGCTCGCCGAACACGAACAGGCCCCAGAGGAGTCCCCACAGCTGATTCGTGTTTGAGAGCGGGATCCCGCGGCTGATTCCCACGTATTTCGCCGCGTATTGCTGGAACAGGTCGCCCACCACCCACACGAAGCCGCCGCACAGCAACCAGAAGAGGGCCGCGCGCGCCTCGACCAGGTCCCGCGCCAGGGTTGCAAGCCCGCCTTCCTGCGCCATCGCGACCGCCGTCATCGTGACAAGCTCCCCGACTGAGAAGAACGTGACGAAGGACAGCGGGTTCATCCCAGTCAGGTAGGCCTTCCGGTATGGGATGTACATCGTGCCCCACAGCACTCCGGCTCCGAGCGCCGCGGTCACTCCCCGCCACGCGTGTCCACCCGTCGTCGCGCGAGTTGAGGCCACAGCGAGGGCCGTCCCCCCGAGAAACATGAGCGCCGCCCCGCCGAGGACGGCGAACCATTGCGCCCGTCGTGCTCCGCGCAACTCGTTGAAGAGAACGATACCCCACACGATCCCGAGCAGGCTGTTGGCATTCCACAGCGGGAACGCGATGCTCAGCCCGATGTCTCTGATCGCGAAGATGGTGAGCGTATTCGCGACCGCCCACAGGCCGCCGGCAAGCAACGCCCAGACCACGAGGTGCGGCGCTTCGCGGACGTCGGTCCCGACCCCCGCGGTGCCACGTACGAGCGCCGGGACGCTCCAGCGGGCTACGAACACGCCGAGCACCATCGCAAGCGAGACGACCACCGGCGGCAGGGCGAGCGACGCGAGCTTCGTCGGGGCTTCGGCCGCCCCGAGCCACGCCCCCGCGGCAAACCCGCTCGCCACCCCTGCCAGGTACAGGCGGCGCACGCGCTCCGGCCCGAGAGCGCCCGTCACCGGATCCAGCGCAGCAACAGCAGCCCGGCGAGCAGCACGCCCAGTGGGACCCAGAACTGCACGTCGGTAAGCACTGCGCGCCACTCCGTGCGCTTCAGTCCCACGAGAGGTCGCTCACGTCCGCGAGAGTGTGTCCGCCGAGGCGATCGGTCTCCGCCCCCATGCCAACGGCCACGATGGGGTGGGGCGCGTTCCCGAACGCGCGACGGTAGTCGGCGAACGGGTCGTGGCTCTCGAGGTACCAGGATCCATTGGCGTCTTCGGACCGTCGGCACACGACGACCGCTCGGCGCCCGGCGTGGGGACTTAAGAACACGTCCCCGATCGGTTCGCCGTTCCCCCACGTGTACGCGAGCGTCCTCCCGTCGTCGAAGGCCACCACGACGAGCGCCGGGGCGTCGTCGCGCGCGGGGTCGCGAAGCCTCGCCCCCGCCACCGGCGTCGAGGTGCGCCAGCGCCACGACAGGGCCGCTCCTTGTTCGCTGGGCGCGAGTGACCTCCGCAATCGGTATATGGCCGTCCCCCCTGTGCCACTGGCCTCGATCTCGAGCGTGTGCTCCCGCGTGACCCGAAACGCCGGAAGCTCGGCGCGCGGGGCTCGGGTGAGGAGCCACGGGGGCGGTACCCCCCGACCCGGGGAAATGAGGGCGAGGTTCGTCAAGGTCTGCACCGCCAGCCACACGTGGATCATGGGAGCGGCTCCGTCGCGAAATGACATGCCGCCGTGTGGCCCGCCGCAACCTCGCGCAGCGCGGGGCGCTCGGTTCGGCAGCGCTCGTCTTTGCGCGGGTGGGGGCAGCGCGGATGGAACGGACAGCCGGCCGGAGGCGCGAATGGCGAAGGCGGGTCGCCCGCGAGAGGGATCCGTGATCGGCGGCTGGTCGGGTCGGGCACCGGCACGGCCGACAGGAGAGCGGCCGTGTAGGGATGCCGCGGGGTGCTGTAGAGTGTCGCGGCGGGAGCGCGCTCGACGAGCCGCCCGAGGTACATCACCGCCACGTCGTCGGCGACCTGCTTCACCACGGCGAGGTCATGTGCGATAAACAGGTACGTCAAGCCGCGTCGCTGCTGCAGGTCGACGAGGAGGTTCAGGACCTGGGCCTGGATCGACACGTCGAGCGCGCTCACCGGCTCGTCGAGCACGAGGAACTTGGGCTCAACCGACAGAGCGCGCGCAATGCCAACGCGCTGCCGTTGGCCGCCGGACAGTTCGTGCGGGAAGTGACTCGCGAAGCTGGCGTCGAGACCCACCTCTTCGAGCAGCGCGTCCACCCGCCGCGACCGTTCAGCGGGGGCCGCAAGGCGATGGATCGCAAGCGGCTCGGCGAGCGCTTGGCGGACGGTCATCCGCGGATTCAGGGCCCCGTAGGGGTCTTGGAAGACGATCTGCATGCGACGGCGGGCCAAGCGAAGCTCCGCCCGCCCCAATCCCCGCACGTCCAGTCCATCCACGGTGATGCTGCCCGCGTCCGGCTCCACGAGCCGCAGCACGCTGCGGCCTACCGTCGACTTCCCGCACCCCGATTCGCCCACCAGCCCCAGGGTCTGGGCCGGCCCGATCGTGAACGACACGCCGTCAACGGCCCGTACCGCCGGCCGGGACTGCCCAAACCCGCGCAGCGTCGGGGACGCCGGAAACTGCTTGGCCAGCCCGTCGACGCTCACGAGCGGCGCGGTCATGCGGGTCGGGCCCGTCGCTCCGGCTCCACGAGGAGCCAGCAACGCGCTACATGCGTATCGGGCCCGGTGACGTCGCCGTCCCCGAGGCCCGGGTCCTCGGCGCGACAGCGCTCCCAGGCGTACGGGCACCGTGGGTGAAACCGACAGCCCCCGGGCCAAGCCGTGGCCGAGGGCACTTGGCCGGGGATGCTGGGCAGCCGGCGGCGCGGCGTGTCGAGCCGCGGCACCGACGCGAGCAAGCCCTCGGTGTAGGGGTGCAAGGGTCGGGAGAAAAGTTCGGCGGTCGGTGCGGCCTCGACCACTTGACCCGCGTACATGACGAGCACGCGGTCGACCGCGCCCGCCACGACGCCCAGGTCGTGGGTCACGAGGAGGACCGCCATCCCGAGCTCGTCCTGCAAATGGTCGAGCAGCTCCAGAATCTGGGCTTGAATCGTGACGTCGAGTGCGGTGGTGGGCTCATCGGCGATGAGGATCTTCGGTCGGCAGGCCAAGGCCATCGCGATCATCACCCGCTGACGCATGCCCCCCGAGAGCTCGTGGGGATAGGCGTCGGCGCGCACGGCTGGGTCGGGAATGCCCACCAGCTGTAACAGCTCGACGGTGCGTGCGCGCGCCGCGCGCCGCGACGCGCGCTCGTGGACGATGACCGTCTCGGCGATCTGCGCGCCGACCGTGAGCACCGGGTTGAGGGACGTCATGGGTTCCTGGAAGATGATCGCCACCTCGCCCCCCCGCAGGGCCTGGAGATCTCGTGGGGGCAGGGCGAGGACGTTGCGGCCTTCAAATTCGATCAGGCTTCCCGGGAGGATGTGTCCGGGCGGCTCGGTGATCAGCCGGAGGAGCGAGAGCGCCGTCGTCGTTTTGCCACATCCGGACTCGCCCACGACGCCGAGCGTCTCGCCCGCATAGAGGTCAAAGGAGACCCCGTCCACGGCGCGCGCGGTGCCCGACCCGCGCTCGGTCACGAAATACGTGCGGAGATCGCGTACCCGCAGCAGGAGCTCGCTCACCGAGCAGCCCGGCGCGGATTCAGGGCATCGAGCAGCGCGTCCCCCACGGCGTTCAACGCCATGACGACGAGCCCGATCGCCAAGCCCGGGAAGAGGGTTGTCCACGGGGCCGTCGCGAGTTGTGGCGCGCCGTCGGCGATCATGTTGCCCCAACTGGGTAGGGGAGGCGGCACCCCGATCCCCAGAAAGGACAAGCCCGCCTCGAGGAGCATGACGTTGCCGATCCCGAGAGCCGCCGACACGACGATCGGGGCGACCACGTTCGGTAGCACGTGTCGGAAGAGGATCCTCGGCGTACCCGCGCCAAGCGCGCGCGCGGCGACCACGAACTCGCGCTCGCGCAGCGACAGCACCTCGCCGCGCACGAGACGGCTCGTGCCGAACCACCCGGTGAGGCCGATCACGAGCACGAGCACCCCGAGGGGGAGGCGCTCCCAGATGGCAATTGCCACGAGCAGCAGGAACATCCGCGGGACCGCGAGCCCCACGTCGACCACGCGCATGAGCACCGCGTCCACGCCACCTCGCAGGTAGCCCGCCATCGCGCCGACGGTACTTCCCACAGTGACCGCCACGAGCATCGCCAGCGCGCCAACCGCGAGCGACACTCGGGATCCGTAGACCAGCCGGCTCCACACGTCACGGCTGTAGAGGTCGGTGCCGAGCGGGTGTACCCAGGAGGGCGGTTGGTTCTTCAATGCCACGATGTCGAGCGTCGTCGAGGGCCCGTAGGGTGCCGTCCACGGTGCGGCCAGCGCGAGAGCGATGAAGAAGACCAGTACGAAGAGGCCCCAGGACGCCGCTTGCTGTCCGAAGAAGCGACGGCCCGTGGAGCTTCCCTTCGCCCGTCGTCGGGTTTCTTCCACGGTCAAAAACGCGAGCGCGAGCGCACCGATGATGGCGAGAGTCGCGCGGAGGTTCACGCGCGGTGCACCCGGATGCGGGGGTCCACGACCGCGTACAACAAGTCTGCGACCAGGTTCCCGAGCACGACCATGACGGTCGCGCCCAGGGTAGCCGCGAGCACTACCGGATAATCGCGGCGGAAGATTGCATCGGCGGCGAGCTTCCCCATGCCCGGCCACGCGAACACGGACTCGACGAGCACGGCCCCCGTCAACAGAAACGGGAGCGACAGGCCGAACAGGGTGACGAGCGGCAGCACCGCGTTCCGCAGTGCGTGTCGCAGGATGACGAGCCGCTCCGGCAGACCCTTGGCGCGGGCCGTGCGGATGTAGTCCTGGGCCAGGACCTCGAGCACCGCCGCGCGCTCGTAGCGGGCCGTGCTCGCCGCACCGACGCATCCGAGCGTCAACGCCGGCAGCGTGAGGTGCCACAGGCGGTCGACGATGCGCGCCCCGAGCGGGAGCGTCGGGTAGAGGACTGGGTCGACGACGCCCCCGATGGGGAACCAGTGCAACCCTTCGCCGAACACGAGGAGACTGAGGAGCCCGAGCCAAAACGTCGGGACCGATCCCAAGAACAGCGTCCCGTAGCCGAGCGCGATGTCGGGCAACCGGTGGGTGCGAACTGCTTGATAGACGCCGAGGGCGAGACCGAGGACAAGATCGAGGAGCAAGGCCGTGCCCGCGAGCACGAGGGTATTCGGAATGGCGTCGGCGAGGGCGTCGGCGACGGGCCGGTGGAGGGCGAAGGATTCGCCGAAGTTTCCCCGCGCGAGCGCCGCGACATACTTCGCGTACTGGACAGGCAGCGGTTGGTCGAGGCCGAACTCGGCCCGCAGGCGGGCGACCACGGCCGGGTCCATGGGTGTCTCCACTCCGGGGAGGAACGGCACCCCCGGAGCGAGGTGCAGGAGCAGGAACATCGTGGTGACAACGGCGACAACGATGGCGGCCGAGGCGGCAATGCGCCGCACCAGCCATAGGGCCACTAGCGTTCCACCCGATCGCGGGCGATCAACTGGTCCGGCGGGATGCGCCAGGAGTGTACCGAGGCCCACCACGAGTCGGGCCGCACCGTGACGTTCGCGACCCGCCGGTCCACGGCCGCCACGTTCTGCGTCGCGAACAGGAAGATCGCCGGCGCGTCCATGTTGACCTCCTCGATCGCGGCGCGCCACGCGCGGCGCGCGTTGTCCCGGTCGAAGGTCGCGGTCGCTTCCTCCACCAGCCGATCAAACGTCGCACTCGAATAGTGGAGAAAGTTCGAGCGTCCGATCCCCGCCGTCGTCCACTCCTGGTTGATCCCGGAGGACGGCGAGGGGTCTGTGTTCCAGGTCTGGATGAGAGCGTCGAACTGGCCCGCGGCCGCACGCTCGCTGAAGACACTGAACTCGACCTCGTCGATCTCCATGTCGACGCCGATGCGGTGAAACTCGTCCTGTAATAGCCGCGCGTACTGGCGGCGCACCCCGCTCGTCGTCGGTACGAGCACCCGGAATCGGAAGGGGACCCCGCCGCGATTCCGGATCCCGTCGCGGTCCCGGGTGCCCCAGCCACGGGCCGCGAGCAGCCGGGCGGCCTGGAGCGTGTCGTACGGGAGCTCACGGATCGCGGGGTCCCAGATCCACCACAGCTGCGACATGGGTCCGGGCGGGACGCTCGCGTAGTTGCCGAACACGCTTTGCACGAGCCGCGTCCGGTCGACGGCCATCGCCAGGGCACGTCGCACGTCGCGGTCGCCGAAGAGCGGGTGGGGAGTCCCGGCGTTTCCGGGGGCGGTGAGGTTGAACCCCAGGTAGGCGTATGCCGATCCCCGATAGGGGTAGGTCGCCAGGCGCGGCGTCGCCTGGACCCGCTTCACGTTGTCGGGGGTGACGAGCACTTCGAGCGCGTCGGCTTCGCCCGCCACGAGCTGGGTGACGGCGACCTGCAGGTCGGGCGTAAACCGCCAGATGAGGCGACGAATCGCAGGGCGGCCGAGGAAGAACGTGGAGTCGGCGACGAGCTCAAGGCTCTCGCCCGCGCGCCACGACCGGAAGCGATAGGGTCCGTCGCCCACGGGCGCCCGCCCAAACGCCGCACTCCGCCACTGATCGGTCGGGACGTCGCGCAGCAGGTGGCCGGGCAAGACGCGCATCTGATAGATGGCGTCGTAAAACATCTCCGGATAGCGGCGCTGGAAGTGGAACACCGCCGTCAGGGAGTCAGCGGCGGTCACCCCGGTGATCCAGCGCAGCGCCGTCCGGTATGGCGAGTTCACCTGGGGATCGGTATACGCGGCGAACGTGAACGCGACGTCGCTTGCCGTGACGGGTTGTCCGTCCTGCCAGCGGGCGCGAGGATCGAGGTGAAAGACGAGAGTCAGCGAATCCCGCCATTCCCACCGCTCCGCGAGGTCGGGGCGGAAGTCCGTGTCGCCGATCGTGTTCGTCGAGGGACCGAGATCCGCGAGCTTGAGGAAGACTTGATCGCTGACGTCGCGGGCGACGGCGGCCTGGAGGACCGGGGGCAACAGGGTTTCGGGTTCGCCGGCGGACACGAACACCAGTGTGCCGCAAAAGTCGCCGCTGCACCCCGGGGGACGGTTGCACGCGACGAGCGCGAGGCCCGCGCACGCGAGCCGAGCGATCCGCATCGGCCCTAACATTGTGCGGGGCACCTAGCGACGCCAGGTCCAGGTCGGGTCGCGGAACGGCGCGGTGAGCGCGGGTGGAGGCGGACGGGTCGCGACGGCGCGGGCGACGTCGCAGGCGAACGCCGCGCTCACGGATGCGGCGACCTCGTCAAAGGCGACGGCGCGTCCCAGCACGGCCGTGAGATTGGTCTCGGTTCCCACGGGCTCCCCCGCGAGGCGATACACGAGCGCCTGTGACCCCGCGAGGAGAATCGAGCCGTGTTGCAGGAACGCGTCTCCGCGGCGGACCTGAGCCGACCCGACGACTTTGCGGCCATGGACCAGGACTTCGCCGCCGACGCTCGATCCGAAGCATGGCGTAGCGCGGAGCGGGCCCATCGGCCGCGCCGGCGCGAGTGTCGCCGGCGCTCCAAGCGCCCGCAGCGCGGCCGCCAGGCGCGCATGGATCGCCGCGTAACTCTCGCGGAGGGACCCGAACGCGGCGATGGGCGCGGCGACTGCGTAGGTCAACTCGTGTTCATGCCAGACCGCTCGTCCGCCAGTCGGACGCCGCACGACATCGACGGACAACGCCGCGATCTCCGATCGGTCATAGCGGCGGGTAGGCTCGTTGCGACCGAGCGACAGAGCCGCCGGGCGAAAGCGGTAGAGGCGCAGCATGGCCGGCCCCCCCGCTGCGACCGACTCGAGGAGCGCCTGATCCGCTGCCATGTTCTCTGCGCCGGGTTGGCCGTCGCGATCGACGATGAGCTGCCAGGTAAGCGTTTCGGCGGGAAGCTCCGCGAGCTCAGCCGGCGGTGACGGCATACGCTTCGATCGGCGGGCACACGCATACGAGATGCCGATCCCCGTAAGCGCCGTCGACGCGGCTGACCGCCGGCCAGACCTTGCGCTGCCGGGTGGCCGCCGTGGGAAACGCCGCCCGCTCCCGGGGGTAGGGCCGGTCCCAGGCGTCGCGCAGGACATCCTCCAGTGCGTGCGGGGCGTTGCGCAGCAGGTTGTTGTCCCGCGGCATCCGCCCCTGCTCGATCTCCCGGATCTCTTCCCGGATCGCGATCATCGCGTCGCAGAAGCGGTCCAGCTCGGCGCGAGGCTCGCTCTCCGTCGGCTCGATCATCAGTGTCCCGGCGACGGGGAACGACACGGTAGGCGGATGAAAGCCATAGTCGATGAGGCGTTTCGCGATGTCCTCCACCTCGACGCCCGCCGACGCCTTGAAGGGTCGGGTGTCGACGATGCATTCGTGCGCCACGAGACCGTGCTGGCCCGAGTAGAGAAGCTCGTAGTGGCCCGCCAGGCGCCGCGCCAAGTAGTTGGCGTTGAGAATCGCCACCTTCGTCGCCTGTGCGAGACCTTCCTGTCCCATGGCCGCGATGTACGCCCAGGAAATCGGCAGAATCCAGGGGCTGCCCCACGGCGCGGCGGACACGGTGCCGCACGAGGCCGACCGACCGAGCGGGACGACCGGGTGGTCCGGCAAGAATGGGCCGAGGTGGGGCGCGACGCAGATCGGCCCCATGCCCGGGCCGCCGCCGCCGTGGGGAATGCAGAACGTCTTGTGAAGGTTCAGGTGACAGACGTCCGCCCCGAAATCCCCCGGGCGGCACAGCCCCACCTGGGCGTTCATGTTCGCGCCGTCGAGATAGACCTGACCCCCATGCTCGTGCACGACTGCGCAGATCTCTCGAATCGATCCCTCGAAGACGCCGTGCGTCGACGGGTAGGTGACCATGAGCGCACCGAGCGTGTCGCGGTGCGCCGCGGCCTTCGCCTGCAGGTCGGCCACGTCGACGTTCCCTCGCGCATCCGTTTGCACCACGACAACCTGCATTCCGGCCATGACGGCGCTCGCGGGGTTCGTGCCGTGTGCTGAATTCGGAATGAGACAGGTCGTCCGATGGCCGGCACCGCGCGCGGCGTGATAAGCGCGGATGACGAGCAGCCCTGCGAACTCGCCTTGCGCGCCCGAGTTGGGTTGCAACGACACATGCGGCAGGCCCGTGATCTCGGCCAGCTGCTGCTCGAGTTGTCGGAACAGCGTTTGGTACCCTTGGGCCTGCTCCCGCGGAGCGAACGGGTGCAGACGGTTCCACTCCCGCCACGACAGCGGCACCATCTCAAACGTGGCGTTCAGCTTCATGGTGCACGACCCAAGCGGAATCATCGCGGCCGTCAAGGACAGATCGCGCGCTTCGAGGCCCTTGATGTAGCGAAGCATCTCCGTTTCCGAGCGATGTTGATGGAAGACGGGGTGCTCGAGATAGGTCGATTGGCGACGCAGCCCGCCCGGGATAGCGCTCGCTGGTGCTGAGCCGTCCTCGATCCCCGGGGCGGCCCCGTTTCGCGCGAAGACCGCGACGAGGTCGGCCACGTCGCTCAGGGTCGTGGTCTCGGACAACGCGATGCCGAGCTGCGATCCGTCGAGCTGGCGGAGGTTGATCCGCCGTTTGCGGGCGGTCTCGAGGACGCGGGGCAGCTCCGACGCCTCGACGGCGACGCACAAGGTGTCGAAATAGGCGTTGTGGACGATGCGGTACCCGAGCCGCTGGAGGGCTGCCGCCAGCATCGTCGCGAGCGTGTGGACGCGTTCCGCGATGCGGCGCAGTCCTTCTGGGCCGTGGTACACCGCGTACATGCTCGCCACCACCGCGAGCAGGACCTGAGCGGTGCAGACGTTGCTCGTGGCCTTCTCCCGGCGGATATGTTGCTCGCGGGTCTGCAGGGCCATCCGGAGCGCAAACCGTCCGGCGGCGTCGCGCGACACGCCGATGATGCGGCCGGGCAGATGTCGCTTGTAGCTCTCGCGGGTGGCAAAGAACGCCGCGTGGGGCCCGCCATAGCCCATGGGCACCCCGAAGCGCTGGCTCGATCCGACCGCGATATCGGCACCCCACTCCCCGGGCGGGGCGAGCAGCGTGAGCGCGAGCAGATCGGTGGCGACCGTCACGACGGCTCCGGCGGCGTGGGCGGCCTCGCAAAGTTGGCGGAAGTCCTTCACCTCGCCGTCGCTCGCCGGGTACTGCAACAACGCCCCGATCACACCGGAGCCGAAACGGAACCGGTCTGGATCGTCGACGACGACTTTGATGCCGCGCACCTCGGCGCGCGTCCGCACTACGGCGATCGTCTGCGGATGACACCCCGCGGCCACGTAGTACGTCATCGGCCCGTCGTGGGTCGTCACCGCCTCGGTGAGGTGCAGCGCCTCGGCGGCCGCCGTGGCTTCGTCCAGCAGGGAGGCGTTTGCCACCTCCAGGCCCGTCAAGTCGGACACGACGGTCTGGAAGTTGAGCAACGCCTCGAGGCGACCCTGGGCGATCTCCGGTTGGTAGGGCGTATACGCCGTGTACCAGCCGGGATTTTCGAGCACGTTGCGCTGGATGACGGGCGGCGTGAAGGTGGGGTAGTACCCCATCCCGATAAACGACCGGTACACCTCGTTCTGTGCGGCGAGGCTACGGAGTGCTAAGAGCGCCTCTCGTTCGCTGAGCCCGGACGGCAGCGCCAGTGGCCGGGGCAGCCGGATGTCGGTCGGAACGACTGCATCAATCAACTCGTCGAGCGACCCGAACCCAAGCGTCGCGGTCATCTCGGCTATGTCCGACGGGCGCGGGCCGATGTGCCGCGACACAAACGAGTCGGGGGCTAGCGCCGCGAGCGGAGGTTTGGGCATGGGACTGGGTTGTCGAGGGGACGCCCCCGGGAGGTTTCCCGACCCGGCGGGTTACTCGCCAATGTGTTGCTTGTAGGCTGCGCTGCCGAGCAGAGTCTTGAGGTCAGCGGGATCCTTCACGCGCAGCTTGATCATCCAGCCACCCCCATAGGGATCGCGATTGACCAAGCCCGGGTCGCTCTCGAGCGCGCCGTTTACCTCGACGACCGTGCCGGCGAGCGGGGCGTAGAGGTCCGACACGGCTTTCACGGCTTCAATGGTCCCGAACGAGTCCCCGCCCCCGAACGCCACTCCCGTCTTGGGGAGATCGAGGTACACGACATCCCCGAGCTCGCCTTGGGCGTAGTCGGTGACGCCCACCTGCACGACGGTGGGATCTGACGTCTTCCTGACGTATTCGTGCTCGTTGGTGTAGAGCAGATCCTCGGGGATCGTAGACATGCGAGTCGGCGCTATGCTCGAGGTGATGCGGACGGGGCGAAGGTTACCGGGGCCAGGAACGTGTGTCAAGACAACGTGTTGTGCGTGGGAAACAGATCGGCGCGCGGGCGATCGCCCACCGCGCCTTCCTCCGCCAGGGCAAGACGCCCACCGTCCCAGGGTCGGAGATCGAGCCGTGCGGCGACCGGGTCCGGACCCGGGGTCAGGTACAAGAGGACACCCGGTCGCCCCGCCTCGAGCCACGCTTTGCGCGCGAGCGACGCGGCGCGCGCGGACGCGAGCGCGACACCCGGTCGCAACGCGGCGAAGCGCGCCACGAGCGCGCGGCCGCGGGCTCGCTCGACGCGCACGCCGCCTTCCGCGTACCGCCGACCAATGGGGCCGAACTCAGCCGGGTCGTCCGCGGCGTCCGCCGTCGCGAGCAACAGAATACTCCCTGGCGGCGGCCCCGCGGCGGCGCGGCGGCGAACCTCCTGGAACACAGCGCGGGCTTGGGATTCAAGCTCGGCCAGCGAGCCCGCGTTCGTAATAATGAAGTGACTGCGCTCCCGCTTGCGCTCACTAGGCATCTGGGCGGCCATCAGCCGCGCGGCATCTTCCGCGCTCAAGCCCCGGGTCGCCTGCAGGCGCTGACCCCGCAGGTCCGGGGGCGCCTCGACTAGGACGACCACATCGAAGCGCCGAGGATCGAGCACCTCGAAGAGAAGCGGGATGTCGTTCACAACGAGCGCGTCGCCGCGGCTCCGGGCTTCGCGCACCAGGGCGTCGCGGCGTTCCTGCACTGCCGGATGGACGATCGCGTTCAGGGCCTGCAGCGCGGCCTCATCGCCCATGACCTTCGAGCGAAGCGCCGCGCGATCAAGAGTCCCATCCCCGGTCAGGACGTCGGCCCCGAATCGCCGGACGATCGCCGCGAGCACCTCAGACCCCGGAGCCTCGGCCGCGCGCGCGAGCTCGTCGGCGTCGACCACTGTGGCCCCCCACTCGCGGAACCAGGAGACCACCGTCGACTTCCCGGCCGCGACGTTCCCCGTCACGACGGCGTTCAACACCGGGCGGTCCCCCACCCGGGCGGAGGGCGGGTGCCCGGGTCGCCCGTCCGACCGCAAGCCGCCAGATCGGCCGCCCCACCCAGGACGGCACCGCGACGCGAACCGGGATGCTCATCGCTCCCGACTGGGCGCGGCCCAGGGCCCGGGGCCGCTGACTTACGTACGGAGAAGGGGGGCGGGGTTCGGTATAGAAGGATCGAACACGCGTCCTGGGCGTCCCGACGGGCCAAGGGCGTCCCTCGGCCTGCCCTCGACCCCCCCAGAAGTGCCGGTATCTTGCGGTTTTTCGGGGGATGTCTCAATATGGTGCCCAAGTTATGCGGGTTTTCGGGGCCATACCCCGAAAAATGGCCCCAAATCAGGGCTTTTAGACTACCCCTCACAAGGAGTGCACCGTGAACAAAGCCGAGCTGACCACCTCGTTGGCCACCCGGACGAAGATGTCCAAGGCCGAGGCCGGTCGGGCGATCGAGGCCCTGTTCGACGACAAGGGCATCATCGCTGTCGAGCTGAAGAAGGGTGCCAAGGTGCAGATCACCGGATTCGGGAACTTCGAGGCGCGCAAGCGCGCCGCGCGGCAGGGGCGCAATCCGAAGACGGGCGAGATGATCACCATCAAGGCGTCCATTGCGCCGGCGTTTCGCGCGGGGAAGCAGTTGAAGATGGCGGTGAATACCAAGAAGTAGCCGTCGGTCGCCTTTCAAGCGGGCCGCAACCGGCTCGCGCTCGTCACGGGCCGCTCCGCTGAGCGGCCCGTCAGCGTTTCGTGGGCAAAGCTCCTCGGCGCGGTCGCTTGGTCTCCTCGGCACGGTCCTCGCGCGCTTCGACACGTCGACCTCGGATCGTCACCCGGTTCAAGCCGCGCAACGCACGGGCCCCCGCGTCCGCAGCCACGTCGACGACGGCAAACGAGTCATGCAAGTCGATTCGTCCGATCTCCGTTGTGGCGAGCCCGACCTCTCGGGTGAGGGCTCCGACGAGATCCTTCGCTCTGGCGCCATCCTTCGTTCCGATCTTGACGAAGAGCCGGCACCAAGCCGGTGTGGCGTGCGCCTCGTGCTCAGGGACCTGCTGTCTCGCGGGGGTCTCCAACAGCCCGAGCAGCGCAGCGGCGACTTCCGCCGGATCGTACCGATCGAACAGCGGTCCGAGCAGCAGTAAACCCGCGTCCGACGTGCCGGCGTCAATTCGCGCGGCAATCTGCACCCGGAGAGCCGCGGCGCGATCCTTGGACTGATCGGGGGCCGGCGAGACACGCAACGGCGTGAGCGGCGCGGCGATCGACCGCGCGTAGCCGAGCTGGCCCGCCGTGGGAAAGAGGACGGGCTTTCCGAGGAGGGACAACGCGGCGAATTCGTCGCGCGTCGGGAGCCTCAGACACAGCACGCCATCAGGCGGCGCATCCGGCTGCTCAATCGGTCCCCCGTCCCAAATCATCGGATGGTCCAGATCGAGCGCGTCCACCGCGGCACGCGCCGCCGCTGGCCGGTTCGCCGTCGCCGTCACGGCGAAGGCAGCCGGTCCTACCGCGGGCAGCGGCTCGGCGTCACTCGCCGGTGCAGGGCCGAGGACTTCGGCCCGATAAGCATGACGAGCGAGAAACTCCTTCAGGCTTGATGGGTTCCAACTCAAGACCACGCGGCGAGCCGTCCGGGCGTCGCCGAGCAGCGCTTCGAGCGCCTCGCTTCGGCCGGCGGCTACGAGCTGCTCGGGCCACGCGAGGACAATGGTGCCAACGGCGTCCCACTTGAGGGCGGATTGTGCGGTGAGCGCGAGCAGGTCGTCGGCGCTCCCTGAAACCAGGTCCACGGGGCGGTTGCGGAGGCGCTGGAGCGCCCGGCTAACGCTGTCGACGGCGTAGGCCCGGATCCCCGGAACGACACCGATCCACTCCGCCGCGCTTGAGGCGTCCGTGCACACGACGATCGTGGCCTGGGTCCCGTCACCGTGCGGGAGTCCGAGCAATGACCAGAGGACACCGGCCTGGGCCGGGTCGGGCGGCATCACCACAATCACGGGTCGCCCGCGCGCCAGCGCGGCGCGACCCTCGTCTAGCGTGCTCACAGAACCTCGGTTGTCAAAGGGCGGTACCGGGGCGCATCCTACCATTGCGGTCGCCGACGGGCAATCGGCAACCCCACGCCACGCAGTTGCGCCCGGCGTCCGGTTGTGACTAATTCCGGCACAGTTCCCCGAAGCCGCGCGAGCCCATGAGTTCAGGCCTTTCCCCGAACCTACAGCACCTCGAGACCTCCGCGACGATCGCCATCTCGCAGGAGGCGAAGCGTCGCAAAGCGGCTGGCGAAGACGTCATCGATCTCGGTGCCGGCGAGCCCGATTTCCCGACGCCTTCGATTCCGGCCGAGGCCGGGGTCCGAGCCATTCGGGACGGCAAGACGCACTACCCCGCGAACGAAGGGATTCTTGAGCTTCGGGCGGCTGCCGCGCAGCGGCTCTCGCTGTTGTCCAATGGGCGGGCCGTCAACGCCGACAACATCGTCATCTCCAACGGCTCCAAGCAGTCCTTGTTTAACGTCTGCTTCGCGCTGTTCGGCCCCGGCGACGTCGTGGCCATCCCCGCACCTGCATGGGTGTCGTACCCACAGATCATTCACCTGGCCCGGGCGCGCCCTGTGCTCGTGCCTGGCGACGCCGAGTGGGGACTGAAGGTGGGGGTGCGGGATCTCGAACGCGTGGTGCCAGGAGCGCAGGGGCTCATCTTGTGCTCCCCCTGCAATCCCACAGGGGCCGTGTACACGCTCGCCGAGTTGCGGGCGATCGCTCAGTGGGCGGTGGAGCGGAAGGTCTGGGTGATCGCGGACGAGATCTATCGCCGAATCCACTATGGTCCCGGACCCGCACCGTCCTTCCTCGATCTCCCGGACGAGCTCCTCGAGCGGGTCGTGGTGATCTACGGTGTGAGCAAGGCGTATGCGATGACGGGTTGGAGGATCGGAATCGCGCTCGCGCCCTCGAAGATCGCGAAAGCCATGGCGGCGCTCCAATCCCACACGACGACGGGGGCGAACCATCCCGCCCAGTATGCGGCGGCCGCCGCGCTCGGAGACGAGCGCGTGGAGCAGGACGTGTCACGGATGGTGAGCGAGTTCCGGAAGCGACGCGAACTCGTCGTCGAACGGTTCCGGCGAGACCTGCCGGGCGTCGAGTTCGTCGACCCGCTTGGGGCCTTCTACTTCTTCTTCCGCGTCGACTCCCTCGGCGCCCTGAGCGGCACTGAGTTTTGTACGCAGCTCATCACCAACACGGGCGTGGCCCTGGTCCCGGGCGCCGCGTTCGGCGACGATCGCTACGTGCGGCTCTCCTACGCCGCTGCCACCGCGGATCTTGAGCGCGCCCTGGATCGCATCGTGGGGTTCGCGAAAAAGCTCGGCGACTAGCCGTCGGGCCACTGCGCGTCACGCTGGCCGCGCTTCCCGGGGGCGTCTATATTTGGCGCCCTCGCGAATCTCCCGGAAGGTTTGCCTCCCGATGAATTTCGAAACGCGCATCGAGCCGCTCCAGGGTGCCCTCCCCAAGGTCAGTTATCGCTGGGACCCCGAGACCGACATCCTCTCCGTGGCGTGCAAGGGGGGGACGGCTGCAGACGGGTTGACAGGCACCGTCGATCTGGAGGGCGCGGACGGGTCGTTCGTGGTCATCGACGTAGCGGGCGGATGCGTGCACGGCGTGGACGTGGTCTCCTGGCCCGATGATGTCCGCACGGTGGACCTCGAGACGCCGGCCGCCGCCAAGGAAGGCCGCGTCGTCTTCCCCACACGTCGTTCCCAGCCCGGGGTGGCCGCCGTCGAGGTGGACGCGTCGCTCACAGTCGAGAAGGACCAAGCCGAGTCCGTCTTCCATCTGCGCATCGGTCGAACCCGGGCCGTCACTGTGGTCCGGGTCGGCGACCGACTGCTTCTCGAGGTGGACAAGCAGTCGCGCCTCGCGGGCCTGTGGTTCCTCGACGTGCCGCCGTTCCCCAACGTCGAGGCCACCGGCTGACCTTACGGCCGCGTTTGTGAACGACCCTTTGCCGCGGCTGAGCGGCGCGTCGGAGCCCGTGAAGTACGACCTCCTCGTCGAGCGGGTCCCCAACGTGTGGTGGGGCGATGCCGGCCCCCTCGTCGGCCTCCATGAGCTGAACACCGTGCGGGTCGAGTACTTTCGGAGCGCGTTGGGAGGATTCGGCGGCAAGCGGGTTCTGGACATTGGGTGCGGCGGCGGGATTCTCGCCGAGGCGCTCGCCCGGGAAGGCGCCCTGATCACCGGAATCGACCCGTCTGAACGCACCGTGGGCGTGGCCCGCGAGCACGCGGCGCGCTCCAAATTGTCGATCGACTACCGAGTGGCGACGGCGGAATCGGTGGACGAGACGGCGTTCGCAGCCCCGTTTGATGTCGTTTTTGCGGTGGATGTCCTGGAGCACGTCGAGGACCTCGACCGCAGTCTGGAGAACATCGCCGGGCTGCTTGGCCCCGGGGGGGCGCTCGGGTTTCTCACGCACAACCGGACGCTCGCCGCGTTCCTCCAGCTCATCTGGGATGAGGAGTACGTGCGCCACTCGATGCCCGAGGGCTTCCACGATTTCCGCCGCTTCATCACGCCGGTCGAGCTCACGGAGAAGTTGGAGAGCCTTGGGATGGTCGTTCAAGACGTGAAGGGTATCGCGCGAGACGCGGACCGCCGCGTGGTCGTCGACGACACCACCGTCACGTATATCGGCTGGGCTCTGCGCACGCGTTAGCCCCGCTCGCAGCCGTCTTCCCGCTTACCTTAATGACACGTCGATGAACACTTGTTCGGCTCCGTTACCCCCAGCGCGCTCGCCGGGGCCGCGCCGATGACGTCCACACGACCCGCTCGGGTCGGCCACGTTGTCGCCACGGAACGCAGGCCCGCGACGCCCCATCAGTTCCAGTTCTGGACCGCGACGACGACACCCGTCGGCATTGGCGCCATTGTGCGGGTCGACGCCGAGGCTGCGGGGGTTCCGCCCCGCACGGTCTACGGCGTCGTGACCGACGGCTCGGCCTACACGCGCGAGACGTCGGAAGGCGTGATCCCGGGCGCGGACTCGCCCGGTCCCGCGCGCGAGGTGTGGATCTGGACCGCCGCCGTCCTCCGCCAGGAGCCGGCCGAGCCCCTCCAACCCGTGCCCATCGGGCCGGTGTTCGTGGCGGACGACGCGGATGTCATGCGCGCGCTGCGCATGGAAGCCTACGTCGGGGGTGCCCGACCGAGCGGGATTCCGATCGGCCTGTACACGGCGGGCGGCCTCGAAGCGCCCGTGTGCGTGGACGCAGAATTCCTGCTCGGTCCGGAGGCTGCGCACCTGAACATCTCCGGCGTCTCGGGGCTCGCCACCAAGACGAGCGCGGTCGAGTTCGTGCTCGCGTCGGTGTTCCAGCATTTTCCGGCCCACAAGGGCCGAGTGGCGGCCGTGTGCTTCAACGTGAAGGGGCCGGACCTGTGCTTCCTCGACCGCGCGGGCCCGCTCGATGACGCCGACCGTCGCCGCTACGCACGCCTCGGCGTCACCCCCGAGCCGTTCGCACGCGTCCGCTACTACGCGCCCTTCAAGGCCGACGGCGTCAATCTCAATACCCTGCGGACACACCCCGACCTTGTGGGGGCCGTGGCGCCACTCGTGTGGGGCTTGGCGGAAGTCCTCGCCTTCGCCGAGGTCTTGTTGAATCGGGACGACATCGACGCCAAGGCCGACGCGTTCATCGACTTCCTCGCAGACCGCGTCGTCGGCCAGCAGTTCGACGACGGCTTCGGGCGCGTGCATCGGGTGCAGACGTTCGCCGACCTGGAGGCGCTCTTCCGATCCATCTTCGACGGCGTCGAAGCGAGCAGCCGCGCCGACGTGTGGCGGACGCATCACATCGCGACGATCCGCAAGGTCCGGAACCGGCTCTCCAACGTGTCGACCCGCTGCAAGGGGCTCGTGACCGACGACGGCCCGTCGAGCGACCTCCCGTGGGGGGCGTTCGAGGACCGCACGGTCTACGTGATCGACCTCGCCAACGTCGATCCGCTGGGTCAAGACCTCGTGTTCGCGCGGGTAGTGTCCGAATTGCGGGAGCACCTGGAGCGGCGGGACCTGGGCGTCGACGCGGTCGTCGTCTTTGCCGACGAACTGAACAAGTACGCGCCGGCCGACGAACCGGAGTCGTACGTGACCAAGATGCTGCTGGACATCTCCGAACGGGGTCGCTATCTGGGGCTCGTGCTGTTCGGCGCCGAGCAGTTTCGCTCCCAGGTGCACCGCCGGGTCAGCGGCAATGCCGCCACGACGCTGTTCGGCCGGATGGACTACGACGAGCTCGCGACGCCCGGCTATCAGGTGCTGTCACCGGCCACGAAGGTCAAGCTGGCCACGCTGCCGGTGGGTGAGCTCATGGTGCGCCACCCCCATTTCACGCACCCCGTATTCGTCCAGTTTCCCCGGCCGGCCGTGCTCCGCGGCCGGGACGGAGTGGAGCGCTTCCCCCCGGCTCCGGACCTCGCCTTCGAGGACGCGGTGGTGCGGCAGCTCGTGCGCTTGGACCGGGGCATTCGGCCGAACCACGTGAAGGACCTGATCGCGGACCGCGCCCCGGATGACGTCCGGCGGGCGCTCGGCGCGGCCCGGCGCGCCGGCGCGAGCGATCCGCTCGCCGTGTTCAGTCGCGAGCTCGGGAGGCGGGTGGTCAGGGAGGCCGGGCGTCCGCGCATCGACCCGGTGCCCCCGCTCGCCCCGATTTCGGACGAACCCTACTGAGGATCTCGACCCACGGCGCTCGATCTGTGAGTTCGCGCAAGTGAAAATCGCCCACCTCGCCGACCTGCACCTCGGCTTCCGGCAGTTCGACCGGCAAACCCCCCGCGGCGGCAATCAGCGCGAAGCGGACGTCGCCGAGGTGTTTCGCCGGGCGGTAGACGACGTCATCGCGCAGCGCCCGGACCTGATCCTTTGCGCCGGCGACATCTTTCACTCCGTCCGACCGCCCAACCCGGCCATTCTCTTTCTGTTCCAGCAGATCCAGCGCCTGCGGGCGAGCCTGCCCGCGACGCCGATCGTGATGATCGCCGGCGAGCACGACACCCCGCGCTCGGCCGACACGGTCACGATCCTGCGTCTCTATGAGGCGCTGGGGGTCGAAGTCGCGGCCGATGAAGCCCGGCGTCTCAACTTCCCGGCGCTCGACTGCTCGGTGCTCGCGGTTCCGCACCAGGCCCTCGCGCGCGCCGACCGGCCTGCGCTCAGGCCCCAGGGCGGGACCACCTTCAACATCCTCGTTGCGCACGGGGACCTGCCGGGCCTTGGTGAAGAACGCGGTACCACGGAGTACGGCGGTGCCGCGCTGACCATGGCCGAGCTCGGCGCTGCGCAGTGGGACTACGTGGCGCTCGGGCACTATCACGTCGCCCATCAGGTGGAGGCCAACACGTGGTACGCCGGCAGCCTCGAGTACGTCACGCCGAACCCTTGGGGGCAGCTGCAGGACGAAAAAGAGTACGGGGTTGCGGGGAAGGGCTATCTCCTCGTGCATCTCCCCGGGGCGCGCGTCGAATGGCGACGCGTCGCCCTGGCGCGCCGTCACATCGATCTGCCGTTCATCGAGGGAAAGGGCCTGCCTCCGGGCGAGCTCGACCACCGGATCGCGTCGGCCGTAGCGGCCGCCCAGCCGGCGATTGACGGTCAAGTGGTGCGGCAGCTCGTCTTCGACGTCACTCGCGACACCGCCAGAGACTTGGATCACGCGCTGATCCGTGCCTACAAGGCGCGGGCGCTTCACTTCCAGCTCGACCTGCGGCGTCCGGCTGACACCCCGGGCGCCGCGGCGGCGGTCGCGAGCAGGCGGCAACCGCTACCCGTCCTGGTGCGCGAGTTCCTCGAGCACCGGCCACTCGACGCGGACATCGATCGGGCGGAGTTCACCGCGCTCGGCGTGGAGTATGTCGAGCGTGCCGGGCGCGAGGACGTGGGCTGATGGAGCTGCATCGCCTTCGGCTCGTCAATTTCCGCCAGCACGAGCGCACCGAGCTCGAGTTCGGCCCTGGGATCACCGGGATCATCGGGCCCAACGGATCCGGGAAGACGACGATCCTCGAAGGGATCGCGTGGGCCTTGTATGGCGCCCAGGCCGTCCGCGGGGACAGGGATTCCATTCGGCGCTTGACCGCACCCGGGCGGGCCAACGTCGAAGTGGAGCTCGAATTCCGCCTGGGGGCGCACGAGTACCGGGTCGTCCGGACGCTGTCGAGCGCCACGCTCCATCAGGACGGCGGGCTCGTCGCGAACTCGCTCAAGGTCGTCACCGACAAGCTCGAGCGCAGCCTCGGTATGACGCACGCCGAGTTCTTCAACACCTACTTCACGAGCCAGAAGGAGTTGAAAGTCATGGCCGGGCTGCGCCGCTCGGAGCGCGCGGCGTTCCTGTCCCAGGTGCTGGGCTATGAGCGCCTGCGGCTTGCCCAGGATGCGGTCCGCGAGGAGCGCAACACGCTCGCGGCCGAGCTCCGCGCGCTCGAGGCGGCGTTGCCCGATTCGGAAGCACTCGCGGCCGCTCGCCGGGACGCCGAGGCGCGGTTAGCCGCCGCGCACCGCGCGGTCGAGGGCGCGGAGGCCGCGCGCAAGGCCGCCCAGGACGCCGTCCGCCGGGAGGAACCGCGCTGGCAGGAATGGGTCGCCCGCCGCGAGCGCACTTTGTCCCTCGACGGGGAACGACGAATGGCCCTCCAGGCGGTGGAGCTGCGGCGGCAGGACTTCCAGCGGCTTGATCGAGAGCTGGCCGAGGCGCTTCAGGCGCGCGAGCAGTGGAAGCGCGTGACCGCGGAGCTGAGCCCCCTCGGGCGGCTGCGTCAGGAGCTGGTCGCACTCGAGCAGCTGCAGCGGGACGCGTCGGCCCGGCGCGCGGAGCTCGCGCAGCTCGACGAGCTCGCCCTCACGGTCACCCATCTCGAGCGGCGCCTCAGCGAGTTGGCCGACACGGGCACGGCGCTCGAGGCGGCGGAACGGGATGCCGGGGCGCTGGCGGAGGCACTCGAGGCGGCGGAGCTTACGGCGGAAGAGGAGCGGGGGACCTGGGTCCGAGAACGCGAGTATGCGAAGAACCGGCGGACCGAGCTCTTGCGTCAGTACGACGAGGTGAAGGAGCAACGCGACAAGATCGCCCAGCTCGGCCCCGAGGGCGAATGCCCGACCTGCCGGCGCCCCCTCGGCGTCGAACACGACGCGGTGCTCGGCATCCTCGACCGGCAGTTGCAGGCGATCGTGGACGACGGGAAGTACTTTCGCCAGCGGGTCGAGCAGCTCGCCGACACGCCGGCCGCGGTCGTGGCGGCCGACCGGCGGCGCGACGCCTTGCGGGAAGACAGTCGGCGCGTGATTGCCCGAGCGGGTGAGGTCCGCGCGCAAGCTGAGGAGGGGACCCGCGCGACCAACGAGCTCGGCACGGCTCGAACGCGCGCGGCGGCGCTCGAGCGTCAGGTGGCGACGAGACCGTCCGGCTACGACGCGGACCGACACGACGCGGTGCGGGCTGACCTCGTCAAGCTTGAGCCTGTGGCGCTGGAGGCTGCTGCCCTGGAGGAGCGCGCCCAGCGCGCCGAGGGTCTGGTGACGGAGGCGGAGCTCGCCGAGCGCACGCTGTCGCAGGCGGAGCAGCGGGTCCGCACTCTCAGCGACGCCCTGGCCGCGGAAGGATTCTCCGAGGAGCGATATCGCTTGGCGAAGGATCGCTATGATCGCGCGCTCGGCACGCTCCGCGAAGCGGAGCTCGCGCTCGTCGAGGTGCGCGGCGAATGGACGCGCGCCGAGAGCGACGTGGCGGACGCGGGCCGGCGCGCGGAGGCCCGCGCGGCGCAGGAGCGCTACGCCACGGCGCGTCGGATGCGCCTGCGGTTGCACAACGACCTCGATCGCGCGTTTTCGGACCTCCGCGCTGAGCTGAACGCGGCGATGCGCCCGGAGATCGGCGAGCTGGGCTCGAGCTTTCTCGCGGATCTGACGGATGGTCGCTACGACGAGCTCGAGCTGAACGAGGACTACGACATTACAGTCGTCGCGGACGGCGTCCCGAAGCCCGTCATCTCCGGCGGAGAAGAGGACCTTGCGAATCTGGTGCTGCGCCTGGCGATCTCGCAGATGATTGCTGAGCGCGCGGGGCAGCCCCTCTCGCTGCTCGTGCTCGACGAGATTTTCGGCTCGCTCGACGAGGTGCGGCGCCAGCACGTCGTTGGGCTGCTACGGCGGCTCGCCGACCGTTTTCCGCAAGTCATTCTCATTACCCACATCGAGCAGGTACGCGACGGTGTCGACCGCGTCTTCCGCGTGACCTACGACTCGGCGCGCGGGACGAGTGTGGTCCAGGACGATCCAGTCGTCCCAGGAGCAGCGGATGCGGGCGTGGCTGCCTGAGCGTCACGTGGTCGGGCCCGAGCGCCCGGGCGACGCCGATATCGAACCGTTGAACCGCGTGTTCGCAGACGCGTTTACGGACCGCTACCGGCGAGACGGCCTGGTCGGCGTTCGAGTGCCGCAGCTCAATCCGGAGGTCTGGCGCTACGCCCTGCTCGACGCGGGCGACGGGGCGATGATCTGGCGGGACGAGGCTGGCCAGGTGGCGGCGTTCAACATCGCGCATCGCTCGGGGTCGGAGGGATGGATGGGGCCGCTCGCCGTCCGCCCCGACCGCCAGGGCGCCGGGACCGGCAAGCTGATCGTGCAGGCGGCGGTCGATTGGCTCATCGCGCGCGGCGCCTCGACCATCGGGCTTGAGACCATGCCCCGCACGGTCGAGAACATCGGGTTCTACGCTCGCCTCGGGTTCCTCCCCGGGCATCTCACGGTGACCATGACCAGGGACATCGGCGCGCGCGGCCACCCGCTGCCTGCCTTGTTATCGCAGCGTGGACGGGATGCGCACCAGGCAGCGGCGCTGGCGGCGAGCAGGCTCGTGACCGAGCTCGTGCCCGGACCGGACTTTACGCGAGAGATCCTGCTCACGGCCGAACTCGCGCTCGGCGACACCACGCTCGTGGACGGGCCGAACGGCCTCGACGCGGTGGTGCTGTGGCATTCGGTGCCGCTCGCCGAGGGCCGGCCGCGGGACGAGTTGCGCGTCCTCAAACTGGCGGCCCGCGACGAACAGGCCCTCGTCGCGGCGCTCGCCGCCACCGAGGGCGCGGCGGCCGGCGCGGGCATTCGCCGGGTCGCGGTGCGCTGCCAGACGCGCTCCGCCGGCGCGTTCCGCGTCCTGGTCGAACGTGGGTACCGCGTCCGCTGGACCGATCTCCGCATGACGCTTGAGGGCTACCCCGAGCCCGAACCGCGAGACGGGGTCGTCTTTTCGAACTGGGAGATATGAGTCGGATCCAGGTGTGAAGGTCGGGCTGGTGGTGTTTGCCGCGACCTATCTCCTGATCGCGCTACAGCGCGTCCCGTTGCTTCAGCTCAACCGACCGGCGGCGGCTCTCCTCGGCGCTGTGGCCATGGTTGTGTGCGGCGGACTCACGCTTCGAGACGCGTACGCCGCCATCGACTTTGACGTGCTCGTGTTCCTCCTCGGTCTCATGCTCATCGTCGGGTATCTCGAAGTGGGCCGCTCGTTCGAGTGGGCAGCGCAGGAGATGCTTCGTCGCGCCATAACCCCGCCGAGACTTCTCGCCGCCGTGGTCGTGGGCGGAGGCGTACTGTCCGCGCTGTTCGTGAACGACACGGTGTGCCTCGTGCTCACGCCCATCCTGCTCGGTGCGCTAGGTCCCATGCGCGTGCGGCCACATCCCTACCTGATCGGGCTCGCCATGGCCTCGAACGTGGGCTCGGTCATGTCGGTGACCGGCAACCCCCAGAACATGCTCGTTGGGATCTGGAGCGGCACGAGCTTCGGCGCGTTCCTGATGCACATGCTCCCCGTGGGGCTCGGCGGTCTCGCGGTCACCTACCTCTATCTCCGGTGGGCGTTCGCGGCCGAGCTCGCGACGCCGTTCGGTGCGGCGTTGGCGCCCGTCCCCGTCACCGTCGATCGTCCTCTCGTCGCTAAGGGCCTCATCATGTTTGCCCTCGCCGCCGGAGCCTGGCTCGCGGGGGGCTCTTTGCCGCTCGTCGCGATTACCGCCGGGGCGGTCATGGTGGCGATCGCCGGGCGGGACCCGGCCTACGCGATCGATCGCGTGGAGTGGTCGCTGCTCCTCTTCTTCGCCTCCCTCTTCGTGGTCATGCGGGGATTCGAGGCGACCGGTGCCGTGCGCTGGCTCGATGCGCACGCGCTGGCCCTCGTCGGGGCGGGGTCGGTGTGGCGGACCGCGGTCGTCGTGAGCGGCGCCCTCACCGTGCTGTCGAACCTCATCTCGAACGTGCCCGCCGTCATCCTCTGGCGGACGACCGTGCCGCAGCTGCCGAAGGCGGACCTCGCCTGGCGGGTCGTCGCGATGAGCTCCACGTTCGCCGGGAACCTCGTCCTCATCGGATCGATGGCGAATCTGATCGTGGCGGAGCGAGCCGGTCGACGCGGGGTGCGGATCGGGTTCGGGGAGTATGCGCGCGTGGGCGTGCCGGTCACGCTGCTCACGCTCACTTGGGGCGTCGTCGTCCTCGTGTTGACGGGTTAGCGGCTACCACACCTCGGCACGAACGCTGTCGGCCCGCACCATAGAGTCGCCGGCTGCGCACCCGAACGCGCGCGCGAACGCTGGGAGGTTCGAAAGGGGCCCGTTGACGCGCCAGCGCGGGGGGGAGTGGGGGTCGGTGAGGGCGCGCAGTCGCAGGACTTCGGGGCGCGTGAGGCTGCGCCACCCCTGGGCGTAGCCCAGGAAGAATCGCTGCTCCGGCGTAAAGCCGTCGATGACGGTGCGCGGATGGGTCGCGAGCCACCGCTCGAGGGCGTCGAACGCGATCGACAGGCCGCCGAGGTCGGCGATGTTTTCACCCAGCGTCAGGGCGCCGTTGACGTGGAACGTGTCCACCACGAGGTACCCGTCGAACTGCGCCACGACGCGCGCGGCGCGGGCCGTGAAGCGCCGCGCGTCGTCGAGCGTCCACCAGTTGTGCAGGTTCCCGCCCGCGTCGTACTGACGGCCCTGATCATCGAAGCCGTGCGTCATCTCGTGCCCGATGATCGCGCCGATCGCCCCGTAGTTCACCGCCTCGTCCGCCTCGGGGTCGAAGTAGGGCGGCCGCAGGATCCCCGCGGGAAACGTGATTTCGTTGTTGGTGGGGCTGTAGTACGCGTTCACCGTCGGGGCCGTCATGAACCACTCCCCGCGGTCGACCGGCGCGCCGATCTTGGCGCGTTGTCGCGCCGCCTCGAAGGCGCGCGCACGCAGCACGTTCACGCCATAGGGGTTGGATTGCTGCACGACGAGCGCCGTATAGTCGCGCCACTTGTCGGGATAGCCGATCTGCTTCGCGAGCGCGCTCAGCTTGACGACGGCCCGGGCTTTGGTCGAGTCGCCGAGCCACGCGAGTTGCCGGATGTGGCTGGCGAAGGCCGATTGCAGGTTGTTGACGATTTCGAGGACGCGGGCTTTGGAGGCGGCCGGGAATTCACGGGCCACGTAGGCCTGGCCCAGGGCTTCGCCGAGGGCGTGATCGGTAGCTGCGGCGCAGCGCTTCCACCGGGGGAGCGGCGTAACCACGCCTTCGAGGCTGCTCTGGAAGCGGAAGTGCTCGTCGAAGAACGCCGCGCTGAGGGAGGGCGCGAGCTGGTCCGCCAGGTGCCAGCGGAAATAGGCGCGCCAAGTGTCGAGCGACGCCGTCGCGATCTGGGCGTTCACCTGCCGCAGGAACGCGGGCTGTGACACGTCGAGGGTCGCGCCCGGCGCGGCTAGGCTCGGTACGCCGAGCGCGGCGAAGAACGCCGGCCACGCGATGGCCGGTGCGATGGCCGCGAGGTCGGGAACGGTCAACTTGTGATAGACCGCCGCCGGATCGCGCTGTGCCGTGAGCGTCATCGAGGACTCGGCTAGGGCGGTCTCCAACGCGAGGACCCGGTCGGCCTCCTGCCGGGCGGCCGGCGGGGCGGTGCCGACCAATGCCAGCGTGCGCGCTACGTGGGCCACGTAGGACTGACGGAGCGAGTCCGACGCAGGATCGGTCTTGAGGTAGTAATCCCGGTCGGGCAAGCCGAGCCCCGATTGGTAGAGCTGGCCGATGTTGCGCGTGCTTTGCTTGGGGTCGGCCTCGGACGAGAAGTAGAACGGCGCGAAGATCCCCACCTGGAGCAGGCGGGCGATCTCCGCTTGCACGTCGTCCTTCGTCGCGATCGCCGCGATGTCGCGGAGCGCGCCGGCGATCGGCTCCGACCCGGCGCGGTCGACGGCAACGGAATCCATGCAGCTGCCGTAGAACGCGCCCACCCTTTGCGCGGCCGAATCGCGCGCGGTGTCTCCGGCGGCCGCCGCCGCGTCCAACACCTCCCGCAGGGCATCGTTGTTACGGTCGACGAGTTCCCGGGCGGCCCCGATGTTCGTGTAGGCCGGCGGGATCGTGGCGGACTTGAGCCACGCGCCGTTTGCGAACTCGAAGAAGTCGCGGCACGGCGCGCATGTCGTGTCCATGTTGCTACGGGCGACGCCGTGCTGCGCGGCGAGCGTTCCGGTGACCGCGGTCGAGACCGCGAGAACCGCAGGGAAGACCCAGCGCCACACCCGCATGGCGCTCGCTAGGACAGGAACTTCGGCGCGCCCGTGAGAATGCGGCGCGCGAACAGAATGGTGGCGATCGCCCAGAGCGCTTGTACGGGTCCGCTCCCCTGGTGAGCACCGAAGACGAGCCCGAGCCACGCTGCCAACGCGACGAGCGCACCGACGAGAGTAAGGTTCATCATGCGATCCGGTTAGAGTCGTCTTGACGTCCCTGCGTTCCAGTGTATCCTAAGGCCGTTGGGGGACGGAGAGCCCAATTATTGAGCCAACAGCTCGATCGTGGCTCCAAATACTGTAACCAATGTCATGCCCCGCGTGCGGGGAAGGCAAACGCTATGGTGAGGGGACCAGTCATTACTTTCGGGCTTCAATAATCCTCTTCGTTCCCTTCAGTGATCGGCCGGGTCGCGCTCAGCGGACCCGGCCTTCTGTTGATCGGCAGCCCGTGTCTCACCCCGCTTGAAGGCTCGTTGCGCGACCAGGCGGACCGCGAGCACTGCGAGCCCACCCCCGTAGGTGTACGCGACGGCGGGGCGGAGTGCCGGAACCGCGACCTCCACCACCCACAAGCCGAAGAGGCCGGCCGCCGCTCCCGCGCCGAACGCCCCTGACGCGAGCAGCGCGACACCCACCGCCGTCTGCAGGAGTGCGAGGAGGACTTCCAGGCGTTGCGCCGCGTCGAGCGCGAACGACCCCCAGGTCCCGAACGCTCGCCAGTGGGCGAAGCCGAAGACGATGGGAATCGTGCCAGCGAGAACGGTCCACTGGTTGACGTTGCTCGCCACGAGATTCATGAGGGCCATGGGCCCCGTGGCCTCCCGCCTCGCCCAGGCGACGCTAGACACGAGTTCGGGCACTTCGGTGAGCACGGGCGCCAGCCATTGCACGACGAGAAACGGGGCGATGCCGAGCACCGCGGCGACCGCGAGCATCGACGTGAAGAAGGGGCGCACCGTTGCTGCGAGCAGCGCCGTTCCTGCGAGGCACACGGTGCCGATCCGCACGTGGCGGCGCCACCCCGTGGTGGCGAGCGTCCACCGCGCCACGGCGGAGATGGGCACTGCACTCTCCTTGGGTGGCGTGCGCGCCGCGAAAATGAGGTAACCCACATAGCACGCCACGAGGACCGCCGCGTCGGTGGCGGTGAGGGATCCCTTGACGAGAACAACGGCGAAATACGCGAGCGGGGGAACGAGCGCCGCCACGCCCACCGCGTCCTCGCCCGTCAGCGTGAGGGCGCGAAGGGCCGGAAGACGGCGGCGCCAGCGAGCGGTCGCCTGGACGACGTAGACGAGCGGCCAGCCGAGGCCCACGAGCAGCCGAATCGCTCCGGTGAGATTGGCGATCGCGAGCGACGCCCGAGCTGGGTCTTCGCCCGCGCGCCAGGCGATCACCGCTTCCACGCCGAATTCCGGAAGGGTCTGGAGCCAGGCGAGCAACGCGAGCGCGAGGCCGCGCCCGAGCACGCTTTGCGCGGCCTCGGCGCCCCACGTGACGAGGAACGCCGATGCGAGCAGGGCGGGACACGTCCACAACGCGGGCCAGGCTCCCGCGCCCGAGAGGGAAGCGAGTACCTTTAGACGCACGGGCGGCGAAGATAGTCCCGCCCCGGAGGGCCAACAAGCATGCCGCGTTGCGTCATCACACGCCGGGTTCACTTCAGCGCCGCCCATCGGCTCCACAACCCGAGTCTGTCGGCGGCGGAGAACGAGGCCACGTTTGGCCTGTGCAACAATCCGAACTACCACGGCCACAACTACAACCTCGACATCTCGGTCGAAGGGGACATCGATCCGGTGACCGGCTATGTCATGGACCTTGAGCGCCTGCACGACGTCGCTACCGAGTGCCTCGTGCGGCATGTGGACCACAAGAACCTGAATCTCGACGTGCCCTGGTTCGCCACCCTGAACCCGACCGCCGAGAACATCGCCGTCGTTTGCTGGCGCGTCCTTGAGCCGGCCGTGCGACCGGTGACTCTCAAACGGGTTCGGCTCTGGGAAACGGAGCGGACCTTCGTGGACTACGATGGCACCTGATCAGGCAAAGCCGGCGAGCCTTCACGGCCTCTACGGCTCCGAGGCGTCGCCCCGGGCCGAGGGCGGCCCCACGGCGTTCGAGGCCCTCATCCGGCAGATGTTGGAACAGTTGGGCGAAGACCCCGAGCGCGAGGGGTTACGCCAAACCCCGGCGCGCGTCGAGACGTCGTTGCGCTGGCTCACGCGGGGCTATGGGATTTCCGTCGCGGACGTCATCGGCGACGCGCTGTACACGGAACGCCACGACAACCTCGTGTGCGTGCGGGACATCGAGGTGTACTCGCTCTGCGAGCACCACATGCTGCCGTTCTTCGGGCGCGCGCACGTGGCCTACCTCCCGAACGGTCGGCTCGTCGGGCTCTCGAAGATTCCGCGGGTGATCGAAGTGTTCGCGCGACGCTTTCAGTTGCAGGAGCGCCTCACGGATCAGGTGGCTGACGCGCTGATGGAGGTGCTCGAGCCGCGCGGCGTGGGCGTGGTGATCGAGGCCTACCACCTGTGCATGATGATGCGCGGCGTGGAAAAGCAGAACTCGAAGACGGTGACGAGTGCGTTGCGGGGCGCGTTGCTCGACGATGGCCGTACGCGGGAGGAGTTCTTGCGCCTCGTGCACGGCGCGCGCGGCACGGTGGAGTGACGGGCGCACCCCCGCTCGGCGGGAAGGTGGCCCTCGTAACCGGCGCCTCGCGCGGCATCGGGTTCGCCGTCGCCGCGGGCCTCCGCGCGGCGGGCGCGCACGTGGTCCGGCTGGCGCGCACCCTGGAGGATCGTTCCGAGGTCGGCGAGACCGACGTCGCCTGCGACGTCACGGATCCGGTGGCCGTGGAGCGCGCCCTGCGTCGGGTGCTCGCGGGGCCCGGGGTCCCCGACATCCTCGTCAACAACGCAGGCATCTTCGCGATCAAGTCCATCGAGCAGACGACCGCGGAGGAGTTCGGCCGCACGCTGAGCACCAACCTCACGGGCTGCTTTCTCGTGACGCGAGCGTTCTTGCCGGTAATGCGGGCGCGAGGGAATGGACACCTCGTCACCATCGGTAGCGTGTCGGACCACGTGGCGTTCCCCGGGTCGAGTGCCTACGCGGCGAGCAAGTACGGACTGCGCGGGCTCCACGAGGTAGCCGCCGCGGAGCTCGCCGGGACCGGAATCCGGACGACGCTTGTGTCCCCGGGACCCGTGGACACCGACATCTGGAATCCCATCGCCCCCGACGGGCGACCCGGGTTCACCAAGCGCCGGGACATGCTTCAGGCGGAAGACGTGGCCGACGCCGTCGTGTTTGCGGTGACCCGGCCCTCGCGCGTGGACGTCTCCGAGCTGCGCCTCGTGCCCTCGGGCTATCAAGCCCGCTGACGAGCGTCGCGGCGCCGCCGCGGATCCGAGCCTATGCATATCGAGTTGACTGAGATGTTGCAGTGCCCCGCGCCCCATCCGCCCGAGGGGCTCGTGCTCTCGACCGGGACGATGCGCGGCCGGCGCGTGGTCTCGGGGCTCGTCGGGTGTCCCGCGTGTCGTCGCGAGTATCCGCTCGTGGACGGCGTGGTGCTGTTTGGCGAGTCGCCATCCGCCCCGGCTGAGGCGCCCGCGCCCGACCCCGTGGCGCTCCAAGCGCTGCTCGACGTCGACGGTCCCGGCGGGTTCATCGTTTTGGTGGGTGCCGCGGTCCGCGACGCGACGGAGCTCGCGGCACGGCTGGACGGCGTCCACTTCGTCGGTGTCAATCCGCCGAGCGGTGTTCGCGAGTCGCCTGTCCTGAGCTTGCTGCGCGCGCCGGCGTCCATCCCGCTGCGAGCGCGCATCGCGCGAGGCGTGATCCTGGGCGCCGAGGCGGGCGACCCTCCCTGGCTGTCGGAAGCCGAGCGCGTCCTGCTTCCCGGGAGGCGCTTGGTGATCGAGCGCGAGGCACCCGAGGCGCCGTCCGGAGTGCGCCGGCTCGCCGCGGGGGACGGGTTGTGGGTGGGGGAAAAAGCCTAGGGCGTCAGACCCCCGGCGGCCTCGCCGTCGGCGTAGAGCTCGTCTACCAGGGCTTTGTAGTGCTGCTCCACGGCGCGCCGTTTGACCTTGAGGGTGGGCGTCAATTCCCCCGCCTCGATGGTGAAGTCGCGCTCCAAGAGCGCCACCCGCTTCGGCATTTCGAACTTGGCCCGGTCGTGCAACGAGCCCATCACTTCGCGCTCCATCTTGGCGTGCGCGTCCGGGAGGGCGATGAGCTCGGCGTGGGAGCCGAACGCGAGCCGGCGCTCGCGCGCCCAGCGCTCGAGCTGCTGGAAGTTCGGGACGACAAGCATGACCGGAAACCGGCGCCGGTCCCCGAGCATGACGGCGTTCAGCACGAACTTGCTCGCCTTGACGAGGTTCTCAATCGGTTGCGGGGCGATGTTCTTGCCCCCGGCTGTGACGATCAGGTCCTTCTTCCGGTCCGTGATCTTGAGGTACCCGTCGGCGTCGAGCTCGCCGACGTCTCCCGTGTGGAACCAGCCCTCGGCATCGATCGCCTCGCGGGTGGCCTGGGGCTGATTGTAGTACCCGAGCATGACGCCTGGCCCCTTGGTGAGGATCTCGCCGTCCGCGGCGATCCGCAGCTCGACCTCGGGGATGGCCTGGCCGACCGTGCCGATCTTGATGCGGTCGAGCGGATTGATCGTGAGCACGGGGGACGTCTCCGTCAGACCGTAGCCCTCCACCACAGGCAGCCCCGCTGCGAACATGAACTTCGCAATGTTGGGGGCGAGGGGCGCGCCCCCGGACACGAAGAGCCGCACCCGGCCGCCGGTGCGCGCGCGGAGCTTCGCGAACACGAGACGGTCCGCGAGCGCGTGCCGGAGAGCGACCCGGGGGGGCGGGCGGAGTCCGGCGAGGCGGTAGGTCGCCCAGGCGTCTCCCGCGCGGGCCGCCCAGTGGAAGATCCGGTTCTTCACGCGACCCCCGGCATGCGCCTGTTCGACGACCGCCGCATGGATCTTCTCGTAGAACCGAGGGACCGACAACACCACCGTCGGTCGGATTTCGAGCAGGTTCTGCCGGACGAGGTCGAAGGACTCGGCGTAGTTGATGACCACTCCCGCGTGGAACATCGTGTACGCCACCATCCGCTCGAAGACATGGGACAACGGGAGCATGGAGAGGCATTCATCGGTGTCGCCGATTGCGATCACCTGCCGCGACGCCATGATATTCGACCACAGGTTCTGATGGGACAGCATCACGCCCTTGGGGTCACCGGTCGTGCCCGAGGTGTAAATGAGCGTCGCCACGTCAGTCGGGTCGGCCGCGACCGCGTCGGCCTGAAACGCGGGATAGCGTGGCACGGCGGCGAGTCCCAGCGTCTCGAGATCGGCAAACCGCCGCACGCCGTCCGGCGCCTCGTCGAAGGCGATGATGTGACGCAAGGCGGGGAGCGCGCTCCGGACCGACAGGACCTTCTCCACCTGAGCGTTCGTCGAGCAGAACACCGCCACGGCTTCCGAGTCCCGGAGGATATACTCGACCTGCTTGGGGGGGAGCGTCGGATAGATGGGGACGTCTGCGGCGCGCGAGCACAAACAGGCATAGTCGGTCAGCGCCCACTCGGGCCGGTTTTCCGAAAGAATCGCGACGCGATCGCCGGCCTGCACACCAAGCTCGCGCAGCGCCAGCGCGTGGGCGCGGACGCGCTCCGCGACCGTGTCGTGGGAGAGCGTTTCCCACCGGCCACCGATCTTGTGCCGCAGCGCGGGCCGAGGGCCGAACCGAGCAACGGCGTCGAAGAACAGACCGGTCAGTGTGCCGGCGGTCATGGCGCCAGGTGCACGACGAAGCTCACCGGCGACCCGGCGAGCGGCGTGCCGACCGCCCGTTGCGCTCGGGCGGTCACGACGATTGAGTCGGGGAGGGTGCCGCCTCCGAGGTAGCGGACTTGGATCGCCGCGAGGCCGCTCGAATTCGTGGAGAGCGTATCGACCGTCACGCCCGTGTGCGTCGTGTCGCTCGTGACGAGGACCGCGCCCGCGCCGGGCGGGGCGCCCGTGAGCGCGAAGGTGACGGGGCGGCCGACCAATCCTGCCACGGTCGGCGGGTTCGAGGCGACGGTTATGGACGCCACCTCGACCTCAAGCGAGTCGGACAGCGAGTCGCCGGACCCGACCGACACCGTGTCCACAAGGGGACTCAACGCGACGAGCGTATCGGCCGCTGCCGTGACCGTGATCAGGATTGGCGCGCTGCGAAGACTCCCCATCCACGCCTGAAGGTTCGTCGTTCCGGACCCGCGGCCCGTGAAGGTGCCGCGCGTGCTGTCCACCACCGCGAGCACCGTCGTATCGAAGCTCGCCCAATACACGACGGCCCCGAGCGTGTCCCCGGGAAACGAGTCGCCGCCGGCTGTGTGGAGGATCGCGCGGGCACGGAGTGTGTCGGTCGCTTCGACCGAATCGTTCACCACGACCTCGAGCGCGATGACGCGACTCAGGTCAGGCGCGAACAACTGGCACGCTCCTATTCCCCCGGCGATGACCGACCCTGCTAACAGCGCGCTGCTGACGAGGCGCCAACCGCTCAGGGCGCCTCCGCCGAGACGGCTTGGGGTGGGCCCGCCCCGAGGTCGCGCAACGCCTGCGTCGCGTGCTCGATCCATTTCTGAGCGTCAGGCCCTTTCGGGGGGTGTGCGAGAAACTCCTTCAGGTGCTGCTCGGCGCCGTCGGGGTCGCCTCGCTTGAGCAGCAGAAACGCTAGTCCGTAGTGCGCGCCCGCGAGCTGCGGCTCGACTTCGAGGGCGCGCCGATAGTGACGGATTGCTTCATCGAAGCGACGCGTCTTGGTGAGGGCGATCGCCATGTTCTGCAGGATGCGCGCGTCGTTCGGATGATCGCGAAGGGCGAGGCGATACGAGGTGAGCGCGCCGTCGAAGTCTCCCTGCCGCTCGAGCGCCAGCGCCTCATTGAGGTAGTCGAGGCGTCGCGGTGTGAGTTCCTCACCTCCGGAGCGACCGAAGAGTCGGCGCCAAAGACTCATGCGCCGAAAATAGCTTGCGGCCTCGTCGTTTTGCAATGTAGCTTGCAAACCCATGCCCTATTCGCCGCCGCCACCAGGCCCACCGAAGCCGCCCGCGTCCCGGAACACGTTCAGCACTCGTCCCGGACGCAAACCCGCTCACGGGGTCTTGCAGGTCGACTGGCCGTTCTTCGGCGAGTTGTGCCGTGCGCTCGCGCTTCGGATTTTCCGGGAGTACGATCCCGAGCTCGTGATCGGAATCGCTAAGGCCGGCGTTATTCCCGGCGCCGTGGTCGCGAGCATTCTGCAGCGCGACTTCGCCTCGATCGCCATCACCCGGGAGGCGAGCGGCCTGCGGCCCACCGTGATCGCAGGGCCGTCGCGGATCGTCACGGCCAAGCGGGTCGTCATTGTCGACGAGACCTGTGATACCGGCGACACGATGAAGCTCGCGCTCGCCGCCGTGCGAGAGCTCAAGCCAGCCTCCGTGAAGACGGCGGTGTCGTTTCGGACGGGAGACTACAAGCCCGACTTCTACGCGCTCGAGAGCGACAACTTCATCATCCTGCCCTGGGACCGCGAGGTCATCGTGAACGGGGAAATCGTGGTGCGTCCCGACTACGCGGAAAAGCTCCGAGAACTAGCGGAGTGAGAGACCGCCTGACCGCCGCGGTCCGTCGTGCCCCTGCCGAATTCACGGAACTTCGCCTCGAAACCAGCTGGACCACCGCCGTCACCTTCCGCGGCCGACACCTCGAAAACGCGACGGCGAGCGTCGATGAGGGAGGGTGCGTCCGGGCGCTCAATCGCGGCTGCGGGTGGGGGGTGGCCTCGTTCACCTCGCTCGACGCCTTGCCCCAGATGGCGCAGCGGGCCAATGAACTGTCACGTGCGCTCCGCCTAGACCGGCCAATCGAACTTGCGGAGGTGCCCCCTCACGAGGCCGACGTGGACGCGGGCCTGGACGGGGATGTCCGCGGGATCGGCCTCGAGGAAAAAACCCGGCTGCTTGAGGCGTACAACGGGGCGATGCTCAGCGTGGGCGGCATCGTCGATACCGTCGGGAGCTATCGCGACAGCGTCACCGAGTATTGGTACCTCAACTCCGAGGGCACCACGCTCCACGAGCTCCGTCCCGAAGTCACGCTCTCCGGTAGCGCCATCGCCCGCCGGGACGACGTGATCGAGAGGGGCTTGGCGTCGATCGGTCTCCGCCGCGGCTGGCGCAGCGCGCAGGGCCATGAAGGGGAATTCCGGGCGGCCGCCGAGCGGGCGGCCGCGCTGCTCACGGCGCCGCGCATCCGCGGCGGCGCGTATCCTGTCGTCCTTGACCCCGAGCTGGCCGGCGTGTTCATCCACGAGGCGTTTGGGCATCTCTCGGAGGCCGACTTCGTCTTCGAGAACCCGCAGGCGCGTGAGATGATGACCCTCGGTCGTCGGTTCGGCACGCCACTTTTGAACGTCGGGGACAACGGCGCCGCGCCGGGGCTCCGTGGCACGCTGCCGTTCGACGATGAGGGGACGCCGACCCAGGACACGCCCCTCATCCGCGACGGAGTGCTCGTCGGCCGCCTGCACTCGCGGGAAACCGCGGCCGCGATGGGCGAACGGCCGACCGGGAACGCGCGCGCCATCTCGTTCCGGCACCCGCCCATCGTGCGCATGACGAACACCTACATCGGAAACGGCCGGGGCAGCTTCGCCGACTTAATCGCCGGCATCCGGCTCGGCGTCTACGCCTGCGGTGCGTTCGGTGGGCAGACCATGCTCGAGAACTTCTCGTTCACGGCGGCGCACGGCCGGATGATCCGCGATGGCCAGCTCGCCGAGCTCGTCAAGGACGTGGTCCTCGCCGGCAACCTCTTCCAGACCCTAGATCGCATCGAACACATCGCGGGCGACTTTCAGTGGACACAGATGGGCGGCGGCTGCGGCAAGGGCGGGCAGTTCCCGCTGCCCGTCACCGAGGGCGCGCCGCACGTCCGCATCGAGGAGGCCTTGATCGGGGGCGACGTGCCGCAATGATCGAGCGGTGGCTCGATGCGGCTCAGCGGGCTGGCGCGCAGCAGGCAGATGGGTGGTGGCACCGCGCGGAGCGTACGGTCGTCAGCTTCGAGTGGGGCCGACTGAAGGCCGCGAGTGTTGGCGAAGAAGCGGGCGTGAACCTGCGGGTGCTCTCGCAAGGGCGGGTGGGTGTGGCGGGCTCGACCGTTCTCCATGACGGCCCCGACGACCTGACTGCCCGGGCCCTCGCCTCCGCCGCGCTCGGCGAGCGCTTCGGGCTCGAGTTCCCGGGCCCGTGCACGCCGGCCGTGGTCTCGACCTTCTCCGCGCCTGCGGCGGAGGCGTCCCTAGACCACCTCGTCGGCATCGGCCGAGAAGTGGTCGAGCGGCTCGCGCGCGACGGATGTCAGGTGAACGTCACCGTCGAGCGCGAAGTGACCGAAACCGAGTTCGGGAACACCGCCGGTGCCGCGGGCACCTACCAGGCGACAGCCGTCGCCGTCAGCGCGGACGTCTGGCGGATCGCGGGCGACGACGTGCTCACCGTGGCCGACGGGATCGACGACACGGGTGTGCCAGATGCCTCCGCCTTGTCCGCGCTCGTGCAGTCGATCGACGAGCGGTTGCGCCGGGCGGAGGTGGTCGTGGCGCCTCCCGAAGGCGGGTTGCCCGTGGTCTTTACGCCAGCCGGCCTAGCGGCGGTGCTCTTGCCCATTACGCAGGCCCTGTCTGGGAAGGCCGTCCTCCAGGGCGTCTCCCCCCTGGCGGGGAGGGTTGGCGAGCGGGTGTTCGACGCGGCCTTCTCGGTCACCGACGACCCGACGCGTGCGGGCCGCCCCGCCTCCCGGCCTTTCGACGACGAGGGTGTCGCCTCGCGCCCGACCCCGTTAGTTGAGGCGGGCACCGTGCGAGGATTCATTTTTGACCTGGAGACCGCGGCGCGGGCCAAGGCGACGAGCACGGGCCATGGCCACCGCGACATCTTCGGGAAACCAGCTCCCGGGTTCACGAACCTCGTGGTGGGTCGAGACGACGGCACCCCTGACGGTGCCCTCGGTGGTCAGCTCCTCGGTCCCATTGTCGATGGCCTGCTGGTCGACGACCTCATCGGCGTCGGACAGGGGAACGTCGCCGGAGGCGCGTTCAGCCACCCGGTGGCGTTGGCGTACCGGGTCGTGCGGGGTGAGATCGCCGGGCGGGTGAAGGACGCGGCGGTGGCGGGGAACAGCTACGATCTGCTGAAGCGGATCGGCGGAATCGGTCGGGACCGGCGCTGGTACGGCCGCCGTCTCACGCCCTCGCTGCTGTTCGACGGCGTGAGCGTCGCGCGACGCTAGGCGCCGAACGCGTCGGTGTAGGGACGACCCTGGCTGACGTGGTCGTAGACGGCGTTCAGGGTGTCCGGCGACGCCGACAGGAATCGGCAGCGCGCATCGTCCTTGCTGCGGCACTCCACCTCGAGCACGGCAACCGGCTCGCCCGAGAGGCGGCCCAGGAAGTCGGCGAGCATTCCTGATGTAAAGAAGCACATCGGGGTCTCGGCGGACCCCGGCTCCGCCTCCACCCAATCGGCGCTGTCCATGGCGAGCGCCGCGGCTCCCAGCGGGCCCACCGTTAGCGAGCCCCACCCGGTCGACTCAAAGAAGGAAGAGAGAATGGTGGACAGTCGGGCCGCATCGAGGTTCTGCGGTTCGGGCACGCCGGTTTCCGCGGCGACCCACCCGCAAAAGGCCTGGTAGATCCCCTCGCCGGCGGCGAACCCGGCTTCTTGAAGAATCCCGACCGCGTGGTCGGCCGCGTCCCGCAGGAGGCTTTGGCGGAGTTGGGGCAGGGCGCCGCGCCCGATGGTTACTGCGTCGCGCGGGGGCCGGGCGATGCTCATATGGGACAGCAACTTAGGGTCAGTGGCGCGCGCGGCGCAAGAGTTCCCCCTCGTCGATCACCGGAATACCGAGCGCTGTGGCCCGGGCGAGCTTGGACCCCGCGTCGGCTCCGGCGACCAGGGCCGTCGTGCGCTTGGACACGTGGTCGGTCACGCGGCCCCCCGCCGCCTCAATGAGCGCGATCGCGTCGGGGCGGGTGAGCGACGGCAGGGTACCGGTGATCACGTAGGACTGCCCGGCGAGCGGCCCGGCCGTGGACAGGGGTTCGGAGAGGGAGAGACCGAGCTTTTCGAGCCGGTCGATCAGCTTTCGGTTGGTCGGGTCTGCGCAGAACCCAGCCACGGCCGTGGCGATTGTCGGCCCCACGCCCGGAAGCTCCGCGATCGCCTCCGCGGGTGCTCGCGCCAGGGCCCGGAGCGTCCCGTATTGGCGGGCGAGGACCTTCGCGCTCTGGGAGCCGACGTGGCGGATCCCGAGCGCGCCGAGGACGAGCGAGAGGGGTTGGGCCTTGGAAGCCGTGATCGCCGCCACGAGCTGTTCCGCCGATCGCTCCGCGAACCCCTCCAGGGTGACGAGGTTCGCCGGTCGCAGCTCGTACAAGTCGGCGACGTCAGCGATGCGTTCCGCGTCGAGCAGCGCCTGGACGCGCTCGTAGCCGAGCCCGCGAATGTCCATCACCGCCGCGAAGTGCACGATGCTTTCGCGGATCCGACCGGGGCAGGAGACGTTCGGGCAGTACACCATCACCTCGTCCTCCGGACGCTCGACTCGCGCTCGGCAGATCGGGCACCGGCTCGGCATCTCGAAGGGTCGTTCGGCTCCGGTGCGGCGCTCGCGCACGGGCCCGAGCACCTGCGGGATCACTTCGCCCGCGCGCGTGACCTCCACCCAGTCGCCGATCCGGATGTCTTTCGCGGCGACAAGATCGGCGTTGTGGAGCGTCGCGGTTGAGACCGTGACGCCTCCAATCTCGACGGGCGTGAGCACCGCGTAGGGGTTCAGCGCGCCCGTGCGGCCCACGTTCAGTCGGATGTCTTCGAGCCGTGTCACCTGAACCTCGGGCGCGAACTTCCGCGCGACGGCCCACCGCGGCTCCCGGTTCCCCACCGTGCCGAGCTCGGCATGTAAGGCGAGGCGGTCCACCTTCACCACGACGCCGTCGGCCCCGTAATCGAGCGTCGGCAGAACTTGCTCGAGCGTGGCGATCGCGGCATGGGCGCTGACGAGGTCGGGCACGAGCTCGTAGTGCGGCTCGAGCGGGAACCCCCAGCTCGCGAGCTTCGCGAGCACGGCCGACTGCGTCGGGGCCGGGAGGGCGGGACCCGGCACCTCGACCTGAAAGCAGAAGATCCGGAGCCCGCGGTGCCTGGTGACTGCCGGGTCAAGCTGGCGCAGCGACCCTGCCGCGGCGTTGCGAGGGTTGGCCAGCGGCGGCTCGCCTGCCGCCTCGCGCTCCTCGTTCAGGGCGGCGAAGCGCGACTTTGGGAGGTACACCTCGCCGCGGACCTCCATCAGGGGCGGCCAGCCTTTGCCCTGCAGCCGCAGCGGCACGTCGAGCACGGTCCGGAGGTTCACCGTGACGTCCTCGCCTTCGAGGCCGTTCCCCCGCGTCGCGCCGGTCACGAAGATGCCGTCCTCATAGGTCAGGCTCACCGCGGCGCCGTCGATCTTCACCTCGAGCGCGTAGCCGCTGGTCCGGGACTCGGGCACGAGCCGCGCGTTACGTTCCTCCCACGACTGCAGCGCCGCCTCGTCGAACGCGTTGGCGAGCGACAGCATGGGTGCGACGTGGCGGTGCTTCCGGAAGCTCGTGGCAGGCGGAGCGCCCACCCGGAGGGTGGGGCTGTCGGGTCGGCGCAGTTCGGGATGTTGCTCTTCGAGGTCGCGGAGTTCGGCGAGCAGCCGGTCGTATTCGGCGTCGGACAGCTCCGGCCGATCGAGTACGTAGTATGCGTGGTTCGCCCGTTCCAGGAGCCGCGCGAGCTCGGCGGCTCGTGCGGCGAGCCGCGTCACCGCCCCTTGGCTTCTTCCTGGATGACGGCCATGGCGACGCCCACGAGTCGGTCGAGCTCGTCGGTGCTCGCGCGCGGCAGCAGCCCTTCGGCCCACGCGCCCTCCCGGACGCCGAAGGCGTCGAGCAGGCGCCGCAGGAATCCGAGCAGCGCCACGCGCTCGAGCTCCATGCGTCGCACTCCCTCGCCGGCCTCGTGCTGGCGCTGCGCGAGGCGCTCGTAGCGATGGGCGTTGCGGAGCGCTTGGGCGGTCAGCGAGGCCACGACCTGCACGAACCGGACGTCCTCGTCGGAAAAGGTCGGCCCGTCGCGGAACGTGCGCAGGAAAATCGCGCCGATCGCCACTCCCCGCCACGTGATCGGCACGACGGTAATCGACTTGACGTTCCGGTGCACGAGCTCGCTCTTCACATGGCGGAGGCTCGGATCGTTCGCCGCGTCGGGAATGAACACGGTTTCACCGCCCTGCATCGCCCGGCGCAACTCTGGATAGCGCTCCAAGTCGACGACGTAGTTGCGGATTGTCGGATCCTCGTAGGACGCGACGAGGCGGACGGAGCGGCCGCCGCGCTCGGCAAGAAAGATCGAGCAGCGGTCCAGACCGAAGGCCTCCCCCAGCTTGCGGGCGATGGCTTGGAGGATGTCGATGAAATGCAGCGAGGTCGACACCTCTTTGAGGATCTCGATGACGGCGAGCAGGTGCTTGCGCTCGCGCTCGAGCTCTCCGACGCGGGCCGCGAGCCGCTCGGCTTCGGCGTGCGTCAGCTCCGACGAGATTGACATGGCGAAGTTTGCGTTATCGGCGGACGACCCGTCAAGCCGTTGCCGCCTCTGCGGCCGCCGGATAGCTTCGGACCCGCGGTCGTCCGGGTTCGGGGCGCCGCGTCACGAGCGATCCCGTTTGCCGTGGAGCTGCTCGAGCAGCGCGGCCGCGCGCTCGCGGTAGGGGCCGTCCAGCACGTCCGTCGCTGGGAGCCAGCGGATCGTGTCTAGTTGAGCGCGCGCAGCGGCGTACTGCCCCACGTCGTTGTCGATTTCGGCGAGCTCGAGGCGGTGAAAGATGTAGCCGGGGCGCAGCGCGACCGCCCGCTCGAGGTCGCGCCGGGCGTCCGTCCAGGTCGCGCGGTCGAGGAACCCCGCACCGAACAACGCCTTGGCGAAGAACCGCTGAAACGACGACAGGCGCAGCACCTCGGCGTGCCACGCTCCCAGCACGTGATACGCGACGTCGCTTGTCGAGTCTAGGGCGATCGCCCGGGAGGCCTCGTCGTAGATCACCTGGGCGAACCGGACGCGCTCCTTGCCGCCGCGCGTCCGCGAGAGCCGGCCCAGGGCCTGCGCGAGCATGGCGTGCCCTTCGGCCCGGTTCGGGGCCACAGTGGTCGCCCGCTCGGCGAGGACGCGCGCCGCGAGGTACAGGCTGTCGCGGCGCCGCCGCAGGGTATCCGGGTGATCGTCGATTTGCTTCGCGATGTTGATGATCGACCGCGAGGCCTTCCACAGGGCCTCAAACGTAGTCGAATCCAGGGAGAGGGCGGTCTGATAGTGGCGCAGGGCAGTGGCGGGGTCGAGCGCCGCCTCTAGACTGTCACCCGTCGCGATTTCCTGGGCGATCGTCTGTCCCGCGAGGGGGCGGATCGCAAGGAGCGCGAGCCCGAGGATCGTGAGTCGCATCACACCATAGGGAGCGAGGAGGCCCGTCAATGCTGGTCGCGCCGATGATCGAACGCAAGCGCGACGGAGGCGCGCTCACGCCCGAGGAGTGGTCGGCGCTGGTCGCCGCCTACACCGACGGTCGCGTGCCCGACTATCAGATGGCAGCGCTCCTCATGGCCGTCGTGTTTCGCGGATTGGACCGGCAAGAGCTCGCCGCGCTGACCGACGCCTTGCTCGCCTCCGGCCAGCGGCTCTCGTTCGAGGGATGGCCGACCCCCCGGGTGGACAAGCACTCCACCGGCGGTGTCGGAGACAAGGTCTCCCTCGTGCTCACTCCCCTGGTCGCCGCCTGCGGCGTGGCGGTGCCCATGATGGCGGGCCGGGGCCTCGGGCACACCGGCGGCACGCTCGACAAACTCGAAGCGATCCCCGGCTTCCGCACGGCTCTGTCGCTCGCCGAGGCGAAAGCGCAAGTGCTGCGCCTCGGGTGTGTCATGATGGGCCCGACCCCCGAAGTCGCGCCGGCGGACGGTCGCCTGTACGCGCTCCGCGACGTCACGGCCACGGTCGAGGCCGTCCCCCTCATCGCCGCGTCGATCATGTCAAAGAAGCTGGCCGAGGGCCTCACGGCCCTGGTTCTCGACGTCAAACGGGGGAGCGGCGCGTTCCTGCCGGAGCGCGAGCAGGCGCTCGAGCTGGCGAGCACGATGATCGGCCTTGGTGCCGATCGCGCCTGCCCCACGGTGGCCCTAGTGACGGCGATGGATCGCCCCCTCGGGCGCGCGTGCGGCAACGCCCTCGAAACGGAGGAAGCGATCCTCGCCTTGCGGGGCGAGGGTCCGCCGGACCTCATGGCGCTCACCTACGCGCTCGGCATCGAGATGCTGCTCGCCGCCGGGGTCGAGCGCACGAGTTCACGGGCCCGCAAGCGCCTCGAGAACGCCCTCGGCTCCGGGCTCGCCGCCGAGAAGTTCGAGCAGCTCGTCGAAGCACAGGGCGGGAACCCCCGCGTCGTCGAAGACCCCGCCGTGCTCCCCCAGGCCGAGGCCGTGGAGGTCTACGCCGCGCCGCGGACCGGCGTCGTCGCCCGGATAGAACCCCGGATCATCGGGCGCGCCATCACGGCGATGGGTGGTGGCCGGCGTCGCCTCGAGGACACGGTGGATCCCACCGTTGGGTTCGTGGTGTCGGTGAAGCCGGGCGACAAGGTACTGGCGGGGGAGCCCATCGTCTCGGTGTACGCGCGGGATTCGGCCGGGGTCGAGCTCGGGTGCGCGGCCCTGCGAGACGCGATCACCATCGCCGATCGGGCTGCGGCGTCGCTGCCGCTCGTCTCGCACCGCGTTTCCGTTCACGGCGTGGAGGAATTCACGCCCCCGCAGGGGAAGAAGGGGAAGGCGGCCTCACGCTGACGCCCGCCGCTCGGGCGCGGGATTACGCCCCGAGCGGGGGCCCGGGCCAGGGATCGGCGTCGTTGGGCGGCGCGGCTCGGGCCTCGGCTTCGGCGCGCTCAAGGACCGCGTAGTCGATGGGGCGGTCGACCCGGCGGTGGACGGTCGGTTCGGGGGTTTCGTCCCGCACGGCAAGCAGCCAGACCAGAACGCCCAAGAGCAGGGCGCCGAGGGCGAGGGTGGCCACCGCGCTACGCCCCAACCATGGCCGTCAGACGTCCAAGTTTCGGACGAACTTCGCGTTGGTCTCGATGAACCTGCGCCGGGGCTCCACTTCGTCGCCCATGAGGATCTCGAAGAGCTCCGATGCCTGCACCGCGTCCTCCATGGTCACCTTGAGGAGCGTACGCTTGGCCGGGTCCATCGTGGTGGACCGTAGCTGCTCGGGGTTCATCTCGCCGAGTCCCTTGTAGCGCTGGACGAGGATGCTGCCGGTGGATTCCCCCCCGTTCGTGAGTCGCTTCACGTAGCCGTCGCGATCCTTCTCGTCGTAGGCGTAGAACTCCTCTTTCCCCTTCGCGACGCGGTAGAGCGGCGGCTGCGCGATGTACACGTATCCCGCGTCGATGAGCTGCTTCATCTCCTTGTAGAAGAAGGTGAGGAGCAGCGTGCGGATGTGCGCCCCATCGACGTCCGCGTCGGTCATGATGATGATCTTGTGGTAGCGCGCGTCGTCGATGCTGAAGTCCTCGCCGATGCCTGTGCCGACCGCCGTGATGATCGTGCGGATCTCCTCGTTCCCCAGGACCCGGTCGATGCGGGCCCTCTGGACGTTCAGGATCTTCCCGCGCAGCGGCAGGATCGCCTGGAAGCTCCGATCCCGTCCCTGCTTGGCGGAGCCCCCGGCCGAATCGCCCTCAACCAGGTACACCTCGCACAGCTGAGGGTCGGTGAGCGAGCAGTCGGCCAGTTTCCCGGGCAGGAGGCCCCCGTCGAGAGCGTTCTTGCGTCGCACGAGCTCTCGTGCCTTGCGCGCGGCCTCGCGCGCGCGCGCCGCGCTGACCGCCTTGGCGATGATCGTCCGAGCGACGCTCGGGTTCTTGTCCAGGAACCCGCTCAAGGCGTCGTTCACCACGCTCTTGACGATGCCCTCGACCTCTGAGTTGCCGAGCTTGGTCTTGGTCTGACCCTCGAATTGGGGATCGCGAACTTTGACGTGCAGCACGCACGTGAGGCCTTCCCGGATGTCGTCCCCGGTGAGCGTGAAGTCCTCTTTCTTGAGCAGGCCGTCCTTCTTCGCCCACTCGTTGATCGTGCGCGTCAGGGCGGCCTTGAAGCCCGTGAGGTGGGTGCCCCCCTCGTGCGTGTTGATGTTGTTGACGAACGAGAACGTGTTCTCGTTGTAGCCCTCGTCGTATTGGATGGCGCCTTCCACCTCGACGCCGTCCCGTGTCGCCTCGAACACGATCGGCTTCGCGTGCAGCGGCTTCCTGTTGCCGAGGAGCCAGCGCACGAATTCGGCGAGGCCGCCCTTGTAGATGAAGGTCTCTTCCTTCAGTTGTCCGGCGCGTTCGTCCTTGAGCGTGATCGTGAGGCCGCGGTTGAGGAACGCGAGCTCGCGCAGCCGGTTCGCCAGGGTGGCGTAGTCGAAGCGTGTCTCGGTGAAGATCGACGAGTCGGGCTTGAACCAGACCGTCGTCCCCGTTCCCTTGGCTTTGCCCGTCGTCGCGAGCCGCTGCCGCGTCTCGCCGCGCTCGAACGCCATGTGATGCCGCTTGCCGTCGCGGTCGACCCACACCTCGAGCTTCTCCGAGAGAGCATTGACCACGGACACGCCCACGCCGTGCAACCCGCCCGAGACCTTGTAGGTGCTTTTGTCGAACTTGCCGCCGGCGTGCAGGACCGTGAGCGCCACCTCGACGCCGGGCTTCTTCTCCGTCTTGTGGATGTCGACTGGGATTCCGCGGCCGTTGTCGACCACGGTGACCGAGTTGTCCGGGTGGATCGTGACGTCGATGCGTGTGGCGAAGCCGGCCAGCGCCTCGTCGACCGAGTTGTCAACGACCTCGTAGACAAGATGGTGCAGCCCCCGGGCCGAGATGGAGCCGATGTACATCGCCGGCCGGCGGCGCACCGCTTCCAGACCCTTGAGGACCTGGATGGCGTCGGCCTGATAGTCACCGTTGGTCTTTGGTTTCGCCGAAGCGGCTTTCGCGTTTGCCATGCTGTCCTAGAGTGAGAGCAACCAGCGGATCCCGCGAATGCGGCCCGCGCCGCGCCCGGCGTTCACGCGGGCCATGATGTCCGGCGTCAGCAGCTGGAGCTCGTTCATCCACGGGCTCGTCGCGACCCGAACGAACAACGTGCCGTCCGGCGTCACGCTGTCTGCGCGGGTGACCGCTGCGATCTGAGGGCCCACCAGTTCGGACCAAGCCGCCACGACCGCCGCCTGTTCGATGCGACGCCCGAAGCTCGCGCGCGCAAGGTACGCCCGGAGTATTTCGCCGACTGCGGTCGGCCTATTTCGACGGTCTGCGCTCACCTGATCTCCGCCCCGCTGAAACGTGCTCGGAACGTCCCATGACGCGTGGCGGCGGGCGCCGCAAGGGTTCCTGAGGGACCTTCCAACATACCCTGAAGTCGTTGTCAGGTCAAGACTTACTCTGATACGGCACCCACCCGGGCGCCTCCCGAACGCCGGTTGGGTTTGGTGCGTCGCTCGACCGCGACCAGGGCCGCCTGCGACCAGGTTTTTCGGCCCAGTTATTCCTCCACGGGCTGACGGTCCTCGCTCACGCCTCGGCCCGCGAAGAGGCGCGACGGGCAACGGCCGCGACGCTCGGTGGGGTATAGGTTTGACGCCGTGCCCGTCCCACCGATCGCCTGGACACAGACTTACGCCGTGCGGATCCTCGACCAGCGCCTCTTGCCGGGTGAGCGGGTCGAGAGAGACTTGGAAACGGCCCACGCCGCGGCCGACGCCATTCGGACACTCGCCGTCCGGGGTGCGCCGCTCATCGGTATCGCGGCAGCGATGGGGTTGGTCGCGGGCCTGCGTGCGCACCGGCACGACGCGCGCGAGGCCTTCCTCGACGCCCAGGCCCGTTTGACCCGGCTCCTTGAGGCGGCCCGCCCCACCGCTGTGAACCTGCGCTGGGCCTTGGAACGGCAACGCCGCGCCACACTCGCCACGCCCGGGGAGGGGGAAGCCTTATGGCAGTACCTGCGCGCCGAGGCGTCGGCCATCTTGGCCGAGGATGCCCTGACCTGTAGGCGAATCGGCGAGGCGGGCCTCGCGCTCGTGCCGGATGGAGCCCGCGTGCTCACCCACTGCAATGCGGGCGCGTTGGCGACGGCCGGTATCGGCACGGCCCTCGCGCCCGTGTACGCGGCCCACGAAGCGGGACGGCGGGTGCACGTTTTCGTCGATGAAACGCGGCCCCTGCTGCAGGGCTCGCGCCTCACGGCGTGGGAGCTCACTGAGCGCGGGGTCCCGTGCACGGTGATCGTCGACGGGGCCGCTGGTTCGCTGCTCGCACGCCGCCGCGTGGATGTGGTGCTCGTCGGGGCCGACCGTATTGTCGCGAACGGCGATTTCGCAAACAAGATCGGCACCTATTCGCTGGCGGTACTCGCGGCGCACCATGACGTGCCGTTCTATTGCGCCGCGCCGTGGTCGACGATTGACACCTCGATGCCCGACGGCGCCGGGATCCCGATCGAGGCCCGCGCGCCGAGCGAGCTCGGGTGCTGGGAAGGTCGCGCCTGCGTCCCCGCGGCGGCCGAGATCGAGAACCCCGCGTTTGACGTGACGCCGGCGCGCTACGTCGCGGCGTACGTGACCGAACGCGGCCTGCTGCGGCCGCCGTTCACCTCATGAGCGCCGTTCTCGCCCTCGATCAAGGCACGACGGGATCAACCGCGCTTGTCGTCGCGGAGGACGGCCGCATCCTCGGCCGGGGCTATCGCGAGATTCGCCAGCATTTCCCCGCCCCCGGCGAGGTCGAACACGACGCGGATGACCTGTTTGCCGCGACGGTCGAGGCCGGTCGTGAGGCGCTCGCGCAGGCCCGTGTGGAGCCCGTCGCCCTGGGCATCACGAACCAGCGGGAGACCGTGTGCGCCTGGGAGCGCGCGACGGGCCGCGCCGTGCACCGGGCGATCGTCTGGCAGGACCGTCGCACCGCGAGGCGCTGCCAGGAACTCGCACGTGCGGGCCGTGGGCCGTCGATTCGCGAGCGGACGGGCCTCATCCTCGACCCGTACTTCTCGGCGACCAAGATCGAGTGGATGCTCGAGCACGTCCCCGGACTCGCCCGGCGCGTCGCGGAAGGCGAGGTCGTGTTCGGAACGGTCGACACCTGGCTCGTGCATCGCTTCACCGGCGGGCGGGCGTATCTGACCGATCACACGAACGCGTCCCGGACGATGCTGTACAACCTCGACACGAGCGCCTGGGACGACGACCTGCTGGCCCTCTTCGGCGCGCCGCGGCATGCCCTCCCCGACGTTCTCCCCTCGAGCGGCGCCTTTGGCTCTTGCGATGCGGCGCACTTCGGTGTAGAGCTCCCGATCACTGGGGTCGTGGGCGATCAGCAGGGTGCGTTGTATGGGCAGGGCTGCTTCGTGGCCGGCGAGGCGAAGAACACCTACGGCACCGGCGCCTTCCTGCTCCTCCACACCGGGGCTCGGCGCGCCAAGTCGACCCACGGCATGCTCGTCACGGTCGCGTGTGGATCACGGGGCGAGCCGCAGTATGCGCTTGAGGGCAGCGTCTTCATCGCGGGTGCGGCGATCCAGTGGTTGCGCGACGGTCTCGGACTGATCACGACGGCCGCGGAGTCCGAGGTGCTCGCGCGGTCCGTGCCGGATACGGGCGGCGTCGCTTTTGTCCCGGCGTTCGTGGGGCTCGGGGCGCCCCACTGGGAGCCGCGCGCCCGCGGTACGATCACGGGGCTCACGCGGGGCACGACGCGCGCCCACCTGGTGCGCGCCGCGCTCGAGGCAATGGCGTTCAGCACCAAGGATGTGCTCGACGCGATGACGGCCGACGCGCGGCTCTCCCTCTCGGCGCTCCAAGTCGACGGGGGGGCCGCGGCGAACGACTGGCTGATGGAGTTCCAGGCGGACGTGCTCGGGGTGCCGGTCGCGCGCCCCGACGTGGTGGAAACGACCGCGCTCGGCGTCGCCGGACTCGCAGGGCTCGCCGCGGGCGTGTGGCGCACTCCCGCGGACTTCCTCGCGGGACGCTCGTTCCGACGGTTTGATCCCCGCGAGCGCGGCGCCGCCCGGGAGGCCGCCGACTGGCGCCGGGCCGTGCAAACCGCGCTCCAGTGGGCGGCGACCGAGCCCGAGGCGCCCCGGGCGTAGGCCCAGGCGGGTCACCCTTCCCGGCCACCCGGACCCCCGCTGGAGCAAATGGACCGGATCGACTGTATAATTAAAGACTATGAAAATGAGCGCCGGAGCTAAATTCGCGCTTGGCGCCCTGATGATCGTCGGCTCGGTCGGCTATCTCATGGCGTCGGGCATCAAGCAGACGGGGCAGTACTTCCTGACCCCAGGCGAGCTGTCCCGCAAGATCGCGGACGACCCTTCCTTTTATAACACGGGCATGAAGGTCGGGGCCCACGTCGTTCGGGGGACCGTGTCGCGCGATGTCGCGAGCCAAACGTTGCGGTTTCAGATCAGCGACGGCACGGCCAACTATCCGGTTGTGTTCCACGGGTTGCCGCCCGATACCTTCAACGACTCTGTCGAGGTGGTTGTCGAGGGTCGCCTGAAGTCCGACGGTGTGATTTACGCAACCAACGTCCTGGCCAAGTGCGGTTCGCGCTACGAAGCTGTTCCGAAGGCCTAAATGACAATTCTCGGCACGCTTGCCCTGTGGGTGGCATTCCTCTTGGCCATCTTCGGGGCCGTGGTCGGGTTCCTTGGAGGATGGAAGGACCGAGCTGATCTCAAGCGAAGCGCCCGCAACGCGGTCTTCGCGATGTTCGGGGCGATGGCCACGGCCGTCTTCGCCCTCGAGTGGGCGCTGTTCCACCACGATTTCAACGTCGAGTACGTCGCCGCCTACACCAGCCGTAACCTGCCGATCTTCTATACCTGGTCGGCTCTGTACGCCGGGCAGAAGGGCAGCCTGCTGTTCTGGGCGACGGTCCTCTCGCTCTTCGGGTCTCTTGCGCAGCTGCTGACCGCGCCGCGGCACCGGGTGTACCTGCCCTACGTGACGGGGGTCGTTTCCACGGTCGCCGCGTTCTTCATCCTCGTGATGCTGGCTGCGGCGAACCCGTTCGACCGCCTGGCGTACACGCCGCTCGACGGCGGGGGGCTGAACCCCCAGCTCCAGAACCCCGGGATGGTGTTCCACCCGCCGATGCTCTACCTCGGCTACATCTCGATGACCATCCCGTTCGCGTTTGCGATCGCCGCGCTGCTCTCCCGGCGCCTCGACTCGGACTGGCTGGTGGCCATCCGGAAGTGGACGCTCGTCTCCTGGCTCTTCCTCTCCATCGGCCTCGTGCTCGGCATGTGGTGGGCGTATGTGGAGCTCGGCTGGGGCGGGTACTGGGCCTGGGACCCCGTGGAGAACGCGGCACTCCTTCCGTGGCTCACGATGACGGCCTTCCTCCACTCGGTCATGATTCAAGAGAAGCGGGGGATGCTGAAGAAGTGGAACCTCGCCCTGGTCATCGGGTCGTGGCTCCTGTCGATCATGGGCACGTTCATCACGCGGTCCGGCGTCATCTCGAGCGTCCACTCGTTCACGCAGTCGAGCGTCGGGTACTACTTCCTCGTCTTCCTGGTCGGCGCGGCCATCGCGAGCTTCACGTTGTACGCCCGGCGCCTGCCGCTCCTCGAGGCCGAGTCGCGCCTTGAGTCCATGGTGAGCCGCGAGGCGACCTTCCTCTTCAATAACCTGCTCTTCGTGGGCATCGCGTTTTCCGTCCTGTGGGGCACGCTCTTCCCCATTCTGTCGGAGGCGGTGGAGGGCACCAAGGTCACGGTGGGGCCGCCTTTCTTCAATCAGGTGAATATCCCGCTCGGCCTCGGGCTGCTCGCCTTGACGGGCATCGGCCCCTTGATCGCGTGGCGGCGTGCGTCGCTCCCGAATCTCCGCCGCCAGTTCGCCGTCCCGGTGACGGCGGGCGTGTTCGCCATGCTGCTGCTCCTCGTGATCGGCATGCGGGACCTGTCGCCGATGCTCACGGTCGGGATCGGCAGCTTCGTCGTGGCCACGGTCATCCAGGAGTTCGTGCGTGGGACGCGGGCCCGTCACCGTCAGTACGGCGAGGCAACCGCCCTCGCCCTGGCGCGGCTCGTCGCCCGGAACCGGCGACGCTACGGCGGCTACGTCGTGCACGCGGGCATCGTGGTCCTGTTCATCGCGTTCGCGGGCATGGCGTTCAAGACCGAGACGGAGGCCACGCTGCGCCCGGGCGAATCGGCCACCGTGAAGAGCCCGTACGGGTGGACCTACACATTCACGCACCTGGGAATCTCGCAGTACGATCAGCTCAATCGCCAAGTGACGGCCGCGACCATCGAGATCCGGCGCAACGGCAAGCGGGTGGGCCTGCTCACGACCGAGAAGCGCCAGCACGTCGACGGGCTCGGGCGCCCGACGTTCCAGCCCTCGACCGCGGTCGGCATTCGGAGCGACCCGCTTGAGGACCTCTACGTTGTACTCGGCGGCGTGGTGAACGGAACCGAGCAGGCGGTGCTGCGGTTCACCATCAACCCGCTCGTGTGGTGGGTCTGGTACGGGGGCATGATCGTGGTGCTTGGTGGTCTCATCGTCATGTGGCCGGGCGGCACGCCCGCGGTGAAGCGGACGCAGGCGGGGTACGCGGTCCGGTTGGTGGCGGAGAAATGATCCTGCGGCCTTCCCTCGCCCGCGTCGCGGTCCTTGCCCTCGCGTGCGCGCTCCTCGGCGGAGTCGCGCCACTCGGCGCGCAGACTCGCGACTCCCTCGCGGGCAGCGGGCCGGGCGGCACTCTGTGGGATCCGAACCGCGTCGGTCGTCCGCTCGAGCCCATCACGGCCGCCGACAACGACGCGGCCATTCAGGTGATCGAAAAGCGGCTGCGGTGCACCTGCAGCTGCAACCAGGACGTCTACACCTGCCGCACGACCGACTTCTCGTGCACGACCAGCCCGACCATGCATCGCCACGTCCAGGCGCTCGCGAGCCGGGGGCTGATCGGGCAGCAGATCGTTGACAGCTTTGTGCAGGAGGACGGGATCGCTGTGTTGATGGCGCCGCCGGCCCACGGGTTCAACCTCGCCGGGTATTTCACGCCGGGGCTCGTCATCCTCGCCGCGGGCGTCTTGCTCGTACTGGCGCTACGGCGCTGGTCCGGCGACGCAGCTCCCGCTCCCGCGCCGGCCGCTCCGGCCGATGCCTCGCCCGAAGAACTCGAGCGCTTGCGGCGCGAGCTCGCGCAGTTCACCGACTAACTCCCTCGTGGCCGAATTCATCGTAGGCGTGCTGCTTGTGGCAGCCGCCGTGGCTTGGGTGCTCTACCCGGTTTTCCGGCCCGATACCGCGGCGCGCGTGCCGTCCACTCCTGAGGTCATCGACCTCGAGGACGATCTGTCGCCGCGCGCGGTTGCGTTCGGGGCCCTGCGGGAAATCGAGTTCGACCGCGCGACGGGCAAGCTCTCCGACGCGGATTATGACGACTTGCATCGGAAGTACACCGCCGAGGCGCTCGCCTCGATGCGGGCTGAGACCGCGGACCAGCCGAAGCCACGCGTGGCCGCAAGACCGGCGGCTGCCGGCCCCCCCGAGGCTGGACCCGCCGTGTGTCCGGTGCACGGCCCCCGGCCGGAGCCCGACGCCGCATTCTGTTCGGAGTGTGGCCGCCGGCTCGGCGCCCAGGGGGCCTATTGCGCGCGCTGCGGGACGTCGCTTGAGGTGGACGCGCGCTACTGTCACGCGTGCGGCGCCCGTAGCGCCGCCTAGAACTCGTAGCGCTCGACGCGCGCCAGCCCGATGCGCAGCGGTACGATCGTCGCGGCCGCGCATATCCCCGCCGCCACCACGAAGGCTCCCACAATCCGCGCGTTGATCCTGATCGGCCGGCCCGTGTACAGTGAGTTGAGGTAGGCCGAGACCGGGCCGCTCAGCACCACGATCACCGCCACGAGCACCACGATCGTGGCCATCATGAACACGAGCCCGCCGAACGACGTAGGAATCTGAGCGGCGTTCTCGGTTTCGAAGCGCGGATACACCGCCCCGAACCCGAGGGCCATAGCGGCGATGGCGAGCGTCAGGCCGACGATCGCGGCGAGGCTGACGGCCATCATGAACGGCGGCACTCGCAGGAGCAGGTTCGTGGCCCCGGTCAGCGCGAGCGCGAGGACGAGCAGCGGCGCGGTCCCGACCCAGTATTTGGACCACAGCAGGGTGCGGAGATCGAGGGGGCTCGACCGCAGCAGCCACATGTGCCGGCCCTCGAGGGAGACCGCGGGGAAGATGAAGCGCGCGGCGATCGACGCCAGCACGAACCCCGAGAGACCGAGGTTCAGGAAGGCCACGAGCGTCACGTAGAACCGCGGAATTTGCTCGCCCGAGAAGAGCGGCAGTGCCTTCACGTTGAACACGTACACGACCACGAGGACGGCGAGCAGGATCAGCTGGCTCCATTGGGTCGCGTCGCGGAAGAACAGCTTCACGTCCTTGAGGACGAACTCGCGTTTCGCCACGGGCAGCGGGCGCAGCAACGTGCCGACCGCCCATCCCCACACGCCTCCGCGCACGAACCGCTCGGCCCCCTCCTGAGCTTTGGTGTACCCCTGCGCATAGAGCCGCGCGTGCAGGAACGCGCCGATCGTCACGAGCGCCGCCGCCGTCGACCACAGGAGCACGAGGGGCAGCATGTCGAGCGGTCCGTGCAGGAACGTCATGATGGCCTGCGAGGCCCATTCGCTCGGCAGGAAGGGTGAGGTCGGCGTCCGGAGCACGGCGATGAAGTCGAGGAGGTTGCGAAACCCTTCCGGACGGGCGAGCCGCTCGGGCCGCACGAGTCGCAGCACGAGCACCACGCCTGCGGCGGCGCCCAGGGCGATGACCGACAGGAGGTCTCGAGTCCGGCGGGCGGGAAAGAGATTGACGAGGACCAGGGTGATCGCGCTGCCGAGAACCGCGGGCACGACGAGCAGCGGCAGGATCGTCACGACCGCATACGGGGCGAACCACCACCCCCCGTGATAGATCACCCCATACGCGGCGAGGATCGGGACCGCCATGAGGGCCACCATCCAGGAGGAGTCGACTAACGTCTCGCCGAGCTTCGCCAGATAGAAGCGGAGCCAGTCCACCGGGGCGGTGATGAGCAAGTCGAGGTCGCGCGCGAGAAAGAAGCTCGACAGCGCGGTAACGACGTTCGAGAGGACGAGCATCGAGACGAACGACAGCAGCATGAGACCGAGGAGCTTCCCGGCGAGCAGCGGGCCGAGCTCTTCGACGCCGCGGAAGTACTTGAGGATTCGGTAGAGCACTCCGAAGGCGGCGACCCAGAACAGCGCCCCTACGAGCGCGAGCCCGAGCGGTCGCCCCCAGCCTTCGTCCCGCGTTTCCCGGAGTCGTTGGAGCAGCGTGCGCCACTTGGGCTCGAGCACGCGGACCAGGGACGGCTGGCTCACGGGGCGTCCCCGAGCACCTCGGCGAGTTCGTGGGCCTCAACGCCGCCCGTCAGCCGCAGGAACAGTTCCTCGAGGCTCACGTTGCCGGCCGCCGTCTGGCGGCGGAGCTCATCCATCGTGCCGCACGCCGCGATCTTGCCCCGCTGAATGATGGCGATGCGATCGCACATCGCTTCGGCGATTTCCAACGTGTGCGTGCTCATGAGCACTGTACCGCCGCGGCGCGTGAATTGACGGAAGATGTCCTTGAGGAGGCGTGCGGCCTTCGGATCGAGCCCGACCATGGGCTCGTCCACGACGATGCAGGCAGGGCGATGGATCAGGGCGCTCGAGATGATGAGCTTCTGGCGCATGCCGTGGCTATACGCCTCGACGAGCTCATCGCGCCAACTCGTCAGCTCGAACACCTCGAGGAGCTCGGCGATGCGGCGCTCCACGATGTCCCCCTCCTGTCCGTAGAGCCCGGCGACGAAGCGCAGGAACTCGGCGCCCGTGAGCTTTTCGTACACGAACGGCCGGTCGGGGATGAACCCGAGCCGCTGCTTGGCCACCAGGGGGGCTTGGTGCACGTCCGCGTCGCCCAGAAAGACGCGGCCGGCGCTCGGCCGGAGGATCCCGGCGATCATCCGCAGCGTCGTCGTCTTGCCGGCGCCGTTCGGTCCGAGGAGACCGAACAGCTCGCCGGGCTCGATCGCGAGCGAGATGTCGTCGACCGCGACGAAACTCCCGTAGAGCTTGGTGAGCGTTTCCAGCCGAATCATAGAATGTCCAATCCCACGCGTCCGATCACGCGGACGAGCTCGAACGGATCCGCAAACGCCCCGACCGCGAATCGCACGTGGCCCGCGTCCGCGGGCATCTGGTCGAGCAAGGGGTCGACCGCCACCCACGCGCCGAGGTACACCTCGGCCCAAGCGTGATAGTAAAAGCGTCCGTGCTCGTCGAGGAGGCCCGCCGCGGCGCGCGCCGGCAGGCCGAGCGCGCGCGCGAGGGACACGTACAGGGCGACCGCCTCGTTGCAATCCCCCGGTTGCCCGGCGAGCGCGGCGAGCGCGACCGGCAGGGGCGTTCCGACACCGGGGTGCACGTGGTGGGACACCCAGTCGAGGAGCAGGCGAGCCGCGCGGCCTGGATCGGTCTCGCGGCCGAGAAGCGTCCGAGCCTGTGCGACCACGCTCGGGGCCGCGCTCGGAATCAAGGGCTCGGGCGTAAGCCACGGCGCGAGGCCAGGCGGTGGCGCCGGCAGCTTGTAGGTGGCGGTGAGCGCGTCCGTATCCTCGCGGCGGACGACCAGCGTGTCGCCGCGCAGCTCCTGGCGGCCGCCGGCGAGCGTCAGCCGGTTGAGGTCGAGGCGACGGACGCGGAGCCGCAATTCGGCCGAGCCCGAGCCCGTCGGCGTCAGGCCGGCCTCCCGCGCGGTGGACGCGAGCACCGTGTCGCGCCGCGAGGCAACGGCCCGGGGTGGGTGCGCGCGGAAGTTGTCGTACGCGATCTCGTAGGCTGAGCGGGTCCAGCCGAACCCGGCGGGACTGAGCGCGGCCACGAGGCGGCCGTCGGCGTCGACCCAGGTGCGCGTTGTGCGCCCGGCCGCGAGCTCATCGATCTCGAAGGAGCGCACGGTGTCGAGACGAGCGGCCGTCCAGGCCATGGTGGTCGAATCAAATCCCGCGCTGTCGGTCACCACGAACGTCGTCTCGGCCGCGATCGTCGCCGCCACGTCGCGCGCGCTGAGGGTCAGGGGGTCGAACACGAGCATCGAAACGGAACGGCCCGTTTTCAGGGCGCCGCCGAGCGCGAGCCGCAGCGGGAGCACGCTCGGGAGAACAAGCGGCTGATGCAGGGTGACCCGCGTCGACTGGGTGAGCGGTCCGGCGCTGACCGTCAGGATGAGCACGGAGTCGCCGGTCACGGCGCCGTGGGCCGTGAGGTGCCGGTTGTCGACGTCGAGGACGACGTCGAGCGTGTCGAGACGCAACGCGCGGTTGACGATGGCGCTCGTGCGGGCGCGCGCGTGCGTCACGCGCGCCCCGGCGGGCATGCTGAGCAGCAGGAGATCGGTTATCCGCAGGCGGGGCCCGAGCGTGTCCCACGTGGTGGACGCCATGCCGACCTGTTGACCGCCGAGGTCGAGCCGGTAGAAATCGGTGCCGGGGGGCACGGCCAGGGCCGCGGCGGCGAGCCGGTCGCTCGTGCTGCGAAACAGCTCGCGTTTGGCGAGCCAACCGAGGGAGCCCGCCCATACGACGAAGATGATCGTGGCCCACGTCCGGCGGGTCACGATTGCGCCGCCTCCGCCCGCCGCACAGCGGCCTCAAACGCCACCAGGTCCTCCGGCGAGTCGACTACGACGCATACATCCTGCGGGAACGACAGGCCGCCGAACTGCATGACGACGGTGACCATCAGCCCAGCCGCGTCGTCGACCGAGAGATTTCCGGTGCCCGTGCCGAGCGGCGGCACGGTGAGTCGCGCGAACTCCCATTCGCGGGCGCGCTGGAGCGCCGAAAGCCAGGCGCGGGCCACGTTCTTGGGGGCGACCGGCTCGGTGTCGTTTTGGATGACCGCGTGGATGACGAATTCCGCCGGGAGGCCGCCCCCGCCGCCGGTCACGACCGCCGCGCCAACCGCGAGGTCCTTCTGAAGGCGGAGCCGGCTCGTGAACTCCGTCCCTCCTGCCTCCTCGACGCGACGGCCGGCAGATGACGCAGCGTCGAGTCGCGCGGTCACGGGGCGGACGATCGCGTCCGTCGAGCGGACCGCGAGATCGTCCACCACCACCCGAATCACCGGGCCGCTGCCGCCCGCGACCGCTGGTACATCCTGGTCGCATCAGCCGGGAGGTTCAGCCGGTCGAGCACGATCGCGAGGCCGTACAACGCCCGGCCGCATTGCGGGGCGGCCTCTACCGCGCGTTCGTAGGCGCGGCGGGCCGCGGTCAGCCGGTCCAATCGGTTGAGCGTCTCGCCGAGTTGGCACCACCGATCGACGTGCGACGGCTCGAGCTCGACCGCGCGCTCGAGGTAGGTGACCGCCTCCGCCCACCGGCCGGCCCGCGACAAGAGCGAGCCCAACGAGGCGTGCGCCTCGACGTTCGCCGGTTCGGCGGCGAGGACCCGCTCGAGGTCGCGCCGAGCGGCGGGGGCCCGACCGGTCGCGCCGAGCACCGCTGCCCGCTCGATCAGAAGAGCGGCGTCGTGCGGTGCCGCGCTCAGCGCGGCCTCCAAGGCGGCGAGGGCCCGATCCGCGGCGCCGGCGGTGAGGGCTGCTCGGGCGGCCCCGACCGCGCCCGGCGGAGCCGCGTGCCGAGTCGGCTCGTGACGCGTCAAGTGGCCCCCGGCTGGCGGAACTTCGAGCGGCGGCGCAAGTCGATCGCGGGCAAGTTCGGCGGGCGTCGCGACGTTGCCGGTCTTCGTCAGGGACTCGGCTTCCTCATGCAACTCGGCGGCGACCCGTGCTCGATCGGCCGACCCCCAACGGGGCTCGCGCCGACGCTTCACGGGATCACCTCTGCGGCGAGCCAACCCAGATACGCTTCGAGACCCTGTGTGACGGGCACGGCGAGGAGTTCCGGGATCCGGTAGGGGTGGTCCGCGCGCACCCGCGCCGCAAGCGCATCCCACTTGGACCGATCGGTCTTGAGAATCACGACTACCTCGGCCTCTTCGGTCACGGCCCCTTCCCAGCGATAAATCGAGCGCGCGCCCGGCAGGATCGTGCCGCAGGCGATCAGGCGGGCTTCGAGCAGCCCCCCAACCAGCCGGCGCGCGTCGGCTTCCGTGTTCAGTGTGGTCAGCACCACCAACGCGGTGCACTCCATGGGGACGGCCAACGTACGGAACCGGCGAGTGTTGAGCAAGCGGGGGCCGGCCCGACCGCCGCGGGCCGAGGGCTCCCAGGGCACCGAGTTGACCGGGCGGCCACGCCGTTTCTAGGCTAGAGGGCTATGGCAGGCGACGAGCTCATCGTTCGCGGCGCACGCGAGCACAACCTCAAGAACATCACCGTCGAGATCCCCCGCCACACCCTGACGGTGATCACCGGGCTGTCGGGCTCGGGGAAGTCGTCGCTGGCGTTCGACACGATCTACGCCGAGGGCCAGCGGCGCTACGTCGAGTCCCTATCGGCGTATGCCCGGCAGTTCCTCGGGCTGATGGAGAAGCCCGATGTGGACGCGATCGAAGGGCTGTCGCCGGCGATCGCGATCGAGCAGAAATCGGCCGGTGCGAACCCGCGGTCGACGGTCGGCACGATCACGGAGATCTACGACTATCTCCGGCTGCTCTGGGCGCGGGTCGGCGTCCCTCACTGTCCGAACGACGGCTCGGCCATCGAGCGCCAGAGCGCCTCGCAGATCACCGACCTGCTGTTGACGTGGCCCCAAGGAACGAAGATCGAGGTGCTGGCGCCGCTCGTGCGCTCCCGGAAGGGCGAATTCCGGGATGTCCTTGAAACGGCGCGCAAGCAGGGCTTTGCCCGCGTGCACGTGGACGGCGCCAGCTACGACCTCGGCGCCGTGCCGAAGCTCGACCGCCGACGCAACCATACGATCGCGCTGGTCGTGGACCGTCTCGTGGTCCGCCCTGCCGACCGCAAGCGACTCGCCGACTCCATCGAGACGGCGCTGCGCGCCGCCGATGGGCTCGTCGAGGTTGTGCGTCCCGGCGCGGCCGCGGCGGAACACACGCGGGTGTTCTCGGAGCGGTACGCGTGTCCGCGATGCGGTCTCTCGCTCCCCGAGCTCGAGCCTCGTCAGTTCTCGTTCAACTCGCCCTTCGGGGCGTGCCCGGCGTGCTCGGGCCTCGGCACCCGCCGGGAGGTGAGTGCCGACCTCGTTGTCGGAGATCCGAGCCTCTCGGTGCTCGAAGGCGTGATTCTGCCTTGGGGGGAGCCGCGCGGGTACCTCGGCAAGGTGATCCTCCCCACGCTCGCACGCAGCTTCAAGTTCGATCCCGCGGCTCCGTGGCGCGATCTGCCGGCGTCGGCGCGGCGTATCCTGCTGCAGGGCGTGCCCGGTCGCTCCCTCACCTACCAGTATGACAGCGAGCGGTCGCATGGCGAGTACCAGGCCGGGTGGGTGGGCGTGCTGCGACAGGTAGAGCGCCGGTATCGCGAGACGGCGTCGGACGCCGTCCGGGCGCAACTTGAGGAATTCATGGTCGAGCAGGTGTGCCCGACCTGCGGCGGGCAGCGCCTTCGGCCTGAAAGCCTCTCGGTCCACGTGGCCGGCAAGAGCCTTGGGGACGTCGCGGCCCTGTCGGTCAAGGACTCACTGGCGTTCTTCGAGGCCATGCCCCTCCGCGAGGGGGCGCGTCCGGGGCTGGATCGGGAGATCGCGGGGCCGATCCTGAAGGAAGTGCTCGACCGGCTGCGCTTCCTTATGAATGTCGGCCTCGACTACCTCACCCTGGGCCGCGGGGCCGCGTCGCTCTCCGGGGGTGAGGCCCAGCGCATCCGCCTCGCGACTCAGATCGGCAGCCGGCTCGTGGGGGTTCTCTACATCCTGGACGAGCCGTCGATCGGTCTCCATCAGCGCGACAACGCTCGGCTGCTCGCCACGCTCCGCGATCTCCGCGACCTCGGGAACACGGTCCTCGTCGTCGAACACGACGAGGAGACGATTCGCGCCGCGGATCACGTCGTCGACCTGGGGCCGCGGGCGGGGCGGCACGGGGGGGAGGTCGTGGCCGCGGGATCTGTGGCCGACGTCATCCGGCACCCGACGTCGCTCACCGCGCGTTACCTGCGCGGCGAACTTCGCGTTCCTCTCCCCGCCCGGCGCCGCGCCATCGATCCCGCAGCCGTTCTCCGGATCGTGGGCGCCAGGGAGCACAATCTCAAGGACCTCACGGTCGACTTTCCGCTTGGGAGGTTCGTCGGCGTGACCGGGGTGTCGGGTTCCGGGAAGTCCACGCTGGTTACCGATATCCTTTATCAGGCCTTGGCCCGTCACTTCTACCACGCCAAGGTCGTGCCGGGGGTGCACGAGCGGGTCGAGGGGCTTGAGCGCCTCGACAAGGTCATCGACATCGATCAGAGCCCGATTGGACGCACACCGCGGTCCAACCCCGCCACCTATACCGGCCTCTTTACGCCCATTCGCGACCTTTTCGCGGCGCTCCCTGAGTCCAAGATCCGCGGCTACGGGCCGGGCCGGTTCTCCTTCAACGTGAAGGGCGGCCGGTGCGAAGCCTGCCAGGGCGACGGCCTGGTCAAGGTGGAAATGCACTTTCTTCCCGACGTCTACGTGCCCTGCGACGTGTGCCGCGGGCGCCGCTACAACCGCGAAACGCTCGAGGTCCGCTACAAGGGCAAGTCCATCGCCGACGTGCTGGACCTCGCCGTCGGCGACGCGCTGGAGTACTTCGAGAGCCAGCCTCGGATCCGCGCGAAACTCGAACTCCTGAACGACGTAGGGCTCGGGTACCTGCATCTGGGACAGGCGGCGACGACGCTCTCGGGGGGCGAGGCCCAGCGCGTGAAGCTCGCGACCGAGCTCGCCAAGCGGGACACGGGCCGGACGCTCTACATCCTGGACGAACCGACGACGGGCCTGCATTTCGAGGATGTCCGTCTGCTGCTCGACGTGCTCCACCGACTCGTCGACAAGGGGAACACCGTGATCGTGATCGAACACAACCTCGACGTCCTGAAGACCGCGGATTGGGTGATCGATCTCGGGCCCGAGGGAGGTGATGCAGGGGGGGTGGTCGTCGCCACGGGGACGCCTGAACAGGTCGCCGCGGTGGATGCATCGCACACCGGTCGCGTCCTCCGCAACGTGTTGCGACGCCGCGACTAACGGGTAGGTTGCACGGGCAGCGGTATGACGCACAACGGTGTCCTGACCATGTTCTCCGTCGGCGGCGCGACGATTGCACTCCTTTTGATCTCCCCGAAAGGCCGCGCGCTCGCCGAGCGCGTTGCTTTGGTGGAGCGACTGAGCGCGGCGCGCGGGGCGCCCCCTGTTCTGGCGCGCTGACGCATGTCCGACATCGTCTTCCTCGTCCCCATCCTCGCGGTCATCGGCTTCTTCGCGTGGCTCCTCACGATTTCGCCGGTCGGGCGCGCGTACGCCGACCGGCTTCGCCAGCACACCGGTCGCGGCCCCGAGGTCGGGGAGCTCAAGGCGTCGCTTGAGGACCTGCGGCGGGACGTGGCCGAACTGGCTGAGCGGGTGGATTTTACCGAACGTCTGCTCGCCGAGCGGCGAGACCCGGCGCGCCTCGAACCCCGAGACCGCTAGAGCGGTGGCGCGCGACGTGCCGATTAGATTCCGTAAGTCTGGCCGCGCTGGGACGCGACGCCGGCACCTGAGCGAGGGTTTCCATGGGAATTTTTGACCGACTCTCCACGCTGATCCGATCGAACATCAATGACCTGATCTCGCGTGCGGAGAATCCCGAAAAGATGCTGAACCAGCTGATCGTTGACATGCGGGGTCAGTTGGCGCAGGCGAAGCAGCAGGTCGCGGCGGCGATCGCGGACGAGAAGCGACTTGCCGCGCAGGTCGATCAGGAGAAACACAGCGCCGAGGAGTGGGAGCACCGCGCGGTGCTCGCGGTCCAGGGAGGGCGGGACGACTTGGCGAAGCAGGCCCTCCTGCGCCACAACGAGTATGCCCAGGGGGCGCTTCAGCTCCACGACACGTGGGTGAAGCACCGTGAGGAGACCGACAAGCTCAAGATCTCGCTGCGCCAGCTGAACGATCGCATCGAGGAAGCGAAGCGCAAGAAGAACATCCTCATCGCGCGCCAGAAGCGCACCGAGGCCCACCGTCGGATCCAGCAGACGATGTCGTCGATCGGCGACAAGGGCGCGTTCGAGGCGTTCGAGCGCATGGCCGAGCAGATCGAGCATGAAGAGCGCAAGCTGATCGCCGCGGCCGAGGTGCACGAGGATCTGTCCGGGGACGCGCTCTTGAAGCAGTTCCAGACCCTCGAGGGCACTGCCGATGCGGACCAGCAGCTCCTCGCGCTCAAGCGCAAGGTAGCCCTCCTCCCCGGCGGGGCGGGTGACGCGAAGCAGCTCGGCAAGGGCGCCACCGATGCTCAACTCGTCGAGGACGACGACGCCGAGCATTCCCGCTGAACTCCGAACCACGCCCGTCGGTCGCTCGGCTCCCGGGCGCCACGCTGGTGGTGCTGTTTGTCGCCGCGCTGCTGCTCTGGTTTGCGCTGCGGGTCTTCACGGTCATCATGTTGCTGTTTCTGGCGGTGCTCGCGGCTATCTACCTCTCCGCAATCACTGACATTCTGGAGCATCGCGTTGGAGCGCCGCGCTGGGTCGGGCTCCTGTGCGCGGTTTTTGGGACGCTCGTCGTCGTCGCGGGTGTCGGCGCGCTGATTCTCCCGCCCGTCATCGATCAAACGGAGGCGTTGGTTTCGGCGCTGCCTCAGACGTTTACGGACGCGCAGGCGGTGCTCGCGCGCTGGGCGAGCCGCTATCCCGTGGTGCGTCGCACGGCGTTGGCCGACCCGGCCTCCGGTCTCGTGGGCGGTCTGCTCAACGAGGGGGTCGCGTTTTTGCGTGGGTCGCTCCTTCCCTACGTGCGGGCGGGGGGCGCCGTGCTCGTCGATGCTGCGAGCGTGTTCGTGATGGCGCTGTATCTCGCGCGACAGCCCGGCGCCTACCGCTCGGGTGTGCTGGCGCTGGTGGCTCCCCGGCACCGTGCGCTCGGGGCCCGCGTCCTCGATGACCTTGGCACCACGTTGCGCGCCTGGGTCGTCGGGCAGCTGCTCGACATGGTGGTGCTTGCGCTCGTCACGACCCTCGGCCTGTGGGCCCTGTCAGTCCCCTACTGGTTGGCGTTCGGGTTGCTCGCAGGCGTCGCGGCGATCGTGCCGTTCTTTGGCACGCTCGTCTCGACCATGCTGCCCGCGTTGTTCGTGCTGAGCTCGGGCGACTGGGTGAAGGCGGGCGCCGTCGTGGCCTTGGGCGTCGCGATCCACCTCATCGAAGCCAACGTGCTCGCGCCCTTCATCATGGAGCGCGAGGTCGCGCTGCCTCCCGTGCTCACGATCGCTGCGGTCCTCGTGATGGCGACGCTCCTCGGCGCGGTGGGGCTCGTGGTCGCGGTGCCCGTCCTCGCCGTGGCGATGGTCGTGGTTCGCGACGTGCTGCAAGGGCAGATCTACGGCGACCCGATCGACGAGGTCGAGGCAGGCCTGCCCCACCGGCGTCGCGCGTGACGCGGCGCCCTACGCAGCGCTTTGTGATTATCGCCGACGGCGAGTTCGGACCGTTGACGTCGAAGACCGCGAATTCCTGCATCCGGTATTTCCCAGACCAAGTGGTCGCGGTGCTCGACCGGAACCACGCGGGGAAGACCGTGCAAGACGTGCTCGGGTTCGGCGGGGCGATTCCCGTGGTGGCGAGCCTCGACGACGCTGCCGGGGCCACGGCCGTGTTGATCGGCATCGCCCCGCCGGGGGGCCAGCTGCCACCGTCCTGGCGGGCCTGGCTCGTGCGGGCGATCGGCCGCGGCTGGGAGATCTGGAGCGGTCTGCACACATTCCTCGCGGATGACGCCGAGCTCGGCGCGCTGGCCAAGGCGCGTGGAGTGCGCATCCTCGATGCGCGCCGACCGCCCGCGGACTTGCGGATCGCCGACGGCCGGGCCGCCGAGGTCGACGCGTACGTCGTCCTCACCGTCGGCACCGACTGCAACGTCGGCAAGATGACGGCGCAGCTCGAGCTGTTGGAGGCGCTGCTCGAGCGGGGCCATCGCGCCCGATTCGTGGCCACCGGGCAAACGGGGATCTTCATCGAGGGTTGGGGCATCGCCGTGGACGCCGTCGTGGCCGATTTCATCGCCGGGGCGGCCGAGCACGTGGTCCTCGAGGGAGCCAAGGACGCCGATGTCGTGCTGGTTGAAGGGCAGGGCAGTCTGCTGCATCCGGGGTTCTCGGGCGTCACGTTGGGCCTGCTCCACGGCAGCTGTCCCGACGCGCTGATCCTGTGTCATCAGGCGACGCGCGCCCACATCGGCGACTACCACGGCCAGGGTCCCTGGGTGCGGATCCCGCCGCTGCCCGAGGTGATCGAGCTGTACGAGCGCGCAGCGGCCCCGGTGCGGGCGTGCCGGGTGATCGGGATCTCGCTCAACACCTTCGATCTCGACGCGCGCGCGGCCCGCGCCGCCGTGGCGCAGGCGGCCGAGGAGACCGGGTTGCCGGCGACCGATCCGGTGCGCTTCGGACCCGACCCGCTCGCCGACGCGATCGTGCGCGAGGCGATGGCCGCTCGCTAGCCCGAGGTTTGCCAGCGCGTTGACGCTCCGGCCCGAGGGGCCTACGTTACGGCCGCCCATGGCTTTGTCGCTCTTCAACACGCTGACCCGCCAGGTCGAGCCGTTCACGCCGCTCCGTCCCCCCCGGGTGACCCTCTACACCTGCGGACCGACCGTTTGGAACTACGCGCACATCGGGAACTTCCGCACGTTTCTTTTTGAGGATCTGTTGCGGCGCCATCTGGAAGCATCCGGGTACGACGTGTTCCACATCATGAACCTGACCGACGTCGACGACCGCACCATCACGGCGGCCGCGGCGGCGGGCCAGCGCCTCAGCGACTACACGGCGCCCTTCGTGTCCGCGTTCTTCGAGGACCGCGACTATCTCCGGATTCGGCCGGCGCACGCCTATCCCCGCGCGACCGAAACGATTCCCGCCATGGTAAGGCTGGTCGAGCGGCTGCTCGAAACAGGGGTGGCCTATGTCGGCGACGATGGCTCGGTGTACTTCGCGATCGAGCGGTTCCCGGCCTATGGCCGCCTGTCGGGTCTCGAGCGGCGGGAGTTGAAGATCGGCGCCCGCGTGGCGAGCGACGAGTATGGGAAGGACGACCCGCGCGACTTCGCCCTGTGGAAGCGCGCCACGCCGCGGGACGAGGCCGTGGGGGCCGCGTGGCCCGCGCCGTTCGGCCTGGGGCGTCCCGGGTGGCACCTCGAATGTTCGGCGATGTCGCTCGGGGAGATCGGGCGGCGCTTCGGTGTGGCGACATTGGATCTCCACGCCGGTGGCGTCGACTTGATCTTCCCGCACCATGAGGACGAGATCGCGCAGTCGGAAGCCGCGACGGGCGAGCCGTTCGTGCGCTGCTGGTTGCACGGAGAGTTTTTGAACGTGCGGGGCACGAAGATGTCGAAACGCTTCGGCAACTTCCTCACCGCCCGTGACCTCCGCGAGCACGGCGTCGACGCGGCCGCGCTGCGGCTGCTGTTCTGGCAAACGCATTACCGACAGGCGCTCGACTTCACCGACGAGGCGCTCGCCGCGGCGCGGGAAGGCGTCCGCCGGCTTGGCGAATTTCGAACGCGGCTGGCCGAGGGGGCCGCGGCCGAGGCTGCGCCCGCGGGCCCACTCGCGGATTTGGCAGGCACGCTCGAGCGCGATGCGCGTGACGCGCTTGATGACGATCTCGCCGCCCCGCGCGCCGTTGCCGCGCTATTCGACTTTGCGCGCGCAGCGAACCGGCTGTTCGACCGCGCGGCCGGCGGCGCTCGGGCAGCGCTCGCGGCTTTCGACCGGTGGATGAACGTGTTTGACGTGCTGCCGGCCGCCCGGACCACAGCGCCGGAGCTCGCGCAATGGGTCGAGGGCCTGCTCGCCGACCGGGAAAAAGCCCGTCGCGCCAAGGATTTCCGGGAGGCCGACCGCATCCGGGCCGAGCTCCGCACGCGCGGTGTCGAGCTTGAAGACACACCGGCTGGGACCAAGTGGCGCGTCGCCTAAGTCCTTCGGGGTACGTCCCTTGCGGTATCCTTCCGCCCCGTTTATCCTACCAGTCTGGTAGAAATCGCGCTCGGCCGCTGACGTAGCTCAATCGGTAGAGCAGCTGATTTGTAATCAGCAGGTTAAGGGTTCGAGTCCCTTCGTCAGCTCACGTTGCCGAAGAGGAGTACATAAGCCCCGACGGGATACGCACGGTTGCCGCACCCCGCGGTAGTGACCGCGGGGTGCGTCGTCACTGGGGGCGAGAGCAAGCGGGGAGGCGAAGCGCGGCGCGGGGTTGGTGGGGTGCCCGAGCGGCCAAAGGGAGCAGACTGTAAATCTGCCGGCCTAGCGCCTACGAAGGTTCGAATCCTTCCCCCACCACTCGACCAGCGGGCGTAGCTCAGTTGGTAGAGCGTCAGCCTTCCAAGCTGAGGGTCGCGGGTTCGAGTCCCGTCGCCCGCTCTCGCTCGCGTAGCTCAGTCGGTAGAGCGCGTCCTTGGTAAGGACGAGGTCACCGGTTCAATCCCGGTCGCGAGCTCTGGACGGTCGGAACGCCACGCGCACCACCATTCGAGGACGACATGGCCAAAGCGAAGTTTGAGCGGACGAAGCCGCATGTGAACGTGGGGACGATTGGGCATGTGGACCACGGGAAGA